>OHAE01001892.1_pt1 | contig 14105 bp, 14 predicted proteins | sample 1577061 | NCBI WGS metagenome assembly OHAE01 (sample SAMEA3541535, study PRJEB24748) | human gut metagenome | biome: human gut; feature: human-associated habitat; material: faeces | place: China | collected 2012
AAACCGCTGGTGCGCTGGATCCGCAGCCATCTGCGGATGACCGATAAAATCGAGACACAATTATGGTGTATGGAATGGTGGTCTACAACGTAGCATTAAATACCAGAGGTGTATCGGGAGAGACTTTTCTTGCTGCTCTTCACGAATTGCCGATTATGGTACCAATCGCATTTGTTTTAGAATTTTTCGTCGTTGGGAAAATTGCAAAGATATTGGCATTTACTGTTATGCGCCCGAATGACAGACCACAGTTTATTACCTACGCAATTTCAATTTGTATCTGCTGCATTATGTGCCCGATTATGAGTCTTGCTGCAACCATTTTATTCAAGGACACAAAAACATTTGGAACATGGATTCAGACATGGGGAATGAATTTTCCAATGGCAATCTGCTACCAGATGTTCTACTGTGGTCCGTTTGTAAGACTGATTTTTAGAACCATTTTTTGCAGATCAAAAGAGAAATAAGTTTGAGGAGGTTAGCATGTGTTTTCCATCAAATGCTTTACTTCCTCTTCCAAGTCCTTGAATATATGCAGAATAATCTCTCCGCCATTAAAACAAAGAAAATCAGATGCACTTGTAGTTTACCTGTAGTTTAACATATTGCATCTATTTTCTTCCTATCCTCATCAAAGAGCAAACATCTCTTTACAAATCCGTTTGCCGGTTGCTGTCTTAAAAATATTTTGGTATGCATTTAACGCCGCTTCTTTTGACAAATTGTCTTCAAAAAGATTTACAAGAAAATCGGCTTCCACAAGAATCTGGTAATCCAAACCGTCAATATTATGATAGGTGTGATGATGTGCAATCAAATACTGCACTCTCTCTGAAACTTGTTTTTCAAATCCCAATTCTCCGAGCAGTCTGGCAGCTATCGCCGGTCCCTCTTTTTCCTGCAACTTCCCGTTGCAGTCGCCGTACTTTTCTTCACACAAATGAATTCCGATATCGTGTGTAAGTGCTGCTGCCTCCAAAATAAATAATGTTTCTTTGTCTACTTTTTCACATTCCGCAATTAACTTGGCATAACTGTGCACCTTGCAGAAATGCTGGATTCTTTTTGCATCGCCTTTGTATAATTCAAGCATGGCCAAATGTAATTGATTAAGCATTTTGATTCTCCTTGTGTAATATCTTTTCAACCAATTCTTTATAACGTTTTTTAACTTGTTCATAGGACAAAGAATCAGAAATCAATTTGAGTGTTGTTTCTTTGTAATCATTCTTATAAAAATCCTCGTCACATATACTTTGAGCTAACTCTAATATATTAACATCTAAAGGTGCTGAAGGTGCAATCGCTGCTCCCATATTTAATCTATGATTACGCACTTCCCCAACAAGCCTCAAAAAATCATCATCAATTGTAACATATTCTGAAAGTTTGTATATATCATACAAGTGCCTTGCATTTCTATATGCCTTTCCCTTCATATAATAATCACATATGGCAAACATTTTATCAATAAATGTACGATTCAAAGATTGTACTCTCATCGGAAATTCACTCAAATCATATTTCGTAATAAAATCTTGTTCTTCTTTTCCAAGCGCATCAAAAATATAATTACTTAAGTTCTTTTCCTCTGTAGGAAATGCGTACGACATTAATGATGTTTCGAGTTTCACATAAGGTGGAATAGCATTAACCACTCTGTCTCCTATAACAGATTCATAATAAAAATCATAATGATTAAGATTTTTATCACTCTCAATAGATTCGAAATTACGAATTTCCACCCCTAAATCATCCGCTATAGGTTTCAGTATATTGTATTTCAATTTCTTCCGCCTTGCCTCCCCTAAGTGCTCTGTAAACGTGATATCTATATCCTCAGAGAAACGATCAATAATCTGAAATGCTTTTGAAAGTGAAGTTCCACCTTTAAATACAATCGGATACTCAATTGCAGATAACTTCTTTAAAATCATAGTTACATAGTAGTCTTTCTCAACAATATCTTCGCTTACTTCAAGTTTTTGAGAGGCTAAAAGAACCGCATCGCGAAATAACTCCTTATTTTCTTTATGCAAGTACATAATCCAACTCCAATTCATAATAATACTTAAATGTTGACATCGGATACTTTCTAATGTAACAATCCACATCGCTTCTCTTAATTTCATGGACAGAAATATATTCAGCAAATTTTTCCTTTGCTTCTTCATATGAAAAATCGAGATATGCATCTAGATTTTTAAGTAACTCCAACATCTGTAACACATAAACATTTTCCTTTGTAATCGGCACAACCGGTTTTCTCACATAAAATTTTCTATTACCAATACAAATTTCCCGGTTTGATGAATTTGTGTTATTACTTACAATTTCCACTACTCTAGGCACCTGTGTTGTTATTCCAATCTGATTAGCAAACGAATTTCCACCATAAAATCCGTCTATATTGTCACCTTTCGAAATAAAACGATATCTTGCAACCATATCTGCATTTGGTCCAACCGATGAATGAAACAAAGTTAACTTAGGAATATAATACACCCCCGTATCATATTTCATAATTAACCCTTTATCACATAATTTTTTTAATTGCTGATTCAACGCAGATTTCGTTATATCTTCTATCTTTAAATCAGAAAAGAAAATGGGTTCTGCCTCTTTATAATTCTCTATAATATAGTCATATAGCATAAGCATTCTCCTTTCTTAACGTTTTAGATTTTGTCTTTCTATTCCATTCAGACATATTATATTCCTCTTTTAAAAATGTGTCAACAATATTCTTCCACATATTCCTTTGTAATATGTCACTATTTTCTCACTTTCAAAAACAGCGCATCTATTATCTGTCTGCGCTGTTTTTCTTATTTTCCAATATTTTAATTTCAAAACCAATAATCCATTAATACTCAATGGTAATTATTCGACATTCTTCACAACAGTTTGCTGCCACATTTGTCCTATGATTCGGTTTTAATTTCGTCACCTCCACAAAACCATCTGCTTTTTTCGCATTTTGAAATACTCCCGGTACCTCATTAGCAAAACTAAATGCTCCATCCTTGCTGCAAAACAAATATCCCTTTCTCATTTCTTTTCCACATTTTGAACACTTCATACTTCATCTCTCCTATCTAAATTCATCGTAAATTCCTCCCAAAATACCGTAGTACTTTTCTTTTATAATACATATAACTTCTACCAGAGGAACTAATATTGTCGTAATTTTCATAAGTGTTTCAATCACTTTGGCAGTCCCTGTTTTGCCTTTCCCAATTTGATCCGTCTGGATTCCCTGCCGCTTTTGCAGAAACATTTTTCCAAAATAACACCCATAAAACACAAGCAAAAGAATTATTGCTGTCACTTGAAATAGCATTTTTTCACTCCTTCCAACCTTTGTTTGCTAACATTATATAACTGTTTTATTATCTTTGATAGGTTTTGTTTTCATTAAAATGTGTTTATTTTATAGACATGGGAAAATTACGATAATAACTTTTGTATCTCTTGAACTTTTGCATTCGTTAAGTTTCGATTTGCGCCATTATGTATCACATGGTTAATGTCCTGTGCTGATTCCAGCACCTGTTTACAGTCCACCGGCGAATTACCCTGCACAAAAAATGTATATCCCTCAACCCAAACATCAACACCATAATATTTTAAAAACTGTGCCAACAAATATACCTGCCGGTTCACTTGCTTTATTGGATTTTTTACGATTTTTGTATAGGAATTTCCACTACTGCTAATCTTTGTTTTCACCCATTCATAATCATTATCCGTCCCCATTAAACTGCCACTGTAATTCTTTACTTCAATAATAAATATCCCTCTATTATTCACAATGATGTGGTCCAATTCTGTCCTTTTTCCTTCAATTTCAATCGGCACATTTGAAAAAAGCAGATCCTTTTCCTTTAGCACTTGACAAATTAAGTCACAGACATAATTCTCTCCTTGACGTCCTGCTCTCTTTTGGCCAGACTCATACCCCTGACTTTTACATAGAAAAATTACCAGCAGAAGCATGCAAAAAACGAAAACAGGTCCAAGTCCTGCAATTAAAGCCATTTCCATTTTCGCTCACCTCCTGCGTCATATACTTTAACTTATCTCTCTAGTTGACCTAAAACTTATTATTTTCTATCCCAGTCAACCCATTCAGCATAAAAAGTTGACTTTATTTCTGTTTTTTCCTTTTTAAGTCATCCTTTTTATCATTTTTCGTTGACCGGAATCTATCTTTTTAATATTACAGTCATCCACTTAGTTTAAAAAGGTTGACTGAATATGCAATATCTCCATTTCCAGTCAACCCATTCACTAAAATCGGATGACCTATTTATATGTTTTTAATATTACGGTCAACTGCAACTACCATACCGCCAACCACCAGTTCCATAACCCTAAAACACATCCGACTTCAATGTCTCTGCCACGTTATCTTTCTGAATCTTTCTCATAGCGTAGAGCATCGTGCAAAACACAACAAAGAACACACTAAACACGGCAATCACAACACTGTACCACGGAATGTAAAAATCGAGAATCATCTGATTTCTAAGTGAAAGATAAATCAGGTACGTTACTCCCACGGAAGCAATCAGTCCAAAGAATAATCCTTTGCAGCCATACAAAATACATTCCAAATTCATCATTTTATAAAATCCGTGCCTGGTCATTCCAACAGAACGAAGCACAGCAAATTCACGACGCCGCAGCAAAATATTCGTCGAAATAGTGTTAAACACATTCGCAATCGAAATCAGCGAAATCAAAATAATAAATCCATAAGAAAAGATTTTGATGACTAACATCATCGCTCTGACATCCTGTATTTCTCTTGCGTAATTATACAAATTTCCCGTGGAGCGGTCATTATTTTCCAGCACCTGACACATTTTCTCAGACGTCTCTGTCGGGTTATCTGAATTGTAAAGCATTACCATTAGTTTTTCAATCCCTGCCGGACAGATTTTTGCTATTGCACGTTCCGGCATGAAAAGAACCAGTCCATATCCGAGCTTATTCTCCATACCAAACGGTGCTTTGTCCAAAGTTTTTCCAATGGTAATTTTTCTTGTGTTGTAAAATTCTTTATAAGGCACAAAACGTTCAGAATTAGGCTCTGCCTCTTCGTTCAAATACTTCTCCATCCGGCACTCAAGTTCGCCATTTTTTCCTACTCTGCGCTCATAAACATCTTCATAATGCTTTGGCAGCTTTTTCGGGAAGCACACTTCCACTTCATCCGGTATTTTGTCAAACAAAGAATACTGGTACATTTTACCATCTCTCGTCTGATTCGACATCGTATCATATGCAAGAGCATCAAATTTTCCATTTGCTCTATTTTGTTTTACACACTCGTCAAATGCCTGATTCTCCATAAACACAACCGTTAGATTATCCACAAGCTGTGTTTTGGATTTAACCACATTTCCCTTTTCATCAACAGGCTCATTTAACTGCCCACCTTCTCCATCAACACCATTTCTGTATGCTTCAGAAATGCTTGAATCTGGCACAACGGCTGATATTGATGATTCTGTCGACAAATTAAAATAATACGAAGATTTCGTCACGCCCTTAGTCACGCGCAATTTATCATACAAAGCCTTACTGTCATCCGCCAAATTATCACTGACTCTTATATCACAGCTTACGGTCGATATCGTAGTATTAATTGCTTTAGATATGTAGTCACAAAAACTAGCGGCAGAAATAAATAACACAACGCTGACAAACAAGGAAAAAACAGTTGCTCTGTATTTTTTTCGGTTTCTCTTAAAATTCTTGGAAGCAAGTGTTCCCTCTAAACCAAATAATTTACTGGTAAGTTTCCATGTTTTTACTTTGTTTGCGTGGATTTTAATATCCTGTGACTGGCGTATTACTTCGATTGCTGAAGTACGCAGTGCTTTTTTCGCCGGCAGATACGCAGAAATCAAAACTGTGAAAAAGCCAATCAATGCTGCCAGCAAAACAGCCCAGCCGGCCGCTGACATATGAAGCCTGAGTGCTTCTCCGTATTCCTCAATTCCTTGATTTAACATATTGGACATCAGATCACTGACAAAGTAAAAAGTAACCGACATGCCACCAATTCCAGCCAAAACACCGATTGGAATTCCAATGGCGCTCAATACCGACGCCTCATATAATACATTGCGTCGAAGCTGCTTTCTCGTCGCTCCGATGGAGGATAAAAGTCCATACTGACGCTTTCTCTCGTTGACCGAAATAGAAAAAGAATTTCCAATCAAAGCAATTGAACCAAACATAATAATTGCAATTAAAATGCCCATCAGTCCACCCAACACTCTAAACACAGAACCACTTGCATTACCACTGTAAATTAAATACATACGGTTGGTATCTTTCAACGGATCTGCTACCGTCCCTTTCATTTTCTGCGGTTTTATCTGCTTTAAAAAGTCCACGGTCTTCCTGCCATCTTTCAAACTCACATAAACACTTCCACCATAATCCGGTCCACTGTTCGCTGCCTTCGTAAACACATAATAGCCCGCTGACATTGACTGGTCATAGAGCGGATTTAAATAAATGCCAACAACATGATATGCCGCTTTCCCTAATTCTACAAACGTCTCATCATCTTCGTTGAGATAAGAATCATCTTCCCACAGCTGATTCTTATTTTTCAAAACCCGAAGTCCTTTTGGCAGAGAAAACACATCTCCCACCTGATAAGAAACACCTGCATTTGTCTCTAACGAAGCCGGCAGAATAATTTCATTTTCATTCTTTGGCATCCGTCCCTCTTTCATATAAAAAGGGAGAAGAGTTTCATAGTCACCGTTCAAACCACCAATGTATAAATACGGAGAGGTTTCATTTTTACTGTGCGGAAGTTTCGCATAACCAATATTCTGAATGGATACCTGTTTTTCTACTTCCTTCTTTTTTGAAATCTCGTCTATCTGCTTCATTGAAATATTCGACACAACACCATGCCAGCAGCCATTTTGTTTCTCCGTAACTTCCAGTAAAAATTGCTGCACACTGCTGACCGTTGTTGTTACTGCCGTCAGCATAGCAGTCGATAAAATAATGCCAATAATCGTAACAATCGTTCTTGTACGGTTTAATTTTAATGACTTAATTGCAAATTTATGAAATACATTCATCCCCGAATCACCTCATCTCTTGTAATCCCACCATCTTCAATTGCGATGATTCGGTCTGCCTGCAATGCGATATTTTCATCATGTGTAATCACAATCAATGTCTGATTGTACTTCTTATTTGACGTTTTTAGTAACTGAATAATTTCCTGACTATTCTTGGAATCAAGATTTCCCGTCGGCTCATCTGCCAGTACAACAAGCGGCGACGTCATCAATGCCCGTCCAATCGATGTCCTCTGCTGCTGACCACCGGATAATTCATTGGGAAGTTTTTTCTCCTTACCTTCCAGTCCCAGTGTCGCAACCAACTCCGTCAAAAATTCCTGATTCACTTCCCGCCCGTCCATCAAAACCGGAAGTGTCATATTTTCCAAAACATTCAAAATAGGAATTAAATTGTAAAACTGATAAATAAGTCCAACCTGCCTGCGTCTGAAAATTGCTAACTGGTCTTCTTTCTGTTGATACACATCGACACCATCGAAATAAACTTTTCCTTTCGTTGGACGGTCCACACCGCCGAGAATATGCAAAAGTGTTGATTTACCGGAACCGCTTGGTCCGATGATTGCAACAAATTCTCCTTTTTTTACAGAAAAAGAAACATCATTTAGTGCTACGACCTCATTTTCACCTTTTCCATATACCTTTGATAAATGTTCTACCTGAATCATATTCATCCTCCTCATTATTTTGAATTCTTCTTTAGTGTAGCAGGATGGAATGACTCTGCCGTGACTCTTAAGTGACAATTTCGTCACTTACACCGTTCCCTTATAAAACCGAATTTCAAATTTCGCTCCGCCATTTATCCCATTCGTTGCGGAAAGTGTCCCCTCCTGTGCCACAACAATCATGCGCGCCAACGCAAGACCAATCCCCACACTGCTGTCTGCGGAATTTTTTCCTTTATAAAAACGCTCGAAAATATGCGGTAAATCTTCTTTGTCAATTCCAGCTCCATTATCCGAAACTGTAATTTCCGTATATAAATGATTTTCCGCTGCCCGAATGCAAATCTCCCCACCGGCCGGCGTATGTTCCATGCAATTCTTTACAATATTTCCAACTGCCTCGCGAAGCCAGTATTCATCACCACGAAGCGAAACCATGTCCGTGCAGTCAATAACCAGATTCTGCTCTCTTAACTCCATCGGAATCAAGAAATCCTGCACCGACTTTTTCAGTAAATCCGACACATTAACCGTCTTTTTTTTCATAGACACCGTTCCTGCGTCCAATTTCGCCATCTTTAATAACGCTTCAATCAGCCAGTCCATATGAACTAAGAGCTGCTCCAGTTCATGTAATAATCTCTGCCTGTCCGCCTCATTCTTTTCTCCCCGCAAACGCGAAACAATTAAATTTATTGCCGTGAGCGGCGTTCGAATCTGGTGGGAAATATCCGCAATAGAATTCAGCAGATACTTTTTATCTTCCATCAAAAGATTTGCCTGATGATTTAATTTATTCATCATTTTCCGGATTTCTGTCCGCAAAATAGCAAGTTCGCCTTCCTTTTCTCCCCCTACATCGACGTATTCAAATACATGCAGAAAATGCTGGACTTCATCTGCCAGTCCGGCAATTTTGCGATACCGGATAACAGAAGAGCTAAAGTGTATCACGGCAAAGATAACTGCACAAAAAAGGCACAAATAAAGTCCCCTCACCGATGCCAAATACCACCCCAAAAAGGCTGTCAGCAAAACTGCAAACAGCCAAATAATTCCCTCTTTTTTTATTTCCGGATTTCTAAAATACCCCATAGCCCATCCCCCGTATTGTTTTTATAATCTCCGGTTTCGCCGGTTCTTTCTCAATCTTTTCCCGAAGTCTTTTAATATAAACAGTAAGCGTATTGTCATTCACAAAGTCACCTGCCACGTCCCAGATTGCCTCTAACAGCTTCTCTCTGGAAAGAATCATTCCTTTGTTTTGGAATAATATCAATAAAATCCGGTACTCTAAAGCGGATAAAAATATTTCATTACCATCACGCTTTACCACTGCTTTTCCGGTATCAATCGTAATACCGCCGGATTCCAAAACTGCTGAGGCTTTCCCACTGCGTCGCAGTACAACACCAATTCTCGATACCAGTTCACGTGGGCGGAATGGTTTACTGATATAATCATCCGCCCCCATATCAAGTCCTGTCACAACACTGTATTCATCGCCGGATGCCGTAAGAAATATTACCGGTATATCTGTATTCTGCTTAATGTAGGAACAGATTGCAAAGCCATTGCCATCCGCAAGTGAGATATCTAACAGTACAAGGTCATAATACTTTTCTTCTAAAAGTTCAATAGCCTGTTTCTGTCCAAATACTGACTCAACAAAAAAACCTTCCTGTTGTAAAAACACACAAAGATTTTCTACAATCGTCTCATCATCTTCTACCAGTAATAGTTTACTCATTTTATGCCTCTTTCAGCAGTGCAAAGCTCTTCAAACTTGCATTTCCCTGACCACGAAAAGTAAAGTACAATGGCTGTACACCATCCGGTATTGAAATTTCCGTTTCATAATCTTCCCATACATTCGTATAAACAATGTGTAATTTCGCAAGCACTTCCCCATCAATTTCATTTCGCACCTCAATATCGCCATCTGCATATCCTCTTGTTGTAATGCGAATTCTCCTAACTCCTTGTATATCAAAATATTTAAATCCTGCCGTAGCTGAATTTTGAATATTACCAATATACCCAATTTCTTCATCGCCATCTCTGCCATCCTGCATAACTTTTGGGAATTCATCACCCCCAACGTAAACCGATTCTTTATCTGTATACAAATGACATGCCAGATATGCCGGATATTCACCCTCGCCTCTTAATGGTCCTCCATTTAAGCCACAAGACGTAATTTCGGCCTGTTTAATATTCCCTTTATCATCAATCTCAAGAAGTTCCGCACAGCCTTGTCTGCTATACCAGGAACCATTTGTGTGACGATGATAAAAAATGTACCAATCCTCGCCTATCTGCACCATACTTCCGTGATTGTTTGCGTTTTTTCATAGGCCACAGGACGGTCTGCCTTTTTATAAGAATCAATTCCTAAATCACAGTTACTGACAATGACGCCTTGATACGTAAATCCACTCACCGGGTTATCGCTTACAGCATAGCAAAGTTCATGCATAACTTCTGATGAGTAAATGAAATAGTATGTGTTTCCTCTCTTGCGGATAGAGGAAGCCTCAAAAAATGCGTGGCCTTCAAATCCAGTTCCTTCACTATATTCACATCCTGGCACAACCCGCACGGGCTCTTCTTCAATCGTCAACATATCGGATCCTAATACTGTCACAAAAGCCCCAGTTCTCGATTTATCACCCGAGGCACAAGCTCCAGTGTATAAATAAGTTTTATCTCCTTCTGTCAATACGCCTGGATCAAACTGCGGTTCATCCGTTTCCCGCTCACCAAGACGTACACCATTTTTATCATGGACATATCCTAAAAATTCATATTTTCCAGCCGGCGTATCGCAAACGGCTACTGAAACGATTGAAACTTTATCCAGCACATAATACAGATAGTATCGACCATCCGGTCCTACTGTTACATCCGGTGCATACAAGCACATTTTCCCATCCGGATTTAACGGATCATCTGTTTTTCGATAAATAGTTCCCTCGTATCTCCAGTTACCCAAATCATCCACTGGTGCAGACCAGCAAACGTAATCCCCCATACAAAATACATAACCATTGTAAAAATCATGTGAGCCATACACATAAACTCGTCCATTAAATACATATGGTTCCCCATCCGGTACATACTCCCAAGATGGCAAGTATGGATTCAAAGCCTGTTTTTTCATTCCTAATATCCTCCTTTACCTGCTTTCCCTCAAATTTTCTCTTATAGCAAGCATTTTACCACAAGTAATAAAAAGTGAAAACCCTAAAAAAAAGAAAGTGTCGAAAATACTTAGTTCTCAACACTTTCCTTACGTTTTAATTAGACAAATAAATTATTTAGCATAATCCACTACTCTGGATTCACGAATCACATTGACTTTAATCTGACCCGGATACTGTAATTCTGCCTCAATCTGTTTGGACAAATCGCGGGCAAGCAATACCATCTCGTCATCATTAATCTGATCCGGAATTACCATCACTCGAACTTCTCTACCTGCCTGAATAGCAAAAGACTTATCAACTCCCTTAAAGCTGTTGGAAATATCTTCCAATTGTTTCAATCGGTTCGTGTAGGTTTCTAATGTTTCACGACGTGCACCGGGACGTGCTGCTGAAATTGCATCTGCCGCCTGAACTAAGCAGGCAATCATGCTCTCTGCTTCCACATCACCATGATGAGCCTCTACCGCATTAATAACAAGAGCTGATTCTTTAAATTTACGACACAACTCAGCGCCGAGCTGAATATGAGAACCTTCCATATCATGATCGACTGATTTACCGATATCATGTAATAATCCGGCACGTTTCGCCATACGAACATCCACGCCAACCTCACCAGCCAAAAGTCCCGACAAATGTGCCACTTCAATCGAATGCTTCAATGCATTCTGACCATAACTGGTACGGAATTTCATCTTACCTAACAGACGAATCAGCTCTGGATGAATTCCATGTACGCCTACTTCAAGCGCTGCTTCCTCGCCCTCTTCACGAATCATTGTTTCAACTTCTTTTTTGGCTTTTTCAACCATTTCTTCGATGCGGGCCGGATGAATTCTTCCGTCCACAATCAATTTTTCAAGTGCAATTCTGGCAACTTCACGACGAATCGGATCAAAACCTGACAAAATTACGGCTTCCGGCGTATCATCAATAATTAAATCAATACCAGTCAGATTCTCAAGAGTACGAATATTTCGTCCCTCGCGACCAATGATTCTTCCTTTCATTTCATCGCTTGGCAATGGCACAACAGAAATCGTTGTCTCAGATACATGGTCAGCAGCACACTTCTGAATTGCCGTAACCACATAATCTTTTGCCTTTTTATTGGCCTCGTCTTTCGCCTGACGCTCCAATTCTTTTACCAAAACTGCTGTCTCATGTTTTACATCTTCTTCTACAGTCTTCAATAAGTATTCTTTTGCTTGTTCGGAGGTGAGTCCGGAAATCTTCTCAAGTTCACGCAAATGACTTTGACGGAGTTCGGCAACTTTTTCCTTCTCCTTTTCAAAGTTTGCTTCTCTCGAATTTAACTTTGATTCCCTTTTCTCGAGTGCATCCAGCTTTTTGTCTAAGGTCTCTTCTTTACCTAACACACGTTTCTCGTAACGCTGAATCTCGGCTCTTCGCTCCTTGGTCTCTTTTTCAAGATCATTTTTTGCTTTCAGATTTTCCTCTTTTGCTTCCAAAAGAGCCTCGCGTTTCTTCGTCTCTGCTGTCTTTAATGCATCGTCAATGATTTCTCTGGCTTTCTCCTCTGCGCTTCCCACCTTAGCTTCTCCCACTTTGATGTGATAATTTATCGCGCTCTTCCAGGAAATCAGTGCTGCTGCCGCTATCAAAACAACAACGACTACAATAGCTACAATCACGTGTGCAACCTCTAATGTAAGCACTAGGGTGCACCTCCTTATTTTATTCATGCATGCTGCTTTAGGGCATACATACAACATATAGTATATTACACGGAATCTACTGTCTTGTCAAGGCAACACATAGATTTTCTGGTGTGTATGCCTCCCCAAATAAGAACTCATCTGCCATGTACTCTAAATTCCATTCCGAGTGCTCTACTTCTTTAGCATAAATACGCGCCGTAACCACCTGGTCATCCACTGTAAATTCACCATTTTGCTCTGCCATCCGCAATGTATTCATATCGCGCACCATCAAAAAGCTTGTCACAGCCAGTTTCATTTTTCCAAGAAAATCATAATCGTCTACACAACGTGCCAGACACAAAAAACAATAATACACAATTAATTGTTCTTTTTCATATTCCCGATTTTCATTATTTAACAAATCATCATATGCTTTCCTGTCAGATATGTATTGCTTCCGTCCTACTTCCGAATCCATATACCGCTTCTGAAAACTCAACAAAAGTTCGTCCCATTCCGCTCGGATGCTTTCTAACGAGCTAAATAAGCGCAGCCGTTCCAAAAACAGACCATACTGTTTTTCTTCTGTTACAGCCTTTATTTCTACAATAGTAGTGTCATTAAAATACAGTTCTATCGGGATTTTATGAATATCCACAATCGAATCTTGATTCAAACAATCCTGTACTTTTTTTGCATATTCTAAACAAGCACAAACCCTTTCTTCTACACGAATCGAACGATTTTGTAATATCGCAATCGCCTGATTTCTCGCCAACTGAATTTCATCTGCTAATACCTGCTCATCTTCCGTTTCTTCCCACGGAAATGGCTCACTGATTTCTTTCTCCACTACTTTCATTTTTTCTTTATTTCTATAAATAAGACGTCCTGCCTCCGGACAACTGGCACTTAACGCTAATTCTCTTGCCCCGCCATATTCCAGAAAGTCCCGTGGTGTATCCGTACAGACATCACAAAGAGCCTGCTCACCCAATTCCTGATAAATCACACACAATTGATTTTCGTTTAAAAATGGACACCGCCTGTCCTCTTTGAGGATAAAACCATGGCTTTCATATGCATCTTCCTCGTCATTTTCATATTCCTTAATATTCTGACGCAGCATTTCTCCAAATGCGCCACCTACTGTTTTATAATATTCATAACTTTTGTCATCAATATCAATTTCCCAGCCAGCACAGCATGTATCTTCACACGCACCGGCAATGCATGAAAATTTTTCATAGTAATCCGGGTATCGAAATATCATCTTTTATGCCTCCCTTGGTTGTCTGGTAATAGTATAGCAGAAAATGGGAAGTTAGGCAAAAAAGGATTGCTGGCAGTTTGTGTCAAGTATTCGTTGGCACTTTTTTTGTTTTCAGTAATTCCGTAGAAAAGCTTTGCGTCTCGTGGGCACTCTCGCTCGTT
>OHAE01001900.1_pt1 | contig 14056 bp, 8 predicted proteins | sample 1577061 | NCBI WGS metagenome assembly OHAE01 (sample SAMEA3541535, study PRJEB24748) | human gut metagenome | biome: human gut; feature: human-associated habitat; material: faeces | place: China | collected 2012
CTAGATGAATTATAGGTAAATCCGTCTCCATAAAGACGAAAGCTACTGCCTGCCAGATAAATGCGATCGGCTCCCTCATGAAAATTATCATACGTCATTTCATAACGTATCCATAATACCGACAGCGCAAAACAGGTAAAGCCGACTGCTAATCCAATAATACTAACAAGACTTTGTGTTTTATACTTTATCAGATTACGAAAGGCTACTTTCAGATAGTGTTTTATCATGATATTGTTATTTTATTATTCATTTTTGATAACTTCCGCAGGATTCTGTCGGGCGGCTTTCCATATGCGCCAGATGATGCAGAGTAGAATAATAATCGCCACTACAACGAAAATCCCTACATATACCCAACCGTTAATCGCAGTTTGTCTCACATACGTTTCAATCCATTGCCTCATAACCACATATCCCATTGGAAAGGCTATGACAGCAGCAATAATCAGCAATAGGAAGTATTCACGGAAAAACATCTGCAAGATATGACGAATTTGCGCCCCGTTCACTTTACGTATAGCAATCTCCTTTTGACGTTGCTCACATGATAGAGTGACCAATGAAAAAATTCCGAAAACGGAAATGAGTACACAGACCAATGACACGAAGCTCAACAGTTTCATCAGTGCATCCTCGGAGCGAAGATATTTACCATATTCCTCCTCCTCGCTAAACAACCGTAAATAAGCATGGGGAAATTCTTCTTTGTGGAGCTTTTCTATAGCTTCACGACATTCGTTCCAAGTCCCCTCTTTGAATTTAAAAAGGATACTGGCACGATTCAGGAGATATTCTTGTGCTTCGGGGCGTTGAAAGGCAATAAGTCCCGGCTTGCTTGTCGGAGAACGATAACTAAAGTTTTTCACCACTCCGACAACTTTGTATGCAATGTCCTGACGACCATTGGTGTTATTGCCGAAAGTCTTTCCTAAAGCATGTTTCCATCCGAATTTCAGGCACGTACTTTCATCAACCACAACTTCATTCTGCTGGCTCTTTTCAGATATAAATTCACCTTCCAGCAATTTCAAATCATAAAACTTAAAAAATTCCTCCTTTGCCGGCATTATGCCAACAAGTAGTGTTTTTTCTGTCACTTTGGGCAGCCCATCCCAATTTGTTATTTCTGCATACATCATCGGACCGGTTGGAATAATTGGAAAGTACGCAGGAGGTAAAGTTTCTGTTACCATAGGGAGAGCTTTTATTTTCTCTGCCCATTGATGAATGTCTCCATTCCACAATGCCACATTAGCCACATGATGACGTTCCATACCTAAATCCGTATTTTTCAGGAAATGTAGTTGCTTCATGATGACAACTGTGCAGAAGATAAAAGCAAGACTGACAATCAACTGTACGATAATACCTATTCTGCGAAATAAGTACGGACGGGCAGTAGCAACACTTCCTTTGATCGTTTCCTGCAATGTTCGACGACGAAAATAGGATAATGGCATCAGCGCAAACAGAAACGACAGGATGATTACTGCCAGAAGATATATCAAAATTTCTCCATAATATGAACTGGACTCTATCTGCGTAAAGTTCAGGAAGCGGGACATACTCATCTCCACCAGCAGCAATCCGCCGATCAGAGCAATACATAAAAGCAGCAATAATTCAATGGCAAACTGTACAGACAAAGCTTTATTGCTTGCTCCATTCACCTTACGAAGTGCCATTTCACGGTTGCGCATACAAAGGCGACTGATAAAAAGCGTCAAATAATTGAATAACGAACAAATAATCACCAGTCCGCCTGCTAAGGAGAAATAGAATATATAACTGAAAGAGATAACAACATCTGCTTTATCTACATAATCCGAATAGCGCAAAGCTGACATCCGGGTAATCAACAGATCGGAAAGTTCGCTCTCTTTCTCAATATCGTTGATGCAAACGGTGCTCATTTTTGTTCGGAATGCGTCTATATCTGTTCTTTCGCGTACACGAATAAGTAGCTGCTCATTTGAACTTCCCCACTGAGGAGAATGTCTTGCCGGAGCCAGTATATTATATGGAATATTGGAATGGTTAGACCATCCACTCACAATTGCTCCTATTTTACATACGCGTCTGCCTACTTCCACCTCTTTCCCCAATGCATCCTCTTCTTTGCTGAAGAGCCGCTTCGCAAATTCTTTAGTGATAGCAACTTCCTGACCATCACATTTCAGGAAGTTGACAGTACCTTTCAATAATTGTATATCAAAGAAGTTCATGAAAACAGAATCTGCGGCAATCATTCCGATCTCCTGCTCGGTATCTTCCATACGGAATTTTACATAATGTGCGGTAAAAGCGGTTACAGCTTCTATCTCCGGCATTTTGTCTTGCAAATATTTCATTAAAGGATATGGAGTAAATTTACTTGTACCGGGTTCATTGGCGTAATGCGCACGTACCAGATAAATGCGATCGGCTCCCTCATGAAAATTATCATACGTCATTTCATAACGTATCCATAATACCGACAGCGCAAAACAGGTAAAGCCGACTGCTAATCCAATAATACTAACAAGACTTTGTGTTTTATACTTTATCAGATTACGAAAGGCTACTTTCAGATAATGTTTTATCATGATATACTTTTTATTGATAGCTTGTGCTTACATACTAACTTCGGTCACCACCTGTCCATCAAACAGGTTTATGATACGGTCGGCATAACCGGCATCGTGTTGTGAGTGGGTCACCATGACAATGGTGGTTCCCTCTTTATTCAGTTCGCTCAATAGCCCCATCACTTCTTTACCGTTTTTGGAGTCCAGGTTACCGGTTGGCTCATCGGCCAGAATCAGTTTAGGGTTGGCCACGACGGCACGGGCAATGGCAACACGTTGCTGCTGACCACCGGAAAGTTGTTGCGGAAAGTGTTTACTACGATGAGTAATGGCCATTCTCTCCATAGCTGACTCTACCCTCTTTTTCCGTTCGGCAGCGGAAATACCCATATAAAGCAAAGGAAGTTCGATATTTTCGTATACGTTCAACTCGTCTATCAGGTTAAAGCTCTGAAATACGAAGCCTATCACGCCTTTGCGAAGACTGGTACGTTGCGACTCGGTATACCGGGAGACTTCCGTTCCGTTCAGATAATACTCTCCTCCTGTCGGGTTATCAAGTAGCCCCAAAATGTTGAGCAATGTTGACTTGCCACAGCCGGAGGGACCCATGATGGCTACAAATTCACCTTGTTTCACTTCGATACTGACGTTATTCAACGCCCAAGTTTCTACTTCTTCCGTTTTGAAAATCTTCTGTAAGTCAATGGTCTTAATCATAACTGTATTGTTTTTAGAATTATTAATTTTATTCGTTTTTGATTACTTCTGCGGGATTGAGACGTGCAATCCGCAGTATTTTAAAGATAATGGTAATTACTGTCAATAAGGTTACTCCCCAAAATATGCTTCCCCAATATAATATTCCATCATTAAAAAATACGGTGTACATTTGTTTCCACAGTTGCAATACCACGTAAATGAGCGGAAAGGTGATGGCGGCAGTCACCATCAGCAAAATCAGGTACAAACGTGCAAACAGCCAGATGATGGAACGTATTCCGGCTCCGTTCACTTTGCGAATGGCAACCTCTTTCTGGCGGCGTTCTGTATCGAGCGTAATGCTGGAATACACTCCCAACAGGGTAATGATGATGCTTACAATTGCAAAAAACGAGATGATATCTTTCAGAATATATTCCACTGCCTGCACTTCGTACAAATCATCCTGAAATGTACGTACTTGGGAAGAAATATTCTCCGGCAGCACTTCACGACGGATGGTTTCCATCCATTTCATGACTTCTTTTTGCTGTTCAGGGTAACATTTCACATAGCAGTGACCTATGTATTCAGAAGAATCATAAAGTGTGAAAGCATATCCGCCATTATGATTATGTACATCTGTTTGAAAGGGGGCACATACTCCACAAACGGTGAAATCACTGGTCTGGTCGTAAAAGTTCATTCCGATGATATCTTTCTTTTGTCTTTTCTGCCAGACTTCATCCATTACGAGATCCTTTTTTGTCCGGATCGTCCTGCCCTCCGTTATCGGAATATTCATAAAGGTGAAGAAATTCAATGGTACACACATTACATTAATATCAATCCAAGAGTTATCATTTCCTTTCTCCGTCATTAACAAGTTTCCGGATATTCCATGAGTATAAGATATATCAGATAACAAAATATCTTTCACACCGACATGCTGCCTGAAACGTTCCACCATTTCCTGTTTTTCTTTATTCTCCAGAAATGGATAGTCCAGCGGAATACTAAGAATCGTTTCTTTATCTTCCTGACTTAACGTATGAAATAAGGTTTCAGTCACCTTTCCTGATTGCAAAAACAGGCTGACAGTCAGCGTTACGAATATCCAGCAAATAAAGAACTGGACGCCGAGCATAAAGTTACGTCCCCACTGTTTCCCGCGACGTTTTTGACCTCCATAGATACCTGTCTGTATGGAAGACCTGCGAATACGGACGGATACCAGCAGACAGACTGCCATGCAAAGCAATGCAAGAAAAACAATGTATTGCAGAATATGCTTTAATAGTGTTTCAGGAGGGAAAGTCATTGTGAGGCCTGGCAAAGAGAAATCCATTCTATCTCCAATTAGTTCGATACCCCATATCACCAAAAATGAGGATGCAAATACAATCATCAATGACTGTGTTAATAACAGGCAAAACAGCCGTTTCCAATCAGAACCAAGCATTTTCATTATGGCGTATTCCTTAGTGCGATTCAGGAAAGAGCCGATGAGAAAATGAAAGAAATTAATCAATCCGACCAACAATATCAATATGCCGACAATTCCGGTGACCCATCCCAGAATATAAATACCTTTCTCCTGCGACCGATCTCCTATATAACGGGCAACAACGGTATAAGTCTCGTTATATAGACTATAAGTATAGTCGCGCTTGGAAAATTGTTTTTCCAAACCGGTAATGCCAACCTGCGGAGATAACAAAACGTATGTCCGGGCTCCCGTTATATCGCGACGTTTCGGACTCTGAAAAAGTCCCTCACTGTCGTTGATAACCAATGCGTCGGTATGACACATAAAATTAAAATCATTGTTCAGTGGAAGATCTTCCATCACTGCTTGGATTGTGTACACAATACCTCCTGTCTTTGGTGTACTGTCCGGAGAAGTATAAAGCCGTCTTGTAAGAGTCAGGTGTTTGCCAATGGCAGTCTCCACCTGACCAAATATCTTTATGGCAGTGGACCGGCTTATAATAACCGCGTTGGGCATCCGGCTTGCTGTCTGCCAGTTACCAACTACCATTTGCGGAGTAAAGACTTTATTGTATAGGGTATCGACTTCTATAATTTCAAGATCGTATGGCAATGATTTATCCGGAGACAGTTCAACCTGAAAAGAGCGTTCACGGGGATATGCCATACAAGAGATCGCTTCCACTTCACCCATAGCCCAAGTACGGAGTTCTTCGGATAATGCTACTTGTGTGCCGGAAAAATAGTCGCCAGTCTGTTCATTATAGAGATTTAACTCGACTATGCGGGAATAATTGTCAAAGCAATTATTGGTAGATTCTACAAAACGACTGCAATACATACATATACTAAAACACAGTAGTCCTACTGCCAATCCGATGGTGGAAATTATATTCTGTGCCTTGTACTTCCACAAGTTTCTAAATGCTACTTTGAAATAGTGTTTTATCATAATATCTTAGATTCATTCAGTTTTTATAATTTTAGCAGGATCAATATGCGCAATCTTGTTTATTTGCCAGAATAGAGTCCCTAAAGAAATACCACCAACCAATAACAAAGCTATCAAAAAGATTCCTATACCTATAGGAGCTTTCACTACAAAATCCTTTGTGTATTCATATATCAGATACCAGGATAATGGAAGAGCTACTGCAAAAGCCCCACCTAATATGACAAGATACTTGCGTCCTAGTAAAAGATATAAATCTTTCAGTGATGCTCCATTCACTTTGCGAATTGCAACCTCATGGGAACGCTGCCTAATGTCAAATAATGAAATACCAAACAAGCCAAGACAAACTATTACAATAGCTATACAAGCGAAAAGAGCATAAACAGAAGCTATCTGGCGATCATTTTTATAAAGTTCAGCCACATCGTCCTTCAACAAAGAATATTTAAAATCCTCTGTACCATACACTTTCTTTTGAATACTTTTCAAATAGTCAATAACTGCCTGTTCTTTGCCGGAGTGGCAATATATCTGATATAAATCACCGTCTAATTGACTACCAACCATAAAGACCATCGGATGGACACCTGTACTAATATGTCCGTCATAATAATCGTCTATTACAGCAACAATAGGTTGAGCCGGAAAATCCGGGACGTTTCTTTTCATCATTTCATCAACCAGCATAGCTCCCTCACATTGCGTATATCCTAAGGCTTTCAATGCCGCACGATTTACAACGGCCACTCTATTTCTTGAGTCTTCATCCATTTCCGGCAGACTTCCATCCACAAACGCAAGATTGAAAACTTTAAAGAAATCAGGAGTAACATAAGATTGCAACAACGCAACTGTTTCTCCTTTTACACTTTGAAAGTTTGTAGAATAATAGTCTCCCAAAATAGATGAATGTCCCGTCGTCCAATACTGAATATCCGGACAACTCTTCATGAGTTGGTCTATTTCAGTAATCCTCTCTTGCCGTTGTTTGATAGTCTCCATAGTGTAAACTGCGAAATCTCGTGATTCATATATCAAGTTTGCTTGAATTACAGACTCTACACGAAAACCAGGATCGGTATGTAACATAAAATTCAGTTGCTTGCTGAAATAGATTGATAATACCACTAACAGGAAAGTAATCATATATTGCAGAAAAAGAAAGATCATACGTAAACGAACCGAATGGTTATCTGTACCTACCTTCCGGATTGAAACAGCCAACAAAGAACGTTGGCACTGCACAAACGCATAAATAGATACTAACAGAGGCAAAAACAACAAAATAGAGAATGATAATATCCCATCAAATGCAGTATACATCAGCTGACTGCCAAACATGGATGATACAGGAATATTTGTCACCTCTACAATGAGCCAGGCTACTATCATGGAAGCAGCGATCAATAAAAAGTTTTCTATGAATATTTGCTTAAACAACGCTTTTCTATCAGCTCCAAAAACTTTCCGCAAGCTATACACCTTACCTCGTTTCACCATCAATACCAGATAAAGATTGATGAAATTCATCACACCTGCAAGTAATATCAACAGGCAAATTCCTCCTAAAATAAATAGTTGGGAACGGTTTCCGCTAACTAGCATATCTGGTCCGGATCGACCAATTAAAGCCCGATCCCAATACATATCACTTATAGGAACTAGAGAGAAAGTGTATTTCCGACTATCCCCGCTACGAGCATCCTGATTGATAAACCGGGGATAACTCCCGGCCTTATTGGCTTTCATTACTTCCGTTTCTGAAGTGAAACGGATAAAATCCAAAGGCATACGCTCCCATAATGATGATAGTTTTGAAGAGAGGACCAAGTCAAAATTAAACATCCGCTTATTAATTGGTTCCTCTAATATGCCTGTCACCCTAATCTCCTTTCCATTCGAATAAGTGAGAATCTTGCCAATAGGATTTTCTTTGCCGAAAAGTTTTTTAGCAAAACCCTCCATTAACAAAACTGACGCCGGATCTTCCAAGGACACTGAACCTTGTAACACACGGTAAGGGAAAAGTTCAAAATAAGCACTATCTGCTGCCATAGCTTGAACAGGAATACGATTTGACTGATAGGTCAAATAATCATTTTCGAGCAACACGATGCGTGAACGCGTCACTATGCCACTATTATCAATGTAAACACTATCCCGGCTCCCTATTTCAGCCACACTTAATACCCGATTTCCTTCAAACGTTGTCTGTACACCATACACTTGATTACGATCAATGCAATGTGTGTCTACTGTAAGCTCACGATGAATATAACGAAGCAAAATAATGCAACAAGCTAAACTAAAGGCTAACCCGAGCAAATTAATAATAGTATATGATTTTGTACGCAACAAAAAGCGTATCGCATAGTACAATGTTTTCATGTTTTATCTATTTGTTATTTTTCATTCATTTCAAGATCAATTCTTCCGCATCGCCAAAGGTATCATATCCGGTGGTAATAACCCAATCTCCCGGCTGTAAACCTTCTACTATTTCATATTGTTGCGGATTCTGTCGACCAATATTCAATGGCACGCGAACTGCTTTTGTCTTTGATGCATTTACTTTATAAATCCATTGTCCGCCTGTAAACTGATAGAAGTTGCCTCGCGGAATAATGAGCGCTTGCTCCGGCTGTCCCAATTCAATCTGTACCCGGAAGCTCTTGCCGACTCTTACATTATCGGGCATATCTCCGGTAAAAATAAGATCAATATCAAACATACGATCTTTCACTTCGGGAACCACTTTTGTTATTTTCAGCGGATATTTGTTTCCTTGATAGTTCACGGTAGCCGGTAGTCCGGTGGTGATCCGGTCGATATAATATTCGCTAAGTGAAGTATGGATTTTGTATTGATCGAGCACTTTTATTTCAGCAATGCTTTCACCGGAGGAAACCTGCTGCCCCGGAGTGACCTTTACGAAACTAAGCTGACCTTTCAGTGGAGCTGTGACCACCAAGCTATTCAGTCGTTCGCGAGTACGTTCGTACTTTTTCCGTTCCCGCTCCCGGTCGTTACGAATCAATTCCTTACGTATCATCGTGACAGCAGAATCATGTCGCAAGCTCTCTTGTTGCAGGGCTGCGTTTTTCTGTTTGTAACAATATTCATCTTCAGCTACCTGCAACTGCGCCTTACTCTTCACTCCCATCTGAAATTCTTCGCGGTCGAGAGCGATGCTTTTTTTCAGGCGTTCCAATTCGTAGCTATTTGTCAGGGCTTGCTGTTTCAAGTTCAGACTTTTTTGTTCCATTTCAATCTCCTGCTCCTGATAGGTAATCATTTGCTTTTCCCATTCGTCACGCTGGTCTTCAATATTGCGGAGCAAATCGGGATTGGAAAGAATAAGAATGGTGTCTCCCTGCTGAAGCAAACTTCCCTCTTCACCGACAATCCTTTCCACGCTTCCAGTTTCACGAGTATTGATCTTGATGGTCAGTATAGGCTGAATGAGCCCTTCCACATCTACATATTCCATGAAATCAGACTCTTTCACTTCTGCAATCTGTATATTTTCGGCATCTATCCGTAGTTTTCTGGGACCTAAAGACAAAGTAATCACATAAATCAAAAAGGCGGCAAATAAAAGCCCTCCTATCAGATAGTATCTGTAACGAATGTACCACGGTTTCTTTTCTAATTTTATATCCATGAGATTATCTGGTGTTTTACAAGTTTCTATTAATTAGGGTTCCATCACTATTCTTTACTGACTTTTCGTTGTTCTCTATTCAATCAGAAGATGGTAGTCTTCTGTCAGTATCGTATTTCGCTCAAAATCATATAGTGTCATGCTACGGAGTGTATAATATAAACTCCAATAATTATATAAAGCCGAAATATAGTTACGGCGGGCACTATCTTTCTCTGAAATGGAAGCATTCAAGTCAAGAATGGTAGATTTACCTAATAGATAGAGTTTGCGGGCCACTTCACTTCTTCGTTGGGCTGTCTCATCCGTGCGGGCAGCGATCCGGACACGTTGCGTTTGCAGATTGAATTGTTTGACGAGTTTACGAACGTTCAGTTCAAAGTCCGTCCGGCTCTGTTCGACTTGTGTGTAAACCAGATCACGATTGGAACGGGCTACTCGCACCTGTCCTTTTCCACGTCCCCAGTCTAGGATAGGAAGAGAAATGCCGATACTTACGTATTGCTGGTCCAACAAATTTCGATAAGCGTCGGGCAGTTTGTCAGCAGTCTGCGTCAATCCGAAACGGAGATAGATATCTGCTTTCAGGCCGGCATTGGCGCGGGCTTTCGCCACAGCACTCTCACTTTCCAGTTTCCGCCTTTCCATCGTCTGTATATCCGGACTGTTTTCGTAAGCCAGTGCCAGTGCTTCATTCAGGTTCACACTGAAATCCGGAATTTGAGGACTGACAAGGACACGTAATTCCCGATCTTCGTGAATACCAAGATAGGAACGGAGTTCCTGCATACAATTATCCATTTCAATAAGGGCATTCATGCGGTTTGTCTCTTCCGTCAAACGGTTAAGTTCCAGTTGCAGCATTTCATTTTCTGTGATGGTACCTATGTTATAGCGGCCTTGCGCATAACGGTAAAGTGTATTGGCATTGGCGTAATTAAAGGAAGCAATATCGTAATCGCTCTGGGCGGTGGCCAAGGCAAAGAATTTATTAATCGCATTGGCTGATACGAGTTCAAGCGTCTCTACGTAGCTTTTCTTTGCCTCCTGATAGCGCACGGGCTCTATCCGTCTATCCCATTTCAAACTATTGTAGCCAAAAAGAGACTGGCGATAACCGATCATTATGGGGGAAGTCTGCCATGAGTATTTATGTTCGCTGAACAGATCCATGCGTTGAGCGGAGGTTTCGAGAAAGAAAGAGCCACCGGTCCAGGATAAGTTCTGTGAAAGATTCAGGGTTAAATCTGTATTCAATAGATTTTGTTCGACAAACTTTACCGAACCGTCTCCCATCGTTATCTTGTTAATGGCACGGTTCAGATTCGGATCGGATGTCAGGCTTAAAGACGGCAGATAATTGGCACGATAATATTTATAGTTCCAATACGCAGAACGGAAACTGTGGCGTGCCGTCTGTGCATCGGGAGATTCCATACGGGCAATCTCTATGACTTGCTTCAATGACAGCTCTGTGGTTTGATCTTGAGCAGTCAATAGTTCTGTCAACAATAGTCCGAGAGATATGAAGATTAATTTCAGATTCATTCGTTGGCTTTATTTGTTATTCATCATTCAAAAGATGTGCCATTTGCATAAATTACTATTATTCAACAATTTATCAGTATTTCTTCAGTTGATTGTGTGTGCATATACGCACAAAATTAGTGCGCAATCGCACACACAACACATGAGATTTATCCATATCTTTGCTCCCGGAGTTTAAATGGATAGAAGATATGGAAGAAGTCAACAAATTAGGAAAGATACTCATAGTAGATGATAACGAGGACGTGCTCTTTGCCCTCAACCTCCTACTGGAACCGTATACGGAGAAAATAAAGGTGGCTACTACCCCCGATCGGATCGAGCATTTCATGACCACCTTTCATCCCGATCTTATCTTATTGGACATGAATTTCAGCCGGGATGCCATCAGCGGACAAGAGGGATTTGAAAGTCTGAAGCAGATATTGCAGCTTGACCCACAAGCTATTGTTATTTTTATGACTGCCTATGCGGATACGGACAAGGCCGTCCGGGCCATCAAAGCCGGTGCTACCGATTTTATTCCCAAGCCTTGGGAAAAGGATAAATTGCTGGCTACGCTTACTTCGGGTATGCGACTGCGTCAGTCACAGCAGGAAGTCAACATGCTGAAAGAGCAAGTAGAAATTCTTAGCGGGCAAAATGCTTCGGAAAATGATATTATTGGAGAGTCACCGGCCATGCAGGAAGTGTTTGCCACGATAAATAAACTAAGTAATACGGATGCCAATATACTGATTCTCGGAGAAAACGGTACGGGAAAGGATGTGATTGCCCGACTATTATATCGTTGTTCTCCACGATACGGCAAACCTTTTGTCACGATTGACCTGGGAAGTATACCCGAACAATTGTTTGAGAGTGAACTGTTCGGTTTCGAAAAAGGCGCTTTCACCGATGCCAAGAAATCAAAAGCGGGACGAATGGAAGTGGCGACCAACGGGACTTTGTTTTTGGATGAAATTGGCAATCTTTCACTTCCTATGCAGTCTAAATTACTGACTGCTATCGAAAAAAGGCAAATCAGTCGTTTGGGAAGTACGCAAACCATTCCCATCGACGTCCGTTTAATATGTGCCACCAATGCTGATATCCGTCAGATGGTGGAAGACGGGAATTTCCGTCAGGACTTATTATATCGTATCAACACGATTGAAATACATATACCTCCACTCCGTGAACGTGGCAATGACATCATCTTGCTTGCAGATCACTTTCTGGACCGTTATACCCGTAAATATAAAAAGAAAATACACGGACTGACCCGGGAAGCCAAAAACAAACTGCTGAAATATGCATGGCCCGGAAATGTAAGGGAACTTCAACATACGATAGAACGTGCCGTAATTTTAGGAGACGGCTCCATGCTGAAACCTGAAAACTTTCTTTTTCACACCACGTCCAAACAGAAAAAAGAGGAAGAAGTGGTACTGAATCTCGAACAACTAGAACGACAGGCCATTGAGAAAGCACTCCGAATCAGCAACGGAAACATCTCCCGTGCTGCCGAATATTTAGGAATTACCCGTTTTGCATTATATCGCAAACTTGAAAAATTAGGCTTATGAAACGATTTGAGTTTAAAGTAATTCTGCACATCATAGTTATCTTTCTACTTTCCATTAGCAGTTGTCTGCTGTATCAAAGGCAGTTATGGTTCAGTACTACCGTCTGTATTCTCCTTCTAATAGGCGTCGGCATACATCTCTACCGAATACAGTTCAAACAAATCGCCTTATTACGGCAATTAACGGATGGACTCCGATACAACGATATAACGCAGAATCTTCATCCTCCTTTTAAAAATAAAATGATGGATGAGTGGGCACAGGAACTATCTAATGCATTAAAGGACTTTCGGGGAAAGCTATTGGCAGAAGAAATCAAGCATCAATATTACGAGAATTTATTGAATAAAGTAGATACCGCCGTACTCGTAACCGATGTAACCGGGCATATCGAATGGATGAATCAGGCAGCAGTCACTCATCTGGGGCAACTATCACAACTTCCGGAAGTTCTTCAGGAGGCTTCTACCAGTAATGACATATCCATTATTCGCATCGAGCAAAATGGCATCGTTCTGGAAATGGCAATTTCCTGCACCACATTTGTCACACAAGGTGCGTTCGCCACACAAAGCAAAAAGCAACGGCTAATTAGTTTAAAGAATATCCATTCCGTACTGGAACGAAATGAAATGGAAGCCTGGCAAAAGCTGATTCGTGTATTGACACATGAGATCATGAATTCCATCACTCCTATTATCTCTCTTTCGGAAACATTAAGTGAAAGAGGAATCCCCGAATCACTCGGAGAAAAGGAGTATTCTATCATGTTGCAAGCCATGCAGACTATTCACAGAAGAAGTAAAGGATTATTGGGATTTGTGGAGAATTACCGGCGACTGACACGTATTCCGACACCTGTCCGCACCAAAGTATCTGTTGCCGAATTGTTTACGGACTTAAAGAAATTATTTCCGGAAGAGTATATTCATTTCGAAATGCCCGCATCCGATTTATATTTATATGCAGACCGTGCACAGATAGAGCAAGTGCTTATCAACTTATTAAAAAATGCCCGCGAAACGTGCGAGCGGAAAGCAGATAAAGAAATACAAATAAAGTTTTTCTCTAAAGACAACCCGACATTAGCAATATCTGATAATGGTGAGGGAATTCTACCAACTGTTTTGGATAAGATTTTCGTTCCTTTCTTCACTACCAAAACATCCGGTTCGGGTATCGGATTGAGCCTGTGCAAACAGATCATGGCTTTGCATGACGGAAGTATCAACGTAAAATCAGAATTAGGGAAAGGAAGCTGTTTTGTTCTTACTTTCCCTAAATGAGAACCACCGAAAGTCTTCCGGATCCTTTAATACGATGGATTAATCTGGGCAGTAGAGGATAAATCATCCTCTGCTGCCCAGACTATTTGTATCCGGATTTAGCTCCTTTACAGCTTCTTTGACTGCTTTATGAGTCGGCTTGCGATATACTTCCGCCTGTTGAACGGGGACAATCTCATTCACCATTTTTTCATATCCTTTTTGCTCTAACAAGTGGACTTCTTTTTCACCTGTTTCTTTTTGTTTTCTTGTTTTCATAAGGCTTTTCATTT
>OHAE01001907.1_pt1 | contig 14031 bp, 10 predicted proteins | sample 1577061 | NCBI WGS metagenome assembly OHAE01 (sample SAMEA3541535, study PRJEB24748) | human gut metagenome | biome: human gut; feature: human-associated habitat; material: faeces | place: China | collected 2012
TCGTAACCCTCTACCAACAGTTTCCGTGCTTCATTGTGCAGCATTTCTATCATCTTCTATGCCTATTATACACCTGCTGTAAAGGGGGGACCGCTTTTGTGAGAAGTGCTATAAATCAACCCGCATCTTGCCGTCCACGTTGATGACTTGAAATTCCTGTTTGTGAACCAGCCAGTAGCGATCCGTTTTTTTTCAATCCGAGCAGATCGCCCATTTCGCGGACGGACATGGTTGTCCTTTTCTTTTTATTAGCCATCCGGTTCCCTAACATTAGCTGCAAAAGGTTACAGCTGTTCAAAGCATAGCAGAAATACAGGCAGAGCGCCACGCTGTCGATGCCGCGTTTTTGCCATGGTGACAGGCTTGACGCGCTCACAGTTTTGCGCTCAGCCACTGCTCAAAGCTCTCTCGCACGATGCGGTAGTGACCGCCCTGTCCGAGCTGAAAACAGCGGAATTCTCTTCTTTTCAGCAATTCATATACGCTCTTGCGGCTCATACCCAGCATTGTCATCAGGTCATCTACCGTGTAGCAGCGGTTTTGCTGAACCGGCTTGGGGTCTGTAATTTCCACAGAAATTGGGGTATTTTTCGGTTCCATCATTATTGTGCCTCAACTTTCTTGGAGAACGGTATTGGACACACGGTATTCTCCTCGTCGTAACTGGTAGCGGGAAGCCGTTTTGAACGGGAAAGTTACGTCGGACGGGAAAAATTTCTTCGACGGATGGATAGTGGCAAGCAGGGTCATTTTGCTAAAAATGACGATTAGCTTGTTGGAAACACATTTCCCAATCCCAATGAATGTAGCGCGGACGCTGCGGTTATATCGTCATGAAAGATGCAGTCAGTGTCCAATTGAATACAGAAGAGCGGATAATAGCGTTCAGATTTCCATGCATCTTTACACTTTTTTCGCTTCACCATCCACCATCGGGAATACAATCCGCACCTCGAAAATATCCTTCATCACGTTCATGGTGCAGTGCCCTTGGTGTTTTTCGCAAATCATGCTGATGCTTTTTGTGCCGAAACCGTGGTAGCGCTTGTCCTGTTTGGTGGTCAGCGGCAGATTGTTTTCAAACTGCGGCGCAGTAAGCAAATAGTTCTCTTCCTGAATGACAAACGTGCCGCAAGTGCTTTGACCAGTAAGGCTGATGAGACGTTTGCTGGGAATTTTGATTTGCTCAACAGCTTCGATGGCATTGTCCAGCAAATTGCTGAATAGGGAGAAGATTTCTGCATCAGAGAGAAACTGCAGCGGCTGTCCGTCGATGCTGCATGTCAGCGTGATACCCTTCTTTTCGCAAAGGAGACTGCGATTCGTCAGCACAATATCCAGTGCATGATTGCCGGTTTTGAAAATAGAATCGTAGATGTTGACGGTTTCTTGAAGCGCCTTGACTTCATCGGGCGGAATCACGCCGTTCAGCGCGGAAATTTGATGCTTCAGGTCATGGCATTTTACGTTAATGAGGTCGATGATGTCTTTTTCAATTTGAAATTGCTTGCTGTCGTCTTCCGCCATTTGCAGCACGGTGCTCTTTTCGATTTCTGCCTTGCGTGCAGCAAGCCAGCCAAATTCCACATAGAAGGACAGCAGTGCCGTTAAGCAGGAAAATACCATAATATAACTCTGCACTGACGGAAAACCGATGGCTGCACGATGCGCAAAGGAATTTAAGAAAATTGTAACCAGCACGGCGATACAGCTGACAACAATCTGTATGCGGTTGTTGAGCATCGTTCCCCGGTAGTCAGCTTTTCGAATCATGGTGAAATAGAGGATAACATAATATCCCGCCGTGATGCAAATCAGCATGAGTGCTTTGAGAAGTGGGTGCATGGAAACGCTGATGAAACGTACTAATAGCAGATACGTTCGCTGACTCATGTGCTGCATACAGTAACCGGCAGTGGAACAGAACAGCATGGCCCAGAAATCGCATTCAAAGCAGAAGCCAATGGACAGCAGCGATAGGCAATACAGCAGAAAACTATCCAGCACACGGAAAAGCAGAGTCACGGTATCGTCCGGCGGAAGGGCGTAAACAAAGGTATCAGAACAGCATTTGTAGAGGATGACCACGCCGGTACAGCAAAGCAGACGAAGCGGAAACATTTTTTTTCGGGGCAGTTTCATCGCGACAATATAAACGGCGACAAAGAGGGCAGAAAGATAACTAAAAGAGCCCCAGATATTGGTCAGATTCATTGAGCATTTGCCCTCCGTTCGCAGAATTGGGTCATTGCGGCAAGAAAGTCCTTGCGCCGGGGATGAGAAATTGCAAGCGGCGTTTTGCCGACATAGACGGTATAGCCATCAATGCGGCGAATGTATTGCAGATTGACCAAATAGCAGCTGTTGCAGCGGAAAAAACCGTGCGGAGACAATTTCTTCTCCACGTTTTTGAGTGTCCCGTACGTTTCGTAATCATGAGAAAGTGTGTGGTAAATCAGCGTGTGCGACACTACCTCCACATAGAGCAGCTCACTGAGCGGCAAGTGGGTGTTGCCGTCCGCGGTAGGAATCACCACGCTCTGCTGACGGCGCTGCTGCTGTGTCTGGCAGTAGCGAAGAACCTTCTGCATTTTCAAATAGAACGCATCGTAATCCAAAGGCTTCAGAATATAATCCAGTGCACTGACTTCATAGCCGTTAATAGCATAGCGCGCAAGGTTCGTGACAAAGACCAGTGCGACGTTGCTGTCGATTTCACGCATTCTGCGCGCTGCGGACAAGCCGTCCATGTTTGGCATTTCAATGTCCATAAAAATCAAGTCAAACTGCGAATGAAACGCGAACAAAAACTGCTGGGCATCGGGATAATGCGATAAATCAAATACTTCCTTGCTTTGCAGCGACAGCTTTTCCAGACAGGCGGTCAGCTGGTCATCGGCACTTTGATCATCCTCGACAATAGCAATGCGAATCATGGCTGCCTCCCTCATCGCGCAGTAGATGTGCAGATACGGCTATCTGGCACTATTTCACGAAAAACGGTGCAATGCATGATGATTATAACAACCACCTGCTCAAAAGTCAAGTTTATGGGGAGAAAATGCAAGGATACGCGAAAAACAGCACAAAACGGGAGGAAAATGCTAAGATACAGCTATCCGATGATTGCGGAGAGGCAATCAATCAAAAGGAGGAGGAATGAAACATGAAGAGAACGGTTTCCAAGTGGCTGTCGATTCTCAGCTGCACGGCGTTGCTGTGTACGTCGATTCCTGCGGCGTTTGCGGAAGGCACGGTGGAGGAATCGCTGGTGCCGGTGACGGGCGCACAGACGGGTTTTGTGCTTTCGCAGGGCAAGTACTACACTGATTTCGCGAATTTGGCGCAGGAACGCGCGGCGGCAAAGGCGCTGAATATTCAGGTGGGTGAAGAGGGCTTTGTGCTGCTCAAGAATGACGGTGTGCTGCCGCTGGATAGTGCGACGACGAAGGTGTCCATGTTCGGCTTCCGTGCTGCCAACATCATGATGGGCGGCGGTGGCTCTGGCTCTGGCCGTCCGGGGCAGTACGGTGTGCCGAAAACCTCGCTGGAAGATGGCATGAAGCAGGCGGGCTTTGATGTCAACGAACGTCTGCTGTCCTTTTACAGCACAAAGTCGGCAGAAGTGAAGCCGACGGATATTCCGGATTCCATCGCCTACACTTACGATACTTACAGCGATGCAGCGCTGGTGGTTGTTTCCCGTTCCGGCTCGGAGGGCAGGGATGAAGTGACTTACGGCTATGCGCAGGACGAGAATGCTGACCCGAATGCGCACATGCTGGAGCTGACGGACACGGAAAAAGATCTGATTCGCTACGTGAAGGCGAATTTCCACAAAGTCATCCTGATTGTCAACTCCTCCAATGCGATGGAGCTGGCGGAAGTGAATGCGCCGAAGACGGAGGACAACCTCGGCGTTGATGCGATTCTCTGGGTGGGTCATACCGGCAACGACGGCGCGGCGGCAATCGGCAACATCCTCTCTGGCAAGGTTTCGCCGTCCGGCCGCACTGCGGATACTTACGCGGTCGATTTCACCAAAGATCCGACGTTCACGAATTTCGGCTCGAATGGGCAGAATTTTGAAAACGGCGAGCGCATGAACAACAACGTCTATGTCGGCGATACGATGACGGATTATCACTCCGTGGAATACCGCGAAGGCATTTACGTCGGCTACCGTTATTATGAGACGAAGGGACACGATGCCGGCGAAGCATGGTATGACGAGAACGTCGTGTATCCGTTCGGCTATGGTCTGAGCTACACCACCTTTACGCAGGAAATCGAGGGGGACATTGCGCCGACTGGGGTGATTCATGCGGCGAATGAAACCATCACGGTGAAGGTTCGTGTGACGAACACGGGCGATGTGGCAGGCAAGGACGTTGTGCAGCTGTACTACACCGCGCCGTACACCGAGGGCGAAATTGAAAAGGCGTATGTCAATCTGGCAGCGTTCGGCAAGACGAAGGAGCTTCAGCCCGGCGAGAGCGAAGTGGTGACGTTGCAGTTCGTGGCACAGGATATGGCATCGTTTGACTGGAACGACGCCAACGCCAACGAATTCCGCGGCTACGAACTTGACGCTGGCGACTATGTGCTGTCCATCCGCCGCAACGCACATGAAGAAATCGCGTCGATTACCCGCACGGTTGAAACGGGCTTGCAGTGCGTGACTGACTACACCACGGGTGCGGAAATCAAGCCGCTCTTCTCCGGCGATGAAGGACTGGAAGCCTACATCTCTGTCAATGAAACGCTGGAAAACAATCAGATGTCCCGTGCGGACGGACTGGAAGTTCCGGCTGCCGCAACGAAGGAAGACCGCACTTGGGATCAGGCAGTTATTGATGAACTGGATGCCCAGAAGGAATATTTCAGCCTGAATGACACGGAGGATTCGCCGTGGTACGTTTCGCAGGTTCCTGCGACTTGGACGCAGAATGCTGGTACACGCGATGAAAACGGCAAAACGGCGATTCAGCTGGCGGATTTGGCTGGCGTGCCGTACACCGAGCCGAGCGTGGTGGATGGCGTGGCAGTTGCCTCTGACGATGAAGGCACGAAGAAGTGGGACGAGTACATGAATCAGCTGACGTGGGACGAAATGGCGACCATCGTCTCCTACGGCGGATTCGGGCAGCCTGCGGTAGAAGCTATCGGCAAGAAGCAGAACGGTGCGTATGACGCGGCGGCACATCCCTTCTGGAATGGCGGGATGTTCGGCGGCGCACAGGCACCCGAAAATCAGATGGGTACGAACTGGGTTACGCCGGCTGTATGGGGCTGCACATGGAACACGGAGCTGCTGTATGACATTGGCATCATGACGGGCAACGAAGCGCTGCTGTTCAATATCAACGGTCTCTATGGCTTCTCCCTGAACATTCATCGTTCTGCGTTCGGCGGCCGCAACTTCGAGTATCTCTCCGAAGATCCGCTGCTGGCCGGCAAACTCGCGGCGGAGCTGAGCAGTGCTGCGACCGAAAAGGGCCTTGTGACCTACACGAAGCACTACATGATGAACAATCAGGAAACGAACCGCAATACGAACGGCGGCGTGATTACATGGGCGAACGAACAGGCCATCCGCGAAATCTATGCCAAGCCCTACGAACTGGCGGTCAAGGAAGGCAACAACTCCGCATTCATGACGGCGTTTAACCGTATTGGCTTGTCCACCTGTTCGACGAACTACGCGCTGCTGGAACTGCTGACCCGCGGCGAATGGGGCTTCTGCGGCCATAACGTGACGGACTACATGGACTATCCGGAATATCGCTATACGAACCTGATGGTTCGCGCGGGCAATGAACTGCCCCTTGGCGGCCCGAACAAGCTGATTGGCAAGGGCAAGGGCGGCAACAGCTCCAGCACCGAAGGTACTTGGAGCGCAGAGCTGAACACCGTGCTGGTGGCGGCCGATACGGCCAGCGCAGAAGCAGCTGATGCAGCGCGCCGTGCAGGGGAGGATGCGTCCACCTACGAGACGGTTCCTTCTGCAACGCAGTATTTCGCTGTCCGCAAGGCAGCGCAGCGCGTTTTGTACTCCAACGCCAACTCCAATGCGATTCTCAATGGCTATGAGAATCATATCGTGGAAGAGATGGAATACAAAGTGGGCGACAAGTTCGGCGGTTGGGGCGGCGGCAAGAACATCATTGCGCCCCTCTTTACGGCGCGCTATGCTGATGTCGGCGACATTAAGATTGTGAATGCGGATGCGATTCCCGGCATGAACCTTGGCGCGGACGGCGTCGCCTCCGGCACATTCAACGAGGCTGGCGACTACACTGTCACGGCGACGGCGACGGTCGAAGGCTGGGTCTATGTGCAGCTGACGCTGACGATTCACGTCAAGTAATATAGGAGCATTTGGTTACTGGACGGATTCGCGCTGGCGGACAAGCGAATCCGTCCTTGATTTTCTGATGAAAGAGAAGGAGCAAAGTTTATGAAGCGAATTACAGCGATGCTGTTGATGATTTGCTTATGCTTGATGGGGCAGAGCGTGCTGGCTGAGAAAAAAGTTGGCAAGATTGCTGTTGCGCAGGAACCGACGAAGATGGATTACTGGGTTGGGGAAGAATTTTCCGCAGAGGGCGGCGTGCTGCTGGTGACATACCGCGACAAAACCACTGCTGAAATTCCGATGACGGATGAAAATGTGAAGCTGCCTAACGTCAAGACAAACACACCCGGCCGCAAGGCAGTGAAAGTGACTTACGGCGGCAAAAACGTGACCTTTTATATCAATGTGGCAGAAAAAGGCGCGGAAGTGACGTTCGAGCTGAATTACGACGGTGCACCAGAAGCGCAAAAAGAAGCGGCACGTCAGGGCAAGGGCGTAGAAGCCCCGGAGAATCCCGTGCGTGATGGTTATACCTTCGATGCGTGGTATACCGATGCTGCCTGCACGGTACTGTATGATTTTGCGCAGGTGGTTGAACAGCCCATGACACTCTATGCGAACTGGCTGGCGGACGATGCCGTGTATTATCCTGTGACGTACAGCTTGAACTATTACGGCGTACTGCCGGACGGTTATGTGCAGCAGGTAAAATCCGGTGAAACGGCACGGATGCTGTCCTTAGCGCTGGTACGCGACGAATTTGAATTTATCGGATGGTATGCCGATGCAGCCTGCACCGTGCCGTATGTGCAGGAAAACGCGATTGAAGGCGAAACGACCATCTATGCGGGATGGAAATCGCTCAAAATGGGTGCAGAGACGTATACGTTTGAAGCCGAACAGACCAGCTTGCTGGGCAAGGAAGGGCCGGGCATGTCCGGTTCTGCATCCGGCGCATCCATGATAGTCAACGATGCGACGAATCTGGACGCCAGCAATGGCAAGTATGTCTCGTACCTGTATAAAAAAGGGCTGTCGTTGGATTTCTATCTGGCGAGCAGCGAAGCGGTGTCGGATGCAGTGCTGACGCTGCGGGTTGCGGCGGAAATGGACAACATCAGCCTCTCGCCCGATAACTACACGATTGAAATCAACGGTCAGCCGGTGATGTTTGATGCGATTGCACTGGAAAAAGGAGCAAAATTTGCAGACTGCATTGTTATTCAGAACGTCGCTTTGCAGGTCGGCGCAAACACGATTCGCCTTGTGACGAATAACAGCGTGAACCCGATGGGTGAAGGCATGGGAACGTATCAAGGCACAGCGCCGATGGTGGACTGCATCAAGCTGACGACGACGGCGGTTGTAACGTGGGATGCAAACTACAATCTGCCAATGATGTACTGATTTCGCGGAGGAGAACATGGCGCAGAAAACGAAGAAAAAGCTGATTCGCGTATGGGCAATTGTCAGCGCACTGGTGCTGATTCTGCTGACCGTCGCGACGGTGCTGACGCAGTTTGTCATGCAGGATGTGCTGGCCTCTCTGCTGGGACGCGACGTGGCGGTTTATGCCGAGGGCGTGACACCACTGTATACCACCGAATACACGAACAAGGACGAAGTCTATCAGGCGGCGAACAAACTCAACGAGCGCATCTGCGAAGAAGGCTTTGTGCTGCTCAAGAACGAGGGAAATGCGCTGCCGCTGGCATCAGGCAGCCGCATCACTGTGTTTGGCAAGAACAGTGTGAACCTTGCTTATGGCGGTTCGGGGTCGTCCGGCGGCGATAAGTCCGCAGCCATCGACCTCTATACCAGCTTGCAGAATGCGGGCTTTGCGGTCAATCCGGCGATGAAGCCTTTCTATGAGGATGATAAGCGCTCCAGCGCACGCCGCTCAGAAAATTCCACCAACTTGGATGACGGGAATACCGTGTTTTACTCCATTGGGGAAACGCCGCAGCGCTTGTATACGAAGGAAATCACGGATACCTACAAGGATTACAATGACGCGGCGCTGGTTGTGCTGACCCGCATCGGCGGCGAAGGTTTTGACCTGCCGCGTTCAATGAAGGATGTGGAAGGGGCGCGGCAGGACAGCGACCACTACCTGCAGCTTGATCAGAACGAAACGGACTTGCTGGCGGCGGTCTGCGAGGCAGGATTCAAGAAGGTTGTTGTGCTGATTAACAGTGGTTCACCGATGGAACTGGCATTTTTGACGCATCCGGATTATTATGCCTATCAGGACAAAATCGACGCAGCTATCTGGATGGGCTTCCCCGGTGCATCCGGCGTGAATGCGCTGGGACGCATCCTGAACGGCGAAGTGAATCCGTCCGGGCGCACGGTTGATACCTACGCGGTGAATTTCAAGAACAGCCCGGTGTGGCAGAACTTTGGCGATAACCTGATTACCGGCAAGGACAGCGGCGACCGGTATCTTGGGCTGGAAAACGAAAACTACTACTTTGTGGACTATGAGGAGAACATTTACGTCGGCTATCGCTATTACGAGACGCGCGGCGCGGATGACCCGGAATGGTATGCGCAGGAAGTGGTGTATCCGTTTGGCTATGGTCTGAGCTATACGACGTTTGACTGGACACTGGAAAGTGCGCCGGAAAACTTCGTCCTCAGCGATGTCAGCGACAAGATGGAAGTGACTGTGCGCGTAAAGAACACGGGCAGCGTCGCTGGCAAGGACGTTGTGCAGCTCTACGGTCATGCGCCGTATACGCCCGGCAGCGTGGAGAAGTCCGAAGTTGTTCTGCTGGACTTTGCCAAGACGCCGCTGCTTTTACCCGGCGAGGAATGCACGCTGACGCTGACCTGCGACCCGTACTATCTGGCATCCTATGACTATACGGACAAGAACGAAAACTGGGATAACTGCTTTGAACTGGATGCGGGTGACTACGCACTGTACGTCAGCAAGAATGCGCATGACCGCGTATTTGAAGTGCCGTTCACGGTGAAAGACGACATTATCATTAGCGAAGACCCGGTAACAGGCAATACCATAGAAAACCGTTACACGGACTTGGAACTGGACAGCTCTGATTACCATCTCCAGACGCTGCTTTCCCGCGAAGATTGGGAAGGCACGATGCCGGAAGCGCCCTCTGTGGATGACCGAACGGTGGATGAAGAATATCTCGAAGCGCTTCAAAACCGCGACCACAACAATGAAGAGGCGGATGCGCTCTTTGACTTGGGGCTTCCCGCAACAAGTCAGACGGACATTTCACTGGTGCTTCGCGACCTGCTGACGGATGAAAATGGGCAGAATCAGCGAGTGTCGTATGATGACCCGCGCTGGGATGCGATTCTGGACAAGCTGTCTGTCGAGGACATGGTGAAAATGTGCAACATGGGCGCATTCAAAACGAATGAACTGCCCATCATTGGCAAGCCTGCCACGAACGACACAGATGGCCCGACTGGCTTCACGAACTTCATGGATCGCAGCGGCATCTACTGGAAGTGCTGCTATTACTGTGCGGAAGTCGTCATGGCTTCGACATGGAATCAGGAGCTGATGGAAGACATCGGCGAAATGATAGGCGCGGAAGGATTGATTGGCGCGGATGGAAAGGGCAACAATCTGCCGTATTCCGGCTGGTATGCGCCCGGCGTCAATATCCACAGAAGCCCCTTCGGCGGTCGCGATTTCGAGTATTTTTCCGAAGACGGACTGTTCAACGGCAAAATGGCGGCGGCGGAAATCCGCGGATGCGCCAGCAAGGGCGTTTACTGCTTCGTGAAGCACTTTGCGCTCAACGAACAGGAAACGCATCGTTCCTCCAACGGTTCGGGCACTTGGGTGACGGAACAAGCAATGCGCGAATTGTACCTGCGCCCGTTTGAAATCGCGGTCAAGGAAGGGCATACCACAGCAGTGATGAGCTCCTTCAACCGCATCGGTACGCGCTGGACAGGCGGCGATTATCGGCTGCTGACTCAAATCCTGCGGAACGAATGGGGCTTCCAAGGCATGGTCATCACCGATTTCAATACGACCTCCTACATGAATTTGCGGCAAATGGCATATGCAGGCGGCGACTTGAATTTGGGCAACGACATGACGCTGCCGGACGTTATTCAGCCGAACTGGTGCGACGCATCCGACCCGGTGGACATGCAGATCCTTCGCCAATGCGTGAAGAACATTCTCTACACGGTGGTTAACTCGAATGCCATGAACATCAGCGTGGCATACTATCGCCCTGCATGGTGGAAAATCACGATTTATGTGGTGGATTTCGTGGCGGTTGCGGTGATTGTGTTTACAGGGATTCGCTGTTTCCGCGGAAAAAAGGAAGAGCATAACGCAAAGGCATAACTGCAAAGGGGCAGCAAGCGAAAGAATAGCTTGCTGCCCCGTATTGCGTTCGTCATGAAAACAAGTCTTAAAGCCGATGCGGCTGGCGGTGGGCAGCAGCTTCATCATGTTGTCGGCAAAAAGCCCGTTCTGTGTGCGGTGAGCTTCATCGCTCATGATGACGATGTCGTGATTCGGCGTGATGGGGTCGGGGTGGTCATTGTTGAATTTCTGAATCAGCGTGAAGATATAGCTGGGATTGCCCTTCAGCATCTCAACGAGCCGCGCACCGCTGGACGGGACAAACGTGCTGGATTTCATGCCGTTAAGACATCCGCAGCTCTCGAAAGTAACGCTAATCTGCTTGTTCAGCTCGTCCCGGTCGGTCAGCACAATGATCGTCGGACTGCCCGAAAACTTGCGGCGGATTTTCTGCGCCAGAAACACCATGGAGTAGCTTTTGCCGCTGCCCTGCGTGTGCCAGAATACGCCTAATTTGGTTATTCAGAAGGATAATTTGTGAAATTATGGGTTCTGCGATGCTTTTAAATTGGAATAATAAATTTGAGGATGGAATTAATATGCGAATTTTTTCAGCCCTAATAGGGCTCAGGTTTTGTTGAGCAACGCCATTGGACAATGCTGTCATCTTATTCAACATCTCTTTGCTTCATCAGCATCAGACCCCTGGCCTTTAGCCTGCTGACAATATCGGCAAAGAGTTTCTCCTGCAGTCGATTCTGAATCTGGATATTGCGAAACCGCCCGATGGTATCGCCGTTGGGTACCTGATTGCTGGACGTTACACCGCAAAACTCCAAAAACGCCAGACTGTCAATCACTTCGGCCGCCACAGCCATATCGGCTACGTTGTACACCATCTGCAGCACATAGATCCGCAGCATCAATTCGAGGTCGTAGTGCTTATTGCCACGCTCTCCCTTGTAATAGCACGGCTTGATCATCGCCACCCACTCGCTCCACGGAATCAGCTGGTTCATCTGCCCGAGAAAGTCCTTCTTGTGTGTCTTCACTTCCGCCAGCTTATCCGTGAAGAACGACATGCTCATCTGCTTATCCATGTCTCTATTATATCACAAATGCAAAGGCTTTGCTGTCTTTTTTCTGGGTTTGTGCGGTATTGCCTTAATACTATTTCCAGATTCACCTGCGCCATCTGCTTGCGCCTTTTCCCTTCTGGCGTCCGTTCATTCCACTTAGCGTAGCGCTGCTACGCTGCGTTTCATTCACGTTAGCCAGAATGAAAAATTCGCGGCGCATCTTGACGCATTTTCATCTGGAAATAGTATAAGACAAATGTAGTAGAAGTTATGGACTTTAACAGATTAGTTAACGAAACGACACAAATTGAAGCGAAGCCATTCACCGGCTTCGCCTCAATTTGTATGTACTTTACAAAAGTGCAGAAGCGATTGTGGAAGTGCGTTCCCGCATTCACTCCATCCGCTCAAACACCACCCGACAGCGCTTTTTCCAGAACGCAATGCCGAACGCTGTGATGTTCTCGCGCCCTTCGTTGCGCAGGCGCTCATCGTAGTGCTTTTCCTTGATTTGCGCCATCGCGGCGGCACAGGCTGCATCCAATCCCGCCAGCGTAGGGGAGTATTTCACCTCAATGACCATGCCTGCGTCCGGATCTTCCGGCTCAATCATGATGTCGCAGAAGCCCTCACCGGACTCGACGTTCGACAGAATCAACCAGTTCGGCTCACTCCGCAGCAGCCCCAGTAGCAATCCATGATAGAAATTCTCCTTCTGATCGTCCTTCGCCTTTGTATCCAAAATGCTGATCATTTTGCTGAGAATAATGTTCAGCCGCTTCTGAATTTCCTCGGCGTTGCCATCCAGAAATGCCTGACAGAACGCCTGCATTGGCTTCGTATCGCGCACGACAGTCTCTTTGAACCACTCCTGAATCTGGAGGATGAAGACCTCGCGCACCTCGCGATTAGGAATCACCAGCTTGTACACGCCGCGCTCCACACGCCCCGCCTGTGTCAAATAGCCAGTGGTAAACAGCACGCTCCACAGGTTGTCGATGCTGTTGTCGATTTCATCGTAGGTTAAATCCAAGCGGACTGCTTTTTCGATGGCTTCTCCTGCAATCAGCCGCTCGATTTCTCCTTGCGTGGTCTTGTCCGCCTTGTCCACGAACCGCTTTACCAGTGCGTTGCCGCTTGTGTTGATCCAATAATCCTGCGGCTCCGCGTCTGGATCGCTGACAAGCCTATCCACATGGTTAATGACATCCCACGGGCAGTACACATCCACATTGCCGAAATGGTAGCCATCGTACCATTCCTTCATTTCACTTTCGTGCGACGACAGACCATAATCCGCCAAAAGCTGCTTCACTTCCGCGTCGGTGAAGCCGAACTGCTCGTCGTAGCGGCTATCCGTGATGGACAACACTTTGAAGTTATTGAGTCCCGTGAAGATGCTCTCCTTCGACACGCGCAGACAGCCCGTCAGCACGGCGAATTGCAGGAAATCGTTGGTCTTCAGCGCCTGCCCGAACAAACTGCGGATGAGCGCCACCATCTCACGATAGTAACCGTGCTGGAACGCCTTGTCCAGCGGTACGTCGTATTCGTCGATCAGCAGAATGACCTTTTGCCCATAATGTTGATACAGGAGCGATGACAGCATTTTGAGGCTTTCACGCACATCGTCCTGCGTATCCTGTTCTTTCAGGAAGCGCCGCAATGCGGATTTGTTATCTTCTGGAATCTGCTGACTGCCCTCTAAGAAACAGAGACGTGACATTTCAGCTTGCAGAATGCGCCGCAACATGCCATAGGCGGTCTCGAACGTCAGCCCATCCACGTCTTTGAGCGAAATGAACACAACCGGGAATTTGCCCATGTATGTCTCGCACAGTGCTGTTTCATTCGAGATGGCCAGCCCGTCAAACAGCGTTTTGTCCGTGCCGATCTCAAAGAAGGACTTGAGCATACTCATGTTCAGCGTCTTGCCGAAACGACGTGGGCGGGTGAACAAGTTGACCTTCGCCCAGTCGGCCAGCAAGTCGCGAATCAATCCAGTCTTGTCAACATAATAAAACCCCTCGGTGCGGATTTCCGCGAAATTCTCAATCCTCACCGGCAGCTTTTGGCGTTCCATACGGCAGCCTCCCATCCTGCGCTGATTCCAGTTCCATTCTATCGCAAAATGGGCGGATTATCAAGTGCTCCGCGTTGGTTGTTTGTCGAATGTAAAGATAGGTAGTATTATCAATGCTTGGGGAATCGTTTACTGTGTGCGCCTTTCTATAGCACTTCTCACAAAAGCGGTCACCCCTTTACAGCAGGTGTATAATAGGCAT
>OHAE01001911.1_pt1 | contig 13993 bp, 10 predicted proteins | sample 1577061 | NCBI WGS metagenome assembly OHAE01 (sample SAMEA3541535, study PRJEB24748) | human gut metagenome | biome: human gut; feature: human-associated habitat; material: faeces | place: China | collected 2012
GCTTCGAACCCTGTGCAGCTTTAAATAAAATTATTTTTGTCGTTTACTATAGCTGAAGGATCAGTCTTTGAGTAACTGTTTCGATTAGGACCGCAGATCCTTATTCTTTCTCCGTATTCCTTCAGTTTATCCGTGTATTTTTTTAGCTTTTCACACATACGCTGTTGTGGAGTCTTGCGATGCCCCGGACCATGGACAAATTCTTTTTCATCCAGTTCCCAGAAGCGTTCAAGAGCCTCCAGCTGTTCTTCCAGATAATCCGGGGTGTATTCAGTACTCGTTTCTATTGTTGCTTGTTCTGTTGCCAGATTTTGGTTGATTTCCTTCAGAAGTGACGTAATCTTCTCATACAGATGATACCGGGACTTTATGGCCGTTTTCTTCCACACCCAGCTGTATTTATTGGCATTGGCTTCCATTTTGGTGCCATCAATGTAGAGATGGGTAAGATCTACGTGGTCTTCCTCAAAAATTTCAGCATTAACCGCATTGAAAATGTCCTCAATACAATTGGCCATAACTTTGTTGATAAAGTTTTCAAAAGTGTGGTAACTGGGAGCCTGACCGCCTGACAGATAAATAAATCGTAAATCTGTACGGCAGGCCTTCTCCAGGCTTCGTAAAGAACAATACCCCTGCATAAATCCGAAAAGCACGAGTTTAAGTAAAATGACCGGATTGTATCCGATGCGGCCCGCAGAGCAGTGGGACTGTACCGGAAGATATTTTCTTAATCCTATAGCCTCCATTAAATGGTCAAATTCAAAAACAGGGTCATCAATTGGCAGATAAGATGCAATACACAGTGGCAAAAAGCCCTGCCGTGGGGTACAATGATAACTGGTATTTTTGTATTCCATTATAATACTATAATACCACTGAAAAAGGTGTCTGACTCGTTTGAGTTAGACACCTTTTTGGAGACTGTTTTAATTCAATTATTTCACAGCCCCAAGTTCTTCGCCTGCGGCGCCGGGCTGGCTGAGTGTACGTGCGAACGGATGACGCCTTGAGCGGAACAGGCCCTTCGGACCAGAAACCCATCTGTGGCCCTCACCGCCTGGCCTGGTGACTCTGCACATCCCCCGTCATTTCGAGCGGTGGCAAGGGAACTGGATTCGTAGGGAGCCGTAGGCGACCGAGAATCCAGTGACACGCTTCCCCTCGAGTGGCAGCATACTAAGTGGCTCTATCCTCAAAAATCGCTATAGCTTCGATGAGTCGAGAAATCTTTCTGGTAAATGCCTGTGACCGTGTTACACCCCCATAGACCGCAGATTCTGTTGGAAACGCCGCAGGCTGAAATTTTGCGGCGAAGCCGCTTGACCTCAACTCTCAACTCTCAATTCTCAAATCTATCTTTTCCGCCGCAAGCGAACCAGCTTTCCTAGCTGCTAAAAGCCAGCAGCTAGAAGCCCCCGCCCGTTCGCACGTCACTCAGCCACATGACCCCCGGCCCGCAGGGCCTATCACATCTATCTTCTATTTTCTATCATCTATCGTCTATCAGCCGGACCGCCAGCCAGTCGCTACAGCACCGACCATCCACCAGCTCAAGGCCCTACCCGTTCGTACGCATCCAGCCACACAAAAAGCCCACAGGCCCCGCCGGATTTCCGGCAAAAGCCCGTGGGCTTTTCTATTCTCCTTCTTCCTGCTCCATTACCAGTAGGGCGACTCCGCCACGTGTTCGAAGTATTCATAACTGAACCACTTCGCCTCCGGAGACCAGTCCAGCTTATAGGCAGGCATCGTCTTCCAGTTGCCGCCATATTCACCGACCCCCAGGAAAAGGCTTCCCTTTCTTACATAGGTGCCGGGCGCCGAATGCTCCGGCTTTTCCATGGTATCGCTGTCGATGTAGGTGATCAGGGATTTCTTCTTCTCATCGAAGCCCAGGAGGAACGCCCTCCTCCCCTCTTCTTTGAAGCGGATATCGTTCACCCCATAGAAGTATTTTCCCGTATCCACGTCCCGATACTGCTCGATGATATAGTCCGGCGCCGCCTTCGGGGAAGAGGCTTTCACAGAATAGGTCCAGTAGGTATCAAAATTCAGGAGCCAGTTCGGCTTGCTGATGGCCTTCAGGGTATAGTCATCGGGTTCCTCGGAGACACTCATAAACCGCACCGTCTTCTTCCCTTCCTTAAAGTCCGCAGAATTGACACCGGCATAGGCTCCCTGCACGATGGACTTCTGGACCATCACAAACTGGCTGGCGTCCGCCGTCCCAAAGGACAGGGCTGCCAGGACCGCTGCCAAAAGAAGAGCTTTTTTCATAGTCTGCCTCCTGCTGATATTCAGCTATACCGGTTGAGTTGATTGATCCCCGGATACTGCGAAAGAGTTGAGAGTTGAGTTCCAGCGGCTCCGCCGACCCTTTTTTCTCCCGTCGAATGTAAAACGATAAAGCCGCAAGCCATTACAATTCACGGTTCCATCTGTTTTACTGCTGCTACTCATTTATATGCTATTCATTATATTCATCAGATTTTGGAAAGAATCTACCTGTTCATAGACCACATCATCCGTAGATAATTCATTGAACAGTTTCTTTGCACAGCTGATTTTCGCCTGTTCTATTGGTCGGAGGTCCATACTTTCCATGGAACCCTTGGTTTCCGCTATGAAATAGATATGCTTTACCGTGCCCTTCTTGAAGGCTATGGCCCAGTCCGGCGCATAGTTTCCAACGGGTGTGGGAATCTGGAATCCCCGTGGCAGTTTTGCATACACTACTACCTTGTCATCCATATCCATGTCTTCCGCAAATCGCCGTTCCACGGACCGTTCTGCAGTACCGTCAGCAAATACATAGTCCTGCACGTTTTTCTTCGCCCGGTAGGCCTTATTGAAATCCCTGTTTTTCTCCGCCGTAAAGATGGAAGAGTCATAGGTTCCCTCAGTAGGATTATAGGTAATATCCTCCACAATCATGGTGGCCTTTTCTTCATTAATCAGCCTGGACACTTTGGAAATAAATTCCTCAGGACTGATTTTATACATCGCAAATTTCTGGGGATATATGTTTTTCAAAATGGTTGCTACCGTTCGCCTGGTCAGATGCGTTGCCCCACTGATTTTCCCGATGAGATCATACTTTACCTGGCTGGTTTCTCCACGAGAGAGGACATAGGTATGGCTCTTTTCACCAACAAAACCGGTCTTTGCCTCAATTTTGTCCTTATCCCAATCTTCTCCCTGTGTACCTTCCGTCACAGTGTATTGAAGTTGGGAAACGAACAGTCTGTCATTGATATGGTCTACTGCCTTATGGATCAGCTCCTGGCTGTCAAAATGGACGGTATAGGAATATTTGTGATTGATATAGTTCCATAGTGTCTGGAACTCCTTTCTGAAGAAGTTCTCATTCAGCTTATTTTCCGGAATTTTGGTCTTGCTGCCATCTTCAATCATGGATTCCATGACGTGGTCATCAAAGATTGCCTGCACCAGCACATGCACTGCCTTTTCTACCGGTTTCAGTGCAGCCGGTACCTCCGCCAGGCAGTGATTTGCCGCATCTGCTCGATAAGCATCGGTCACTTTCCCCTGTTCATCGATATAGCCATTCGTACCCAGATAAAACAGGATGCTATTAGCCTGATTTGCGTCAATGGTATAAACAGTCTCTCCCACTTTCACTTTTCTGCCATTGAAATATTCATAGGTTGCTTTGGTCGGCCTGTCATAAAGACTTTCTTTCATATCGTTCTGCAGATTAGAAACGAAGTCCTTATACCCCTCACTGGCAATAACAGTAAGCTTATTGATATTCTGGACTTCAGATCCCAGGACATGGGCATCCATACGATCGCCGAACCGATTAACGCAAAGCCGGAGGCCCCGGCCCACTTCCTGCCGCTTGTTAGTAGTACTGTTTCCCCCCTGTTTCAAGGTGCAGATCTGGAAAACATTGGGGTTATCCCAACCTTCGCGAAGGGCAGAATGGGAGAATATAAAACGTACCGGATTGTCCAGGGACAGGAGCCTTTCCTTATCCTTGAGAATCAGGTCATAAGCCGATTCATCATCACTCATATCGGTTTCCCGCTTCACCTTGCTGTCTACGGCATGTCCCTTTTTATCAATGCTGAAATAGCCGGCATGGGTTTTGTGGGTATCGATACCTTTCAGATATTGCTGGTACGGCGTATCGAAGAGAGTGATATATTCGTTCAGGATATCATTGTACTCTTCTTCAAACATTTTCCCGTACTCCGAAGGCAGTTCATTTCCCTCTTTATCGTATCGGCGGTAATGGTCCACCTTATCGATGAAGAACAGGGACAGCGTCTTGATGCCGCGATTGAAGAGATCCTTTTCTTTTTCAAAATGGGACCGGATAGTTTCGCGGATCTGGATTCTGCGGATATCTTTCTCATGGACGTCGCCAAGAATTTCCCCTGTATGGATTTCTACACCATTGGTGAAAGTAACCACGTTGTTCACCGGGTCTATATCACTGATATGGTACCCTTTATATTGTTCCATGTTTTTAGATGCAGCATACAGATCAAAATCTACTCCCACTTTCCTCATTTCCCGGTTTATGGATTTATTGTAGCTGATTTCGAATTCAAGGCGCGCCATGGGCGGTTTATCCGGATAAACCAGAATCTCCGCCAGGTACAGATATCCTTCCGTGCCGCGAAGGTTCCTGATGTCAAAACCTTTGACCTCGATCTTCTTGACCAGCTTCATCCGATACGCATCTACCGCATCCAGCACATAGACAAGGTTATGGTGCTCTTTATGGGTGGCGGAGTAGTTCAGCACAAAGAGCGGATTGAATTCTTTCAGGGCCTTCTGGGTCTTATCGCCGCCCATTTTCTGGGGTTCATCCATAATGATGATGGGCCGGTTCGCTGCGATGACCTGCATGGGCACCCGGGAGCCGAAATCATCGCGCTCGCTGAATATGATACGGGCCGCCTGGTCACCGCCACGGCCTTCTTTATTCTTGTCTTTATTGAAAGAGGAATTAAAGGCCTGGGTATTGATAATCATGACGGAAAGGTCAGCCGTGGAACTGAATGTATCAATATCCGTCAGTCTTTTGGAATTATATACAAAGAAACGGGCCTTTTTCCCATAGAGTTCCATGAAATGGTCCTCCATGGTCTGGAAGCTTTTCTTTACCCCCTCCCGGGTAGCGATGGACGGTACTACTACGATGAACTTACTCCAGCCATACCGCTTGTTCAGTTCAAACATGGTCTTGATATAGACATAGGTCTTGCCTGTGCCCGTCTCCATTTCCACATCCAGGGAGCAGGCGCCCATGGGCTTTACCAGGGTATCCGATTCTTTTACATTATTGGAGAGCTGGGCTTCGTGAATATTTGCCAGGAGCTTTGCATTATCCAAAACAACCGGAGCATTGCCAAACCCCTCATCCCCAAAAAGATTGACTTCCTGTGTATGCGCTCCGGTATCCCGGCGGTACCGCATCCTGTCCCGAAAAGGCTGGCCTGCAAAGACCCTGACCACACTATCTACGGCATCGGTCTGGTACTGCTGGATAGTAAATTTAAATTTCATGCCTGCCATCAGTCTCTATCCTCCTTGCCGGAATACTCATGCTGGAGATAAAAGATCTGCTTCTGCTTCTCGATTTCCTCCTTCAGTTCTTCTTTGGAGGGGAGGTAAGTCAGATATTTAGACATGAAAAGCCTGTCATTATCGTGAAGGACGGAATACCTGGCAATATCTTCATCCGTTTCGGAGCAGAGCAGGATACCGATGGTCGGATTATCTCCTTTCTTCCGTTTCAATTCATCATACATCCGCACATACATGTCAATCTGGCCCACGTCCTGGTGTGTAATTTTTCCCATTTTAAAATCAATGAGGACATAGCAGCGAAGCTCGATATTATAAAAAACAAGATCAATATAGTAATCTTCCGTCTCCGTCACAATATGCTGCTGACGGGCTACAAAGGCGAAGCCCCGCCCCATTTCCATCAGGAAATCACGGATATGCGACAGGATAGCCGATTCCAGGTCTGACTCCAGAAAAGAATCTTCCGTGCGGAAGCCAAGGAATTCCGCCATGACAGGATTCTTTATCATCTCAAAAGGATGCTTCTCAACTTCCTTTGATTTGTCCTTCATCTCTGCGACGACCTTATCCTTAGCCGGGGCTTTCAGCAGGCGGTAATAATACTGGGTGCTGATATTCCGGTCTAACGTACGAACGCCCCAATTTTCATCGGATGCTTCTTTCAAATACCAGAGACGGGCCGTTTCATCAGAAACGCGAAGAAGCGCTCGAAAATGGGACCAGCTGAGATTTTGAACACGCGTGTTCAAAATCTCATAATGAGGAAAATACTGATAAAACTTTACGTAATAATACAGATTTCGTTCCGAAAAAGCTTTTCCATATTCCCGGGTCAGAGCCAGTGAAAGGGCAGACATAAAGTTCTTTCCATAAAGTTCTGACTTGGTGATCCCCTTCTGCTCCTCTTCGACGATGCGCTTACCCAAAGTCCAATAGGTGGCAATCATGGCCTTACTGGCAGCCCGGTAAGCTGTGCCCCGGCCTTTGCTGATAATATGTTTGAGATCGTCAATGAGTGATGCATCCGGCTTTTTATCAGTCATTCACAGCACCTTCCTTACTGTCTGGGGACTATAGTTTTCAAAAATCTGGTCAAAGTTCACAGCCACGCTGTCGCTGGCCATACTGCTGTCCCGGAATACCGCATAGAAGGGACGCTTCTTGGCAATGGCTGTCACCGTTTCTTCTGTCACATCCCGGTCAAAGCAGGCCATGAGATAGCCGTCGGCCACAGAGAATACTTTCTTTCCATCGATTTCTACTTCTTCTACCTTTGAGGAAAGAAGTATCCCAAGATCAAGCATGACTTGAATCAATAAATCTTCTGGAGTCCGGTCATCCTTGATATTGTCTGCATAATCCAACAGGGTGTTTTGGTCAAGATCATTGGGACGATAATATACATCCTTCATATTGGACGAATCAACCGTAAAGCATCGGAACCCATAATCAATATCTGACCCCATTTCCTCCCGTATTTTCCTTCCTGCACCCGCTTTAGAAGGGTTGATTTTTTCAGGCAATTGAATCATAATAAATTTCCTATTTTTGGATTGATGCATGTTTGCTAGGAAAACCGCATGAGCCGTAGTTCCTGAGCCAGAGAAAAAATCCATAATAATATCGCCATCATCTGTCCCGCTAAATTCGATTAAGCGTTGTATAACTTCCTCATCTTTAGGATTTTCAAAGATCTTCGCCCCAAAAAGGGCAGCCAACCTTTTGGAAGATGCGCGACCATCCTTATAAAATACACTGTATGGAACCGCGTATTCTCGATCTTTGAGATATGACTTGAGTGTTGGAACATATGTCTCATCTTTTCCAAAATCCACGCGGCCTTCCTTTATCCATTCTTGCATTGTCTTTTCATTTGTAAGCCATCCACGTGAAGGAATTTTCACCGGTAATCCTGTTAAAGGATGTATTAACTTATATCTAGGTCCTCCACCACCAGGCCAAGATATATTATCTGAAAAATATATTCCCTTCTCATCAACTTTATTATAATGGGAGTGCTCCTTAGCAGGTGCATCATCCGGTAAACTTTTATACCACTTCTTTAATTTAAGCTCAATGGTTTGATAGTCAGTCTTGTATTCCTCTTTTAACTTATTATATTCCGCATAAATTTCTTTTAATCCTTGTTTCTTTTCTCTCCACACTATTTTATGATCTTTAATAAAATTCAGATCTCTAAAATAGCATAAGATATATTCATGTGATACAGATATGTATTTAGAATCATTTTTACGACCGCCGCTCCATACAAGTTGCGCGATAAAATTCTGCTGTCCAAATACCTCATCACACACTAATTTTAAAGATGCACTTTCATTCTCATCAATAGAAATAAATATAACCCCATCATTAGTCAGAAAATCTCTCGCTAATTTGATTCTTGGATATATCATATTGAGCCAGTCGGTATGGAAGCGCCCATTACTTTCGCTGTTTTGTACGAGACGGTTTCCTTCCTCATCGGTTTGTCCGCTATTGCCCGCATAATCTTTGGCACTCTGGGAAAAATCATCTTCATAGATAAAATCATTTCCCGTATTATAGGGCGGGTCAATATAAATCATCTTCACCTTGCCGAGATAGGTTTCCTGCAGCAGTTTCAGGGCATCCAGATTGTCCCCTTCGATATAGATATTCTGGCTATCTACCCCCCCCAATTTTTCCATCACGGCCTACCGATTTTTCTTTTTGGAATCGCAAGGTCTTGGCAATGGGTTCATTGGCAAGAAGCATGGCCTTTTTCTTGTCCGGCCAGGTGAACTGGTACCGTTCCTTTGGCCCCTCCACCACCTCCGTATTGATTTCCTGCATGAGCACATCCTTGTCGATGGCGCGGACTACCTGCCCGTTCTCATCCAGGCTTTCCGTTACGGCATCGGGGAAAAGGGCAGCCAGTTTCCTGAAATTTTCCTCTGCCCTGTCCGGTGTATGCATTTTCAGTTTATCCATGTGTCAATTCCTCCAGTTGTTTTTTCAATTCCATCATTTCTGTATACAGAGCGAAACGTTTCTTCGGCTGCTCCTCTTTCCATGCAGCTTTATCCAGTTTTTGGATTCGTTTCTGCAATTGGTCTATTACATCCTGGTTTTTGAGCTGCTGGCACAGGGACTCTCCTTCTTCCATCTTTATTTCTGGACGGAGGGCAATCTGCCGGACCAGGTCCTCCCAGATAGCAGTCATCGTATCGCCATGCAAGGTAAGGTCACTTTCTCCCGACGCTTTCCATGCTGTCCGATAGAGTTTCCCCTCATACACCGCCAGCTGTTCCTGCCCCTCATAAACCAGGCGGAATAGCAGTTTATGTTGATTCTGCCGAGCAATGGCTTCGACGATTTTCCCATCAAAGTCCTGTTTCTTCAATGCTATGGACAGAAGCAGGATTTCCCTTACATCCGAGCTTTCTGCCAGACGCAGGCTCTCCCTGGTAAGGCTGTTTTCTACCACGATGTGATCCACATCGGTTACAAATTTTGATTTCAAGGATGCCGTGAGATCCAAATGCCTGTAGAAAGCTTCTTTGGGAATTCGTCTCCCTATTTTTGTACTGCCTGGGAAATTGATCATTTACATCACCACCATAAAGCAGATCAGTTCAAAATCTTCCAGCCCTGAAAATCCGCCGGACCGGAAAGTCGTTTCACCGGATGAGAAAAAGCTGGAAATATCTTCTTCTTCCTTCACATTGATTATGGACTTGATGGCATCCTGCAGGAGTGTAGAAACGGCGTCCATTTTCCGGCCGTCCTTCGTCTTCCTGTTAAACCGCCGGCACAGGTCGTCCAGGGGCTCCGACTTTCCTTTGGCCATATGACGCATGGCATCCAATGTATCCTTCGGTTGGAGATGATTCGTAACGATTTCCCCATCCTGCCCTACATAGACCATATAGAAGGGATGAAGGCGGTTCCGATTCTTGATATTGATATGGGAATTTACATTTTTCAGGACAAAAATAACCCCCGGCTTTTCCCCCTGGGTCACCGCATGAATGCCAAAGGGCATGTGGTCGATATCCTTATGGTCTTTCATGTAGGCCAGAAGGTCCATTCGAAAATCATTCAGTCCCAGATCCATAATGGACACGCCGGAATTCATGTCCTCCAGATCCACCACCTCTTCCTGCAGACGCTTCAGCTGGGCTTTGCGGTATTCCAGATCTCCTTTCTCTTCCTGGTTAATAAGATCATCATCGCCGGTAGAAGTCATAACGGTAATCTTCATGCGCGTCTCTACCCGGGCTTTCAGATTGATATACTCATCCAGTGACAAATCCGGCCAGAAATTTACGAGCTGGATTACTTTATTTTGACTGCCGATACGGTCAATTCGGCCAAAGCGCTGGATGATGCGCACCGGATTCCAGTGAATATCATAATTGATACAGTAGTCGCAGTCCTGCAGGTTCTGGCCTTCAGAAATGCAGTCCGTACCGATCAGGATGTCGATATTATGATCCTTGTCTTTCGGATACAGAATATCCCTGTCTTTGGAAAGTGGAGAGAAGCAGGACAATACATGGTTCATTTCCGCCTTGAAACCAGGAATCGTCGTCCTGCCATCTACGCTCCCCGTCACAAGAGCTGTTTCCAGTCCCAGCACCTTTGCACGGGGCGCAATATTTTCATAAAGGTACTCAGCTGTATCCGCAAATGCGGTAAAGATGAGTATTTTTTTATTTCCCTTATTGATGGGATGGGCCTCTTTGTCACGGATAATATGCATGAGCTGGTTTAGTTTATAATCATACTCCGGCGTGATATCTTCTACCATACCGATAAGAACGGAGAGAGTCTCAATATCCTCATCCATTTCCCGCTTCCAGGTCACATAGTCCATGTCACGGATATCGATCCGGACCTTTTTCCCAACGGTAAAGAAATCTGTATTCCGGTCATCATCATCGAAATCCCCTGCTGTTTCAGAGAGATCCGTCATTTCTTCCAGATTTCCGGTACCGTTCTGCTGGAACCGGTCAATAATCTGTGCTGTATGAACCAGATAAGCCTTTACCCTTCGTATGGTAAGGAGGAAAGAATGAACAGAACTTTCCATGCGCTTCAGCAGATTGATGCTCATGAGGCGCTGGATACCGGATTCACGGCCTTTTCGGAAGTTAGCCGTTTCCTCTTCTGACAGGTACTTGGACAGGCAGCTTGGAAGGATGTACTGGGTCGGTGTATAAATGGTCAGATGTAAGTCAGCCAGACATTCATAGACTTCTTTATAGTTAATGGCGTCTTTTTTATCTGTTAATTTAGGATACAGGGATATGGGCTTCAATCTTTCCGGAAATGTACCTATATCTGCCATATCGTAATAGGTCTGTATGTGATGGCGGGAGCGGGCAATCGTCACTGCATCCAGTACTTCGAAGAAATCAAAATCCAATCGATCCAGCAGGTTTTCCGTGGTCCGCTCATCTTCCGGCAGCTTGCACCAGGCATTGTATATTGTCTGGGCCTGTCGGAAAATGGTATCTATATCGGACTTCGTATCCAGCTTGTCGTTGATTTCATCAGGATTTCCTTCATAAGCAATGGCCAATTGGTTACGAAGGTCATAGAACCGGTTATTGACCGGGGTGGCAGAAAGCATGAGTACCTTGGTGCGGACGCCGGGCCGAATAATCTGGTTCATCAGCCGCATATACCGATTTTCCTTTTCGCCGCCGTGGCTGTTCGTCCCATTGCCATTACGGAAATTATGGCTCTCATCAATGACAACGAGGTCATAATTTCCCCAGTTAATGCGGTCAATGGGAAGGCCAATGGCGGTCATACCGCTGTTTCTGGAAAGGTCTGTGTGGAAGAGGACATCATACCGGAAACGATCAGCCGCCAGTGGATTATTGACCAGATTTCCGCGGTAGGTCATCCAGTTCTCCGACAGTTTCTTTGGGCAAAGGACAAGGACGTTCTTATTTTTTCCTTCATAATATTTAATTACAGCCAGCGCCGTAAAGGTTTTCCCAAGGCCTACGCTGTCGGCCAGAATACAGCCATTGTACTGTTCCAGCTTATTAATAATGCCCAGGGCTGCATCTTTCTGGAAATTGTACAGTTTATGCCAGATAGCACTGTCCTGGAATCCCGTAGCTTCGTTAGGCAGCACATCTTCAGAAATATCTTCCAGAAATTCGCTGAAGATATTATAAAGCGTCATGAAATAGATCAATTCCGGTGGGTTTTCCTGGTACACCGTGGAAATCATATCAATGACCTCATTGGTCACATCGGACAGCTTTCGCCTGTCCTGCCATACGGTCTCAAAGAGGTTTAGAAATTCCCGGCTTGCCGGATTCTCAAACCGAGTCACCATGTTGCTGATATTATTTCCCCGTTCACAGCCAATATCCACGGCAGTAAAAGAATTCATGGGCATATAGGTATAGCATTCATCGGGATTAGCTACAACCATGAAGTTGTTCATGCCTTCCCGGGTCGTATTGGTCCGGAAAACAGCTTTGCGGCGGATCCAGTCGGCACACTCCTTCGCCACGGCCTTCTGCTTCAGTTCATTCCTGAGCCGGACTTCAAATTCCGTACCATACAGGCTCTTCTCCCTGCGGAGACGGGGAATATAAAACTCTTTCCGTTCTTTAGGCGTTTTTTCCGCTACAAAGGTGGGTGAAGTAAAAATAAACCGGAACTCATCACACTTTTCCAATTCTTCCTGTAAAGCCTGATACGCATAGATGGAAAAACAGGCAGCCGCAATAGAAATTTTGCTGCCCTCTTTGATCTTCTTCGTCAGGTCATCCTTGACTACCTTAGTCGTATTATTAAACGTGTCCATCCGCAGGTTCCTCTTCATACAAATGCAAAGAATGATTTGATTCGTTTTTTCTATAGCTATATATTTTCTATTTTACAGGTTTTAAGAGTAAAGCGCCACGGGTTCCGCAAGAACACGAACAATTCAGATTGCTGATGTCTCATTTTTTTAGTTTCTTTTCCTGTTTTTTTATCCTCATGCCGTATCCACAGATAGATACCAATTCCCAATATTCCAACCACCACGGCAGCAGTGGTACCGAAAATGGTTTTGATCCCCCAAAGGATAACGGCGGGAATAGCCAAGATTATCAGCATCATTTCTGCCATCAGGATGACTATGCAGAATTCCAGATGTCCCTCCACGGCTCCCAGGAAAATCAGGAATTGGATAGCCAGCATTCCTACACCGCCGTCTATATCATTCATAGCACACCTCCCCGGCCAGGCCGGTATACCACAGAGTAAATGCCCTATCCCTATGGTACAGGAAGAGTATGACAGGATATGTCCCTAAAGCAGGAATCTTAACTTATTGTTCTGTATAAGCTTCCATCCGCCACCGTTCAAGATGACGATTAAGAGGACATATATACAAATGAGTAGAAACAATCTTCTTTTCACCCACGCAAAAAACAGAAAAGCATCCGGAAGGGCACCAGGTAAGTTCAACCGGTGAATCGGCGTCCGCGCCTTGGCAGTCTGCACCGGATTTGTGGTCTCGAAGAGACCGGTATCGGTGATCACCCATACCTATTCGGACCTCTCCGCTCAGTGCCCGCCGAAACTCTCGTCAAGGGAGGAAAGTCCTGCGACTGCGCTTCCATTCTGCTTTTCTGTTTTTTCTTTGTCTTGCTTTTCTTTCCTTCATTCCCCGTCCGGACGGATTCTTTGGGAAAGGAGGGGCTCCTGAAAGGGAAATTTCCCGGTTCCTCCTGTCTTCCCCATTTCCTTCTGTACCATGGATGGAAGGAAACATTTGGAAGACTTTCAGAACGTCTCATGAGGTCTTTCATTCACCCCTCTGAACCTAATATCGCAAAAATTCCTCAGTAGTCACCCCCTCTTACAAAAAATTTCAAAAAAATCATTGACCCCGGGAGAATTTTCGTATGGAAGCCGCTGTCAGAAACCATAAGACGGTGCCGCAGGATGGCCCGGTAACCTGATAGCTGTAAGCCTCTCTGCCAGCCACGGGCACCCTTACGTGCCTTTATTTATTAGCAAACCATTAAATATTTAAAAATTGGTTGTGATTTTACCCCCGAAAAGGCCTTTTAATATATGGAGGGGTAAATCAGAAGTCCTCTTAAGAGCCGGTGATTTTCACAAAAGTATGACCTCCTTCCCAAATCCTAGGCAGGGAAAGAGGTCAGAAAAGTAAATCTCCTGTTTGCGCAAGGTCTTCTCCTATACTCCCCCCCCGCTCCCGTCCGGACAGGAGCGGTCAGCAGAATTCTGCAAAGCAGTACCCAGCTTCACAAATACGAAAACACGGAATATCGCCACCACATATCTCTTCACCGAACGGCAGGCTTTGACGACCGATCCTAGAGCAGCGGGGAGCAGAGAGGGAAAGTCCATCTTATCCCACCAATCTTCTTCCTTGCTAATGCGCTGATGCCTGATT
>OHAE01001913.1_pt1 | contig 13980 bp, 6 predicted proteins | sample 1577061 | NCBI WGS metagenome assembly OHAE01 (sample SAMEA3541535, study PRJEB24748) | human gut metagenome | biome: human gut; feature: human-associated habitat; material: faeces | place: China | collected 2012
ACAGCCAGCTTCTCCACCTCAGCGGTGATCTCGTCCAGCTTGTCGAGGTTGAAGGATGAATTCCGTGGTGACGTATGGGTAATTGCTACTGCACAGCAAACACTTACGGAGGACAATCATGATGCCCAGCTCAATTCAAATGAGCTCTTCCGCCTGGCTGCTCGTTTCCCAGTTAAGGTCGATATCGAGGCCAATGATATAAAGGAAATTATCACAAAACGACTCTTGGGTAAATCGCAGGAGGGCCAGTCATACCTCAAGAAGCTCTTCTCTAACAATGAGGGTGTACTCAAGAACAGCATACATCTCACCCTGCAGGAACGTAGCATATACAATCAGGTGCTGACTGAAGAGACGTTTGCCAATCTTTATCCATTCCTGCCGGTTCATATTGACATTCTTTTGTCTTTGCTTCAGAAACTGGCAAGCAGGACTGGAGGTGTAGGCTTGCGTTCTGTCATCAGACTGATCCGTGACATCCTGGTAGACAACCATCTTGCTGATGCTACCATCGGTCAGATGGCTGGCCCAGAGCACTTCTATGACGTGTTGCGTACCGACATGGAGAAGAACTCATCCAAAGAGATTGTTATTGCAGCCGATAAGGCCATACAGATGTTCAATGGCAATGCCCTTGCTGTGAGAATCTGTAAGACCATTGCTGTCATGCAGCTTTTGGATGATTTCAATCTCTCATTCGACAATTTGTGTGCCCTCCTTTACAATTTTGTAGGAAGTAATTTTGATAAGAGCAAGGTGCGTGATATTCTTGATGAAATCATGCAGTCTGACGGGCTCACACTTCAGGAGATTGATGGTAAGTACCAATTCATGACTAATGCTATCCTTGGCATCCGTGAGGAAAGAAATAAGATTATCCCCCGTGATAGCGAAAAGGCAAATGTGCTCCAGAAGCAATTGCAAGATATGCTTTCTCCTGCACCTTCGGTAAATGTATATTCGAGCAAAACAATCACTGCAGGCGTTGAACTGACAGAGCGCAACCGTCCATACAATATTCATGCGGCAACAAGCCTGAAGATTAATGTCAGATTCGTGGATGGAGTATCATACAATGAAACCCACCAGTATCTTCTGACAGAGAGTACCCGTCAGGAGAATTCTCGTATATTGTACTGGCTCTGTACTCTAAGCAAAGACAAGGAGGCTATCCTACAGGAAATCGTACGTAGTCAGAATATCAAGAATCGTCATCAAAACGAGACCAACAAGGAGATTCAAGCTTATCTTCGTGCACAGTCAGATAACGCTGAGGAAAAGAAGCGTCAGCTCACACAGATTCTACGTGAAGCTATGGCAAATAGTGAAATTATCTTCCGGGGTTCTCCTCAGCAGGTGAACGAGGAAACTTATAAGACTGTTGCCCTAAAGCAGATTGCAGAAAAGGTATTCGAAAAATATCCTTTAGCATCTTCCAACATGAAGAGCGACTGTGTGAATAAGTTGGCCTCATATAGCGACATTACCACCATCCCTGCAGCACTCAATCCTTTCGGTATTATCAATACGAGCAAGGGAACGATAGACACCTCAAATGCTGCTATCGCTGAGATAAAGGATTTCATTGCTCTGCGTAATGAGGCTACTGGCCAAGACGTGGTCAATCACTTTGAACGTGATCCTTATGGATGGTCAAAGGATACCATTCGTTATATCGTCGCTCTGATGCTAAAGGCAAGTATCATTCAGATTCGTGTAGCTGGAAAAAACATAACTGTATTCGGTGATTCTGCGGTTGATGCAATGTCCACAAACAATAGTTTCAACAAGGTTAGCATTTCGTTGAATACGGAAGGAGCGTTGACAATACCTGAATTGCTCAAAGCGGCTCAGAATCTTACCAGTCTCTTCAACAGCTCACGTATCGCTCCCGTCAAGGATCAGATTGCTAAGGAAGCTTATGCCAAGATAAAGTATTACCAGCCAAGGTTTAATAATCTTATCCCAGACTTTGCCAATCTTCATTTAGCAGGTCTACAGAATATGCAGCTGGCCGTTAATTATGGTCAGCGTATCCTGGATAGTGAGGGCGGCGAAGCTGCTTATCTGTTGGGTAAGGATGAAGATTGCGTTAAGTCATTCAAGTATGCAATGGACTTTATGAAGTGCAACAAGCAGGCCGGGCTTATCGATCAGCTCAAGCATATCAACCTCCTTTCCAAACAAGCCTCTACATTGCCAGAACTTACCCAGCTAAGTGACTTCAAAAAGCATGTAACGGAGGTCGGACAGGTTTATAATGACTACATTGGTAATGCAAACCTTCCTTCAATTGTTTCCGAGATTACTGACTTGCGTAACCAGATAGACAGTTACCTCACTCAGGCTTGTGTTGAATTCCAGACACAGGGCAATAGTATTCTTGGCGACTGCCGTGACGAGGTTAAGGCAATGGCGGAATATCCCCAGCTTACGGATTCTCAGAAGATTCAGATCGACACTCAGTTGGACAACCTAAATATAGATTGCAGAAGCAACACTATTGAAGGATTGCGCGAGATGGTTAATACCTTTGTCAGCTACAAGATGAACAATGTGGATGCCATTAAGAATCGTGTGCGCAATCAGGCCAAGTCAAATGCACCAGCCGTGGTTGTGACTCCTCCTGCCGATCCTGAACCACATTTCACTCCTGGTGGAGAAGAGCCTGGACATGGTGAAGGCGGTAGCGCTGCACATGAATCTGGCATTAAGGCAAGTCAAGTTAAGTTCAAAAAGAGAATTACGACAAAGGCTGACCTTCAGGCTATCATTGATGAGTTGACCAAACTCCTGGCAACGGTTGATGACAACAACCCTGTGGTTCTCAATATAAACGAATAATCAAATTCACGAGACAGTTATGATTTCTCAAAATGCAAAGAAAGTGCTGGAACGGTTCGTCAGTTCAGCCAAGAACCTGTTGATGCAGAACGTAACAGAGCTGCTTCAACAGTACTATGGCATATGGGCTGATGGCCACACCATTCCAGTGGAACAACTTGCTAATCAAGATACCGACATTGTCCATACGGCGCGTATGCTTCGCGAACGTATGAAACACCTCCTTGCAGCCCTCCCGGAAACAGAGGCGAACAAGGAGCGCCTTGCTGTGGGCCAGCTTATAGCAGAACAGGCATTTACCCAACTTAACCGCTTCTGCGCCCTTCGCATGTGTGAGGAACGTGACCTGATTCTTGAGAGCGTTAGAGCCGGCTATGATTCTGTAGGTTTTCAGAGCTATGATGCTATTGCCCAGCAAACGGCTATGCCAAAATACAATCGCTACAAGTGGTATCTGCATAGCATCTTTGACGAACTTAGCATTGAACTTCCTGCCGTCTTTGATCGTTTCTCGCCTTATGGGTTGGTATTCCCCGACGAGAACACATTGCTAAAACTGCTCGACCTCATCAACGACACCCAGCTCAGCGAGTGGTATGACGAGCAGAATGGCATTACTGTCAACTTCTGGATGGAGGATGAGACTTTAGGCTGGATGTTCCAGGACTACAACTCTCTGGAGGAGCGTCGCAAGATGCGCGAGGAAAGCAACAAGCCACGCAACAGCCGTGAGATGGCTGTGCGCAACCAGTTCTTTACGCCGGAGTACATCGTCCGATTCCTGACCGACAACTCTCTTGGCCGAATTTGGTACGAGATGACCAAAGGACAGAGCCGAATAGGTGAGGAGAAATGTCACTACATGGTGCGTCGTCCAGACGAGACCATCGAGGAACGTGCCATCAAGGAGCCGACCGAGATTCTCTCTCTCGATCCTACATGTGGCTCCATGCACTTTGGCCTCTATCTCTACGAGGTGTATGAGTATATCTATATGGATACTTGGGACAATCATCCTGAGCTGCTGATTCCGTATCGCGAGATACATACCAGGGAATCGTTCCATCGCGAAGTGCCAAGACTGATTCTTGAGAATAATATCTTTGGTTGCGAGATTGACCCTCGTGCCCTTCAGCTTGCTGCGCTTAGCCTCTGGCTTCGTGCCCAACGTAGCTATGGCGAGATGGGCATTCCTGCCGGTGAGCGTCCTCTCATCCGCAAGAGCAACCTGGTTTTGGCAGAGGCTATGCCGGGCAACAAGCGTCTGCTCAAGGGCTTGATGGACGAGCTTGACAAGCCTATGCAGCGTCTGCTCACCACCATCTGGGACAAGATGAAGTTTGTGGGCGAGGCTGGTCTGCTCTTTAAGATGGAGAAGGAAATCAGCGACGACATAGAATATCTGCGCAAGAACTGGAGCAAGGTGAACCAAAACCGTAATGCAAATATCTTTGATTCTGAGGAGCGCCGTGCTGAGGTTATGGCTGCCAATGAGGTTCGTACAGAGTTGCGCCACCATAAGGATGAGTTCTTCGAGGAAATTACGGAGCGTTTGCAGACTGCCTTGCAGGAGCTTTCTGCACGACTGAGCGAGGAGGAAGGCTACGAGAATGCGCTCTTTTCTGAAGATGCCACCCGTGGCTTCGCCTTTATCGAATTGTGTCAGAAGCGATTCGATTGCATCGTCATGAACCCACCGTTCGGTGAGGGAAGTGAGCACACCTCGCAATATCTTAACAACAACTATCCTGCTTGGAGCAAAAACTTGGTTTGCGCCTTCTTCGACCGTATGCAGGAGATGCTGGATGATGAGGGCAAGTTGGGAGCTATCTTCGACCGTACTGTCATGATCAAGTCAAGCTATGAGTCGTTCCGCCGCCGTAACCTCTGCGGCTTTATCACGGCATGTGCCGATACGGGTTGGGGCGTATTGGATGCGAGCGTGGAGACTTCTACGTTGGTACTGAACAAACTCTGCTCGGATGTGGAGGGTGTGTTCTTGGATGTGCAGGATGTGGAACCTGATGAAAAGGATGAGAATCTTTCTGTATTGATAAGGACATATAATAGAGGTGAGGATGCGAAGTGGATTTATGTGGCGAAGTCGGTGGAGTTTGATAATCTGCCGAATACAGTGATTGGGTATTACTTCGGCGAAGATATGTTTCGCTTATTTAAGTTTAATTCATTGGTGGATAGAGATATTCGTGCTAGACATGGATTCTCTTTTGTAGCACCAGTACATAATAGAACATATTTTGAATGTACTAATTATAAGAATTATGTTCATCAATATCCTGGAAGTTTTCATTCTTTGTTCTATACTGTATATCGTGATTTGGTAGACTGGAAAAATGAAGGGACAATAGCCAAAACATGGAATGCTTTTAGAAGTTGTAATGAATCCTATAGGTACAATCCTGGAGTTGGATATGGAAAAAGAGGAGATATATTGGATGCCCATGTTTTGAAGAAAAATTTCTTTTTTACGAACGAAGGGCAAGCTATTCCATGCTCAAATGAAGTAGAAGGTGAAATATGTTTATGTTATATAAATTCAATATTGGCGCAATATGCAATTAATTTATATACAGGACAGCATAAAATTAATGGTAATTTGAACCTCCTCCCCATGCCCGACTACGCCACCCGTCAATCCGATATCGAGCGTATCGTCAACGCTATCATTGACATCAAGCGCAAATGGTTCAGCTTGGACGAGACCAACCTGGAATATCATGCTTTGATAGCACAGATGGAGTTGAAGGGCGGCATCGAGGCAGGTCTTGATAAAATGCAAGAGCAGTTGACAGATGATTACGCCCGATATGTGGAACTCGTCAAGGAGAACGATGACCTGTGGATGGACTTGGCTGACATCGACCGAGGCAGCGAATTCCGCCAGACCTTGAACGACTATAAGGCTCGCCGTCCATACGAGGAGCTGTTGTCGATAGACGGAGCCAGCAATCTGAATGTGATAGACAAGAAGACGATGGCACGGGAGATGGTGATGGAATTGGTGGGCATGGCTTTCGGCAGATGGAACACGGCATTCGCCAAGGGAGAAAAGGCAATCCCTGCGTTTGGCGACGTGTTCGATGCCCTGCCATTCATGCCTGTGGTAAGCCAAGGCGAAGAGCCATGCCCAGCTCAGCTCGCCGTGCCGTCCGACGGCATCATGACCAACGAGGAGGAGAGTCCGCTCTGCCTGGCAAGCCATGTGCGTGAGGTGATGATCTGGCTGTGGGGCGACCGTGCCGACGATATAGAGTATGAGCTTTGCCAGCTGATAGGCTGCAAGAGTCTGCAAGCCTACCTCTCATCGCCAACTGGCTTCTTCGACTACCACTTCAAGCGATACACCAAGAGCCGCCGCAAGGCTCCTATCTACTGGCTTCTTGCCTCGGAAGACGGCACTGTGGATTACTGGATATATTATCCCAAGCTCAGCAAGAACACTTTGCCACAGCTCATCATCCAGCTGCGTGAGAAGGGAGAGCAGTTGCGCACACGTCTGAACGCAGCTCTTGCCGCCCATGACAAGACGCAAGAAACGCAGGTGCGTGCAGAGCAAGAACAGGTGGAAGGCATGATGGAAAAGCTGAACCGCATCATTGAAGCAGGCTATGTGCCTAACCACGACGACGGCGTGCCCGTGACGGCAGCCCCCTTGCAGCATCTTGCAGCCAGTCGTTTATGGCGAGCAGAATGTGAGAAGAACATGGAGCTGTTGGCGAAAGGCGACTACGACTGGAGCCACCTTGCCATGAGCATGTATCCAGCCCGAGTCGCTCAAAAGGCAAAGAAAGACTGGTGCATGGCACTCACCCACGGCTTGGAGCATATCTGTGAGAACAAGCCAAAGGAGAAGAAGACAAGGAAGAAAAAGGCCGATGCCATACAGACAGAAATGAATTTTGATTAACTTGAAAATACATTGTCATCATGAGAATAAATGATATAACCATAAAAAACTTCAGAGGCTTCATAGAGGAGAGGCACTTTGAGTTTGACTCTAAAATGAATGTCATCCTGGGTGATAACACTACTGGTAAGACATCTCTGCTTCATGCCGTGCAGATTGCTCTCGGAGCATATCTACAGGCATTGAAGATTATTCCTGGAGGTAAGGCATTCAGTAGAAATTTCTTAGCAACTGACTATGTGAAGAGATATAGTGAGGCAAATAAGGATTTTATACAAGATACGGGTAAACCTGAGATTTCTGTAAACGCTGATTTCTTTGCTACTGTGTATAATCTTGATGATTATAGTCATGACGATCAAGTTCATTCAATTTCATGGACACGCTCGAGTAACAGTATATCCAAGAGAAACACTAATGAGTTGATGTTAGAAGTAGCGGCTATGGAGCAGGAAAGAATTTCTGCAGACACGACTCACAAGAATTCAGTATTTCCTCTTTTCTTAGCTTTTGGAAGCAATCGTCTTGAGAAGAATTATCGTAAGGCGCAGAAAACTCGTGCACGTGAATCAAAACTTGAAAAAGCATATAAATGCTCGCTTGATGGCCAGCAGGTAGATTTTAAGAGTGCGTTTAATTGGATTTATAAATACAATTTTAGCCTCAAAAAAGGAGCAGAGTTCGAGGGAACAGACCGAGCCTTTTTTGAAGCAATTGCACATGCTATACCTGCAATCAAAGGGTTTAGAGTTGATACGAAGAATAATGAACTCGCAGCCAGAGTTCAAATGACAAAAGATCCGGAACCTTATTGGTTGACCTATGACATGATGAGCGACGGTTTTAAGGCTATGATCAATATCTGTGCAGAGATTGCCTATCGTTGTATTCAACTCAATGGATTCATTGGGGTAGAAGCAGTTAGGAGTACTCCTGGTATCATTATGATTGATGAGATTGATCTTTTCCTTCATCCGCACTGGCAGCAGCACGTACTTCAGGATTTACAGAATGCCTTCCCAAGGATGCAATTCATCGTAACAACCCACTCTCCGTTTATTGTGCAGAGTGTGGATAGCCAGAATGTGATAGCACTCGATAGTCAGAATGCTCCTATCTCTCCGAATAATAGAGGCATAGAGGAAATTCTTGCCTGTGAAATGGGTATGCAGGGAATGTTGCGTAGCAAAACATATAGAACCAAACAGGAACTGGCTAAAAAATACTTCGAACTGGTCAAAGCTGGCAAATCGGGTGAGGCAGAAACTGAAGAAGTAAAGAAGAAACTCAACGAGTTAGAGCTTGAGGCAGGATTGTTACATGACCCAGCATACGAAGCATTCTTAAAATTAAATCGTGGTAAGCTATGAGACCGTTAGATAAAAAGAACGCTGGCGATAGCATTGACCTTTACGCTGATATATTTGATATGGGTACCACTGTACACACAATCAAATCAGAATATAAGGAATATGGTAAGGCTCGCAAAGTGCTTCTTGCTAATTTTGGCAATTATTGCTCGTACTGCGAGAATTATTTTGCCAATGGTGCTACGTTTCAGACTGAGCATGTACAGCCTAAGGGATTGGAGAAATATGCTCATCTAAAGACTGTTTGGGACAATTTTTTGCTTTCATGCCCTACCTGTAATTACAAGAAAGGCGATAATGATGTAATATATGAAGATATTCACCTCCCTCACCGTAATAATACGTACTTGAGCTTAGTGTATAAAGAAGCGGGGGTTGTCGAAGTGAATCCGGCTTTATCTGCAGAGTCGCAGGCAAGAGCACAAGCCCTAATTGACCTTGTAAAGTTGGATAATCCTGATTCGGAAACAGACTTTCGTTGTGATGTACGCAGGCAAACCTGGGACAAGGCTCAGATGTTTTTAAAAAAGTATGAGAATGGCGAATATGAACTCCGCGATATGATCAATACAATAAAGGAGTGTTGCTGTTGGTCAATCTGGTTTACTGTGTTCAAGGATCATCCTGAGGTACGTAAGGAATTGATAGATAAGTTTCCGGGTACGGCTAAGGACTGTTTTGATCCAAACAATGGATATGAACCAATAGCATGTGTTTCTCATCCTGTTTAATATTTAATATACAATGGACATACAAGGATACATACTCGATCACTGGCTGGCCAAGATGAAGCCAGAGTCACCGGTGTTAACAATATATGACAAGGATGGTATCTATTACGACCTGCTGCCTTTGGCAAAGGAGAAGGGCATTAAGGTGATTGATACCACAAAGGGACTGCTAAACGCAAGATTGTCAGCATCTCGTTTCTGGTCCAATGAGCTCTCATTGAACAAGGATTCGAGAATGATAATATATCGTAAGCGTTCAATGCCAACCAATAATCGAGATTGGGTGGAAGAGCCTTTTATGTCATTTTTCAAGAGTGGACAGGTGTTTCCTTACGGTCCACAGGATGGTTATGAAAACATTTGCAGGACATTCCTTCCTGCCAAGCAGAAGGAACTGGACCAGCTGTTCGAACAAGGTTCTACATCATTCAACATGATCAATGCCTTGCTCGATGGTGCTGCATATCCTGAGCTTGAGCACTTGACATCAGGCAAAAGCTTCGCAGAGATGACAGTTGGCTTACTGTCTCAGACCCAGTGCGCTGATATGAAGTGGCTCAAGGAATGGAAAGTTTTTGCTACTGCTCAATATCCAGGATTGGATTCAAATGGAGTAAGCCTAAAGGATGTGCAACTCAAATTGTGGGCATATCTGCTCTTCAGTGAGTTTGTGTTTGACTTGCCGGAGGAATTACCCGATAATCTGACAAGTGTAGCAATGGCACCCGAACAAATGAAGGAGAAGGTATATCTGATTTGTGATAAACTCAGAAACCAGATAAACCTCAGGGAAACTTATGTCCGCATGGCTAATAAAATTGCAGAGCAGTTGAACCTTCAGGAGGTATTTGCAAAGTCAAAGCATTTAGGCGATCGCGTGACATTCTGTTTTGAAAATAGCGTAGAGTATGACCGCTTCATTTCCTACCTGAAAGAAGGAAAACAAGACAATGCAACTGTATTATGCAAAAAGAATCTCTCGGATGTTTGGTGTCAGGAAGATTTGGAGGTTGCTACGTTCTGGAAGTTAGCAGAGCATACGCTAACGCTATTGGCATGCATTCATCAGGGCATCAAATCCGACGGTACACTGAAGGAACTGGTGGATTGGTATGCCGAAAGTGGTTGTATGGCTGACTACGCATTCCGTAGGTATCACACAGATTTGCTTGGTGCAATCAACATGCCAAAGCAGGTAAAAGAACTCACCGGGATAGTGAACACTCGCTACCATGAGTTTACCGAACGGGCTGTGAAGATTTATCAGCAGTCAATTGCCCAACTGAAGGATTTCCCCGTACTCAAGAATCAAGGATGCTTACAAAAAGTATATCCTGCATTAGAGGAAGGCAAGAAGGTCGTATTTGTAATGGTTGATGCGTTCCGTTTTGAGATGGGAAAGAAGTTCTCGGAGCAGATTGAGCGTAGCTACCGCGAACGAGTGGATTTTTCTCCGCGTATTTCATACCTGCCTTCTGTGACCCGTTTTTGCATGGCAAACCATCTTGACGATATTGTTCTTGTAGAAAAGTCAGGAAAACTGCAGCCTTCAATCGGAGTTGATGCAATAATCACGCCAGAGGACAGAGTGGATTATCTGCGCAATAAAACCAGTGTTGAGATTCAGGATGTCCGTCTGGAAGACTGGAATGCTTCTGTTGTAAGCGACAGTACACGATTGCTTATAGTCCGTAGTGTAGGAATTGATACAGCCGGCGAAAATGACAAGTTGAATGGTCTGGCTGCAATGGAACGTGAAATGATTCGCCTGGCACGTCTTATTGAAGATTGCAAACGACTCAAATTTGATATGGCTGTCATTGTGGCTGATCATGGTTTCATGCTTCAACCGACATTCCGTGTTAGTGATCAGATTCAGAAGCCTGCTGGTAGCGACATTGTTCTCGAAGAATCAAGAATGCTTGCTGGTAATCTGAATGATTCTCCAGATACCCTTTCCTTTACACCGGCACAATTCGGAGCAAAGATTAGCGCTATGAAGCTCGTATATGCTAAAGATTACACCGTATTCCGTCGTGGAGAAGTGTATTATCATGAAGGACTGTCGCTGCAGGAAAATATTGTTCCTATAATAACTGTCAAGCTGCAGGAAGAAAAGCAGAGACAACATTATCGTGTTTCTCTTACCTATAAAGATAAGACCGAAGGCACTGTTTATATGCATCGCCCCATTATTGACGTCAATACAGCTTTCTCAGATTTGTTTGCCGATGATGTAAATATCCGAATTACAGTAGTTGGCGACGATGGTAGTTCTATTGGTCGGCCTGAAGGAAAATTCTATAACGACGTAACGGAGCTTGTGGATATACCTGCAGATGCAGCCAAGATTCGTCAACCTATCAGTATTGACGATGACTACAATGGTCACACCATTACGGTGACAGCTTTCGATGCGGAAACAAACGCAACATTATCTGTTCTAAGACTTAATTTTGAAAGTGAATAAGCAATGAATGCATTAGATATAAAACTCAATGAAGCCTTTCCTGGCAAAGTTGTCAGAAAAGACCTCCTGCATGAAATCAAGCGTGCAGTCAATGTGCCTTCTTTTGTTTTGGAATTCCTTTTGTCTCGTTACTGTGCAAGTGAAGATCCGGAAGAAATTGAGGAGGGAAAGAAGGCTGTGCTGCAAACCATCGAGAAGTGCTATGTTCGTCCAGATGAGTCGAACAAGGCTCAGGCAATTGTTGAACAGAAAAAACGTCACAAATTCATCGATAAAATCCATGTTAAGTACGTTGAACGCGAAAAGAGATACTGGGCTGAGATGGAAAACTTTGCCTCTAAGCGCATAGCTATCAACTCAAATTTCTATCAACAGAATGAGAAGCTTCTCGAAAGTGGAATTTGGGCAGAAGTAACCTTGGCCTACAACGAGGTCGAGGAGGATGATTATGCATTCTTTATTGAAGATTTACGTCCAATTCAGATTGCTCATTTCGATGAGCAGAAGTTCTTCCGTGGACGTGAGAGGTTTACGACTGATGAATGGATTGATGTTCTGATTCGAAGCATCGGTATTGATCCTAATTGGTTGGCGGAACGTTCTCGCAAACTTAACGGAGACAAGAATGGACGCAGACTTAAGTTCCACATCCTTTCTCGCTTCTTGCCATTGGTTCAGAGTAACTACAATAGTATAGAGCTGGGTGGACGAAGTACGGGTAAATCTTACTTCTATTCAGAATTCTCGCCATATTCGACTTTGTTGTCTGGCGGCCAGGCTTCTACCGCTACTTTGCTGTACAACAATCAGAGAAAGCAGGTGGGAGCTGTCGGCTTCTGGGATAATGTGGCTTTCGATGAAGTTGCCAAAATGAAAATCAAGGATGCGGATACTGTACAAATCATGAAGGACTATATGGCTAATGGTCGTTTCTCTCGTGGACGCGAGGTGACCGGTTATGCCAGTTTCTCATTTGTCGGCAACTTCGATTTGAACATTCCTCGCATTGTCAACAGTTACGATCATGACTTGCTTGTTACTTTGCCTGAGGCTTTCGACCTTGCAGTAATTGACCGTATCTACAACTACATTCCAGGTTGGGAGATTCCAAAGATTGATGATAGTGCTTACAACAATAACTTTGGTTTGATTACGGACTACATGTCGGAAGCTCTTCATTATCTGTTTGTACACGACAGTGACTATGTTGGTGTTGTAAATTCAAGACTAAAAAAGGGTGACAACATTGAAGGACGCGATAACCGTGCTCTTCAGAAAACCATATCTGGCTTTATCAAGTTGTTGTTCCCTACAGGACAACCAACAGATGAAGAGTTCGATGAAATTGTAGAATATGCTATTGAAGGTCGCCGTCGTGTAAAGGAGCAGTTGAATAAGCGTAAACCGGATGAGGAATACGCTCGTATCAATATGTCCTATATCAATAAGGATGGACAGAAGGTGGTTGTGTATTGTCCGGAAAGCAAGTATAGCATAGCAACACAAAATCCTCGTAAGGATGCTAATGTACCTGTTCTCACAGAACCTGCCCATGATAACGTTGTTACAAATCCTGTAACGGCTAATGTTGAACCTGAGATAATTTCAAATCATGCTCTGTCGGATATTGTTCCTGCAAGTGATACGGTTGAAGACGGAAGTCTAAAGGAAAAAACGGTTGATGTTCAGTATGGTGATACTGGATATGGATATGATGACCTTTTCGCAGAATACCTTAAAGGGGCTTCCATCGTTATGTTGGAGGAACCATATTTGACTCATGGTTTCCAGATGACTAATCTTGTTCGTTTTGTGGAACTCCTTGTGAAAATTGGTGATTGTAAGGTTTTCCGCCTTGTTACAAAACCTGGCGAAACTCCAGAAGAATCGACTCTTATAAGCGACAGTCTCCAAAGATTAAAGAATACTCTTGATGACATGGACGATGTTTCTATGACTTTCGAGTATGAGTTCGATGAAAACTCGCATGACCGATATATCCGTACAAGCAATAACTGGGATATTACACTTGGACGCGGACTTCATTTCTATCAGAATCTGAATCCAAACAAGGATAGCAGGAATTTCTTCCAAATGGGAACATACGACCTGTCGTTGCGTCCATGCCTCAAGACAAGATTTACTTTTATGAAACGTAACGCTAAAGAATAGATTTATGTGGTCAGATATCAAAACAGATAAAAAATCTCACCGAGCTTGCTCCCCGAAGGACTCCAATAGGAGTGGTGTGCCGACCGATTTTTCAAAACCGGTAATTAGGCTTACCGATTTTGAAAATCGTTGTTATAAGGCATCGAGCAAGCTCGGTATGGAAGATAAAAACCAAGATAGATACACTTTCCATAAAGAACCGCGATAAAAAAAGTTGTCCACACTTTGTCCACACACATGCAAAATGTTGCCGTTTTATTTTGCAGTTTCGTGCATTTGTACTAATTTTGCAATAGGAAATCGCTTGAAATGGGGATGATAATCAAGGAATTATGTCCACACATTGTCCACACGATGGGGTTTCTTAGTACGCAAAGCACTGAGTTTCAGTGTGGTACAACATCTCGGGGTTGACTGGATTTGACAGCGAGAGATGTGGTATGTAAGCATGCAGTGCGTCAGTGA
>OHAE01001914.1_pt1 | contig 13977 bp, 10 predicted proteins | sample 1577061 | NCBI WGS metagenome assembly OHAE01 (sample SAMEA3541535, study PRJEB24748) | human gut metagenome | biome: human gut; feature: human-associated habitat; material: faeces | place: China | collected 2012
AAGCCGGCCTGAGCACTCTCCAACACAAGAAACTCAAACAGCGTCTTGTCATCGGTCACCAACTTCCCCCACTCTTGATCATGGTACTTCACATACAGTTCGTCACTTCCGCACCAACCGCAACGTCCGTTTATTATATCTTGCATAATTATGATAGTTATAGTACAATACAAACTTACAGAAATCTCTGGAATAAACAAACCATATTTGTGATATTTACAAATTGAAACTGGCAAGTTGAACCTGCGAAATTTGAATTATATACTTTGCGTGTTATCCTCCAACTCCCGACTGAGTTTGCTTTCCAACTCTTCAATGGAAGGCAACCCTGACTTAATATCTTTGGGCAACGCTTTCCCCAATTCATAATCGGAAATGCCTATCGGCTTATGCACATCACGCAGGGCGTATTCCGCCATGATGCGGTTCTTGTTCTGGCAAAGGAGCAACCCGATGGTCTGGTTGTCTCCTGCCCGGCAAAGGATGTCATCCACCGCCGAACAATAGAAGTTCAACTTACCGATATATTCGGGTTGGAACTCTCCCCGCTTCAATTCCACAACTAAATACCTGTGCATAAATGCGTTGTACATCAATATATCGATATAAAAGTCATTGCCGGACACCTCTATGTGGTATTGTCTGCCCATGAAGGCAAACCCGGCTCCCATCTCGACAAGGAACTTCTCGATATGTTTTACCAAGCCCAACTCCACATCCCGTTCGTCATACTCGTCCGTGAATGTAAGCATATCGAAGATGTAGGGGTCTTTCAATGTCTCTTTCACTTGCTTGGCTTGAATTTCGGGGAGAGTGGTATCGAAGTTATGAGCCAGTGCCCCGTGGGCATGGTAGTAATCCTGATTGATGGCTTCAATCAGAAAATTGCGCCCCCAACCATTTTTCAGACTTTGAATCATATACCAGTTACGTGCTTTGAGGTCTTTTACTTTTTGCATCAATACGATGTTGTGCGACCAACTCAAATGCGTGACAGGAAGGCATAAAGGAACATCATCCAAATACGAAACAGGCTGTTTCGTATTTGTAAGTTGCTGGTTATACTCATTGTAGAATTGTATCATAAACTGGCAGTTCCTCACAGAGAAACCTTTCACCTTCGGATAATCGTTCTTTAAATCACCGGACAACTGCTCCAACGCATTGTTACCCCAGCCGATTTGTGTTTGGCTTTCGGACAATAACTTGCCGATGTCCCAATACATAGAAAGCATTTCTCCATTGGCGGCATAGATAGCCTTTTTCTGGGCGAGTGCCACTCTTGCTTTGACCTGTCTAAGCAGTGCGGCATAGTCGAATATATTGTTTTGCATGATACAATCCATAGATTACCATTAAATTATATGGCGAAGATACAATTTTAAATCCTTTCCTTATTATATACAGCATGAAATTATCCTTTCTGCTGAATGAGATGTGCCAATGCAGGATCGTTCTGGATACGTTGCAATTCGTCGGCGGCAATATGACGCCCGTAGACTTTGATACGGTTGTACTTCTCCTGTATCTGCTCCTTCATCCGGTCGATACCGTTTTCATCGGTAAAGTCGGTAATGACCACGGCTTTTTCATTTAAGCTTTGATTTAGGGGTACAATCCCCCTACCCATTCCAGTGCGGCATGGGTACTAATTTTATTATTGACAATCAACAAATTACAAATACGTCAAACCAGAATTCGATGCGTGAGGAGTCAGGCAGTTTTTTTGGCAGATACGGTTTGCAACAACCGCTTTCCTGCATCACTTCTCGTTTCCAAGGCGTATGAATGCCCGGACATCCCGCCCATATCGGTATAAAAGCCTCGAAGTCCCGATAATATCTTTCTAAAATGTGCGCAAATAGTATTTTGTATCTCGGACAATGGCAATTATTTTTTTCAGTATATACCCCTCACTTCCGGTTTTTTTCGTACTTTTACAGCTTGTTGGAAAGTTATGCACTTCCGGCATCTGAGAACAGATAAAAAGAAAAAACAATATATAAAATGAATCACAAATGGAATTATCGACCCATTACACAAGAACAGGCAGAGACAAGCCGGGCACTGGCTCAGGAACTGGGTATCAGCCCGGTCCTGGGACAACTTTTGGTGCAAAGGGGAATTACAAAGGCACAGGATGCCAAGAAATTCTTCCGTCCACAATTGCCCGATTTGCATGATCCATTCCTGATGAAGGATATGGACATAGCAGTGGAACGCCTGAACATGGCAATGGGAAAGAAAGAGCGCATTCTGATTTATGGAGATTACGATGTGGACGGTACCACCGCTGTGGCACTGGTCTACAAGTTCATTCAACAGTTCTACTCGAACCTTGACTATTACATCCCCGACCGTTACAACGAAGGATACGGAATTTCCAAAAAAGGAGTTGACTATGCCGCAGAGACAGGAGTGGGGCTTATCATTGTGCTGGACTGCGGAATTAAAGCAGTGGAGGAGATTACGTATGCCAAAGAGAAGGGAATTGACTTCATCATCTGCGACCATCATGTACCGGACGATGTATTGCCGCCGGCCGTTGCCATTCTGAATGCCAAACGACTGGATAATACATACCCATACACCCATCTTTCGGGATGTGGCGTGGGGTTCAAATTCATGCAGGCTTTTGCCATCAGTAACGGCATCGAGTTTCATCATCTGATTCCGTTGCTCGACCTGACCGCTGTAAGCATTGCATCGGATATTGTACCGATCATGGGCGAAAACCGTATCTTAGCCTATCATGGACTGAAACAGCTGAACAGCAATCCGAGCGTAGGGCTGAAAGCGATTATCGATGTATGCGGATTATCGGAGAAAGAAATTACGGTGAGCGACATTGTATTCAAAATAGGTCCGCGTATCAACGCTTCCGGACGTATACAGAACGGAAAAGAAGCGGTAGACTTGTTGATTGAGAAGGATTTCTCGGCAGCACTTGAGAAAGCCGGACAAATCAACCAATACAATGAAACCCGGAAGGATCTGGATAAAAGCATGACGGAAGAGGCCAATAAGATTGTAGCCGAGCTGGAAGGATTAGTGGATCGCCGTTCGATAGTGCTTTACAATGAAGACTGGCATAAAGGAGTGATCGGAATCGTAGCCTCACGGTTGACAGAAATTTACTACCGTCCGGCAGTGGTATTGACGCGGACAGATGACATGGCGACAGGTTCGGCACGTTCGGTATCCGGCTTCGATGTTTACAAAGCTATTGAGCATTGCCGCGACTTACTCGAAAACTTCGGAGGGCATACCTATGCTGCCGGACTCTCGATGAAAGTGGAAAATGTACAGGCATTCACCGAACGGTTCGAAAGTTTCGTGTCGGAACACATACTGCCTGAACAGACCAGTGCAGTGATCGACATCGATGCCGAAATAGACTTTAAAGACATCACTCCGAAGTTCTTTAATGAATTGAAGCGATTCAACCCGTTCGGTCCCGATAATCAGAAACCGGTGTTCTGCACACACCACGTGTACGACTATGGAACAAGCAAAGTGGTCGGACGCGATCAGGAACATATCAAGCTGGAACTGGTAGATAACAAATCGAACAACGTGATGAACGGAATCGCTTTCGGACAAAGTTCGCACGTAAGATACATCAAAACCAAACGCTCATTTGATATCTGCTACACCATTGAGGAGAACACCCACAAACGAGGGGAAGTGCAGTTGCAGATTGAAGATATCATGCCGATAGAGTGACTTATCAAGAGATTTTAAAACAATACTGGGGCTATGATTCCTTCCGCGATTTGCAGGAGGACATCATAACCAGCATTGGCAATGGCAAAGACACACTGGGACTGATGCCCACCGGAGGCGGAAAGTCAATCACCTTTCAGGTTCCTGCCCTTGCCAAAGAGGGATTGTGCATTGTCATCACTCCACTGATCGCCTTAATGAAAGATCAGGTGCAGAACCTGAAAAAACGCGGAATCAAAGCGGTAGCCATCTATTCCGGAATGACACGGCAAGAGATTGTAGTGGCATTAGAGAACTGTATCTTCGGAGACTATAAGTTTCTCTATATCTCTCCCGAACGGCTGGATACGGAAATTTTCCGGGCCAAACTCCGGTCCATGAAAATCAGCATGATCACCGTGGACGAAAGCCATTGCATCTCGCAATGGGGATATGACTTTCGTCCGGCCTACCTGAAAATAGCAGATATCAGGGATCTCGTACCGGATGCTCCGGTCTTGGCACTGACCGCTACCGCCACCCCCGAAGTGGTGAAAGACATACAGGAACGTCTCCACTTCCGCCGGGAAAATGTATTCCGTATGAGTTTCGAACGGAAAAACTTGGCATACATTGTCCGCTCCACCGATAATAAAAACGGAGAATTGCTTCACATCCTGAACCGGATACAGGGCAGTGCAATCGTATACGTACGCAGTCGGCGGAAAACCAAAGAGACCACCGAGCTACTGGTAAATGAAGGAATCACTGCCGACTTTTATCATGCAGGATTAGACAATGCAACCAAAGATCTCCGCCAGAAACGATGGCAAAACGGTGAGAGCCGGGTCATGGTAGCCACCAATGCGTTTGGTATGGGTATTGACAAACCGGATGTACGCATCGTGATCCATCTGGACCTCCCCGACTCCCCCGAAGCTTATTTCCAGGAAGCCGGACGGGCAGGGCGTGACGGTCAGAAAGCATACGCAGTCATACTCTACGCAAAATCGGATAAAACGACACTCAACAAACGTATTGCGGATACCTTTCCGGATAAGGATTATATAAAAGATGTGTACGAACATCTGCAATACCACTATCAAATGGCGATGGGCGACGGACTGGGATGCATGTATGACTTCAGTCTGGAAGAGTTTTGCCGCAAATTCAAATACTTCCCCGTACCTGCCGACAGTGCTCTGAAGATACTCACACAGGCCGGATACCTGGAATATACCGACGAACAGGACAATGCTTCACGAATCATCTTCACGATCCGCCGGGATGAGTTATATAAACTCCGCGAAATGGGTGAGCCTGCGGAGAAACTGATACAGATGATCCTTCGCTCCTACACGGGTGTTTTTACAGATTACGCCTACATCAGCGAACAAACGCTGTCGGTACGCACAGGACTGACCCGGCAGCAGATTTACGACTTGCTGGTGATGCTGAGCAAGCGCCGTATCGTCGACTACATTCCGCATAAAAAGACACCTTACATTATATATACGCGCGAACGGGTAGATTTGCATTATCTGCAGATTCCCCGGGCGGTATACGAAGAAAGGAAAGAACGCTACAAAAAACGTATTCATGCCATGGTGGAGTATGTTACTTCAGAGAATGTCTGCCGCAGCCGGATGTTGCTCCGCTACTTCGGAGAGAAGAACGAACACAACTGCGGACAATGTGATGTCTGCCTCAGCCACCGCACACAACCGGACGTGCCACAAAGCAGCTTCGACGAATTAAAGGAACAAATAACGACCCTGCTGAAAGAACACCCGATGACTCCGGCAGAGATAGCTTCGCACATAAATACAGATAAAGAACAGTTGGGCGAAGTGGTACGGTTTATGCTGGACGAGGGCTTGCTAAGTTCAGAGAACGGGTTGCTCACCGAAAAAACTTCCTGAAAAGCAGTAAGGGTATGTGATGAAATTACTACATTTGCAACCAAACTAAAAAAACATCGATCATGCCAAACTTCTTTAAATCTTTTTTCTCAGGTAAAACAGAAAACCCTGAGGAGGAAAAACAGAAAAACGCCAAAAAGAACTTTGAGATATTTAAATATGACGGCCTGCGTGCTCAACGTATGGGACGCCCGGACTATGCCATTAAATGCTTCAACGAAGCCCTGGCCATCGAAGAGGATTTCGAAACACTGAACTATCTGAGCCAGATTTACATGCAGACCGGAGAGTTCGTGAAAGCACATGAACTGCTGGAACGTATGATTGCATTGGAACCGGAACTGACGAGCACGTACCTGACGCTGGCCAATCTGTGCTTCATGCAAGAAAATTATCAGGAAATGGCCGATGCTGCCCAGAAGGCCATCGCATTGGAAGAGGGTAACGCAATGGCACACTACCTGTTAGGTAAAGCCAATCATGGATTGGATAACGGAATAATGACCATTGCCCATCTGACAAAGGCCATTGTGCTGAAAGATGATTTCACGGAAGCCCGGCTGCTTCGTGCCGAAGCACTGTACAAAATGCAGCAATTCGCAGAGGCTATGGAAGATATTGAAGCCATACTTGCGCAGAATCCGGACGAAGAAGCTGCCCTCCTGTTACGTGGCAAAATAAAAGAAGCCACCGGAAAGCAGGAAGAAGCCGAAAACGATTACCTCAGTGTGACGGAAATGAACCCTTTCAACGAACAGGCCTATCTATATCTGGGACAATTGTTCATTACACAGAAGAAACTGTCTGCGGCTATCGAACTGTTCGATGAAGCAATAGACCTGAATCCGAACTTTGCTGCGGCCTACCACGAAAGAGGACGTGCCAAACTGCTGAACGGTGACAAAGAAGGCTCAGTAGAAGATATGAAGAAATCGCTGGAACTGAACCCGAAAGAGGGGGAGAACCTGAACGGACAGTTCAATAATCAGCAGGCAGAGACTACTCCAAACGTATTGGGATTGTAATCCGCCCGCTGCATAGGACGGTTTAATACTGCAAAAGCAAGAAAACATGAAAAAAAAGTGGCTTTTTGCTTGCATTTAAAAGAAAAGTATTACTTTTGTCCCCTGAAACAAAGAAATAAAGCAAAACGTTATGAACGTATTCACTTTTACATATTACTTCTTTTTTTACTTTTACTTTAGCCAGAAAGTAGAGCGGGAGTTTGTATGTATCAAGTGACAGGGTGCTTAAGAACTGAGATTAAGAGAAACTAATAATATGAATCCCGCTCCGACATGGACGCGGGATTTTTTTATACCATATACCTCAATTAGGAATGAAAAGAATAGCAATTCAAGGAACACTGGGCTCGTATCACGATATAGCCGCACACAAGTACTTCGAAGGGGAAGAAATAGAGTTAATCTGTTGCGCCAACTTTGAAGATGTGTTTGCTGCCATCCGGAAAGATAGTCAGACAATCGGGATGCTGGCCATTGAAAACACGATTGCAGGAAGCCTGCTGCACAACAACGAACTGTTGCGCCAAAGCGGCACGCAGATTATCGGCGAATACAAATTACGCATTTCGCACAGCTTCGTTTGCCTGCCCGAAGAGGACTGGAATGACATCACCGAAGTGAACTCACACCCGATCGCCCTGATGCAATGCCGGGAATTCCTGAACCAACACCCGCGTATCAAAGTGGTAGAAGCTGAAGATACGGCCTTGAGTGCTGAAATCATCAAACGGGAAAACCTGAAAGGACATGCCGCCATCTGCTCACATGCCGCCGCCGAACGGTACGGAATGAAAGTACTACAAGAAGGCATAGAAACGAACAAACATAATTTCACCCGTTTTCTGGTAGTGGCAGATCCATGGCAGGTGGACGAGATACGAAAACAAAACACCGTTCTCAACAAAGCAAACATCGTTTTCACTCTCCCCCACTCCGAAGGAAGCCTCTCACAGGTTCTGTCTATCTTATCTTTTTACAATATCAACTTAACAAAAATACAATCGCTCCCTATCATCGGACGGGAATGGGAATACCAGTTCTACGTAGATGTGGCTTTCAACGATTATCTGAGATACAAACAATCGATTACAGCAATCACTCCATTGACGAAAGAACTTAAAATATTAGGCGAATATGCAGAAGGAAAATCAAACGTATAAAGTAGCGCCGGCCGACAGACTGGGCGGTGTAAGCGAATACTACTTTTCGAAGAAACTGAAAGAAGTGGCACGGATGAACGCAGAAGGTAAAGACGTAATCAGCCTGGGAATCGGAAGCCCGGACATGCCCCCTTCGGAGCAGACCATCGAAACGCTGTGTAACAATGCTCACGACCCGAACGGACACGGTTATCAACCGTATGTGGGCATACCGGAACTTCGCAAGGGTTTTGCCGACTGGTATAAACGCTGGTATGGAGTGGAACTGAATCCGGCAACAGAAATTCAGCCGCTGATCGGATCGAAAGAGGGCATCTTGCACGTGACACTCGCTTTTGTCAATCCGGGAGAACAGGTACTGGTACCCAATCCGGGATATCCCACCTACACTTCGTTAAGCAAAATACTGGGTGCCGAGGTGGTGAACTATAACCTCAAAGAAGAGGACGGATGGATGCCGGACTTCGATGAACTGGAAAAGATGGATCTGAGCCGCGTGAAACTGATGTGGACCAACTATCCGAATATGCCGACCGGTGCCAATGCCACACCGGAACTTTACGAACGCCTGGTGGAGTTTGCCCTCCGCAAGAATATCGTGATTGTGAACGACAATCCATACAGCTTTATCCTGAACGATAAGCCGATCAGTATCCTGAGTGTTCCGGGCGCCAAAGAATGCTGTATCGAATTCAACTCCATGAGTAAAAGTCACAATATGCCGGGATGGCGTATCGGTATGTTAGCTTCGAACGCAGAGTTTGTACAATGGATTCTGAAGGTGAAAAGCAACATCGACAGCGGAATGTTCCGTGCCATGCAACTGGCAGCTGCCAAAGCACTCGAAGCGGACGCAGAATGGTACGAAGGCAACAATGTCAACTACCGGAACCGCCGCCACCTGGCCGGAGAGATTATGAAAACGTTAGGATGTACGTACGACGAAAAGCAAGTGGGCATGTTTCTCTGGGGAAAAATCCCCGCAAGTTGCGCCGATGTAGAAGAACTGACAGAGAAAGTGCTGCAGGAGGCACGCGTCTTCATCACTCCGGGATTTATTTTCGGAAGCAACGGAGCGAGATACATCCGCATCTCTCTCTGCTGCAAAGACGCCAAGCTGGCAGAAGCGCTGGAAAGAATCAAATCAATAATGAAATAACAACTAAACGAATTAGATCGATATGGAACTCGAATCAATCTTATTGCCGGGCGTAGAAGATAAACGCCCGATGGTGATAGCCGGCCCTTGCAGTGCCGAAACAGAAGAGCAAGTAATGTCAACCGCCACACAACTGGCAGCCAAAGGAGTAAAAATCTTCCGTGCGGGAATCTGGAAACCGCGCACCAAACCGGGAGGTTTCGAAGGTATCGGCGTAGAAGGCCTCGCCTGGCTGAAAGAGGTGAAGAAAGAGACCGGCATGTACGTATCTACCGAAGTGGCTACAGCCAAGCACGTATACGAATGCTTGAAAGCGGGCATCGACGTGTTGTGGGTAGGTGCCCGTACCACCGCCAATCCGTTTGCCGTACAGGAAATAGCAGACGCACTGAAAGGTGTAGACATCCCTGTGCTGGTGAAGAACCCGGTAAATCCGGATCTGGAATTATGGATCGGTGCTCTGGAACGTATCAACAACGCCGGACTGAAACGTCTGGGAGCCATTCATCGCGGCTTCAGCAGCTACGACAAGAAGCTGTACCGCAACCTGCCGCAATGGCACATTCCTATCGAGTTGCGCCGCCGCATCCCCGAACTGCCTATCTTCTGCGACCCGAGCCACATCGGAGGAAAGCGCGAACTGGTAGCTCCTCTCTGTCAGCAGGCCATGGACCTGAACTTCGACGGACTGATAGTGGAAAGTCACTGTAACCCGGACTGTGCATGGAGCGACGCTTCACAACAAGTGACTCCGGACGTACTGGACTACATCCTCAACCTGCTCGTCATCCGTAAAGAGACGCAGACAACGGAGAACCTGAACGTACTGCGTAAACAGATTGACGAATGCGATGATAACATCATTCAGGAACTGTCAAAACGCATGCGCGTAGCACGTGAGATCGGTACTTATAAGAAAGAACACGACATCACAGTGCTTCAGACCGGACGTTATAACGAGATTCTTGAGAAACGCGGTGCTCAGGGCGAACAGTGCGGCATGAGTGCAGAGTTTGTGAAAGTGATCTTCGAAGCCATCCACGAAGAATCGGTTCGTCAACAGATGGAGATTATCAATAAATAGCAAATCATTCATATTATGCGAATTCTAATTTTGGGAGCCGGCAAGATGGGCTCCTTCTTTACTGACATACTAAGTTTCCAGCACGAGACGGCCGTGTTCGACGTCAACCCGCATCAGCTTCGGTTCGTGTACAACACGTATCGCTTCACAACATTGGAGGAGATCAAGGAGTTCGAACCGGAACTGGTGATCAATGCTGCCACAGTGAAGTATACGCTGGACGCTTTCCGCAAAATTCTGCCTGTTTTGCCCAAAGACTGTATCCTGAGTGATATCGCTTCGGTGAAAACCGGACTGAAGAAGTTCTACGAAGAAAGCGGATTCCGTTATGTCTCCACTCACCCGATGTTTGGCCCTACTTTTGCCAGTCTGAGCAATCTGAGCAGCGAAAGTGCCATCATCATCAGTGAGAGCGATCATTTGGGGAAAGTATTCTTTAAAGACTTATACAATAGCCTGAACCTGAATATTTTTGAGTATACCTTCGACGAGCATGATGAAACAGTGGCTTACTCCTTGTCCATCCCGTTTGTTTCGACGTTTGTTTTCGCAGCTGTCATGAAACACCAAGAGGCACCGGGAACCACATTCAAGAAGCACATGGCTATTGCAAAAGGGCTTTTGAGCGAAGATGATTACTTATTGCAGGAAATCCTGTTCAATCCGCGCACGCCGTCACAGGTAGAGAACATCCGCACAGAGCTGAAACAGTTGCTTGAAATTATCACGAGTAAAGATGCGGAAGGAATGAAAAAGTATCTGACGAAGATACGGGAAAAGATTAAATAAGAATCTTTATCATAAGTATGAGGGGGTGTCATTCACCACAGACACCCCTCTCCTTTCTTTTATTATTTGCGGGATGAGCAAAATGTCAAAATGATAATAAGAAACGCTCAGTTTTCATTCTTTAGTCCCGAGGGAAAGGCAAGAAGGAAAAAACGGCTCTAATTCATTTTTCCTCCGATCCGATTGATCGCATTTATCGATATAAGAAGCATATTGAGCAGAAAAGAGCTCTTCCTGTATCATATTATCCACTCAGGAGTGACGAGAGTACCTTTCTGGCAGAAAAGGAAGTTCCGGGACGGGCAAGCAACCAGAGAGAAAAACAGGGAAAACCAGGATCTTAAACGGAACAATATATGTAATTATGAAAAACATATAGAGATATTTGAAAAAGAAGTAATCATTTTTGGAAAATGCTTACGTCTTTCGGTGGAAATGCAACCGTCTTTTTCGGAAAACAAAGGCTCTTTTCACCCCGGACAAAGGCTCTGCCCACTCAAAAGCCCGGCTCTCCAACCGAAAAAGCCCGCCGATTTCCTTTTTCTTCCTCCCGTTGGATCAAAAACAATCGGGTATCCGCCAGACAAAAGCCTTATTGGCTGACTTTTTAATGCAAAACAATCCGTATTTGCGACATAAAGCAAATATCCGATAAATCGGCACGGCTTGCCGAATCCACTGAAAAGCCATTTGATTATCCAAGAAATATCACGTACATTTGCATCCGCAAGGAGATAAAACAATGATAGACCAGGCAACCATAGACCGTATACTCGATGCCGCACAAATCGTAGAAGTGGTTTCGGATTTCGTCACGCTGCGCAAACGCGGTGTGAACTACGTGGGACTTTGCCCTTTCCATAACGAGAAAACACCCTCGTTCAGCGTGTCTCCCTCAAAGGGACTTTGCAAATGCTTCAGTTGCGGTAAGGGCGGCAACGCGGTGCACTTTATCATGGAGCACGAACAGATGTCCTACCCCGAAGCACTCCGCTATCTGGCCAAGAAATATAATATAGAAATCAAGGAACGGGAGCTGACCAATGAAGAGAAAGAGGTGCAAAGCAACCGCGAAAGTATGTTCATTGTCAACAACTTCGCCCGCGACTACTTTCAGAATATCCTGAAAAACCATGTAGACGGACGCAGCATCGGACTGGCTTACTTCCGCCAGCGAGGCTTCCGCGATGATATTATCGACAAATTCCAACTGGGGTTCAGCACCGAAGGGCGTGACGCTCTGGCACAGGAGGCGATGCGCAAAGGCTTCAAAAAAGAGTTTCTCGTAAAGACGGGGCTTTGCTATGAGACGGACGACCATAAACTGCGTGACCGCTTCTGGGGACGTGTCATGTTCCCGGTCCACACGCTTTCGGGCAAAGTGGTTGCGTTCGGCGGGCGTGTGCTCAGTACGGAAAACAAGAAACTCGCCAAGTATGTCAACTCTCCGGAGTCGGAAATTTATCATAAAAGCAACGAACTTTACGGCATCTACTTTGCCAAACAGGCCATCGTAAAGCAGGACCGCTGCTTCCTTGTGGAAGGATATACGGACGTGATCTCGATGCACCAATCGGGGGTGGAAAACGTAGTGGCCTCTTCCGGTACGTCCCTGACACCGGGACAGATCCGGCTGATTCACCGTTTCACCAACAATATCACCGTGCTCTATGACGGCGACATGGCGGGAATCAAAGCGTCGATCCGAGGTATAGACATGTTGCTCGAAGAGGGAATGAACATCAAAGTATGCCTCTTGCCCGATGGCGACGACCCGGACTCTTTTGCAAGGAAACACAACGCCACGGAGTTCCAGAACTTTATACAGGAACACGAAACGGACTTTATACGTTTCAAGGCACAACTCCTGATGGAGGATGCGGGCAAAGATCCGATGAAACGGGCGGAACTGATAAACGACATCGTACGCAGCATCGCGGTCATTCCGGAAGCCATCGTCAGGGATGTTTATATCAAAGAGTGCGGACAGTTATTGCGGATAGAAGACAAACTGTTGGTTTCGGAAGTGGCCAAGCGCCGTGAACTTCAGGCCGAGAAAGGGAATAAACCGACCGTCGCCAACCATGCTCCGGTACCGGAAGCAGGCGAGATACCTCCTCCATTTCCGCCGGAAGAGGCAGAAATCGATACCTACCAGTCGTTTATCCCCCAGGAGGGCAAAGAGGGACAGGAGTTCTACAAATACGAACGCCTTATCATCCAGATGATCATCCGCTACGGAGAAAGGGTGATGTGCAACATGACGGATGAAGAGGGGAACGAAGTACCGGTCACAGTGGTGGAGTATGTCATCAACGACCTGAAAGAAGACGAACTGGCTTTCCATAACCCGCTGCACCGCCGTATCCTCTCGGAAGCCGCCGAACATATCCGCGAACAGGAGTTCGCCTCCGAACGTTTCTTTGTGGCGCACCCCGATCCGGCTATCAGCACAATAGCCACCGAACTGGCAAGCGACCGGTATCAACTGAGTAAATATCACTCGAAAACACAAAAGCTGGTAACGGACGAAGAGCGTTTGTACGAAATGGTTCCGATGCTGATGATCAACTTCAAGAATGCCATCGTGGCAGAAGAACTGAAGCACATCATGTATGCGCTGCAAGATCCTGCGATAGCCAATGACAACGCTCAATGTGACGCCGTCATGCAACGGTATAAGGAGATGAAGGAAATACAGAACCTGATGGCCAAACGCCTGGGCGACCGGGTGGTGTTGCGCTGACCCATCGGAATTTATTATCTCTGACGAATCAGATTCATAAACTCTTCGCGGGTTTTAGCCTGGTTGAAAGCACCTGTAAAATCGGAAGTAGTAGTTACAGAATTTTGTTTCTCAACACCACGCATCTGCATACACATGTGTTTGGCTTCAACGACAACCATCACTCCCAATGGATTGAGGGTTTCCTGGATGCACTCTTTAATCTGGAGCGTCATGCGCTCCTGCACTTGCAACCGGTGAGAGAAAATATCTACCACCCGGGCTATCTTGCTAAGTCCGGTGATATAACCGTTAGGAATATAAGCCACATGCGCTTTGCCGTAGAAAGGCAGCATGTGATGTTCGCAAAGGGAGAAGAAATCGATATCTTTCACAATCACCATCTGA
>OHAE01001917.1_pt1 | contig 13951 bp, 10 predicted proteins | sample 1577061 | NCBI WGS metagenome assembly OHAE01 (sample SAMEA3541535, study PRJEB24748) | human gut metagenome | biome: human gut; feature: human-associated habitat; material: faeces | place: China | collected 2012
AGCCTCCTTCAAAAATGGGTATAAAAAAACGCCATAGGTTTTTTGAGCCTACGGCTTGTGCCATGCTTCGCTTATGTGGGAGCGGAAGACAACAGAAAAGGGATACCATTCGTGAAAATAGTATCCCTGCTCTGTAAACTTATTCAATTTTTGATGGTTGCATTGTCTGTCACTGTCCACAAAGCCTTGATTTTACTTGTTTTTCTCAACCATCCTTATCAAAGCCTTGCATTTTCAAGGCTTTTCAGTCTTTCTGGGATTACTCCCACTCAATACTCGCCGGCGGCTTGGTCGTCACGTCCAGCACGACGCGGTTCACATGCGGCACTTCGTTCACAATCCTTGCGGAAATCGTGCGCACGACGTCGTACGGGATGCGCGCCCAGTCGGCGGTCATGAAGTCGTCCGTCGTGACCGCGCGGATGGCGACGGTGTAGTCGTACGTCCGCTCGTCGCCCATGACGCCCACGGAGCGGATGCCCGTCAGGACGGTGAAATACTGGTGAATATCGGCGTCCAGACCGGCCTTGGCGATTTCTTCGCGCAGCACCGCGTCGCTCTCGCGGACAATCTCCACCTTTTCCGGGGTCAGATCGCCGATGACACGAATCGCCAGACCGGGGCCGGGGAACGGCTGACGCCAGACAAGATCGTGCGGGAGGCCAAGCGTTTCGCCCAGCGCGCGCACTTCGTCCTTGAACAGCATCCGCAGCGGCTCAATCAGCTGTGTGAAGCCGAGTTCCTTGGGCAGGCCGCCGACGTTGTGGTGGCTCTTGATGACCGCCGCGCCCGTCGCCTGACCACTCTCGATAACGTCCGGGTAAATCGTGCCCTGCGCGAAGTAGTCCAGCTTGCCGAGCTTTTCGGATTCCGCCTTGAATACTTTCAGGAAGTCACGGCCGATAATCTTGCGCTTCGTTTCGGGGTCGGAAACGCCCTTCAAATCTTCATAGAAGATTTTGCTGGCGTCGGACGCAACCAGACGCACGGGGAAAGTGTGCGTGAACACATTCACCACCTGCTCGGTTTCGCCTTTGCGCATGAAGCCGTGGTCAACGTAGACGCAGGTCAGGCGGTCGCCGATGGCCTTATAAATCAGCGCCGCCGCGACGGAGGAGTCCACGCCGCCGGAAAGTCCCAGCAGCACCGTGCCCTTGTCGCCCACGATTTCGCGGATGTTGGCAATCGCCGTCTGCGCGTAGGTTTCCATCGACCAGTCGCCCACGCAGCCGCAGATATTCAGGAAGTTCTCGATGACCGTGCGTCCCTCGTCGGAGTGGGTCACTTCCGGATGGAACTGCACGCCGTAGATGCGCTTGTCGTCGTTCGCCATCGCCGCAACGGGGCAGTTCGTGCTGTGCGCAATCGGGTGGAAACCAGCCGGGCACTTCTTCACCTGATAGGTATGGCTCAGCCAGCAGGAGGAAGCATCCGACAGGCCGGAGAGCAGGCTCGTCTTATCGTCCATCGTCACGGTGATTCGGCCATACTCGCGCTGTGCCGCCTTTTCCACCGTGCCGCCCAGCAAATACGCCGTCAGCTGCATTCCGTAGCAGATGCCCAGCACCGGCACGCCCAGCTGATACACGCCCTCGTCGCAGCGGGGTGCATCCTGTTCCAGCACGCTCGCCGGGCCGCCGGAGAGAATCACGCCCACGGGGTTTTGCGCGCGAATCGTCTCCAGACTCGCGTCATAGGGCAGGACGCAGGAATACACATGGCATTCGCGCACGCGCCGCGCAATCAGCTGCGTGTACTGTCCGCCGAAATTCAGAATGACGATTTTCTGTGTTTCCGCCATTGATTGATTTCCTCCACTATTTCTTTCCCAGTTTCAAACTGAAAAGCAGCACCGAATTTTGATACGATGCTACCTTATATTGTGCCACATTTCCGCCGTGAAAGCAAGCCCCTGCACGGCTTTTTTTCCTGCCGGCTGATTAGTTTACACGTTAGCCTTACGTTGTTTCCTTTCATTGTTCCTTTCGGTGAAAATTTCGCCATATTTATCAGCTCTTTTCTTCTTTTGCCGCTTGACAAGGGCATTTTTCCGGGTTATAATACCCATATGCCTAACTGTTAAGCTAACAGGAAGAGAGGAATGCTTCATGTTTCGTCAGGATTGTTCGCACCATCTGCTTACGACCATTCTGCCTTTCTGGGAGAACCTGACCGATTGGGAGCGCGGCGGCTGGTTCGGCTATGTGAATCATGACCTGTCCGTGGAGCGCGGGGCACACAAGGGCTGCATCCTCAACAGCCGCATTCTGTGGACGTTCTCGACGGCGGCGCGCGTGACGGGCGATAAGTCCCTGCTGCGCTATGCGCGCCATGCGTTCGCATTCCTGCCGCATTTTGAGGATACCGAGCGCGGCGGCGTGTACTGGTCGGTGACGGCGGACGGTGAGCCGCTGGACAAGACAAAGCACACCTATTGTCAGGCATTCGCGATTTACGGCTTAGCGGCGTACATGCGCGCCATCGGCGAAAGCGACCCGGATTACATCCCCGCGCGCGAAAAGGCGATGGCGCTGTTCAACCTCATCGAGACGAAATGCAGCGACGCGGGCGGCTACGGCGAAGCCTATGAGCCGGATTTCACCCCCGTCGGCAACGAGAAGCTGTCCGACAACCCGAAGCTGATGGAGCGCCACGAGACGGCGTCCCGCACGATGAACACGCTGCTGCACGTTTTGGAGGGCTATGCGGAATTATACCGCGCCATGCCGGACGAAGCTGTGCGCCGCGCCGGAGAAGTCTGCTTAGAGCGTTTCCTGAACGTGATGTACAATCCGAGCAAGCGCCGCTTGGAGGTCTTCTACGACCGCAACTACCGCTCTTTGCTGGACATGCAGTCCTTCGGGCACGACATTGAGGCCTCGTGGCTGATTTGGGACGCGGCAGAGACGCTGCTGCCCGAATCAAACCGCGCGCCGTATCTGCACATGTGCCTGACGCTGGCGGAAGCTGTCCGCGAACGCGCATTCACCGACCACGGCTTGGAGAACGAAGTCGTCGAGGGCAAAGTTGACCACACGCGTGTCTGGTGGGTACAGGCGGAGACGGTGCTGGGCTTCCTGAATGCCTACGAGCTGACGGGCGCATCCACTTGGCTGAGGCAGGCGGAAGCGCAGTTTGCCTACATCTGCCGTACCTTCGTTGACCCGCGTCCGAACAGCGAGTGGTTCTGGTCGCTGACCGAATCAGGCGTCCCGACGGACAAGCCGATTGTGGAAGAGTGGAAGTGTCCGTACCACAACAGCCGCATGTGCCTGCGGGTGATGGAGCATCTGGCGTAATGTTCCATCGGCGATTACGCTGATGGCTGCAATCCATACTTTTCTTATCATTTCTGCGGATTTTTGCTGATTCGCATGGGTTTCGCCTCTGCGGAGGCGACAAGGGGGCTTTCCGATCGCCCCCTTGACCCCTTCGGCGCCCTTCGGATGTTACAATATGGTAATGTTTATTGAAGGAAACGAAAAGGACACAAACTAAAAAACTTCCAATCAAAATCAAGTAACTTCAAGGGCGACCCGAAGGTTTCCAAAGGGCGATCGGAAAGCCCTTTGGTCGCCTCCGCAGAGGCGAAACCCCTGCGTCAACAAGCACAAAAGCATCAAGAAATCCGAAAATCAACGAAAAAAACGGACTTTGCCCTCGCAAACATCCACAAATCTGGAGGTTTTATTTCACCATGAGCGGTATCACCATGCGTGACATTGGGCGGCAGCTGGGGGTCAGCGCCGTCACCGTGTCGAAGGCGCTCGCGGGAAAATCCGGCGTGAGTGAGGAAATGCGGCAGAAAATCATCCGCCGCGCATCCGAACTCGGCTATGTCAACCCCAACGCGCCGCAAACCACGCCCACATCCGGCTTGGATGTCGGCATCCTCATTCCGGAGAATTTTTTCTCCGTCGTGTCCTTTTATGCAACTTTCTACAAGCAGCTCGTGCAGGCGCTGACCGACGCGGGGCATTTCGGCATCATGGAGCTGGTCACGCATGACATGCAGACTGCGCTGACCCTGCCGAATCTCCTGCGTTCGCGCCACGTCGATGCGCTCATCTGTCTGGGGCAGCTAACCTCCCCGTATATGCAGCTGCTGACGCGGCAGGAAATGCCCGTCATCTGTCTGGACTTCCACGACCCCTTTGTCACCACTGACGCCATTGTCAGCGACAACGCTTTCGGCGCGGCGCAGTTGACCTACTGGCTGATTGAGCAGGGGCATCGGGACATCGGCTTCGTCGGGGATATCAAGGCAACGTCCTCCATCATGGAACGCTACCTCGGTTTCCTTTCCGCAATGCTGATGAAGGATTTGCCCGTGCGCCCCGAATGCGTTTTTTCCGACCGCAGCCCGGAAGGGAGCATGTTCCACACCTTCCAGCTGCCGGAGAAAATGCCGACCGCGTTCGTCGTGAACTGCGATATGTCCGCGCAGGCGCTGATTACCGACCTGCAAAGCCGCGGCTACCGCGTGCCGGAGGACATTTCCGTCGTGGGCTTCGATGATTTCTGCCCGACCGCCGGCAACACGCCGCCGCTGACAACCTTCCGTGTCAATTGCCCCGCGATGTGCCGCATGGCGGTCAAGCTGATTGGCGAGCGCTGCGCGGGCGACCGCAAAACCATCGGGCGCGTGGTGATTGGCGGCGAATGCGTCTTCCGCGATTCCGCCGCGCCGGTGTCTGTCATTCACTAATCCCGGAGAGCAACTGCTTTCCATTAAACAACCAAGAAAGAGGTATGTACACATGGCTGTCAAGATGCTCAATGTCCCCTCCCTTCCCAACATTCCGTGGCAGGAGAAGCCGGCTGACTACAAGCTTTCCTCCCCCGTCTGGCGTTACAGCGAGAACCCCGTCATGGGGCGCAATCCCACGCCGGAAATTGCCCGCATCTTCAACTCCGCCGTTGTGCCGTGGGAGGATGGCTACATTGCCGTTCTGCGCGGCGAGCAGGTCAACGGCATCCCATATGTCTACCTCGGACATTCCAAGGACGGCATTCACTGGGACGTCGAGCGCGAAAAAGTGCCCTTTGTGGATGACAACGGCAACCCGAAAATGCCGCACTACGCCTATGACCCGCGTCTGGTGAAGGTGGATGACACCTACTACATCATTTGGTGCACCGACTTCTACGGTGCTGCCATCGGCATGGCGAAGACGAAGGACTTCAAAACCTTCACGCGCATCGAGAACCCCTTCATCCCCTTCAACCGCAACGCCGTCCTGTTCCCGCGCAAGGTGAACGGCAAGTTTAAGCTCCTGTCCCGTCCGTCCGACTCCGGCCACACGCCCTTCGGTGATATTTTCATCTCCGAATCGCCCGACATGGAGTACTGGGGACACCATCGCCATGTGATGGGGCGTGGCAGCAACTGGTGGGAATCCGTCAAGATTGGCGGCGGCGCTGCCCCCATCGAAACGACCGAAGGCTGGCTGCTGTTCTACCACGGCGTCGCGACCACCTGCAACGGCTTCGTGTACTCCATGGGCGGCGCGATTCTGGACATCAACGAGCCGTCAAAGGTGCTGTACCGCTGCGAAAACCACCTGCTGACGCCGGAAGAGCCTTACGAAACGACTGGCTTCGTGCCGAACGTCGTTTTCCCCTGCGCTACATTGCAGGACGGCGACACCGGCCGCATCGCCATCTACTACGGCGCGGCGGACACCAACGTCGGTCTGGCGTTCACCACGGTGGACGAGGTTGTCACCTACATCAAGGCGCACTCCAAGCTCCAATGGGGCGACGACATCGCGCAGGACGATTTCTGATTTTGCGGGGATGTACGAGTGCGTACATCCCTCTTTTTGTGCAGGAGGAGGCGCCAGAGGCGCTGCCTCTGGACTCCGGCAGGGCGCTGCCCTGCACCCGCAAGGGAGTTCCTCCCTTGACCCTTTCGCGCGATTGAGTTGATTTCTCTTTCATACTGCTTTCGCGTGTTGATGCAGAGATTTCGCCTCTGCGGAGGCGACCAGAGGGCTTTGCGGTCGCCCTCTGGACTGCTTCGCGTCCCCAGTTAAGTTTGTTGAGCTTTATCGAAACAAATTTAGTTGGTGTGCCGTTCGTCCCTAAGCAGCAATACAAATCAATAAACAGGAGTATGCACTGCGAAGGGGTCAAGGGGGCGACCGCAGACTTCGTCTGTTTCCATTGCCCCCTTGTCGCTCCCGCAGGAGCGAAATCCCCTGCAACAATCAAAACCAATCAGCATTGAAAAATCAGCAACCAAAAAAGAAAAAGGAGCGACCACTGCTATGCAAATCCGCAGTTTTTCCTCCCTGATGGAGTCCTACGAGCGCCTCATCGCGCGCCCGAACCCCGCCAATGACCACTTCTATAACGGGCTTTATACCCGCTACCGCTACCCTGTCCTTACCCGCGAGCACATCCCGCCCTTCTGGATGTACGACGCTGACCCCGCGTCGAACCCCTTCATGATGCAGCGGCTGGGCGTCAATGCCACCATGAACAGCGGCGCAATCAAGCTGAACGGCAAGTACTGCCTCGTCGTGCGCGTCGAAGGGATGGATCGCAAGTCCTTCTTCGCCGTCGCGGAATCCGACAAGCCCACTGAGGGCTTCCGCTTCCGGGATTATCCTGTCATCCTCCCCGATACCTGCGCGGAGGAAACGAACGTCTACGACATGCGCCTGACGCAGCATGAAGACGGCTGGATTTACGGCGTATTCTGCTCCGAAAGCAAAGACCGCACCAGCAGCGATTTGTCCGCGGCGGTTGCGGCGGCGGGCATCGTACGCACGAAGGACTTGCAGAACTGGGAGCGCCTGCCGAACCTCAAGACGCTCCGTTCGCCGCAGCAGCGCAATGTCGTCCTCCACCCCGAATTTGTGGACGGGCAATATGCCTTCTACACCCGTCCGATGGATGATTTCATCGAGACGGGTTCGGGCGGCGGCATCGGCTTCGGACTGTGCAAGGATATCGAGCATCCCGTCATTGACGAGGAGAAAATCATTTCCCTGCGCCGCTACCACACCATCACCGAGAGCAAAAACGGCGCAGGCGCAACGCCAATTCGCACCGACAAGGGCTGGATTCACATCGCGCACGGCGTTCGTAACACGGCAGCAGGTCTGCGCTATGTGCTGTACGCCTTCATGACGGCGCTGGATGACCCGTCGCGCGTGATTGCCGAGCCGTCTGGGATGCTGCTTGGCCCGATGGGGCACGAGCGCGTGGGCGACGTGAGCAATGTCGTGTTCTCCAACGGCGCGATTGCGGATGACGACGGCAAGGTGTACATCTACTATGCCTCGTCGGACACGCGCCTGCACGTTGCCGAAACGGACATTGACCGCCTGTGCGACTATCTGCTGCACACGCCCAAAGACCCGCTGCGTTCGCCGGACTGCGTGCGCCAGCGCTGCCTGCTCATCTCGCACAATCTCGCGTTTATGGGAAAGAAGGACGACTAATGGCGATTGAATTCAAACTTGCACCCCTGTTCGGCAGCGGCGCGGTGCTGTGCCGCCGCAAGGAAGTGCGCGTCTGGGGTACGGCGGCGGATGGGCAAACTGTCACCGGGCGCGTGACGACGGCGGATGGGCTGATTCTCTCCGAAGGCATCTGCACAGCGCGCGACGGACGCTTCCTCCTGCATCTTCCGCCGATGGAACAGGCGACCAGCTGCACACTGACTGTCACCTGCGGGGCAGAAACGGTTTCGTCCACCGATATTTCGGTTGGCGAAGTCTACCTTGCGTCCGGGCAGAGCAACATGGAACTGGAACTGCAAAACGCCGACGAGGGGCAAGATTTAATCGCGGCGCATGACGACCCGCTGGTTCATTACTTCAACGTGCCGAAAAAAAGCGTCTGGGATGACGATGCCATTGCCGCCGAAGCCGCGTCTCATTGGGAGCGCGTTCGCCCCGGCTATGCGCGGGATATGTCCGCCGTCGCGTACTTCTTCGCCCGCAAACTCGCGCGGACGATTGACTGCCCTATCGGCATTATTGACTGCTACTGGGGCGGTACGTCCGTGACCTGCTGGATGGACAAGGAAGCGCTGGAAGCAACCGCCGAGGGGCAGCGCTACATCACCCGCTACCGTGAGCAGGGCGGCGACAAGCCCTTCGATCAGTGGCGGCAGGAGGAAGATGCTTTCTGGGTTGAAATGAACGCGTGGAATGCGCATGTTGCTCAGCTGAAGAAGGACAATCCCGGTATCTCGTGGCCGGAAATCAACGAAACCGTCGGCCCCTGCCCTTGGCATCCGCCGGTTGGCCCCGGTTCGCCGTATCGTCCGGGCGGGCTGATTGAAACGATGACCAAGCGCGTCGTTCCCGCGACGCTGACCGGCATTCTGTATTATCAGGGTGAGGATGACACCGCGAAAACCGAGCATTACGACGTGCTGCTGACCGCCATGGTGATGCGCCTGCGTCAGCTTTTCCGCGACGATTCGCTCCCCTTCCTCAACGTGCAGCTGCCGATGTGGATTGCCGCCGGCGACGAGGATAAGCACGACTGGGCGCGCCTGCGTCTTGCACAGGCACGCGCGGCGAGCGCCCTCCAGCCCGGCGGTCTGGCGATTCTGCTGGACTGCGGCGAGTTCGACAACATCCACCCGACCGACAAGCGTACCCCCGGTGAGCGCCTGTGTGACGTTGCCCTGCGCGTCGTCTATGGCATGGACGCGCCGGAATCCCCACGCGCGCTGGGGAAGTATACGCAGGGAGATACGCTCGTTGTCACGCTGAGCGCACCTGTGCTGCGCCGGGAGACGGGCGAACTGCTGCTGGAGATTGCCGGGGAGGACGGGGCGTATCACCCTGTGCAGTCGGTGACGCTGGATGGGACGGAGATGCGCTTGCGGAGCGTGGCAGTGCTCCACCCGGCGAAGGTAAGGTATGCATATGTGAATTGGGGGAAGGTCGCTTTGTTTGGGCGGAACGGTCTTCCGCTCGCGCCCTTCGCCTTCGAGGGCTAAAAGAGGATAAACACGCGGAAGAAGTAGGAAGAAGAGACCAACTCAATCGCGAAAAGGGGTCAAGGGGCAATTGCCCCTTGCGGGGTCAAGGGGCGGAGCTCCCTTGTGGGGTTTGGGGCAACGCCCCAACTGTTTCTCGTCAAACCTACTCAAAGGAAGAAGTCAACAAGGCGCAGGCAGCGAAGCGTCCCTGCCAGTAACTTCGCGCTCCCGCAGGAGCGCCCCCAAGCTGCTCTACCAACCACTTGCACATTGTCGCGCCAAATGGGCGCGACCGAATTGCTTGACTTCCGTTTCTGTCTGCTTTCCCCGAACATCCTCTTCAATCCATCACCAAAAACAGACCAGCACGGCATCACACCATGCTGGTCTGTTCTTTATTCTGCTTACTTTTCCGGCGCATCCGGGGTGGTCGGCGTGGGCGGCACCGGGGCTTTGCCCTGAATGTACACCGGGTATGCCGCGCTCACCCGCTGACCGTCATTCACCGTCGCGGTGACGAGGACAATTTGTGTTTCCGCGTTTGCGGACACGCGCAGCTTCCCGTCGCCAGAAATCGTCGCGACGCTCGCGGGGCAGTTGACCGCCCACGTCACGCGCTTCACCGTGGCGTTCGCGGGCTGCACCGTCGCCATCAGCCGGAGCGTCGCACCCGCGCGGACGATGCGGTTGCCTGTAATCACCACGCCCGTCGCCGGAATGCCGACCGTCACGCGCACGGACGCGCGCTTGTTCGAGCCGTCGGTCGTGCGGGCGGTAATCGTCGCTGTACCCGCCTTCAAGCCGCGCACAACGCCGTTTGCATCCACCGTCGCAACGCGGGTGTTGCTGCTGCGCCAGCGGATGGGCATCTGCGCCGTTTCGGGTGTTGCCGACACATGCAGCTGCACCGACGCGCCAACGTTAATCCAGCTGCTGGCTGCCGTCAAGATGAGTTTCGTCGTCTTGGGGTAAATGACAAGCGTCCACGTTGCGGAAATTGTGCTGTTTTCCGCGCTGACGGCATTCACCGTTACCGTCGTGATTTCTGTCACGTTCTTCGTGGTCAGCACGCCGCTGGTCGAAATCGTCGCGACGCTCGCGGGGCAGTTGAGCGAGTAGATAACCTTCTGATTTGCGGCATCCTTGGGCAGAATCGTCGCCTTGATGGTCGTGGACTGCCCGCCGCCGAGTTTTTCCGCGCCGCTGATGGTCAGCGACTTGACCGTTTTCTGTACCTTGACGGTGAACTTCGCGCGGACACCCGTGCCGTCCGTCGCCGTCGCGGTAATCGTCACTGTACCCGCCTTGAGCGCGGTCACAACGCCATTCGCATCCACCGTCGCAATGCGCTTGTTGCTGGTCGACCAAGTGACGCTCTGTGCGGCATCTTCCGGCAAAACGCGCGCCGTCAGCTGAAGCGTCTTGTCCTCGCCGTCCACATCAATGTAGTTTCTCGGCGCGGAAATGGCAACCGTCGTTACCGGAGGCAGAATCTGCACGGTGCGCGTCGCGGAAATCGCGCTGTTCTCCGCGCTGACCGCCGTTACCGTGATGGTCACAGGCGCGGTGAACCCCTTGCCAGCCTTCAAGCGCCCATGCCGGTCAATGGTCGCAGTGTCTTTGCCGCAATCCACCGACCAGATAACCTTCTGGTTCGTCGCCGTAGCGGGGGTGATGACGGCGTTCAGCGTGATGGTTTTTCCCTGCGCAACGGCACTTGCGCCGCGGATTTCCAGCGTACCGACCGCACTGCCGACCATCAGGGTGATTTTCGCCGAGCGGCCCGAACCGTCCGTCGCCTTGGCAGTAATCGTCACCTTGCCGACCTTCTTCGCCGTCACAAGACCGTTTGCATCCACCGTCGCAACGCGCTTGTTGCTGGTCGACCACGTCACCTGCTGGGAGGCGTCCTCCGGGATGCATTTTGCCGTCAGCTGAAGCGTCGGGGATGCGAGGTCAATCGTCAGGCGCGGCGCGGAAATCGCAAGTCCCGTCGTCACCGGGCGAATCGTAACCGTGTGGGTGGCGCGAATCGCGCTGTTCTGCTTGGACACTGCCGTCACGGTAATGGTCGTAATCGCGCTGATTTTCTTGGTCGTCAGCTTGCCGCTCTGGCTGATGCTGGCGATGCTCTTGTCGCAGTCCACCGACCAGACGACGCCTTTTTCCGTCGCATCCGCCGGCATCATCACCGCCTTGAGCGTGATGGACTTGCCCGCCGCGACGCTGCCTGCGCCCTCGATGGTCAGCCCCGTCACGCCGCTGACGACACGCAGGGTAATGCGACCCCTGACCTTACTGCCGTCCTTCGCCGTGGCGGTGATGGTCACTTTGCCGGTCTTGCGCGCCGTCACCAGACCGCTTGCATCCACCGTCGCGATTTTGCTGCTGCTGCTCGACCATGTGACATCGGCAATCGCGTCCTCCGGGTCGCACGTCGCTTTCAGCTGCAAAGTTTTGCTGCCGCTCAAATCAACATACGTCGTGGGCGCGCTGACGGTGATTTTTTTCACGCCCGGCGCGATGCACAGGCGGAAGTTCGCATAGCGCGACGGGTCGCTTTTCAGCGCCGCCGACACCTGCACATAGTGCGTGTATGCCACACGTTTGGTGGTAATAACGCCGCTTTTGATGGTCGCCAGCGAAGCATCCGCCGGGTACAGCGTCCATTCCAAATCGCTGTTCGGGACGGTTTTTCCGTCGATGGTGACGGAGAACGTCAGCTTCTCGCCGCCGCGAACCGTCTTTGCGCCGGAAATAACGACTTCGCCTTTCGCGGGCGGCGTAGGCAGCGGCGGCGCGGGCGGCAGGTCACTGCCCGTGGTGATATCCGACGGCGTTGTGACCGCCAGCGCTGTATTGCTCCATTGCGGCACAAGCAGCACCGCCAGCGCCAGCATCAGCACCAACGCCGCCTTTTTCATGCTTTGCTTCATGGTTCTTTCCTCCTACCAATTTCCGAAAAAGGGATTCCGCATTCTTCATTGTAGCGCAGAGCGCAGCCCTGCGTCAAGCAAATTTCGCCTGTGGGTGAAGAATTTACAAGTCACCGCCTTGCAAAGGCGTAAATCCCAATCGCCGCGGCAATGGACAGATTCAGCGAATCCACCTTATTGCTGCTTGGAATGCGCACAGGCTGCCCCAGACGGCTGAACTCCGGCGGCAGACCGCTGCCCTCGTTGCCGAAAATCAGCGTCCATCGGTCAGGAATGTCGCCTAACACATCCGGCAAGGACTTCGACCCATCGAGCATGAACGGATAGAGCGCGTGTTCCGGGAACTGCGCCTGATACTGCGAAAAATCATCATAGACATGCAGCCGCAGCTGGAAGATGCTGCCCATGCTGGCGCGGACGGTCTTGGGATCAAACACATCCACGCACGGGCGGATGACGGCAATATCCTGCACGTCAAAGCCAAGCGCCGTGCGGAAAATCGTGCCGACATTGCCGCTGTCCGACGGGTGATGCAGGACGATATGCGGCTTGTCAGGGCGCAGGTCATCCTCGAACTTGCTGAACACCGCCGCCGCGAAGCAGTTATCCTTTCCCGAAATGCGGGAAAGCGCCTTGTCCGCCTCTTCCACACGGATATGGTGCTTTTCCGCTTCCTCGCGAAGCCGCTGTGCGCCCTCGGTTCCGGCGCTTCGGCTATGCAGCAGCACACGGCGGCAGCTTTCCGGGCGGTGCAGCAGGCATTCCATCGCCGGGAACATCCCCGGTGCGTAGGCATAATCCAGCTCCGCCGAATAGGTTGATAAAGACGGCATAATTGCCCTCCTATATTTCTGCTATTCCATCGTAAATGGCATTCATCACGCAGGGGATTTCGCCTCTGCGGAGGCGAGGAGGGGGCTTTCCGATCGCCCCCTCCACCCCTTCGGCGCCGACACTTTTGGGGGTAACCCATGTTGTCAGCAGCCGTAGTATTCGTTTGAATATCTTTATCCAACAATCATCAGAATAGCGCTTCCACAAAGTCCTTAGCATTGAAGGGTTGCAAGTCGTCGATGCCCTCGCCTACGCCGATGTACCACACCGGCACTTCCAGCTCCTGCCGGATGGCAAGCGCAATGCCGCCCTTCGCCGTGCCGTCGAGTTTGGTCAGGATGATGCCGCCGATTTCGCAGACTTCCTTGAACGCGCGCGCCTGCGCCAGACCGTTCTGCCCCGTCGTTGCATCCAGCACGAGCATGCAGCGCACATCCGCTTCCGGGAACTCGCGGTCAATCACGCGGCGCATCTTGTTCAGCTCATCCATCAGGTTCTTCTTGTTGTGCAGGCGGCCGGCGGTATCGACAATCAGCAGATCTGCGCCCTGCGCCTTGGCGGACTGGATGCCGTCATAGACGACCGCCGCGGGGTCAGCGCCCTCGGCGTGCTTGACAATCGGCACACGCGCGCGTTCCGCCCAGACGGTCAGCTGGTCAGCCGCCGCCGCACGGAAAGTATCCGCCGCGCAGAGGATAATCCGGCGGCCAATGTTCTGGAAGCGCAGGGCGAGCTTGCCGATGGTGGTCGTTTTTCCCGCGCCGTTCACGCCGACGACGAGCATGACCATCGGCCAGCGCAGCGGCGGACGCGGGATGTCCATCTGCTCAATCATGATATCTTTGAGCATCTGCTTGGCGGTATCGGCATCCTTGACCTTGTTTTCGCTCACGCGGCGGCGCAGTTCATCCATAATAGCAGTTGTCGCCTTCATGCCGCAGTCGGACATGAGCAGGATATCTTCGAGTTCCTCATAGAAGTCCTCGTCAATCTTCCTCGTTTCCTTCACCAGCGTATCGACGCGCCCCATCAGCGAATCACGCGTCTTGGTCAATCCTTCACGCAGTTTTGCGAACAGTCCCATCGTTATTCCTTCTTTCTAAGGGGCATTGCCCCTTGACCCTTTCGCGCGATTGAGTTGCGCGCGTCTTCATACTTTTTTCCGCATGTTTAGCAGGGGTTTCGCCTCTGCGGAGGCGACCAGAGGGCTTTGCGGTCGCCCTCTGGA
>OHAE01001929.1_pt1 | contig 13875 bp, 10 predicted proteins | sample 1577061 | NCBI WGS metagenome assembly OHAE01 (sample SAMEA3541535, study PRJEB24748) | human gut metagenome | biome: human gut; feature: human-associated habitat; material: faeces | place: China | collected 2012
AAGCTCAGGACCGTATTGGGCAACCAGAGCTTTATTTGAGGTACACACACTCTTGCCGGCTTCAAGTGCTCTTTTTGTAAAAGTATAGGCAGCACCGGTTCCTCCCATTACTTCTACTACAATTTTAACTTCCGGATCGTTTACGATCTGCTCAAAGTCATGAACAAGAATCTCTTCTACCGGATCTCCAGGGAACTCACGAAGATCCAGTACATATTTGATCTTAATCTCTTCCCCGGCTCTTTTGTTAATCAATTCATGATTGGTGCGGATGACTTCTACTACACCGCTTCCAACTGTGCCATATCCTAACACTGCAATATTTATCATCTGTCCGTTACTCCCTGCCTAAAATTTTTAAATAATGGATTCCTTCCATCTGTTCAATGTCATCCACCATTGCCTCAGCATCCCCTTCTCCCTGAAGGATCTGCACACTTAAGGTAAGAGTGGCAATACCACTGATGGGAATACTCTGATGTATGGTCAGAATATTGCCATGGTTTTCTGCAATAGCCCGAAGAACATTGGATAAAATTCCCGGCTCATCATCCATCTGTATAATAAATGTGATGGTCTTTCCCTTGGCTTCCTCGTGGAAGGGAAAAATATCATCTTTATATTTATAGAAAGAGCTTCGGCTGATTCCCACAGCGTCTGCAGCTTCCTGAACCGTAGCTGCCCGCTTTGATTCCAGAAGCTTCTTCGCTGCAACTACATTCAGAAGCACCTCTGGCACAGCCCGCTCTTTTACTACAAAATATTTATTCTTATCTGTTGTCTTTGGCATCCTGCATTTCCTTCCACTTTCACTGCGCCCTGCAAATCTCTGCCATTACAGCCGCTGTATCCAGACATAATCCGGAAGCTGGTACCGTTCCCTTCGTGAACAGCAGCATGCTTTTATTGCTGTTCTGCAGGTCTCTTCGCAAGTGCGATCCATTTCAAATATGCATTAATAAAGATATCAATGGCACCATCCATAACTGCATCTACATTTCCGGTTTCTTCATTGGTACGGTGATCTTTGACCATGGTATATGGCTGCATAACGTAGGAACGGATCTGATTGCCCCAGCCGATATCCGTTACTTCACCTCGGATTCCGGAAAGCTTGGCTTCTGCCTCCTGCTGTTTCAGAAGATATAACTTCGCCTTCAGCATCTGCATAGCCTTATCTTTATTCATATGCTGGGAACGCTCATTCTGACACTGTACCACGATTCCTGTTGGAAAATGAGTGATACGGATAGCGGATGAGGTCTTGTTGATATGCTGTCCGCCGGCACCACTGCTTCGGTAGGTATCAATACGGATGTCCTCATCATTGACTTCTACGTCCAGATCTTTCTCAATATCCGGCATTACATCGCAGGATACGAAAGAGGTCTGGCGCTTTCCAGCCGCATTGAACGGGGAAATACGTACCAGACGGTGAACACCTTTCTCAGACTTCAGAAGTCCGTATGCGTTCTCTCCGTTTACCTGGAAGGTAACCGATTTGATACCAGCTTCATCACCGTCCAGATAGTCCAGAACTTCAATTGAAAAGCCCTTGCGCTCAGCCCAGCGTGTATACATACGATACAGCATACTGCACCAGTCGCAGGCTTCTGTTCCACCAGCTCCTGCATTCAGTTTTATAATGGCATTCTCGCCGTCATACTCTCCTGAAAGAAGTGTCTTCACACGGATACTGTCAAACTGTGCCTGGAACTCATCCAGCATTTCCTGGATTTCTTCGATCATGGACGGATCATTTTCCTCATAGCTCATCTCGATCAGGGTCTCCATATCTTCTTTCTGGGTTACCAGATTCTGATAGGTTTCCATGTCGTCCTTCATACCCTTTAATTCTTTCATTTTCTTCTGGGATATTTCTGCATTGTCCCAGAAATCAGGCGCTTCCATTTCGCGCTCTAATTCTTCAACCCGCTTTTCTTTGTTAGCCAGGTCAAAGTGAATCCCTCACTTCCACTAATGGTTCTGTGTATGTTGCAAGAATGCTCTTGAACTGGTCTAATTCAACCATAGCTTCACCTTCTTTCTAATATTTCTGTGTAACTGTCCAGTGTTTTCTGAATCGTTACATTTCTTCAACAATGCCGCCGGCCTGGAACGTGTTTGAAAAATCATTCCCGCGATCCGCACGGCACACAGACTTTCAAACTATACAATAGCATATTCCGTGGGAAATTACAATAAAAAGCGGTGTGGAAAGGAATAGCCACCCGTTACCGTTTTCTTTGTGAATAACAGGCATTCTCTCTGTTGCGATTTTTTCTCAAAAATGGATTTTAGAATAGGTTGAAAAATCTCTATATTTCTTATATCATAAACTAATGATCCGTTTGTGGGACATGTTTCTATGATATAATGATTTTTGTTAAAACTATTAATGAAGAGGTATCATTTTTGAAGAAAAAAGAAGCGGTATTTATTGGTGCACTATTGGTTATTTCAGTGGCACTTTGTATTTTTGTTTATGCGGTTCCACATGGAACTCATGGGTCGATCCAGATTACGGTGGACGGGAAGCTTTATGGGACTTATTCACTGGCGGAGGATCAGGTGATCCAGATTGGGGATACCAATGTGTGTGAAATTAAGGACGGCGAGGTAAAGATGACAGAGGCGGACTGCCCGGATCATCTTTGCATGAAGCAGCCGGCAGTGGGCAGTGCAGGCGGATATATTGTGTGCCTGCCAAACAGAGTAGTCATTCAGGGAGAGGGCGATTCAGATTCACAGGATTCCGAAAGTGGATTTGACGCAGTGGTGTAAGTGATGAATCAGAAAAAGACAGCGTATCTTGGGCTGTTTGCAGCCATTGCCATTATTTTCGGGTATGTGGAATCGTTGATTCCGTTTTTTGCGGGAATTCCGGGAATGAAACTGGGGCTTGCAAATCTGGCGGTGCTTTTTGTGCTGGAGAGGTATACGTGGAAAGAAGCGGCGCTGGTTTCCATTGTGAGAATTTTTATTATCGGTTTTATGTTTGGAAGCGGCTCCAGTATTATGTATAGCCTGGCGGGGGCGACCCTTAGTTTGATTGTGATGGTTTTTGTGAAAAATAAGATTGGATTCGGGCAGCTGGGTGTAAGTGTGGCTGGTGGCGTTTCCCATAACATCGGTCAGCTGCTGGTGGCGATTCCGGCAACGCATACGGTGGGACTGTTGTATTATTATGCTCCGGCGCTGATGGTGTCGGGAGTGATTACAGGACTGCTGATTGGAGTGCTGACGAAGGAAGTGCTTAAGAGGATTCCGTAATATGTTACCACCGTACGCATCTGGGCTGAATATATTCCACGCGGGGAGGCGCAACATTCCGCGGAGCTAACTGCTAACTGCGACTAAACATCTCAGGAGAGCCTTCGATGTTAAGTCTTCGTAAGCAGTGGATCTCCGCTCCATTAAAGGCGCGCCTTGAATGCCCCGCTTAGGAATATATTCAGCCCAAATGCTGTTGATTGAAAAAGAGCTCCTGACGATAGTTTTGAACTATCGTCGGGAGCTCTTCTTGCTATTCCATAAGTTATCATTTTCTATGAATTTATCATGGACAACTTATAATTCGTTTACTATATATCCGTCTTTCATTAATTCGAATTTATCCATCAATCCACTTGTCACATACACATTTTTGTCTTCATCAACGAATACGGCTTCTGCATCATATTTCTCTAAAAGAGGTTTCGCGGCGTCCAGACCCAGGACGAAGCAGGCAGTGGAGAGGCCGTCGGCCAGGTAACCCTGGTCGCAGACGATGGTGACGGAGGTGAGACCGTTCTTGACAGGATAGCCGGTCTTTGGATCCAGGATGTGGTGGTAGCGAATTCCATCTTCTATGAAGTATTTTTCGTAGTCGCCGGAGGTGGAAAGGAACTGATTGGCGTCCAGGGTGATGGCTCCAAGATAGTCGCCTTCCGTGTCACGGGGATCGGTGAGGGCTACTTTCCAGGAGGAGCCGTCGGGCTTTTCGCCGTAGGTCATGACACTGCTGCCACCAAGGTTCAGAATCATACCGAAAACGTCTGGCTGGGTTTGCAGGTAATCCATGATCTGGTCACAGCCCATGCCTTTTCCAACGGCACCAAGATCCAGGGTACAGCCATCAAGAAGGGTTACATTGTTTCCGTCCACCTGAATTTTCTCGTAGCCCACTTCGGGAAGAAGGGTGTCAATTTCGGACTGATCTGGGACACGAGGGTTCTCGCCGGCAATGTCCCACAGGCGGATAATTTTTCCAAGGGTGGGGTCAAAAGCACCGTCGGAATCCTGGGACAGTTGGCGGATTTTCTCAAGGTCGGCGGCAAGATCATCAGAGACTTCCATGGTCTTGCCCTCAGCATTGTTCAGCTGGGAAATCTGGGAGTTTTCCTCTGTCCAGGAAAGGAGGGTGGTTTCCATTTCGCGGAGCTTTTCGCCAATCTGAGTGTTGATGTCCTCGCCTGAGGTATAAAGGGTTTCGGAAACTACCGTGTCCATTGCGAAATCTGCGTTGGTGTATTTTTCTATGTCAGATGCATAAACAACTGTAGTTGTTTTTCCCAGTACTGTAGCGGAAATGACAGTGAGAAGCAGGCTGCCGCAGAGGATTCCTGCCGCACTTCTCTTTCTCAAATGCCTTCTCCCATTAAACATATCCAAGCAGGTAAGTGATTGACCTCTGGACTGCTTTTTATAATGTACCTTAATTAAATCGACTTCATTCTGAAATCTTACTTTACTTCTTTTTTTACTCATATCCTGTTCTTTCTGATTTTATTTTCTCTTATTTTCCAATAGCGTTCGCCCATCTTTTTCCAGCGCGTGTTCAAGAAAGAATCCTGCTTTGCAGGATTCTCCGCCTGCGGCGGGTCGCTATAAGCGACATCTACCTTTCCGCCGCAGTGCGATCCTGCCCGGCAGGGCTTTTTATGCTATAGGGAATTCCAACGGAATTTCCTATAGCATAAAAAAGGCTCTCATCTTTCGCCTTCGGAATCCCGATCCGGATGTTCCTCTTCGGGCAGATTCCCTGGCAGGCGTGGCAGCAGATACATTCTCCTGAGAGAGGGGTATCACCGTCAATGTCCAGATGAGCAGGACAGCGCTTTTTGCAGGCTCCGCATTTCGCCGGACAGGTGCCTCTGTCACGGTTGAACAGCGCAGAGGGCGCTATAGGCATTATAGCAAAAATTGCGCCCATTGGGCAGAGGAACTGGCAGAAAAATCTTTCCTGAGTGCACATTCCGATCATGAGCAGAATCAGCAGCACAATCCCCACCTTGTAGGCAGCGCCGGGAAGTCTGCCAGCGGTGAGCATGGAAAACACATCCCAGGGGCTCATGCCCTGAAGCTTGCTGTACCAGCCGGTAAGGATAGATACAAGAAGCACCAGAAGCCAGATATATTTCACCTTCTGCAAAATGCGGATGGCTTTTTCTGAGTATCCGTGACGGCCTTTTTTATGAAAAACCTTCTGGCGGATAAACACAGTCAGCTCGTACAATGCATCCCCAAGGGAACCAAATGCGCAGGCATATCCGCAGAAATGCCGTCCGAACAGGCAGGTTACCACCAGCAGCACGGCAGTCACATCCAGAAAGGAATTCCAGCTGATTGCCTGATGTGCTGCGATTGCCTGAAAAACGGACTTCACGCCTGCAAATGCTGTGGAAAAAAGTGCCGGAGCAAAAATGAAAAACAGAAGCTGGATACCGACACGGATCAGCCGGATTTTTCTCTGTCTCTTTTTCATTGATTTTCCGCCTTTCCAAGTGCATCATTTACAGCGTTGATAATTCCAGTGGAACTGAAGGTTGCTCCGGAAATGGTGTCAACATCTGTACTCTGGGCAGCCAGAATGGTACTGACCACGCCCTGTCCCTGGGAAAGGTATGCAGAGTCTTCGCCTGGTGCACTTACCACCTGAATGTCTGTAATCGTGTCATTTTCAAGTGTAACCTGAACCTGGATATTGCCGCCAAAGCCCTGGCCGTCTCCTGTGTAGGTTCCGTTTTTGTAGACAAGATCTTCACTTTCTTCCTCAGAAGAAGCGTCCTCAGCCTCTGTCTCATCTGTATTTTTGTCATCTTTTTTCGCGTCCTCGGAAGCATCCCCGGAAGCCGCTTCTTCCGTCTGGGCTTTCTGATTCTTCGCTTCCTCTTCTGCCTTTTTCTTCGCCTCTTCCTGCGCTTTTGCAGCCTCTTCAAGGGCACTTAATATCTCATCCTGCTGTTTTTCCAAGGCCTCCACTCTGGTTGTCAGACTGGCGATCTGCTGGTCTTTTTCGGTATCACTATCTTTTTTCTGCATGGAGTTGTAGCCAAGAACGACACCAACGATCAGAAGCAGACATAAAACTCTCATAATAAAACTCTGGTATTTCATGGGTTATGCTCCTTTTGCCTGATTTAATGCATTTCTAAATGCCTGAATAAATCCCTGGGAGGAATATGTGCATCCAGATACTGTATCTACACTATCTGCGGACTGCTTTCCCATAACCTGTCCAAGAATTCCCTCCCAGGCTGTATCTGCATATTCTTCATCATCATAGGAAAAATAAGTTGCTCCCACAATCTGTCCTCCGGATATTGTTACGGTAACCTGTACACTGTCTGGTCCGTCATTGCCTTCTCCAATGCCAGTGTAGGTTCCATCTGTATATGCACCAGCAGGCACAGGCGTGGGTTCTGGCGTAGCTGTCGGTTCCGGCGTCACAGAATTCTCCGGTGTATCCGTCGGTTCCGGTGCAGAAGTTGGCGCTGGCGTTTCAGTAGGCTCTGGTACAGCTGTAGGCTCCGGTGCAGTCGTTGGTTCCGGAACAGAAGTCGGCTTTGGCGTATTTGTGGGTTCTGGCTTCTCGGTGGAATCCGGCGCCTCAGTGGGCTCTGGCGTTACTGAAGGCTGTACCTCTGTATTTTTTGCCTGCTCCAATGCTATTTTGGACGCATCCAGAATTCCCATAGAAGAAAATGTTGCACCACTTACAGTGTCAATTCCTTCTGTACTCTGCTTTTCCAGTATTTTAGGCTGTATGGATCTCCATGCCTTATTGAAAAAGCTTCTGGTATCTGAGTTTGTATTGGTTACTTCCGTAATTTTTCCGTCTTTAATTGTCAGTGTTATGTTAACCTTTCCAGAATATCCCATTGCAGACCCTGTATAGGTACCATCTTTCAAAAGCTTTACAACCGGCTGTTCATCTGACGGATTATCCGGAGTCTTGGTAGGATGTGGAATCTCCGTTGGAATTGGTGTTACAGTTTCATCAGGTACAGTAGTCGGGGTTGGAGTTATATCTTCTTCCTTTGAGTCTGTAGTTCCTGATTGATCAGCCTTTGAAAGAGCCTGGGATAAAGCTCCGAGAATTCCATTGGAAGAAAATGTTGCACCACTTACAGTATCAATTTCAGAAGTACTCTGTCTGGAAATCACATTGGACTTGATTGTTTTCCATGCTTTATTAAAAAATTCAGGTGTATCTGTATTTGTGTTGCTTATTTTTTTGATTTTTCCATTTTTTATTGTAACCTTTACCGTTACGGTTCCATCAAAGCCTTCTGCCTGTCCCTCATATACGCCATCTTTATAGCTGACAGAAGTATCCTTCTTCGGTTTCTTTGCAGGTTTTGGCGTTGGAGTTGGTGTGGCAGCCGGTGTGGCAGAATCACTGTTTCCCGCCTGTGAAAGGGCGTTCTGTACTGCCTGGATAATTCCGTTTGAGGAATAAGTTGCACCACTGACTGCATCCACATTCGGGGACTGGCTTGATAAAACCTTACTTACAACGCCCTGTGCGGAGGCAAAATAAGAGCCTGTTTCTCCAGAGGCACTCAATATATCAACAGCTGTGATTTTCCCACCTGATACAGTTACCTGTACGGTAATCGTTCCTCCAAAGCCAGTACCGCTGCCCTGATAAGTTCCATCTTTATAGCCGCCTTCCGGAACTTCTGTAGTTGGTGTAGTGGTGGAGCCCTGACCTACCCCTGAAGATGCAGCCGTTTTTACTGGAAGGGTCTTTGAGCTTCCTTTTTTTATACCACTTTTTTTCTTTGAAATTTTGGAGTTTTTTTTCTTTGAAGATGATGATGTATTTTTGCCTGCTTTCAGCAGACTCTCCTCTTTTGCCTCGTCATCTGCTGCCTCATAGGAATAGGCTGTTTTCAGAAGCGATTCCAGATCCTGGGATTTTACAACCTCTCTGGTTTCAGCAGTCACTTCTTTTCCACTGCTGCCAGCCTGAGCACCTGCTGCAGCCACAGCCGCAATAACCACTGCTGCTGGAGCAAGTTTCACCAGATTCTTTTTTTCAAAAGGATTCTTATCACTGTCTCGTTTTTTCATGCTGTCTCCTGTTAAAATATGTAGCAAAATAAGTTTCTTTTTACAAGCAAAAGCAGGGGCTGTTAAAAACGGCCCCCGTTCCTTTGCCTTGTTTTTGCACAAGTATTATTTGTTATCGTAAAAGCTTTGTAATCATTATTTTACTTTTACTTTGAATTTCTTAGATACTCCATTACTTGTAACAGTGATGGTTGCAGTACCTTTCTTCTTACCTTTTACAACACCTTTTGCAGTAACAGTCGCTACTTTCTTGTTGCTGGACTTATATGTTACTTTTCCGGATGGTGTTGCGGTTGCTTTGATTTTTACTGTTTTGCCTTTCTTGATTGTTGCAGAAGATTTTGCAAGCTTCAGAGAAGGTTTCTTGACCTGGATTACTACCTTCTTAGTGTAATTTCCAACCTTTACAGTAATGGTTGTCTTTCCCGCTTTTTTCGCTTTTACAACGCCTTTGGAGGAAACAGTCGCTACTTTCTTATTGCTGGATGTAAATTTAACTTTTCCAGTTACATCATTTTTTACAACCGTAATGGTTGTAGAGGTTTTTCCTTTGGTGTAAATTGTGGAAGCTTTTGCAGTTGCTGTAATTCCTTTGGCCGGTGCTGCAGTCGGTGCCGGAGTTACAGTTGGCTGTGTAGGTGCTACAGTTGGCTGTGCAGGGGTCGGTGTTGCGGTCGGCTGCGCCGGGGCTGGTGTTGCAGTCGGCTGTGCCGGTGTTGCGGTTGGAGCCGGAGCTTTTACAAGCATGTTAAGAGCTTCTCTTAAATGTCCGATCTGCTCTTCTACGCCATAAGTTGTCTGATTCTTAATATTTGCAAGCATTTCCTCACACTCTTCAAGCTCATTTGCAATGCTGTCTTTTGCAGCAGCCCAGCTCTCCGGAGTATAATCAGCCTCGTTCAGGGCTTTTGCTTCTGCGATAATGTTTTCCAGTGGTGTGGAATCTGCATCACCTGCAGGTTTTGCAATATTCTCAGCTGTTGCCTGGAATTTTACAACGTAATCCTGGTATCCAAGGGCATGAACAGTAAGGATCCAGTAACCAGTTCCGTCAGTTCCTTCCGGAAGCTTGCATCTTCCAGATTCTGTAAGACCAAGCTGGATACCCATCATTTTATGCATCCAGTTATCAGCTGCAAATTTTGTTCCATAGTTTGCAAGTCTGTTTGTATAAGTGGAATCATTTCCATAATATGCCCACTCAACAGACTGCATATGTGCACCAAGATCGCCATAGTTTCCAGTCAGGTCAACTCTCAGGAACTCACCATAAGAACCATTTCCAGGTTTTACAGTTGCTGTAATTCCGTCTGCCACTTTCAGCTCTGCATCTTTGATACCAGACTCAGTTCCGTTCTGTCTTGCTCCGATTACAAAGCTTCCGTCTTCAGCTTTTGTAACTTTTTTCAAACCATTTGTATTTGCAGTTACATTTGCAACAGCTTCATAGGATTTCAGTTCTTTCTCGCCATAACCGCCGATCAGCTGTCCGCCATTTTTTACAATTGCATGGCTTTCTGCAAAAGCAGCAAGGTCAGCTCTCTTAATCTCAACCGGTACATATTTCAGTCCAGTTACGGTATATCCGGTTACATTGTTCCGGTTAAATACTTCTGATGTTCCATCGGCATAATAAACTGTTTTTCCGTCTGCGCTCCAGTGGGAAACTGTTTTTCCATTAAGAACCGCGATTGCCTGGAAGCTTCCTCTGTGAAGGCCATGGTTTGCAGTTGCTCTTGTTACAGCATCAAATGCTCCAAGGTCTGACTCACCTCTTCTGTCTTTTTCTTCAGAAGAAGCGGTGGAGCCTGCATTGTATACATCCTCGGAAGCCCAGTACTCAGCCCATGTAAGACCTGCGTATACATATACGTTTTCGTTGTAAACAAATGTTACATCTGGGTATCCGGCAGCACTTACAACTACTGTATCTCCATCGTTTACAGCTGTTTTAGAATAATCAAGAGTTCCATCCTCCTGAACAATCTTCACAGCACCTTTTCCGCTTGCAGCATACTCTTGGTCACCAATTTTTACTTTTGAAACTGTTTTGGTAAATGCAACAAACTGCTCAGCGGTAATATCTGCCGCAGCAACCAGTTTTCCTTCATACTCATCATAGGAAGCCATTACAGTATCTGTTGTTGCTGTAAAAGTAGCGCTGACAGGAGCATATTTTCCATTTGCATCGGAAATTGTCAGAGTATGTGTTCCAGGTGTAAGATTTGTAACCTTTACTCCTGTCTCTGTTGTCGCTGCTTCCACATCATCAACTGCATATTTCTTTGAATAATCAGATGGAAGTGCTTCAGATAATTCAACTTTAACCTCTGCATCTGTTACCTTGATGTTGTCAACGGTTGCACTGACACCTGTTTTTACCGGAACATAAGTATCTGGAATATCAAAATTAATTTCCCCCTTATCCGTATAGTACGTTACGCTGGAAATAGTTTTTCCCATCATGGATTTGTAGTGGTCAGAGCTTATTGGGCAACCGTGAGATTCTGTTGTAAAGCCGGTGCTCCATGCAAGTTCTTTTCCTTTCCAGATATTCTCAAGATGACGGAGTGCATAAGTGGTTCCGTCTGTTGTATTGATGATTACACCATAAATCTTATCACCATTAGATGCATTTACTACTGCCTTTACTGCTGTCTCATCCAGCTCAAGCTGATAATCTCCATATTTGGAATTAAGCTTTAATTCAGCATTCACACTAACATTCTGTTCGGACATTCCCTGAACAGCGCCAAAAGAAATATTTTCGTTCTCATCTACGCTCATTTCCTTGTAATATGCAGGAGTTTCTGCCGGAACATAATAAGTATAGCTTGGCTGTTCAATAAGAGCCGCTGCACCAGTATATGTATTAGTACTTACCTGGCCTTTCATGTTCGTAGTAATCTCTATAGTAGTGCTGTCTGTAATCTGTTTAAAATTTTCCAAATCAGAAGCTTTATTCACTTTTACCGGAAAAGTAACACCTGCAAGTTCATTTCCTTCCGCGCTTGTATGATAAGCAGCATTTCCATTCATCACGCCGCTCATCTTTGTTTTTGCTTTCGTCGCGGATGTAAATGCATCTACTTTTACATCATTGTTTTTCAACTCAGATCTGTAAAAAGCTTCATAGGGAATGTTCATCAGTACGATCTGACCATCCTCCACTGTTTTCACAGCTCCCGCTTCATTGTTGGTTTCGCCCTCAGTGTCTGCTAAAAAAGCATCTTCTGTGTCTCCGGTTTCGCCGTCCTCAAATCCAGACTCCTCTTCTGCGGCTTCTCCAGATTCAAAACCATCCTCTGTGTCTGTACCAAAATCTGCTGAATCATCAGCCTCTGATGATTCGTCATAGTCGTCTGAAATCTCATCAGAATCATATATAGTCTCATCAGAAACCTCAACAGACACTTCACCAGAAGTAAAATCTTCTGCCATTACTCCAACTGGTGAACTGGTCATCGCTACAGCTGCACTCATAATGATCGGAGCAATTTTTCTTAATAACTTTTTGTCAGCCATCCTCTTCCTCCTCATTTAACTATTATTAGTATTTTCTAACCTTTGTTTATTTTACAGAATCGCGTTAGAAATGTCTATCTTTTTTTAGTTTAGACATTGCACTTTTTTTATCAACAAGAGTGGGCTTCCGTATACCGACAAGCTGATTCTGTCTCCATATTTTAATTACTTTCCTCTCTTCAGATATAATGACATCGCTTACAGACAGCACACTCATTTGCAGCAAAAAAATCCAGGCACGGAAGTCTTCTTACTTCTATACCTGGATTCTCGTACATCGAAAATTAAGTAACTGCCATATTGACTTGTCTGATTTTTCATCTGCTGCACCGCCTTCCTACGCGATGCACAAAAATTATACTGTGTATCATTTCCCTTTGGCAGCCTTTAAATTTCATTTTTATTTATCTTTTCTGCCATATCTGCATTTTGCGCCCTCTGGCGGTCACAAATACGTTTTAGAACAGCCGTTTTGCTACACAGACACGGCCGTTTGGGTGCGCCATACACCATATTTTCTTTCTATGAGAAAAAGCTTTCAGCCACGCTCATCTCTGCAATATATCCAACAGTTCCTGTCATAAAAATAGTTCCATCTTCTTTAATGTCGATCTGGATCATACCACCTAGCTGGTTTACATTGATTCTGTTTTCCATCAGACCTTTTCGGTAGGCTGCAATGGCTGCTGCACAGCTTCCTGTACCGGAAGCTTTTGTGTAACCGGAGCCACGCTCCCAGATCTCGATATCCAGATTTCCTTTATCAATCTGGCGGCAGATCTGCAGGTTCACTCTTTCCGGGAACTCATCTGCATTTTCCACATATGGCCCCAGCTCCCTTACTTTTTCCGGGGATACCTGATCCATGAAAATAATGCAGTGTGGATTTCCTACTGTGAGACAAGTTGCCTTGTATTCTTTCTTGTTAAATGTAAATGGCTCATCGATCACCTCACGCACCTCGCCAGTTACCGGAATCTCTCTGGAAAGGAAAGAGGCTTTGCCCATGTTTACGCGGAACTCTGTCGCTCTGGCATTCAGACACTCTACTTCGATTGTTCCTGATAAAGTCTCAATGGCAAATTTTTTCTCTGTAACATACTCATTATCCATAAGATATTTTGCAAAAATACAGACACCGTTTCCACTGATTGCAGCTTCACTTCCATCGGAATTAAAAATATGCATTCCCATTTTTCCATTAATGTCAACTGGTCCGTAAAGCACACCATCCGCTCCAAGTCCGAATCCCCGCTGGCAAAGAAGCGCAACTTTTTTGCCCTGCAGCTGAAGCTGGTTTTTCTTCGCATCCAGTACCAGATAATCATTTCCAAAGCCCTGATATTTTGTCATGATAATGCTGTCTCTCATTGTTTTCAATTCCTTTCTGACGAAACGCCCGTGATCTTTTTTCTCAAATCACATCTTATATCCAGTATAGCGTTTATTTTTCCCATGTACATAGAATAACTTGCGAAATATATTGCAAAAAATGCGGTATTTCATTTATAATAAAGTCATATTTTAAGCGCAGAATTGAATTATGACGCTACGCAAACGTAGCTGCAAACAAAGTTTGCGGTTCCATACACACTATAGTTAAAACAGGAGCCATAACATATGAATTCTTTCAATGAGCCAACTGAAAAAACCGGCTATCTGGAGCAGGATTTCCGGCTTTTTCACATCAAGGACCAAACCAAGCGGGAATTTTCCTACCATTATCATGATTTTCACAAGGTGATCATCTTTCTTTCCGGAAAGGCTGCCTACCACATTGAGGGAAAGTCCTACTACCTGAAGCCCTGGGACATTCTCCTCGTGAACCGTCACGCCATCCACAAACCGGAAATTGATTTTTCGGTTCCATACGAACGTTTTGTACTATGGATCCGCGACGACATCAAATCCACAGAACTGCTCCGCTGTTTTCAGAAGGCGATTGACCGGAGTTACCAAGTGTGTAGATTTTCACCTATAAATCCGATTTGCATATTGCTAACAAAGAAC
>OHAE01001949.1_pt1 | contig 13735 bp, 10 predicted proteins | sample 1577061 | NCBI WGS metagenome assembly OHAE01 (sample SAMEA3541535, study PRJEB24748) | human gut metagenome | biome: human gut; feature: human-associated habitat; material: faeces | place: China | collected 2012
ATAGACCATCGCAATACCCGGTGAGACGTATATTGAAAGCTAAGTGTCCCGTAGCGGAAAGGATTCAGCAACGGACGAAGTCGCCAGATGGACTGCAATCCTCCCGCAGCGATGCGCACTTTCCGCTTTTCTTCTTCGCGCATATCTGCCGAACCGCTTTCGATGGCGTAAGCATTGGTGCAATAAGCAATGGTATAACCTTTCATGGTGATCCGGAGCGAAAGAATAAAATCATCGAGCAACGTATCCGGTTCCATTGCTTCGAATAGTTCACGACGCACGGCAAATAGTTCGCCTGCTGCTCCTACAGCAGAGTAGAGGCGGGCGTCAAGTGCTTTCAGTGTTGATTCGTATTTCCAGTAAATACCTTCCCCACCGGCAGCGGCTCCGTCTTTGGTCTGTACGGCGATCCGTTTTTCGCCGGCCACGCAGCCCACTTTCGGGTCTTGGAAAGCAAGTACGATTTCCTGTATTGCTTCCCGGTTTACCATAGTGTTAGCATCCGTAAAGACGACGAGCGGAGTGTCCACCAGCGTCATTCCACGTGTCATTGCGGCTGTCTTACCCTGTCGTAGGGGTTGGAAGTGTATGGTCGCTTTTCCCTGCCAACGGGTTTTCAGTCGTTCGTTCGTACCGTCGTTGCTTCCGTCTGTCACCCATACGATATGCAGTTTGTCCGCAGGGTAGTCCAGTTCAAGACTGTTCTCCATCTTTTCGTCTATAACATCTTCTTCATTGAATGCTGTAATGAAGAGAGTCACTTCCGGCAAACCAGCGTCCGATGCCGGCAACGAACGCTTCACAGGCTTCACGAAAAGTTCTTTCAACTTGACGAGAACGTAAAGCACAATTCCGTAGCCCAGATATGTGTAGAACACAATGAACAAGGCAAACCAGAAAATTATTTCAAGACAAAGAGTGATGATTTCGTTCATAGCTGTATTTATTTAGATATTTTCTTTCCTTTAAAATAATCACTATCTAATATAATATCAGAAATTTTTTCTCTATATATTATTCGTTTTTTTTCTCTTTCGGTGTTCAAAATGGAATCAGGGCAAAGTAAGCTATTTCCTACTCCTCTCCATTCAGAATGAATACCCCCCAAATCAAGAAGGGTTGGAAATAAATCAGCTTGCGTGATAACATAATCGCTTGTTTTGTCGATCTTTTGTGGAGAGTTTACAATATACAATGGGATTTGAAAAGAAACATTATCTTCTTCTTTGGATTTAAGCCAGTCATTTGAAATGGAATGGTCACTGGCTATTATAATTAGAGAATTGTGGTAAAGATGATTTTCTTTTAAGAAATTCAAATACTTACCTAAGTATTTATCCATATAATGCACATTAGATAGATAATTTTTTAATTCTTCTGAATATGTGTCAGGGAATGGAATGAGGTAGTCTTCAACTGCTTTGGTATATGGAGAATGCGTTGATGATGTGAGGATAAGTGAGAAAAAAGGTTGTTTGCTATTTTTGTCTATGCTTGCTGCATATTCAAAAAGAAGCTTATCATTTAACCAATTTTCTTTATAATTACTCAATGTATATTCCTTTCGTGAATAGAGTTTATCAAACCCATATTGGATACATACTCCATCTTGTCTCCATGTTTTAGATGAAGTAGGAATAACCATTCTACATTCGATTCCAGGTTTTTGTTTCTTTAAAAGTTTGGGCAAGGACACGAAAGTATTATTAAAATAATCGTAAATGGTAACACCTTTTGTTTTGGGTATAAGTCCGTTGAGGTATGTGAATTGTCCGTCGCTCGATTCGCCTAATTGTATCAGAGAAGTCATGTTATTATTGTAGTATGCTCCTTTTTCTACTAATTTGTTGAGGGTAGGAGTAATTTCTATTCCATTTATTTTTAGATCTGTAGGGAACGAAAGAAGGGATTCTACTATAATGAGAATAATATTTTCTTTTGGTGGATATTCAATACTATATTTTGATTCGTAAAAGAATGGTTCCAGTTTTGCCACTTCCTCTGGGTTACAGTCTTGTTTGTTGTTTGATGCACATTGTATAATGGTCCCATAAATTATTCCGAATTTGAATATACTTTCTGTTGGACTATTTTTAAAAGGGTGAACATACTTGTAGTTTAATGATGACCAATGTATTGTTGCTGTAGCTATTAATCCTCCTAATAAAATAAATGCAATTCCTAATATGTAAAGGGAAAAGATTCTTCGTGTCTTTCTTCTTATTTCAGAATAAGCTCTATGAAATTGTTTATAAGATAAGATACTTGCAAGAGTTGTTATTAGTATTGTAATGTCAGAGAACCTAATAGTTGCAAATACGTTAGCTGATAGTCCGTCAAGATTGTTGAATTCTCCATATAATATTGGAGGCATATATGTGTAGAAGAATCTACTATAAGATACATTTACAATTACCAGTATTGTAATGATAGTATATGGAATGAAAAATAAATAAGTCTTTTTTCCAATTAGATAAAGTGGAATAAAGAATAATAGGCATATATCGATAAAAGCATGAATGATATTCTCCAGATATGAGAATGGAGTAAGAGAATATTTATCAATAAGAATTGAGTAGTGCATGTATTGTAAATTAATATAGCATAGTAATATTAACGACAAGGGGAATGTAAATTGTTTGATTAATAATTTTATATTCATATTTCTATCTCACTATTTTGTCTGCAAATACTTTTAAATACGCTTAAGGTGCCGCCAATCATAATTATATTGTTTGTTTTCAACTATGCTATTGAAATAATTCCTTTAGCGACTGTTTTTTATTCCTCAAATATACAATTGGAAATTTGCAGAAAGATATAAAATTTCCCTCTGCAGAAGTAGCATGTAATGTACTTATTGAATTTCCTTCCATTAGTCCTATAGCAGTTTTTTTCTCAAAAGCACTAAAATATAGCTTATATTTTTCATTGTCCTTAATAAGTGAACTTCGATATAAACCATAGGAATAAAAAGAACCCAGCATTGGAGCTTTGGATAATATATATTTTTTGTTGTTAAATGATAAGCCGTCGGAACTGGAGTATAATACTAGGTTATTAGTATCATAATCATATATAACTAGATAATATATTTTGTCTATATATGCTAAATCAATATGCCAAGGGGTAACAGAATTGTCAGGTAGATGACATGTTTCTTTTTTGCTCCACTTTTTCCCATCTGTAGAAAAACTTCTACAGATTTCTCTTGGCTTTTCTATACTGTTCACATACCACATTACATATCCATTAGTACCTTTATGTATCGCAGGGCTTATAACCATATTACCTGTTTCATTTTTTATGATAGAGGTATCTTGTAGATTTATCATCACCTCTCGGGGAGACCAGTCTTTTCCATTGAGAGTATATTTGCGTAATATATAAGTAGCATTATTTTTTTGATGGCTGATGCGGTACCAGCACTCTAAAGTATCTTTATAAAAGACTAAATGTGGGTCTGAAAAATAATCTTTATTTATAATATTGTTTTCGTCTAAATCATCTATTGGATTTTGAGAGTCCTCAAAATCGTTCCAATGTATTCCGTCTTTAGATACATGCACACATGGATTTTCCCATCGTTCTCTATATGGAGGCAATCCTTTCCAATCACCATCCTCACCTAAGGGATATGGAGTTTCCGCCATCCAGTATTTATATCCATTCCATCCTTCCGGAATGTATATTACTGATGGGTGATAGGGTTGGTTACTACCTTCCGGAGTCTTGATAATTAATGGAGCCTGATTATACTTTTGAAATTGATTATACTGGTATATATAGTCAACTAATATTACACAAATAACAACTAGAATAATTTTTCTTATTATTTTCATTTGCTTATTTGATTAAATTATTGTCTTTATCTTTATATTTTTTCTTTCTGGTGAATAATCCTCCAATACCTTTTAATCCTTTGATAAAACGCACTTTGAAGCTTTTAAACAGTCCTCCATCTGCTCCTACTGTTCCATATCCGGTTATAACCCGTGCTTTTGAAGAATGGATAAAGACGAGTTTTCCGTAAGGTTTCATCGCTAAAGCCAGTGAGCCGTCTTCACCACGAATGATATCTGTGCGGAATCCTAACTGCTTGCCTAATTCTGTTTTGAATGCGAATGTCATGCCGCGTACACAAAGTTCCGGACGCTGTATGGCTTGAATGCGCAGGTAAAAGTCTCTTAATGATTCATACCACCATAATCCCCATTTAGAGTGTTGCTCATCAGGAATAAAGCTCCAAAGGCTGAACGTGCAGACTACGTTTGGTTGCATTAGTTTTTTTACATGTGTCTTGATGTAATTGTTCGGGTACATGGTATCGGTGTCAATACAGATATGGTATGTTCCTTTTGCTTGGTTTAATCCGCATTGGCGGGCATGTCCCGGTCCTTTCTTAAGCTCATTGAAATAAGTGACTCCCAACTGTTGGAGCACACTTTCAGTTCGATCGGAAGAATTGTTGTTGACAGCCAGAATTTCAATCGGAAAGTCACAGATGTTGTCACAAAGCGACCATAAGCAACTTAGCAAACGCTTTTCTTCATTATAGCAGATGAGAATGACAGATGCTAAGGGTTGTTTGTTTTCCGATAATTTCTGCAATTTAGTTTTTACGAAATCTACTGCTTCCTTTGGTGCTGAATCGAAAGGTTGTTCGTAAACTTGCAGATATTTAGTATACCATTTCATAAATCTTTATTTTTTTCAATGATACTTTCAAACAATGTTTTCCATTGTTCTGCGATTGGTTCGATCCTGAAACGTTCTATATCCATTCGAGCTTGCCGTCCCATTTCTCGTCGTACATTTTCGTTTTCTATCAGATAGCAGATTTTCTCTGCTAATCCCTCTATATTACCGTTTTCTACTAATAGTCCGTTTATTCCGTCGCTGATGATATCACGCGGTCCGCAGGGGCATGTAAATGAGACGGGAGGTACTCCACATGCCATTGCTTCTATAATAACCATGCCAAATCCCTCATAACGCGAAGAAAGGACGAAGATAGAACTTTTACAGTACTTATCGACAATATCCGGTGTGCTATGCTCCAGAATACAACTGGGGCTAATTCCTAGTTCGTAGATTTGGTTCTGAAGTTGTTCCCGCATACCATCACCATAGATACGGAGAATCCAGTCCGGGTGTTTTTTATTGACAATGCTCCAAGCAGATATTAAACGGTCAAATCCTTTTTGAGGGACATATCTGCCTACGGCAATGACCTGTTTGGGGGTGTTATCCGATTGTTGTTCCGGCAAAAACGGGAGTGGATTGTAGATTACGGTTACATTATTGAGCTCTGTCCATTCGGCAGCATCTTCATGGCTAAGGACGACAAAACTTTTGAGTTGTCGCACCTGCCTGATGAGTTGCCACATCCAGTATTGCTTGACGGCACGCTGAATGATACCAGGAAGACAGTTGTCGCTGAATTCCCGGTAATTGGACTTGTTGAAGTGGATTTCTCCAAGCTTAATGCTTTTGTCTTTCATCTTATTGATGAAGTTTATATCACGTCGTAAGAGAGAGATGGTAATGTCCGGTTCAATCTCATTGAGGCATGTCTCCAGCCTTTTTTTAAACAATTTCTGTTTGCTCCAATATCGGTGAATTCGTTTCGGTAAGGAAAGGCCATACAATTCGTCATAGTTGATGTCGAGCTGATGGGTGGTGATGGATGGATACAATTTATAGTAAGGTTCTTTTCCTTTTCCATCGGTCAATATGATGTGTATGTCATACCCTAAATGTTCTGCAAAATAGTTTGCTTTTAGTGTAAGTACACGTTCCATTCCACTAGGATAATAGAGCGAGGGGATGCAATAGGCTATTTTTACTTTTTTATTCATCGGATTACTTTTCAAGTATTGTATGCTGTGGTCTGATGTCCAATTCATCGATGACTTTTTTCATTTGCGCTGTCCAGGACAATGGACGGATAGATTCTCTAATATTCTGCGGAGTCATAGTCAGAGACTTTTGAAAGCTGATTAACTGTTGAATATTAATAGGTGATTCATCTGGTGGTGCTTTCCAAATGTAAGGCATCTTATCAAAATCTTCGTCGATTTCTGAATAAGTAAATGCCAATCCTCGTGCAGCATATTCGCGATTTTTTAAAGTTTTGATATGTGTGATACCACTGCGGTGTCGGCCTAAACTACCGATAGCAAAATCTGCCTGCTCAAACATGGCGTCAAGTTGCTGATCATGCTGTGGTCCATGGAGGATAACATAAGATTCTAGTTTATTATCACGAATGACGGGAAGGATTTCTTGCTTTTCACGTTCGCCGGATAATGGTCCCACGATATGAAAATAAACTTTGTAGTCAGGATTCGTACAATAATATTCAGCTAATCCACGGATAAGTCGATCGAATCCATGCCAATAGTGTACTTCAGCTACTCCTATTAAATGTAGCTCATGTGTCGTGTCATTCATTTGTTTCTTCATAGGAATGGCATCAAAATCAATTCCGTTAGATATGCGGATTGTTCGTTCGCCAAAGATATTTTTAGCGTTTGAAAAGGTGACTATTCCATTAAGGAAAGAGGCCAGGCGATGACGAAAACAACGATCTGTGAGCCTTTTGAATTTCATAGGCCATGTGATGTACTCTTGATCGTAAGGAAAAGTCGGTATCTCCATGACCACTTTTGCTCCTTTTTTCTTCATACGTTTCACCATATTTATGGTGAAAGGGTTTGCATTATGATATGAACGGATGTAGACAAAATGTATATTTTCGCGAAGTACGTAGTTTGCTATGCAGTTTAGGCCCAACCGTTTCCGAATTTTCGCAAACACTCCTTGTCCCAATTCAGCAATCACTGCATTGTCTGCCATCCAGCGGCGTTCACCGGAAGGGCTTATGTCATAATAACATAAACGAACATCTAACCCACATTCTTTGAGGGCTTTTACCTGATAGTGTATTTTTTTGCTAATTCCGTTGGCTTTGTCGAAGCCGTGGAATATAAGGAATAAGGCTTTCATTGGTTGCTCAAATCTCTATATATTGTTTATTCTGTTCTTTTTATTATCTCTTACACAGGATGCTTCGCACTTTGCCGATAATGTCATACTCATGCGTCATTTGTATATAAATGCCAAAGATAATAAAACTAACGATACTTTTGGCTATAATTGTCACAAAAATATTCATCCCTTCCAGTGCATACTGCATGGGAATGAGGGCTAATGCTATCAAAATGCTAATGATGAACGGAGAAATAAGCTGACGAATGAATGGCCACGCACTTCGACGGAAGGTTATCCGGTACATTTGCCAGTAACATTGTATAAAGTTGATGGAGAACGTCACCACAATGCAACTAGCCACTGCTGTCAGCGTTCCGAAATAGAAGATTCCGAGCAGTATGCCTGTCACGTTGAGCACAGACGAGAACACTCCGCATACAAATAAGCTCCGTGTATCGCCTGCCGCCTGAAAGATGGAACCGGACGAGGAGAGTATGATCTGAATTCCTACGGACAGGGAGAGTAGCCGAAAAACGGGTACGGAGGGCAGCCATTGGACTCCAAAAATAATCAACGTTACTTCCTCTGCTGTAAAGAAGAGCAGCACGCTAAGAGGCAATCCGATGAAAGCGAGGAATCGGAGAATACGTTCATAAGAGGTGGCTAGTTTTGCTTTGTCATTTTGGAAATCACTGAAGATGGGGTGCATTACAGGAGTGATGACCTGGGTGATGTTTTGCAAGGGAAGCATCATCAGGCGATAGGATTTTTCGTAATATCCGAGGTCGGACATACTCATGTATTTGCCAATCAGTAATTTGTCCAGATTGCGGCTGAAGTAGTTGATGACGTTGAATAGAAACTGGTAGGCGGAATAGGAGAATATCTTCCGGAGCGCCGTCAGCCCCAGCGTGAAACGCAGTCGTTGCGGATAGCGCTGGTAGGAGATGACGAATATGAGTATGCTGGATATTATTGGGTTGATAATCAGTGCATATAATCCTGCTCCGCAGAGGGCGGCAGTCACGGCTGCCGCACCTGCGGAAATCTGGATAACGAAACTACGGATAGCGATGAATTTGAATTCCTTGTTCCGATAGAATAGTGCTCCCGGCACGATGGTGGCGGAGGCAAAGAATAGATTAACGGACAGCAGTTGACACAGTGTCCGCAGGATTTCGCTTTCGTAATAGTCGGCAATCATCCATGAAGCTGCAAAAAACAAGATGCTGATTCCGATGCCGGTCCATACGGTAAACGAGAAAATAGTTGATAGTTCATCTTTTGTCAGTGATTTGTGCTGTATGATAGCGGGAGATATTCCCATATCGGTGAGGAGGCTGAAAAAAGCGATGATTACGGTGGCAACGGCTACGATTCCGAAGTCGTCCGGAGATAGGAGGCGGGCCAGTATTCCTGCTATTACAAGAGAAATGACAATGCCGCTGTATTTGGCCAGTGCGGTATAGAACACTCCTGAAAAGAGTTGATTTTTAATGTTGCTAGCCATTGTCGACCGTTTTTTTATGGTTTATAAATAGGAATTTGAAAAGTAATGCCCCTATCGTTTTTGTCGATACATACTTTTTATATTTTTGCAGGCACAACCGTGCGAGTTTGATCCGCTCCGGTAATTTTAGTGAATGTGCTTGCCACATGGCAGCGTCAAGCATTTGAGATAAATATAAATCAATAATTTCTTTATTTTTATCTTCGGTAGTCTGTCTTCTAAAGCTAAGAATCTCTTCTGTGACGACAAGATATCCTTTTATGTTCCGCATTGCGAATTTACTCGTCATTGTAGAATCTTTTCTCATACGACGATGAAAAAAAGTTCGTTTAATGCAAGCTGCTTTCGTGCTTTGTAGATAAAGCAAGGTAGTAAACAGTTGGTCTTCGTGTACGATTTCGGGATAAAATGATAGATTATGTTTTTCTATCACGTTTCTATGAATAAAGTGCAGGCAAACGGAAGGAGTATATTCTTTATTCTGTAATTGAATTTCAAGTGCTTCCTGGCCGGTATAGATTTTGTCTTCTAATTTCTCTGTATGTTTGTAATTCAGTGTTGGAGCATTTTCAACGTTGTTTTCAAAGAAAACTAAAGCATCAAAAAATACAAAATCAAGTTTTTCTTCTTTGCATTTATGATAACACAATTCCAAAGCATCTTCTTCCAGCAGATCGTCGCTATCCATAAAATAGATATATTCTCCGTGTGCGTGTGAGATCCCTCTGTTACGCGCAATTGATTGTCCCTGATTCGCTTGTGTATATATTTGTATACGTTTGTCAGTGTCACCCAGTTTTTCTACTATACTTAAACTTTTGTCTGTTGATCCGTCATCTACAACTATTATTTCCAGTTCTTTCAAGCTTTGATACATCACGCTTTCTACTGCTTGACGAACATATTTTTCAGTGTTATAGACAGGAATGACGACACTGACTTTTATTTCATTATATTTCATGCATTTCGTATTCTGATAAATTATTGATACTGGCAGCAGCATTACAATCTGCTGTTCAAATCTCTATATACTTCGGCATATTGTTTGCCCACTTTATCTATACTCATGTTTTCTAGTGCATAGGTATAGTTCATTTCTCCTTTTCCCCAAGTAGATAACTGCCAGGCCATTTTCAGTGCCCGTATGATATCGGCTTTATGATTCGGATTGAAAGTCGGATTGCCTGTGTTTTTTAATAGTTCGCCTATATTGCCGGTATTTGGTCCTACGACTATCTTGTGGAAAAGAAAAGCAAGAGGAATATTTACGGAGTTTAGTGCATTTCTTTCTTGGATGAATATCACGTCAGAGGCAGACATATAATAAGGGAGGTCGCACTCGTCTATCGGTTCGTCGTTGGCTCCCGCTTGTAGTCTGAACATACGGTTTAACAACGGCATGAGGACATAGTAGCCAATTCGGGAAGCCCATCGTTTGAGGATATTTCCGCCATAGTTATTGCGCCTTGAAAAGGGGCATAAGCGAGGGGCTATCAGTAGTTTCCGTTCTTTGTCCCAGTCGCGGAACGCTCCGAGCAGCATACGTCTTTCTTCCCGGTTGCGGAATTTCCCGAAGGCGGTGACGACGAATGCTTCTTGTGGCAGGTTCAGATATTGGCGCGCGCGCTCTATGCTGATATCTTCTTTGTAGGTGTATTGGTAGATGTGGTACGGGATGATGACGTTCCTGCTGTCGGGATATTTTTGTATGAATTCTGTCTGGCTGTAATGTCCCATGTGCACTACGGTGTCACTCTCCGATTCGATTATGTCGTAGACCCGGCTGATGATATCATTTGCATAGTGGGGGTGAATGTTGTGCCGTGTGTATATGAAATGAGTTCCTCGCGAGCGGAAAAAATCAATGCGTTCTTTCAGGCGGCGGATGACGTCGGGGTCTTTGCATGTCCATCCCACCAGTTCTTCCGGCCATTGGAAATGGATGATGTCATAAGTCGTATCCGATTCCCAGAATTCTTTTTGGGAGTATCTTACATTGATTCCAGCCATTCTGATAGCATCGCATAAGATAGGAACAAATAGATTGTCGGTTTCTCCGTTTTCTCTGAAAACGATCAGTGCTTTTATTGATGGGCTGTCTGTTTCGCTATCACTCATTTTTTAAGTTTTAAAGACCTTTATTACATTGCAAATGTAATAAAACTTATGATAAGTTTCTCCTTTTCTGTGTTTTAATTGCAGTTTAAGTTGCTATTTGAGGAAATCTGAAACAGGTCTAATGTTTTTATAAGCCGTTTTTCTTCTTGGGTATAAGGAATGTGGTGACTTTCGATATATTGCTTGAGAAAGATGCAAGCATGTATGAAAATGTCTGTCTTCATATAGCTGGTGAAATTTGTGTAGCGGTGGTAGGAGGCTTCACTGATGTTGATATGAACGCAGAGGTCTCCTATGACTAGCTGTGACGTTTTCAGGAGCTCTTTTATCAGCTTTATTCTGTTCTGATAATGCTCGCTTACTATTTTATTTTCTTCTATTTCTTCCAAAGTTTGGTTGCGTTTTGTATCCATATTGTTTGGGGTTATTAATAATATTTGGCAAAGGTCTGATAAAAAATATATAATCCAACTCTCATTTTTGCGATAGCTGGAATAAAATACATTTCGCACCTTTGCGCCCCGGAAGTATTAAATGTGGAATAATAAATGATAAATGAAAATGAAGAAAGATCAGTATTTCAATTTGGAGGTAAATTTGTTGAATGACGACAATATTGCCTGTATGATGTCAGAGATGAATGCCGCGGAAGCACTCGGAATTTACGTGATGTTGCTGTTGCATCTGCGCACTAAAGATGCTTATGAGGCGTCGTGCAAACCGGTTTTACTGAAGGCCATGGCCCGGCGGTATGATGTGGATGAAGTTGCGGTGGAGCGGGTACTTCGCGAATTCGATCTCTTCGAACTGGATGAGGAACGACAGATGTTTCGTTCTTCTTACTTGGATAGGGTGATGAAAAGCTTGGAAGAGAAGCGGAAAATGGACATCGAAAACGGTAAAAAAGGAGGGCGTCCGAAAAAGGTGGCAAAAAGTGCTGAAACGCCCGTCAGTAAAGGGAGAAAACCCACTGAAAACCAGAAGAGGAGAGAAGAGGAGAGTAAAGAAGAGGAGAGTAAAGGAAGTGTTTCTGTTGTAAACAATAATAGGAGTAATGTAGAAACACCGTCGTCTCTTGTGAGCCGTTTGGCGGATGAAGGCAATCATGGTCCGTTACAACCCGTGTTGCCTTGGGAAAAGTTGGTGGACCAACTTTCTACTTTCCAGTCATATATGGAATTGGCCGGGCAGCATTCCGGTTTGGGAAAGCTTTTTGTAGACCATCAAAAACTTATTTTGGAAATCTTCAAAAAACATATCCGCCTTTATGACAAAGGAGCGGGACTGCTTTTCCCGGAGGACGTGAAACGGTATTTCTCAAATTATATCGCGGCCGGTTCCGTTACTTGCCGCACGTTGAGGGAAACCTTGCTGAAAGAGCTTGAGAATACGGTCGACAAGGATGTGAACCGCTTTGAAAGCGTCGTCGACGGGCGGCGAACGTATCTGGGACATCTTATTCCGGTTGATGCGCCGCCACGTCCCGATGCATCGGCTGTGTGGGATGATGTGAAGAAAAGATGGGCGCATTAATCTGGCAGATGACTGGCTTCGTCCGGCAGGTTGTTGATGTTCGTCTAGTAGGTAACGGAAGTTCGTCCGGCAGGTGGCAGACACTCGTCCGGCAGGTAAGTCCTCTGCGTGTGAATGATTATTTTAAACTATTTTTTTAATTAGAAAAAAGGAAAAAAATATGAGAAATTTTGCCAACTATGATGTCGACATCCACGGTAAATCGAGTGGAGTCCTCAAGACGATTTGTAAAAAATGTCTTCCTACCCGCAAGAATAAGCGCGACCGTTCGCTACGTGTCAACGTCGACACGGGCCACTGTCACTGTTATCATTGTGGCGCTGATTTTTATGTTCCCGATGATGTGGAAGAGCGCAAGAATGCCGAACGTGTGGCAGCCCGCAAGCGTCGTGCGGCAGCCATTCCGCAGCATTTTCAGCGTCCAGTGTTTGATGCCTCGAAAACCACGCTTTCCGAAGACACGGAGCGTTGGCTGGTGGAGACGCGTTGCATCCCGCAGTCCGTCATAGCCGCCCTACGCATCACCGAACAGGAAGAATTTATGCCGCAATCCGGCAAAAAGGAACGTTGCATCTGCTTCAACTATTTTGAAGGGGAACAACTGATAAACACCAAATTTCGCGCTCTCCCGAAACTTTTCAAAATGGTGCAGGGTGCCGAACTGATTCCCTACAACATCGACTCCATCCTGGGGCAAACCTCCTGCATCATCCACGAGGGGGAACTGGATGCTGCTTCTTCCATCGCCGCCGGATTCAAAAGCGCCATCTCCGTGCCGGCCGGAGCCAATTCGAACCTCTCCTGGCTCGACCGTTTTATGGAGACGCACTTCGAGGACCTGGAAGAAATCATCATTGCCGTTGATGCTGATTCTGCCGGAATCCGGTTGCGCAATGAACTCATCAACCGGCTGGGAGCTGAACGCTGCCGGGTGGTGACTTACGGTCCGGAGTGTAAAGATGCCAACGAGCATCTCTGCAAATATGGTATCGCCAGTCTCCGTATCGCCATCGAACAGGCAGCAGAAGTTCCGCTCGAAGGTATCTTCACCGCTGCCGACTTGCATGACGATCTGCGGGCTCTTTTCGACAACGGCTTCGGTCCCGGAGCGGAAACGGGATGGGAGGAGATGGATAAGATCTGCACGTATGAACGTGGGCGAAGTGTCTACGTCACCGGAGTTCCCGGTGCAGGAAAATCCGAGTGGGTGGACGAATTGGTGTTGCGTCTCTGCCTGCGGCATCAATGGAAAATCGGGTTCTTTAGCCCGGAAAATACCCCCATCGTCTATCATCTCCGCAAACTGATTGAGAAACTCACCGGACACCGTTTTCAAAACGGCTGTGGCATGACGGAGGGACTCCTTGCGAACTCGGAAGATTTTCTGACTGAAAACGTCTCTCATATTTCTCTGAAAGGTAATGTTTCTCCGGATCGTGTACTGGCCAAGGCTCATGAACTCGTTGTCCGCCGTGGCTGCCGCATCATTGTCTTCGACCCGCTCAACCGTTTCGACCACAACCCGCAACCTGGACAGACGGAAACGCAATATATTTCCAACCTGTTGAATAAATTTAC
>OHAE01001964.1_pt1 | contig 13647 bp, 10 predicted proteins | sample 1577061 | NCBI WGS metagenome assembly OHAE01 (sample SAMEA3541535, study PRJEB24748) | human gut metagenome | biome: human gut; feature: human-associated habitat; material: faeces | place: China | collected 2012
ATACGTTCAATTCCGCTATCGGTCAGTTTGATTTTTCCTTCCTTTAACAGCCGGCCGATGGCTCGTTTGAAGGCGGCTTTGCTGATTTTGAATTCACGCTTGATAATCTCCGGAGAGGTTTTATCGTGGAATGGCAGGAAACCGCCTTCTTTTTGTAACCTCTCGTAAATAAGTTCAGCGTCTTTGCCCATTTGCACTTTTGTCTTTTCCTGTAAACTTAAGGTCAATTTTCCTTCTTCGGTAACTTCTTTGATGCGTGCCCTCACGACATCGCCGATGTGAAGTTCTCTTGTCATTTCGTTGTGTGGAATTAAAGCGGAATACTGATTGTCCACAGCAACAAATGCACCAAAAGAATCCAAAATTTCATAAATCAAACCTTCTACGTGATCCCCTTTCTGGTAAGGGCTGTCACAGGAAAGATAGTCATACACCTTCATAGTTGCACATAAACGGCTGCTTTTGTCGATGTATAAAGCGACTAACACGCGTTCACCCAAGTGAACTTTTTTTGTCTGCTCCTTAAAAGGAAGCAGCAAATCTTTGGCAAGTCCCCAGTCTAAGAAAGCACCAATGCCGGTTACGTCTTTGACTTCCAAAACCGCAGTTTCACCGAGTGAAAGATATGGTCTTTGTGTGGTAGCAATTAAGCGGTCCTCGGAATCTTTGTACAAAAACACCTCGTAAAAATCGCCTTTTTCGGTCCCTTTTTTTACCTGGTTATTCGGGAGCAGTACTTCCAAATCTTTTTCTTCAAAAGAGCGAAGCATCACACCGAATTTTGTGATTTTTGAAACATACAATCTGGCAAATCTGCCAAGAACTTTTGATTCGTTCATATTATTCTCCATTCTTTGTCGGGGTAAATTCGCTGAGGAAATAAGGATTTTCCTCTTTGTCCGTAAAGACTACATAAAATTTGCCATTTTCACTGGCTGTGCGAATGTACATGGTGTCTCCCATTTTGGCAGCCAGACGAAATTCGGCACGGAATTCGGAAACTTCAAAATCGATTGGCAGAACATTCACAGCCAGACGAATATACTGTCCGTTGTTTACATGGTGGTTTGTGTCAAGATAATTTTGGCACACATCGACTTCTTCGACAAGTGTCAAGTTTTCCGGACATTTTACCTTTCTGGAAGAATATTCCATGTCGTAAGCAGGTTCTGTCGGATAGGCGGCCTTTTCACTGTCATCAATTTTTGTTGGCTGACCGGTAGACGGGTCAAAATAAAACCATCTTGAATCGGCGTAGGCAAGAACCTCTTTGTCCGGCGTTTCCATTAAAAAATTACGGCATCCGAAAATGCCTTTAAACTGATACGGCCATGTGTGTACTGTGAAACGCTCTCCCATAACCGGGCGGCGTTTGAATACAACATGCCATGCGCTTACTAACCAAGCGCGGTTTTTCTTTAATAAATCTAAGGCAGAATGTCCGACGTCCTCGCTGTGAAACAGGCAGCAGTCCTGCATTGCATTTACGGTATCGGAGACACCGAGCAGTCCGTCCTTATCAATTCTGCTGTAAGATACTCTATCATGATAGGAATACATGCGATTTCCTCCCTTCGTTCAAACAGTTTCATTATACTACCCTTACCCGAAAAAAACTAGTGAATTTTTTTTGAAAATGTGGTAATATCAGCTATGAAAACAATGAATAGAAAGGTTGTGTTTTTATATGAAGAAAATTATTTCAACAGATAAGGCACCGGCAGCAATTGGTCCTTATTCTCAGGCAGTAGAGGTAAATGGTCTTGTATTTACATCAGGTGTGATCCCGATTATTCCGGAGACCGGTGAATTGGTTGAAGGCGGTATTGAAAAACAGGCGGAGCAGGCAATCGGTAATCTGAAGGCGCTGATTGAAGCAAGTGGTGCAAAAATTGAGGACACGATTAAAACAGTTGTATTCATTAAAGATATGAATGATTTTGCCAAGGTAAATGAAATTTATTCCCGCTTTTTTACGGGAGACTGCCCGGCACGTTCCTGCGTGGAAGTGGCAAGACTGCCAAAAGATGTTCTGATTGAGATTGAGGCGATTGTTGCGAAATAAATAGTCGAATCCTGTAGAATAAATGTAAAATTAATTTTCTCGGTAAAATTGTGGTAAAAATTAGTAGAAACAATGAGTTTACAAAGGTTGACAGATGCGGACAGAGTTGTTATACTGAAACAAGTATTTAACAAATTTGTAACATTTAGAATGCCGGATGAGTTTGAGGCCGGCAGATGAGTGACAATGGAGGGAAGAAAAGTATGCAACACACAAGGCTTGTGAAATGTGCGTTGGGGGCAGGACTTGTTTTATCCTTTGGAATATTTGGCAAGTATATGGTTTCATCTTCAACTACGATGGGTTCTGAGACGGAACTTGCCGGTATGGCTTATATGTTAGACCAATACTGTACGATTCAGGTTGGTGCAACACAGTCAAATCCGGAAGCAATTGTAGCGTTTGAGGATATGCCGGGTAACACCAATAATGGGACAAGCGCAGTAAGTGGTTCTGCTGTCTCGAATGCAACACCGGAGCCGACGAAAGAAGCGACAGCGACGGCGACACCAAAACCGGAATCGGAATATGCCAATGTTGGTATTTCCATTGCGGCGGATTATGTAAATATTCGTAAGAAACCAAATACGGATGCGGAAATCGTTGGTAAATTGTACCGTGGAAGTGCGGCTACGATTGCTAAGACGGAAGGTGACTGGGTTTATATTAAGTCCGGTTCGGTTTCCGGTTATATTATGAAAGATTATCTGGCAATTGGCTACAGTGCAGAAAAACTGGTAGACCAGTTTGGTACGAAGTGGGCGACCGTTACCACGGAGACGCTTCGTGTCCGCGAGAAAGAAAGTGAATCGAGTAAGATTCTTGACCTTTTGGCCGGCGATGAAAGTTATGAAGTGCTTAAACATGAATCCGGCTGGGTAAAGGTTCGTGTCGATGGTGATACAACCGGTTATGTCAGAGATGATTATGTAAAAATCTCAGTTCAGTTTGAAAAGGCTGTATCGATTGAGGAAGAACGCGAAGAAGAGAGAAGAAAAGCGGCAGCAGAGGCAGCGGCGGCAGAGAGTGAACGTCCGGCGAAGTCTTCATCGAATTCAGGAAATAGTTCGTCAAGCAGCAGTTCGTCAAGCAGCAGTTCTTCAAGCAGCTCAAGTCATAAATCGTCATCAAGCTCAGGAAAGAGTTCTTCGAATGGTGGCGGTGGAAGTCATAAATCAAGCAGTGCATCCTCCAGTAATGGCGGCGGTGGTGCAAAAGGAAGTTCCGGCGGCTCCAGTAACGGTTCCGGTGGTGCAGGTGGAAACAGCAGCTCCGGTGGCTCCAGCAATGGTTCCGGTGGTGCAAGCGGTGGTTCCTCATCGTCCGATGGCGGCAGCACATTGGGAAGCGGTGACGGTTCTGCAATTGCTTCTTACGCTTTGAAATTTGTTGGAAACCCATATGTATATGGCGGTTCCAGTTTGACTCATGGTACGGACTGTTCCGGATTTACCATGTCAGTATTTAAGAAATTTGGTATCAGTTTGCCACGTACTTCCGGCGCACAGTCGGGAGTAGGTAAGAAAATCAGCCCATCCAGCGCAAGAGCCGGTGACTTGATTTTCTATGCAAGTGGTGGACATGTCAACCACGTTGCACTTTGTATCGGCGGTGGCAGGGTTGTACACGCAAGTAACCCACGTACCGGAATTAAGACAAGTAATATGTATTATCGTAAACCATATTGTGCGAGACGAGTTCTTGGTTAAATCTAAGAAGTCATACAACTCGAAAACGAACGCCTGTACGCAGACAATTGTAGTCATGTGTGCAGGCGTTATTTATCAACAATTAAAACAACGAAATTGCGATATTTGTTAGTTGTGAACAAAGTTATAAACATTGTCAACAATTTAAGTAGACTTATGTAGCATGTTTTCGACTATAAGACAAGTTAATTAATTGTATGACAACTTGATGGCACAAGGTTAAAATGTTTATCTGATTTATGGATTTTTATGTTGCCGAACAGAGGTTTTTGTTGTATAATATGATTACGAGATGAGCCAATGGACATCTTGAAACTTATGGGCAAAGGAGCTGATTAGTATGAACTTAGTAATAAGTGGAAAAAACATTGACATAACGGAAGGATTGCGTGCAGCAGTTGAGGAGAAGATTGGAAAACTCGAGCGGTATTTCAATGATTCAACAGAAGTTCATGTTACATTGAGCACAGAGAAGAATCGTCAGAAAATTGAAGTTACGGTACCGATGAAAGGAACCATTATCCGTGCAGAAGAAACAAGCACCGATATGTATGTATCGATTGATTTGGTGGAAGAAGTTATCGAACGCCAGCTTCGTAAATATAAGAACAAGCTGATTCAGAAAGAGCAGAACGTAGCACAGTTTAGCAAAGGATTTGTTGATGAGGACACATATGATGAAGAAGAAATTTCTATCATCCGTTCTAAAAAATTTGCGATGAAGCCGATGGATCCGGAAGAAGCCTGTGTACAGATGGAACTTCTCGGACACACGTTCTTCGTTTTCCGCAACTCGGAAACCGACGAAGTAAATGTTGTTTATAAGAGAAAAGACAATACATACGGTTTGATTGAGCCGGAATTCTAAATGAAAAATAATAATCACCCCCGGTGGTAAGCGGGATATTTGCTTCGCAAATATAGCTTCCCCCGGGGGTGATTTTATTTTTCACAAAAAAAGGAAGAGAAGAAATAGAAAAGGTTGCATTCTCCCCCGACTAATGATAAAATACCATATTGAGACAGTAACGTCTCTTGTTAGGATGTATGGCATGTAGCAGCGAGAAAATGCTAAAAAAATAATTGGAGAGTGACAAAATGGGATTATTTAGTAAGGTTATAGGAACACATAGTGAACGTGAAGTGAAACGTGTGATTCCGATTGTTGACAAAATTGAATCACTTGAACCAGAAATGGAGAAGTTATCTGATGAAGAACTTCGTGGCAAAACGGCAGAGTTTAAGAAACGTTTAGCAGATAAAGAAACTTTGGATGACATTTTACCGGAAGCGTATGCGGTTGTACGTGAGGCTTCTAAGAGAACCATCGGACTGAGACATTTTCGTGTACAGTTGATTGGTGGTGTCATTTTACATCAGGGACGTATTACCGAGATGCGTACCGGTGAAGGTAAAACGCTCGTATCTACTCTCCCGGCTTATCTGAATGCGCTCGAAGGAAAAGGTGTTCATATCGTAACAGTAAACGACTATCTGGCAAAGCGTGATGCAGAGTGGATGGGGCAGATTCATGAATTTCTTGGTCTGACAGTCGGTGTTATTTTGAACAGCATGGACAATGACGAGAGAAGAGAAGCATATAACTGTGATATTACATATGCGACAAACAACGAACTGGGATTTGACTACCTGCGTGATAATATGGTTATTTACAAAGAGCAGTTAGTACAGCGTGATTTACACTATGCCATTGTCGATGAGGTTGACTCGGTATTGATTGACGAGGCGAGAACACCACTTATTATTTCCGGTTCCAGCGGAAAATCGACAAAGATTTACGAGGCGTGTGATAACTTAGTGCGCCAGTTGAAAAAAGGTACTGAAAAAGAATTGTCCAAGATGGACATTATCATGAAAGAAGATAATAACGAAACCGGTGACTATGTTGCAAACGAAAAGGAAAAGACAGTAAATCTTACCGAGCAGGGTATCAAAAAGGTAGAGCGTTTCTTCCATTTGGAAAACTTAGCCGACCCGGAAAACTTAGAGATTCAGCACTGCGTAAACTTATCACTTCGTGCACATGCGTTGATGCATCTTGATAAGGATTATGTGGTAAAAGATGACCAGGTACTTATCGTAGACGAATTTACCGGACGTATCATGCCGGGAAGACGTTATTCGGACGGTTTACATCAGGCAATTGAAGCAAAAGAGCATGTAAAAGTGAAGAGAGAGAGTAAAACTCTTGCCACAATTACATTCCAGAACTTCTTTAATAAATATGATAAGAAATGTGGTATGACCGGTACCGCTCTCACAGAGGAAAAAGAGTTCCGTGAGATTTACGGCATGGACGTTGTTGAAGTGCCGACAAACCTGCCGGTAAAACGTATTGACCACAACGATTCCGTATATAAAACAAAACGCGAGAAATTGAATGCAATTGTTGAAGATATTGTGGCAAGTCATGAAAAAGGACAGCCGGTACTTGTTGGTACGATTACGATTGACGCTTCGGAAGAATTGTCACAGTTGTTGAAAAAACGTGGAATTCCACATAAAGTATTGAATGCAAAGTTCCATGAACTTGAGGCAGAGATTATCGCAGATGCCGGTCAGATTGGAGCAGTTACGATTGCGACAAACATGGCTGGACGTGGTACAGATATTAAACTGGGCGAGGGCGTAACCGAACTTGGCGGTTTGAAAATTATTGGTACAGAACGTCATGAATCCCGCCGAATTGATAATCAGCTGCGTGGTCGTGCCGGACGTCAGGGAGACCCTGGTGAATCGAAATTCTACATTTCGCTGGAAGATGATTTGATGCGTTTGTTCGGTTCCCAGAATCTGATGCAGATGTTTAATTCGCTTGGTATGCCGGAAGGCGAGCAGATTCAGCACAAGATGCTGAATAAAGCGATTGAGCGTGCACAGAAGAAGATTGAGAGCAACAACTATGGAATCCGTAAAAATCTGTTGGAATATGACCAGATTAATAACGAGCAGCGTGAGATTATTTATGCAGAGCGCCGCAAGGTGCTCGATGGCGATGACATGCGTGATACTATTATCAGCATGATTGATGAACTGGTTGAAAAATATGTCAATATGGTAATTGGCGATGACCAGGGACCTTCCGAGTGGAATTTGAAGGAGTTGAATGAAATTCTCATTCCGATGATTCCGGTTAAACCGGTTACCGGAGAGGGTTGCGGTTCAAAACAGGAATTGATTCAGAATTTGAAAGAAGAGGCTCTTCGTCTGTATGAGACAAAAGAAGCAGAATTTCCGGAGCCGGAGCAGATTCGTGAGATTGAGCGTGTCGTTATTTTAAAAGTAACGGATAGCCGCTGGATGGATCACATAGACGATATGGATCAGCTTCGTCAGGGAATCGGACTTCAGGCATTTGGACAGAGAGACCCGGTTGTCGAGTATCGTTTACAGGGCTATGATATGTTCAACGATATGACGGAGTCCATTCGTGAAGAGACGGTTAAGATGCTGATGCATGTCCGCATTGAGCAGAAGGTTGAGCGTGAGCAGGTTGCTGAAGTGACAGGAACCAATAAAGATGATTCGGCAAATGCACCGATTGTCCGTAAATCGGAAAAAATCAGCCGAAATGCACCGTGCCCATGTGGTTCCGGGAAAAAATACAAATATTGCTGTGGCAGATAAGCAGTGAATGACTGCGTTTGCATAAAAAAATTAAGGTGGTGATTTTGTGGTTGAATTGGATAACATCCGAATCGAACTGAGCAGTTTTGAAAAACCACTTCTGGAAGTAAGGGATTCACTTTAACTTAGCAGAGAAAAAGTTAAGGATTGAAGAACTTGAGAGAAATATGGAAGCACCTGACTTTTGGGACGATGCCGAGAAGGCAAGTGCGGATATGAAGGAGTTAAAGGACTTAAAGAGTATTGTTGAACGTGCCGATGCTCTCAGCATGGCGTATGACGATATTATGACGCTGATTGAGATGGGGAATGAAGAGGCGGATGAGTCACTGGTTCCGGAAGTTGAAAATGAGTTTGTGCAATTCCAGAAGGAATTTGAAGATTTACGAATTACAACGATGCTTACCGGTGAGCATGATGCCGAGAATGCGATTCTTACCCTGCATGCAGGAGCCGGTGGCACAGAGAGCTGCGATTGGGCAAGTATGTTGTGCCGTATGTATGAGAAATGGGCAGACAAACGCGGCTTTAGTGTAGAAGTTTTAGACTCACTGGATGGTGATGAGGCAGGACTGAAATCCGTCACATTGGAAATTCAAGGAGATAATGCTTATGGTTATTTAAAGAGTGAGCACGGCGTTCATCGTCTGGTGCGTATCTCACCGTTTAATGCGGCGGGAAAACGACAGACTTCGTTTGTGTCGTGTGACGTCATGCCGGATATTAAGCAGGATATTGATATTGAAATCGCAGATGATGATATCCGAATTGACACGTACCGTTCGAGCGGTGCCGGTGGACAGCATATCAACAAAACGTCATCGGCAATCCGAATTACCCATTTTCCAACGGGTATTGTGGTACAATGTCAGAATGAGCGTTCACAGCATATGAATAAGGATAAAGCGATGCAGATGCTCAAAGCGAAACTTTTGATTTTGCGTGAACAGGAAAATCTTGCAAAAGAATCCGATATCCGTGGTGAAGTCAAAGAAATTGGCTGGGGCAGTCAGATTCGCTCTTATGTTATGCAGCCGTACACGATGGTAAAAGACCATCGGACCAATGCAGAGACCGGAAATGTTTCTGCGGTATTAGATGGTGATATTGACATGTTTATGAATGCCTATTTGAAATGGATTAACAGTTAGAAGGGGATAAGGTATGAAAGAAGTCGTTACATTTTTTTTGAGTGGCAAAGAATACGGAGCAGATGTTTCCGAGATACAGGGAATTGAAAATTACGTGGAATACGCAAAGGAGCCCGGGCTTTCCGATGGCTTTTTAGGCATTGTTTCAATCCGTGATGAGTGGGTTCCTTTGCTAAATCTGAAAAAGAAACTGGTTCTGCCGCCGGTGCCCGTAACAGGGGACACCAAGTATCTAGTGTTTCAGCTGCCGCAGGGGAAAGCAGCCGTTTTAGTGGATGGTGTTTCGAATATTATTCAGGCGGATGGCGATGAAATACAGGATTTCCCGGTACTTGTGCACACGAAAAAGACGGCGTATGCCGACTTTGTGGTAAACCACAAGGGACGGTTGATTCTTAGTATTAATCCGGGAAGCCTTCTCACAAAAGAAGAGTGGCAGGAAGTTGATAAAGTGCTGAAAAGCAAAAGTGAAGAGTCTAACGAAGAGTAAGACTTTTGATCTGGAAATGGAGGAAAAAATGATTCGAATTGCAGTGTTAGGTTATGGAACGGTTGGTTCCGGTGTTGTTAAGGTGATTCAGACAAATGCAAAAATTATTGCAAAGAGAGCCGGACAGGAAGTTGAAGTGAAATATGTATTAGACCTTCGTGATTTCCCGGACGACCCGATTCAGTCCAAAGTAGTACATGATTTTAATGTTATCTTAGAAGACCCGGAAGTGGATATTGTTGTAGAGACCATGGGCGGAACGAAACCGGCTTATGAATTTGTGAAAAAATCTTTGTTAGCCGGAAAAAGTGTATGTACATCCAATAAAGAATTAGTGGCTGCTTATGGAGCAGAGCTTGTGCACATCGCAAAGAGCAAGACGGTAAACTTCTTGTTTGAGGCGAGTGTCGGCGGTGGTATTCCGATTATCAGACCGTTAAACCAGAGTCTGACTGCTGACCGAATCGAGCAGATTAATGGTATTTTAAATGGAACGACAAACTATATCCTTACGAAGATGGCACAGGAAGGTTCTGATTTTGCCGACGTTTTGAAAGAGGCACAGGAACTTGGCTATGCAGAAAAAGACCCGACCGCAGATGTGGAAGGATATGATGCCTGCCGTAAGATTGCGATTTTGACTTCTTTAGCATACGGACAGCAGGTGGATTACGAGGATATTTATACCGAAGGAATTACCAAAATTACGGCAGAAGATTTCAAATATGCAAAAGCCCTTGGCGCTGCTATTAAAATCTTTGGCACAAGCCGTAAAGAAGGAAATAAATTGTATGCAATGGTTGCACCACAGATGATTCAGGCAGACAATCCGCTGTACGCAGTGAATGATGTATTTAATGCAATCTGTGTGACAGGAAACATGCTTGGTGATGTTATGTTTTATGGTAAAGGTGCCGGAAAAGAGGCAACAGCAAGCGCAGTTGTATCGGATGTGGTTGATGCAGTAAAACATATGAATGTCAATGTGATGACAATCTGGGAAGATGAAAAACAGGAAGTTGCTCCGATGGATGAAATGAAAAACCGTTTCTTCGTCCGCATCGGCGCAAGTGAAAAAGCAAAAGCAGAAGATTTGTTTGAAGAGGTTACACCGGTAGATGGTGGAATTGCAGATGAATTTGGTTTTTTGACAGGAACCATGACTGAAAAAGAATTTAACGAAACCATTTCTCAGTTTGATACATTTATTACGAGAATTCGTGTTGGATTCTAACAAAAGAGAGACTCACTGAGAAGGAGGAAACTATGGTATCAACAGGACAAATGATGGGCTATGTGATGGCAATTTTGCTGCCACTGATTGCCGTTTTGATTCCTTTTTATATCTTATGGAAACAGTCCAGTAAAGTGGAGCGTGGAATGCTCGGAGCCATTGGTTACGGAATCATGGGATATTTCTGGCAGGAAATTATCTACAGTTTCTTAGGACTCCTTGCACTTACGAAAATGCGGGATGTTTTGAATGCGACCGGTGGAAATGCGGTTGTGGTTGCGTTTGTTGAAGCACTTGCGGGCAGTGTTTTTGTTGCAGCAGGATTGTACTGGGGTGTTTATTTGACAAACACCAAGCAGCGTTCCTTGTACCGCTCAACAACGGTAGGACTTGGTTTTGGTCTTGGAGCTGCGCTTCTTACTTATGGATTCCAGCTTTATTATGCGATACGGATTAACGTAGGAGCATTTACCGGAACTGATATGGCAAAAGCGAGTATTTTATCGACATCTACCGCATCGTTATATTTGGACGCCGTCCGCAACATTTTAGTTGTACTTGTTTACATGGGCGTTGCCTTTTTGGTTGGAAAGAATTACTTGGAAAAGAAGAGACTTGCTGCATGGCTTACGCCAATCATTGTGTATGTATTTATCCGGTTTACCGACGTGATTTTAAATACTTATGCACCGGCACTTGTCGCTAAGATTGTGTATATGGTTGTGCTCGCATTCGTTGCCGCCGTATCTGTGTGGATGGTAAGAAACTGGTATCAATCAGAGAAACATATAAAAAGTTGAGATTTAGAATTAGCGAAATAATAACTATTCAGGACTTCTCCACCTATCAATTCGCATTTCGAACACTTCGTGTTCTATATCGCCTTTGACAAGGCTAAAAATGCTCATTTTGAGGTGGAGAGCCCTATTCGAACACAAGGTGTAGGAATGAATGATTCTTACGTGCAAGCGCGACGTTTCATTCATTTCTACACCTTGTGTCCTGAATAGTTATTATTTTGTAATATTCCCTATGACGCTCAAAATCTGGTCCGGCTCAAAAGGCTTTTGAACAAATTCGTTTGCGCCTAATTTAATGGCATCCACCATTTTGTTTTTTTGTCCGGCAGCAGTAACCATTACTGCGTGTGCATTTTCATCATAAGCAATGATTTTCTCCAATGCACCAAGACCGTCCAAAACCGGCATCGTGATATCCAGTGTTACAATATCCGGTTTCAATTCAATATACTTTTCAAATCCAATCTGACCATTCTCTGCTTCCCCGATGACTTCGTGTCCATTCTCGACAAGAATGTTGCGAAGCATACGACGTGACGTACGGGAATCGTCAACAATCAATATTTTTGCCATAGTTCCAATCTCCTTTATCTAGCCTAATTTTACAATAAGGTCTGAATGTTTGCCGTCAATGTAAACCGGCAATACATAGAACTCGCCTTCTCCATCAATGGATGAATCAAATTTAAATTCCGGCGGCTGCATATCGATGGTTGTATCCTGATAACTTAATTCAGTAGCATACAGTCCGTTGACACAGTTTGTAAATTCACAAACCGAATCCAAAGCGTCTTCATCGACCGTATCAAAAGTTTCTTTTGCGTAACCGTCGGCAAGCGCTAAAATGCTGTCATCATCACAGGTGAAACCAAGAAAACCATCATAATCACCGGTTGTATGCTGGTAAGCAATATACTTTGCACTGTGAGAGGTGACAAACTGTCCCTTCTCGATGCGTATGTAAGAACTTACAAAACGTACAATGTTTCTTAATGTAAGACCAATCAACGACTGGTAACGAGAATCTTTCGCATCAACAAATGCAGGAATCATACCTTCGATATTACCATCCTGGATTGCTTTTAAAATTTCATCGGAGAAACCATTCTCCTTTTGGAATGCATCAAGAGCTGTCTCAATTTCATCACGGCTCATAATGCCGTTTTCTTCCAGCCCCTGAATGAAAATCAGGTACGGATTTCCCTGGCGACCAAGCAGATAATTTACATCTGCTTCCGTTAAGTAACCCTTCTCCACAGCCAAATCACCAAAACGTTTGTCTGTCTGCATTTGCAAATAATTCAATTCATTCGCTTGATTGCGAGTTAATAACCCCTCGTTCTCTGCAATTAACCCCAGTTTGACGCGATTGTCTTTAATGTATTTCATGCAGGAGGAAAATTGCTCAGCGGTGATTTTCTGGTTATCTAATAAATATTGACCAAAAAACTGACTAAACATAAAAATCTCCTTTCAATTGTTGTAAAATTATTATACAATAGAACGCAGAAAAGTTCAATGAAGAAATGTAGAGAAAGGAAGTGTTTGTCGTATGGCAGGTTCAATATGGGGAGAAGTGTTTCGCGTGTCGACATGGGGAGAATCTCATGGCGAGGGAGTAGGAGTTGTTGTCGATGGTGCGCCGGCTGGCATTTCCCTTTCTGAAGAGGATATACAAAAGTGTCTTGATAGAAGAAAACCGGGCGAGACGAAATATTCGACGCCCCGCAAAGAAGGCGATAAAGTAAAAATTATGTCCGGTGTGTTTGAGGGAAAGACAACCGGAACACCGATTTCCATGGTTGTCGTGAACACCTCACAGAAATCCGGTGATTACTCCAACATTGCAAACGTATTTCGTCCGGGCCATGCGGATTTTACGTTTGATGCTAAATACGGATTCCGCGATTACAGAGGCGGTGGACGTTCCTCCGGACGACTCGATAGAAGCCGGACGAGAGACTATTGGCCGTGTGGCAGCCGGTGCCATTGCCATGAAAATTTTGAGCGAGCTTGGAATCACTGTAACTGCCTACACAAAGCAGATTGGACCATTTGTATGCGAGGAAGAAAAGATGTCTTTGGAGAACATTGAAAAGAGTCCGCTGCGCATGCCGGATTTGGAAAAGTCTTCTCTTGCTGAAGATTATCTGGCAGAAAAAATGGAGGCACATGATTCCGTTGGTGGTATGATTGAATGTGTAATCAGCGGCATGCCGGCAGGAATCGGAGAGCCGGTTTTTGGCAAGTTGGATGCTATGCTGTCCGCAGCGATTTTCTCCATTGGTGCGGTAAAAGGTGTTGAAATCGGTGCCGGTTTTGCCGTTGCTGATAAATGTGGTTCCGAAAATAATGACGGTTTCTATATGGGAGCGGACGGCAAGGTGAAAAAACATACGAATTTTGCCGGTGGAATTTTAGGTGGTATGAGCGATGGTGATGATATTGTACTTCGCGCTGCATTCAAGCCAACGCCTTCGATTTTCCAGCCGCAGGAAACCGTAAACCGTGATGGTGAAAATGTACAAATCGAGATTAAGGGCCGCCATG
>OHAE01001976.1_pt1 | contig 13577 bp, 9 predicted proteins | sample 1577061 | NCBI WGS metagenome assembly OHAE01 (sample SAMEA3541535, study PRJEB24748) | human gut metagenome | biome: human gut; feature: human-associated habitat; material: faeces | place: China | collected 2012
TAACATCTATATTAGTGCTATCAGGATGCAACAAACAACAATCCGTATCTGACAGACTGCTAAATGAAGTAGAAAAAGCCATTGCCATAAATCCTGACAGCGCATCCAACCTACTAAACAGCATATCATCTCCTGAAAAACTAGACGACAAAACTTTTGCACGCTGGTGTATGTTATCAGGTAAGATTACAGACGAAATTTTTAATAGCATCCTACCAACTTACCAATTAGAAAGAGCCTATGAATGGTATTCCTCACATGGTAGCCCTGACGAACAAGTGCAAATCTTGATTTATTTAGGTCGATCCTATTTTGCTGATGGAGATTATGATAAAGCAATGTCTATTTATACCAATGCACTGGACATTGCAGAAAAAAACAAGCTCAATAACCTCATTGGATATACCTATGACTATATAGGCGATCTATATCGAGAAAAATTCATGCGAACAGAGGCTATCAAAAGATATGAGATTGCTGCCGAATATTTCAAAAAAGAGAATAATATAGATAGCTATGCTTGTGCGTTAAGAGATATTGGACATGAATATGCAGAAATGGATTCACTATCACATGCTCTAGAAATTTTAATTACTGCCGACTCTATAGCAAGTAAAACTAAAAATATCGAAGTTACTGCATCAATAAACAATGCTTTAGGAAACATCTATGCAATGCAAAATAAATATGATAAAGCCGAAAAATACTTTTTTAAAGCATTGGTAGGAAAAGAAAAAATGCCCGATTACATGGCAATAATCAACTTATATATCCTATCTGATTCTATAGAGAAAGCAAAAAAAGTGCTATCGCAAATACCACAAAATGATCCTAAATATACATACAGCATTAAACATCTATATTACCAAATTTACAACGAGGAGAAGAATTATAAAAAAGCCCTTGCTAATCTAGAAGAATACGTTGAAATAACAGATTCTATCATATATGCGGACAACCAATCCAAAATACTAAATATAGAGTCTAAATATAACCACCTAAAAATCAGCAAAGAAGTAGACAGGTTAAAGATTAAACAACAAAGCTACATTATATTCTTAGTTATCAGCATCGCATTGTTGTTATTAATAATAATAGGATATCTACTATATAGAAAGAAAGCTAAAGAAAAAATTCAGGGACAACGAGATGAGTTAAGCCGGATAAAAACAGATCTACTTTATGTTTCGTTAGAACTAGAAAAGAAAAAAAGATTGCTAGATACATTTAAAGAAAAAGATGAAAGCTATAATAAAATGGAAGAAGAAATAGCCCTTCTAACTGCCAATTATAAGGAATTACAAAATAAATCCTTAAGGAATTCATCTATACTCAAAGAACTGGCACAATTAGCTAAACAAAATAAGCCAAGAAATAACAAACCATTAATAGTAGACAAGCAATGGAAACTCATCGCAGATGAAATAACACATATCTATCCAAATCTACATAAATATGTATATAACTTATGTCCAAATCTACCAGAACAAGATTTTCAGTATTGCTGCCTATGTATGTGTGGATTTGATACTAACATAGAAGCAAAGTTACTAAATATAACAGTAGATTCTGCAAGAAAAAAACGACTCAGACTCAGACAAAAACTGAACATAACATTACCAAATAATAATTCCACATTATATGAATACCTGATTGAAAACATGCATTAATAATCCATTTTTTAATAGAGTCAATCATGATATAAGACAATGTCCACGCAAACAATCACAAATCACTGATTATCAGATGTTATTTATCCACGTCAAAAGGCTTCTTTTAGTTGTGTCCTTACTCAACCCTTCGTAATTTTGCAAAAAACATTTAAAAGATATGAGAAAGTTAAGTATTGTACTATTATTAATTGGAATCTCATTCATAGCAATGGAAGCCAATAATCACTCCACACACAGAACTAAAGTTATAATGTGGAAACATGCACAAAGAACACCAATTTCTATTCCCTTAGAAGCCATCCTCGACGAGCACTCTATTGAAGTTCGTTTTCTTGAAAACGTCGACAATCAAGTTACTTTCCAAGTAAAAGATCAGCAAGGAAATATCATATTCCAAAACATAATGGTAACTCCTAATGAGCAAGAAACTTATAAAATTGATTTAAAAGGTTACAAAGTCGGTCATTATGAACTACTTTATATAGAAGAAGACATGACTTTCATTGGAGAGTTTGAAATAGAATACTCAATACCATAAAAATAACAAACATATAATCATTACACAACTTAATAATTAAAAGTATGAAAAAACTATTCTATTTTTTGTGTGCAATAGCCAGCCTATTCACCATTCATTCGTGTACGAATGATATTTCTGAAGATTTTATCTCTCAAAAGAAGATCAAACTTACACAAGATGAAGTCTTCAGCATCTCCTATGAGGAAACAAAAGATTTGGAAGAGAAAACTCTTTTTGATATGGTAAATGCTTTTGCCAATCTACAAAACGGAACAACGACAAGAAGCAATGCCACTTCCTTTAAGATTGTAAAAGAGAGTTTTATTAATAAAGAGGGAGAATTTAAAGAACAAGAGCAAGCAACAAGAGCCATTAACAATGACGATATTACATCTAAAATTTGTGAGATAGAATTTAGCAATGGCTCTTCTACAGGTCGTGCTATTGTTTCTGCAAACGCTAATTTTCCCAGTATCATTGCTTTTATACCTCAATGTAGTAGTGAGAAAATAATGGAGCAAACCGGAGCTAGTGAATTATTGCATGCTTCAAAAGCAAGTTATCTCTATAATACAATAAAAATGAAGGAATCCGTAGACTCTTTACGACTTCCAACGCTTAAAAAGATTAGCAAAGAACTAGAAGTTCCCATAAATGAAATTTCTTATGAGAAAGTCAAAAATAATATCGTTATTACTGATATAGAACCAGTTACAAGGACGACTAATACTGTACAAATAGGTGATATAAAAATGCAAATACTTAGGAATAAATCCATATTTCCTTTAGTGAAAACCAACTGGGGACAAGGAGATCCTTACAATGGATGGTTTGCTTCAGCTGATGTGAAAAATATACAAGACTGGGTAAGAACTGAAGATGGTAATAAGAATTTCTCTTCTGTCCCTGCCGGATGTGTTAATATTGCCATGGCACAGATGATGACACATACTCATCTTTACAGAATACCTCAAATTTCATTTCCGTTTCCTAAACCCAAATACAGTATATGGCAGAGCGGAACTTTTACTCCAAATTGGTCCCTAATGACACAAACTCCGAAACTAGATGACCGGGGTGCAGGCGGTCTTATTGATGCCCAATATTTAATCACCGATCTCTATGTTGAAAACAAAACTACATCCAAAAAAGATTGGGATGGAGCTGTCATTTCAAGTGAAGTTTCAGAGGAAAACATGCTAAAGACGATGAGTAAATATTTTTATTATCAACAAAAAAATGCTTTTAATGCTGATATGGCATGGGCAGCATTACGAGATAGCCATCTAGTGTTAATGTTGACTTCTGATCATGCATTCATCATTTCCGGTATACTTGTTACTGAGAAAGAAATAGCAACTCGTCAATTAGTAAAAACAAATGATGTTTATTGGCATGCTAATTTAGGATGGGCAGACGAATGTACAGGTTATTATAAATTAGACAATGATGCCCACGCATATTTTGATGCTAATGGTGTTCAGGAATGGGATTATAAGATGGATTACTTAAATAATATTTATGCTAAATAGATATAATATGGTAAAGAATAAATATTTAATATACATGCTTATTGCTCCGTTTCTGTTTTTATCATGTACAGACAGCAATATTGTCGGAGAGTTTAATGATGGGAAAACAGATAATAATAAGATAGTTTTAACACCGGATGAATTTGTCAGCATTGCGTACGACAATCCACAGGAATTACCCCAAGAAGCAATAAGTAATATTGTTCTCAATTTCCGAGATAATATAGAAATCGGAAATGAGATTAGCACACGAAGCTCAGAGCCTGCAAAGGTATCCATAGCAAAAAAGTATTATATTACTGAGAAAAAGAATTCTATTGAAACTCTAACAGCCACACGTTCGCCAATATCTGATGAATTTGCCATTCCTATATTTGAGGTTGAAATAGACAATAATAAAGGAAATAAAAGTCTAGCTGTTGTATGTGGTGACGAAAGAGTACCGGAAGTACTTTTCTATCTAGATAATTATATCCCGAAATCCGTAATTGATAATGGGACACGCTATTTATTGGAACTGTCTAAAAAAAATGTATTTTCAGACATCCAACAAATAGAGCATATAAAATCCACCAAAAAGGATTCTACTCTTCGTAAAATTGCCCAGCAATTAAACATACCTCAAAAAAAAATTTCCTATCTTGATATTAAAGACAGAATTATAACTACAGACGAAATTTCAACTAGAAATAATAATCCGGGGAATCAAGCAGGAGGAGTAAATAGACCTCAATCTTACGTAGTAGGTTATGTTAATCCTTTATCTAAAGTAGCATGGAAGCAAGGTGAACCATATAACTATGGCAGACCTATAATGATGATTTATGACGGATATGGAGGCGAACAGGAAGGAAATCTTGCAGTCGGTTGCGCAAATGTTGCAATAGGAATATTGTTTAGTATACTAAAACCGAGCATGTCTTTAAATAATAATCTGCAAATAGATTGGGATTATATAACGTCAGTCGAATCAATTACATTCATTCCTGAAATTCCCGGATATGGTTCTCCGGAAGATATGGTAAATATGATTACAGGATTACTAGCGCAAATTGCAATAGACACTAAATCATTTCCTTCTTACGAAGATAAAAAGCTGACAGATGTAAACACCGGAAATAAATATACAAAATCTGTAATTACAGGAACTGGTACTTCTCCAAGTGACATTACAAATTATTTAAGGAATATAGTTAATTTCTCTGGAAATGAAAATAATAAATTCAATGGGAATTTGGCAAAACAATCTTTATTTGAAAGAAAACCGGTATTTCTACAAGGCTCAGGACATATGGTGGATGCCAATGGCAATATTATTGGCAAAGCCGGGGGACATGCTTGGCTAATCGATGGAGTTGTTATTACGAAGCGTCAACGCCGAGCAGGATACGACCATTATTGGTCAGTAAATATGGGATGGGGAGAATGGTCCAGAACCTACTTTAGAACAAGTAATGATCTGCAAGATTGTGATGTCATATTCAAGACTGATGATGGAGACATTGCATATTACACCCAAGAAATGACCATGTTATATAATATAACGAAAAAATAATAGAACTATGAGATTTGCTATTTTTTTACTTATCGCATCATTATTCATATCTTTATATGGTTGCTCTGAAGAACAACCATACGAAGTTGAAAAGAAATCGGTCTCTATATGGGAAGGGATGACATCGTATGTCATCATAGAAACAGACTTAACACAGCACAACTATAAGTTAGAATCAGAAAATCAAGAAATAGCAACTGCTATTCTTGACGAAATGAGTGTATGCATCGCTACATACAAAAGTGGGAACACCATGATACGACTTATCGATACTGATAATAATAAAATAGCATGTGAGATCTACGTATATGTCAAATACTTCAACAGTCCGGAAATCATCAATTGGGGAATTCCATTAAAAGGTAACCCTGATTATCCGGGAGTAATAATAAAAGCTGTAGATCTAAGAATCCCCCCAGAAATAGAAGTTGAGTTACGAGAAAAAGAGAAACCATTCATTGGTGCTACTTATACATTCAATCAGGAAACCAAGAAGTTCACAATGGAAACTGATTCGGGGATATTCAAAGAAGGTACATACGAATGGAACATTACCTCTTTAACCCTAATGTATGACGATAAAACAGAGAAATTCGGCTTCAAATTTGCTACAGGAATGTCACACGGATATATTCTACAGAGTGACAAAACATCAGAATATCAGCAACGATATCCTGATGCCGGTATCACAGAAGTAAAAGTTAATTATGTCTGGAAGGATAATGAAATAATTCAATTAGGAGGGCTTACATTTTGATCGATACAAAAGTAGATAGACAAGTGAAATTGTTATTTCTGATATTCTGTATATTTACAATTAGCTGCTCAAACGAAGACAAACTAAATTGTGAACCCATTGAATTAAGTAGCAACTCCATACATATTTTAGCAGGAGAAAAAAGAATTGTATATATATTGTCTGATTTAGAAAAATTCCAAATGGGGCTTGGATTACAGTCTGAAAATCCTCGAATAGCAACAGTTGAACCTCAAAATGATAGTAAGGCAATCCTAATCACAGGAAACAGTGTAGGAAACACTTCCATATATCTGCGTGACTTAAGAAATCCTGATAATTTTGCAGAGATTGAAGTTATTTCCGACTACCTTTCCGGAAAGTTCATAGAAAAAGGAGATTCCTCCAGCACTTGGATAAATGGTGGTGACCTGCACATTCGAGAAATAATAGAGAGCGAATTAAAAGAAATTGCCAAGAACCGAACGGGAATACTATACTCTTTTGATAAAGATACTAAAGCTGTGGAAATTGATTACTCTTCATCCGACTATGACAATAATAAAAAGGCCGGAACCTACGAGTGGGATAAAGACAGCCTCACCTTAAACTTTAACAACAACATATCTAAACACGGATTCGCCGTAGTAAACGACCATGCAATTATCATTGTATTAGACTTTACTGAAAAGTATAAATCAAAATATCCGAATGCATCTGTAAGAGGTGCAAAAATCCAATGTTTTCTATCAGCAATTGAATAATTAAGTAAACAAAAACATTATGAGAAAAAACATATTTATATGTATCATTTTTGCTGTATCAATTTCAGCATGTACAAATGAACTAGACAAAGAGATTAATATAGAGACTAATAGTAGTCTTTATGATTTGTCAGAAAGTGAAGCACTTACAATTGCCAAAACGTTTCACGAATCTGTAACATCCGAACCACGAACTAGAGATAATAATACTGCATTTGGTATAAAAAGTACATATAGGCTACACGCTTCTGAAAAAACAAGAGCTTTATCAAGTGAAAAACTCCCCTTAATTTATGAAATAGAAATAAATAACGGTCCGAAGAATGGGAGAATTATTGTTTCCGGAGATAAAAGATTCCAAAAAGTACTCGCATATATACCTTCATTCAATGATTCGGTTTATCAAGTCTCTTTAGGGCCCAACATAATGATGCAAATGGCCAAAAATATTTTAATGGAAAAAATTCAAAACTACAAAGATACATCATCAACACGTTCTCGTCCAGTAGAGTCTATACCTGGGGAAGTAAGCGTAATGATTGTATCATTTTGCAGAACAAACTGGCATCAATTTACTCCATATAACCAACTATTGCCTCAAGCTTTCGTAGAACGTTATGAACGCATATCTCCTAACAGACCTGGAGGAGCTCTATATGGCAACTATCCTACAGGACAAGCTTCTATTGCTATTGCCCAAGCTATGGCATATTTAAGACCTTATTTAAACATTGACGGAATAAATATAAATTGGGAAATATTAACCATGGAAAAAGAAGCGACACAATCCAATGAAAAAATGATCGCAACTTTACTAAAATATGTCTACAATACAATTGGTGCATATCCAGTATGGGGAGAATGTTATAATTATGATAAATGGACTGCTACTGGACCTTCCACCGAGATTGTAAATTCTGTTATTGCAGTGAAAACCCCAATAAGAAATATTTCAAGACAAATAAATACTTCTCAATGCGGACTGACTTGCGATAATGATCAAAGCTGGAATTTAGAAGTTGTAAAAAAATCCCTACTTTCTCTTTATCCTGTTTTCGTAGGTGACCTAGACAAAGTCGCTTTTTTAGTTGATGGATATGCCATTAATGAAGAAAACTCCGTTTACCTCCATTGTAACTTTGGTATGAATGAGAGTTTTAATGGCTATTACATGGTTAATGATAACGGAAGCATAGTATTTGAGCCCGGTGGTTATTTTTATAGAGACATAAATCTTGGTATAATCGCTAATATAAGAAACCGATAAACTCAAAACAACGTTATTTACACATTAGTTGTCCACCTCTTTTATCACTTTTTATATTTGCAAGACATATATACTCAATCCTGCGATGAAAGAGATGAACAGTCAATAGAAACTAAGAAGGGGAAATAGTTTTCCCCTTCGGCAAATTTACAACCAACGCTGGAATAAGTCTCTATTTGATTGTCGGATAGAAGAAAATAAGCTAACTTTGTTCTCTATAATTAAAAAGGGCAATTATGGAGGCAGCAATCAAGAAAATACCATACGGGATGACGGACTTCGAGTCTATCATCCGTGATGGTTATTATTATGTAGATAAAACCCAATATATAGAGAAAGTAGAAAATATAAGCCGTTTCTTTTTCTTTGTCCGTCCCCGTCGTTTCGGGAAGAGTCTTTTCCTGAACATGCTGGGTCTTTACTACGACATCAACAAGAAAGACAAGTTCGAGGAAAGCTTCGGAGAATTATATATAGGCAAACATCCCACGCCCAACCGTAACAAATATCTGGTGTTGACGCTCAACTTCAGCAGTGTAGCCAGCGATATGGAGACTTTGAAACAGACTTTCAATACCTATTGTAAACTGGTGATGAGTGCTTTTGCCAAAGATTATAGTGACCTATTAGGGAAAAATATCGCAGAAGAACTGGAAAAATATGATACCGCAGCCGAGATATTGGGATTCTTATGCTTGTCCGCCAAAAGCAAAGGATTGAAAATATATCTTATCCTTGACGAATATGACAACTTCGCCAATAACATTCTGGTAGATTACGGCAATGAACGTTATCACAGCATCACCCACGGCAACGGATTCTTCCGCGGATTCCTCAAGGTAGTGAAGGATTATTCAAACTCTGTCATCGAGCGAATCTTCCTCACGGGAGTCAGTCCTGTGACAATGGACGACCTGACAAGCGGATTCAACATTGCGGATAATTATAGCAGCAACTCCATATTTAATAATATGATAGGTTTCAACGAATACGAAGTGCGCGATTTGATAGATTATTACAAAGAACGCCGGGACCTACCGCACTCTACAGACGAACTGATAGAAATCATGAAACCGTGGTATGATAATTATTGCTTTTCCACCGAAGCACTGGACGAACCGTCCATGTACAATTCGGACATGGTGCTCTACTTCATGAACCGCTATCTGCTAAACATGCGCATACCCAACACAATGCTCGATGCCAACATCCGTACCGACTATAACAAACTGCGCCACCTTATCCGCGTAGACAAGACTTTTGGAGAAAATGCAAGTGTCGTACAGGAAATAGTAGAGAAGGGCGCCACTAGCGGAATCATTGCCGACAGTTTCCCGGCCGAGAATATTATAAAAACCGAATACTTCAAGAGTCTCCTCTATTATTATGGTATGCTTACCATCAACGGCACTAGAGGCCCGATGAATATACTCTCCATCCCCAACCAAACGGTGCGCGAGCAACTCTATGGATACATGATAGACATCTACAAAGATAGCTCCGGTCTCAATTTGGAAGTGGAAAAGCTAAACATACTGATGTATGAAATGGCATACGAAGGTGATTGGAATCCTTACTTCGAATATATCGTCGAACGCCTGAACAAGCAAAGCAGCATCCGTGAATTTATAGAGGGGGAAGCACACGTGAAAGCTTTCATTCTCGCTTATCTGGGACTAAATAGTTACTATATCGCACGCCCCGAATACGAAAGCAACAAAGGATATGCCGACATCTTCCTCCACCCCCGCCTGATGCAGCTTCCCGACATGGCATACAGCTACTGCATTGAAGTGAAATACGCCAAACGGGACGCTTCGGATGCTGAAATCAAAAAGCTACTGTCTGATGCAAAAACGCAACTGAAACAGTATGCGACAAGCGAATGGATCAGGCATGACAAGGGAACGACAGAATTGAAATGCATCGCATTGGTATTTCAGGGTTGGAAACTAGTGAAAGTGGAAGAGGCATAAACAGCTAAGCCCTCCCTATACCTTATCATACTCTTTCATCGTTTATCATGGAATCTATATCCAAGCCCCAGCATCAGATTGTTGGGGTCTTTAAACTTGCTCAACTGGTATCCTACGTGCAAAAACAAATGACGTGTGACGTAAGTCTTGAGAGCCAGAATTTGATAGAACCCTTCCATATCGTCACCGCTGTATATCAAATTCCGACCGACGCCGACATTGATGGAGAAAACGGGCATCACCAGTTCTGCCCGAAGAGATAACCCCACGGCAAACTGCTTACGGAAAGGAGGACGATGAAACTTCAAATCGCCCAAGTAATACTCGCCCACTCTATACTCTTTGAGATTGGCACTCTCATCATATTGCGCATCCGCAGAAAGCCCTGCCCGAAAATAGTTGTTGAAATTATACATCGGGGCGAAATTGATGCCCGCCACACCGAACGAACCGGGAATCATACTCGACACATCGTCTCCGATCAGTCCCCTTTTGCGGGTGGCTCCGTAGATCACCAGGTCATAGCTGACGTGAGGTTTTATAAAGAGCCGTCCGGGAGTGATGGGACCGGGTCCCTCATCCACGCCCAAAGTACGCACGATGCCGATTCTTCCTCCAATAACATTAAGGCCGCCATTAGGATAATGCGTGTTTCCATTGGAAAAATGGGTGAGATCTACACCTGCCGCCAGTTTCCAGTACTTGTGAACTTGCCAGTTCAGCAAAAAGCCGAGATTGATGTACGCATTGATCTTGGAGCCAATCAGCACGTTTTGCGGATTGGATAGTTCATCATATTTCTTCCAGCCAAAAGAAGCCCCGAAGTTCCATTCGTAATCGAACGACAGACGGGGGGACAGTTGCGCGATACGTGACCCTTGAAAAGCGTATACCGACACGGGATTTCCCAATTCAGCGGGACTAAAGAAAGTATGGTAGGAAATGCCAATACCCTGATAGGTATGGGGAAAGAGCCTGCCGAGGTTGGATTCTTTGCTGAATCTGAAAGCGTACTTGAAATGGAAGGAAAGCGATTGGTCGATTTTCTTTTGCTGCGCATTGTCTCCTTGCAGAAAACTATGGGTGGAGACGATATATCCCGGACGGACGTCGAAGCCAAGCTGATGGCGGATCAGGGGATGGCTGACGCTGTCGTTCCGTTGCCCGATGATTGTCTGGGCTTCCAGATTTGCGTTGATTGCCGGATGTACCAGAAGGCAAAGGAGGCACAGCAACTGTATGGCGTTCCTATTTCTAATCATTGATATATTAGTTGTTGATAGGTTAGTTTTTGAGAGAGACATCCCTGTGTGTTATGTGATATTTTACAGGCATTTCGCTATGCAACGTACCGCTTACGGTTCGTTGCTTCTTGGTTTTGGGGTGAGAAACATAGAGGGTATACCGCGTTTCCAACCAATCATACACCATCCATAAAGTATAGGTTCGAGCAGTCCGGGGAGGAATTATGTCTTCTTCCTGCTCCGTATTAGAGCAAGACAACATTTGTTGTGCAGAAATGAGCGGTGCCCGTTTGCCGTTCATAGTTAAATATCCGTCTTTCATGCTTGGTATTTCCACCGTCAGACCGGCTTCGCCCAGTAATTGAAAAGCTTCGGGCACATCGCTTTTAAATCTCATAAAATGGTAAAAAGACTCGAAAGGGGAAAACGTGTATGTAGAAAAAACATCTGTAAAGTTATGAAAGGAGACGCCTTCTTTTCTCTCTGTCCTGTTTTCTGGATTGTAAGAATATGCATTCAAAGAATAAGTGATGCTATCCATCACATATCTGTCTGCCGGAGAAATCTCGACGCGTATCTCCTGCCACTCATACTCGTTGCTCGCCCTGAGCTGGAATTGAAAAGGAGCGGAAAGGGCATTCTCGCCCACCGTTATCTTCACTTCTTTGGGATGAACGCGTTCGATGGTGAAATCAATCATCTCTCCGGTGCACACAATCTTTCCAAACCCGTTCAGCGATGGACCTTGGTCAGTTGTTATCAGGCGATTGTCCGCATCATATATTTTATATTGAATGGGAAAATCGAAGGCTATATACATCCAATCCCAATTGGCAGCTGCAAATTGAATAGTGGCAACATCCCCGTTCCCGTCCAGCGTCAGTTCGGAATCGGAAGAACGGAAGTCGTCGACAAACACGTCTCCGTTACAACCATAAAACTCCCCAAGGATAAGAAAACAGACCGTCAGGTACAGGAATCTTTTCATATTGTTTCTCGCTTGTTCATTCTCTTTTGTTCTCTACGGACAAAAGTAACATATATTTTCAGAAACAGCATACAAACCCGCAAGAAGTTACTAATTAATCAAACAGTTCTTTCAACACCTCCAATGATTTCAATGCCGGGAAGTCGGGCAGATGCAAGCGGTAATAATCATTCATAATCGTCAGGCAACGGGTACGCTCCGCACGGCTCATGCCAAAAAGATGCATTGTCTCATAGTTCATGCGCATCAGTTGACGGAGACGGGCAGCCTCTTCGGGATTGATATAAGAGGAATGTAGTTGGGGACGAATAGAAGTGAAGCAGGCATTCAATAAATCAAAGTAATCGCCGGTATGATAATCCTCCAGATTCGGATAAAGTCCCAGAAAACGGGAAAGACGCATCAAGAACACCAGATGAAAATTGGCAAAGCCGTCTCCACACTCATCCAGCCAAATGATGGAATGTTGCAGATAAGCAAATAACGGACGATTCTCCGCCTCCTCCCGGATAGCCCTGTAAAGAAACTCCGACAGAAAAAGTGCCATCGAAGACTTATACGGATCGTATGGAATGGAAGAAAAAGGATAAAAGGATTTCGCTTCTTTCACACGATAAAGAGTTGCATTGGGGCGATAGTCGGCCTCGAACTCAATAAAAGACAAGGGCTGGAAAAGTACGGATTTCACAGCCGCTTTCCGCGAACGGGGCACTGTTACAAGAAAAGAAGCCCTGCCGGACAACTCTGTATACATATCCACAATGATAGATGTATCATTGTATTTCAATGTATGAAGAACTATTCCTTTCGTCTTTTGCAGCATAACCGATATTTATCTCGTTTCCAATCCGAAGCAAAGCTACAAAAAAACACAAAATAATCGGAGACATACGCCGTTAAATATCGCTTCCACTTCCTTATCTTGCGCGTACATGAGCACAAACCTTATAAATAATACGCTTATTTTGTAGCAGTATGCCTATAAATTCTTTGTTATCATTCATCGTCTCCGGTATTTGTTCCGTTAGTCGCCTAAAGATTCATTTAGTTACAAAAGAAGTTACCAATAAGCAGCTTTTTTATTTCGCTATATATAATAAGGTGGTAAGAAAACATGCTTCCTACTGTTTTTCACAGGAGAGATTTTTTTATATAAAAATCACAACCATATATTTCACTGAATATCAGCCAAAAAGAAAGACATCTGTGAAAAAAAACACATATTCATTGAAAATTTTTCTATGAATCATTTGCCAGTTTCAAAAAAGTTCCTACCTTTGCATCCGCAATCGAGAAACAAACACAGATTCGAGAAAGCAAAA
>OHAE01001980.1_pt1 | contig 13553 bp, 10 predicted proteins | sample 1577061 | NCBI WGS metagenome assembly OHAE01 (sample SAMEA3541535, study PRJEB24748) | human gut metagenome | biome: human gut; feature: human-associated habitat; material: faeces | place: China | collected 2012
CCGGACGGTTAAGCCTTGACTTTTTGGTTACTTTTGGGTCAAGCCAAAAGTAACATATCACAAAACAATTAAAACAACACACAAAATAATCAAGTATGAAACGATACGATATAAAAACGACCGATACCGAGACCCTCCGCAAATGGTATTACCTGATGAGTCTCGGCAGGGCGCTCGATGAAAAGGCGCCTTCTTACCTGCTCCAGTCCTTAGGCTGGTCCTATCATGCCCCTTATGCCGGGCATGACGGCATCCAGCTCGCCATCGGGCAGGTATTCCACCGGGGAGAGGATTACCTCTTTCCCTACTACCGCGATATGCTGACCGTCCTGTCTGCCGGAATGACGGCGGAAGAAATCATCCTGAACGGCATCTCGAAAGCGACCGATCCGTCCAGCGGCGGACGGCATATGTCCAACCACTTCGCCAAGCCGGAGTGGCATATCGAGAACATATCCTCGGCGACCGGGACACACGACCTGCACGCCGTAGGTGTCGCCCGTGCAATGGTTTATTACGACCATAAAGGCATTGCGATCACCTCGCACGGTGAATCCGCCACTTCCGAGGGCTACGTCTACGAAGCCATCAACGGGGCGAGCAACGAGCAGCTCCCCGTTATCTTTGTCTTGCAGGACAACGGCTACGGCATCTCCGTCCCCAAAAAGGATCAGACGGCCAACCGCAAGGTAGCCGACAACTTCTCAGGCTTCAAGAACCTGCGCATCATCCACTGCAACGGAAAAGACGTTTTCGACTCGATGAACGCCATGACCGAAGCCCGCGAACATGCGATCAATACGCATAATCCGGTGATCGTCCATGCAAATTGCGTACGCATCGGCTCCCATTCGAACTCCGACAAGCAGACTTTGTATCGCGATGAAAACGAACTTGCCTACGTGAAAGCAGCCGATCCGCTGCAAAAATTCCGCCGTATGCTGCTCCGTTACAACCGCTTGACCGAAGAGGAACTGAAGCAGATAGAAGCACAGGCAAAAAAAGACCTGAGCACAGCCAACCGCAAAGCGATGGCGGCTCCCGAACCCGATCCTGCAACGATCTTTGACTATGTCTTGCCCGAACCTTACCTGCCGCAGAAATATACAGACGGCACACACAAAGAAGAAAATGGCGAAAAGAAAACACTGGTAACCGCAATCAACGAAACACTGAAAGCAGAATTCCGCCATAACCCGGATACATTCCTGTGGGGACAGGACGTGGCCAACAAAGACAAAGGCGGCGTGTTCAACGTCACCAAAGGCATGCAACAGGAGTTCGGGCCGAAGCGTATCTTCAATGCTCCCATTGCCGAAGACTACATTGTAGGCACGGCCAACGGCATGTGCCGCTTCGACCCGAAAATACATGTCGTGGTGGAAGGAGCCGAATTTGCCGACTACTTCTGGCCGGCCATCGAGCAATATGTCGAATGTACACACGAATACTGGCGAAGCAACGGACAGTTCACCCCTAACCTGACACTCCGCCTGGCATCGGGCGGTTATATCGGCGGAGGGCTCTACCACTCGCAAACGATTGAAGGGGCACTGACCTCCATTCCGGGAGCCCGCATCGTCTATCCTTCTTTTGCCGATGATGCGGCAGGACTGTTGCGCACCAGCATACGTTCGAAGGGCTTTACCGTCTTTCTCGAACCGAAAGCGCAATATAACTCGGTCGAAGCAGCCGGTTTTGTGCCGGAAGACTTCGAAGTTCCTTTCGGGAAAGCCCGTATCCGCCGGCCGGGCAGCGACCTGAGCGTGATCACATATGGCAATACCACGCATTTCTGCCTCAGTGTCGCCGAGAAGCTGAAGAAAGAGCATAACTGGGACGTGGAAGTCATCGACATCCGCTCGCTGATCCCACTCGATACGGAAACGATCTTCGCTTCCGTGAAAAAAACCGGCAAGGTGCTGATCGTACATGAAGACAAAGTGTTCTCAGGTTTCGGAGCGGAAATAGCCGGTATCGTCGGCACGGAAATGTTCCGATACCTGGATGCTCCGATCCAACGCGTCGGTTCTACCTTTACGCCTGTCGGTTTCCATCCGGTCCTCGAAAAGGCGATCCTGCCCGGAGAAGAACGGATCTACAACGCAGCAAAAGCATTATTGGAATATTAATGAAGAGGGTATGTCAAAATCTCCTTGTCCCCGCACTTGATGCGGGGCTGCAAAAGGACAGACCTTATCAATCAGATTTTATAGGGCCGGTTTTAATGCGATCCCGCGAGGGGCGCGGGAACAGGATAGTTTTGACACACCTTCTATAAACAACATACAAAATGAAGAAAATAGGTTTATTCTATGGTGGCACAACCGCTAAAACAGCCGTAGTCGCCTTGAAAATACAAGAAGCATTCGCAGAAAACGAAGTCGTCCTGATCCCGATAGAAGGGGCGACACGCAAGGAGTTCGAATCGTTCGACAATATTATTGCCGGAACTTCCACCTGGTTCGACGGAGAACTGCCGACTTACTGGGACGAGTTCATGCCGGAAATAGAATCCATCGACATGACGGGCAAGAAAGTCGCACTATTCGGGCTCGGAGACCAAGAACGCTATCCCGACAATTTCGTCGATGGGATCGGCATTCTGGCGGAAGCCTTTACCAAAAGCAATGCGGAACTGATCGGTTTCATGCCTGTCAACGACTACCATTTCACCCAATCACGGGCCGTTAAGGAAGGGCATTTCCTGGGACTTCCCCTCGATATCGAGAACCAGTCCGGACAAACGGAGGAACGGATACTGAAATGGGTGGCGAAACTGAAAAAGGAGTTTCAATAATATTTGCATTTGTTTCTGCTCTTGGCAGGGAGCTGTGTCGAAGCAAAATTTTGCTTACTAATAGATATAATTTAGGCACGGATTTCACGGAAAACACGGAAAAAATAAATTCATCCGTGTAAATCCGTGAAATCCGTGCCTAAAAATATTGTGATAAAGGTGTTTTCCGATTACTGCAAGCGACGAATGCCCACCGCCTTATTATACTGGGCGAGAGACGCTTTCTGCTGATACCAAGTCTGAATCAAGCTGCTATAGGACTGAATCCAGGAAAGCTGGGCGGAAAGGACATCGAGGATCGGAAGTTTTCCCTCTTTATAGCTGAACGTATTCAGGTCGAGATTTTCCTCAGCGATCTTGCAGGCTTCTTCGGCAACATCGATCTGCTTCGTGTTTTCCGTCAGGCTGGTCCAGGAATTGGCTACCTCCTGGGAAATCTGGTCGCGGGTGTAATCCATAACATATTCCTTACTGCGTAAGATAGCTTTCTGAGAATTCACCTCTTTGAAACGGGCTCCCCAACGAAACAAAGGTATCTTCAGGGAGGCGAACACGGCAGGTGTCCAAAGCTGGTCGGATCCTTTCACGTTCAACATCGGAGTGCCCCAGGTTCCCTGAAAACCGATAGCCAGTGTCGGATTATACTTTGCTTTTGACAGGTTGATCTGCCGCTTCTGGTATTCAACATTCAATCGGGAGATCGTAAAGTCCGACCGGTTCTGCAAAGCGGCCTCTTCCCCTATGTGCATCGGCAACGGCTGCACCGTCGTGATGGCATCGGCAATCTCCACCGGTGTCATAGGAGGAACACCCATTAGCACATTCAGGTTCTGCAAGGCGATCTGATAATCTTTGTACGCAGCGCTTTTGTTCAATTCCGCTTCTTTCAAACGGGACTGTACCTGCAAGAGGTCGGTCTTACTGATCTGCCCGTCATTGAAACGGGTTGTCAGCACGTTTGCCAATTCCTGCACAATATCGACATACTGGCACATGACATCGTACATGCCTTTACGGGCAGCAGCAGACCAGTAGTTCAGGTCGGCGGCATACACGATATTATCCGTCGTCAGGTCTTCCGCCTCGGAAGCGATCTGTCCCTGTATCTGGGCGGCCTTGTAATTGTTGTAGATTTGTCCGCCGGCATAGATCGGCTGACTTACGGTAGCTCCCAAACTATAGGTGTTATGATCCATTTCGACAGCCATGCCGGGGCCGAAATCCAAATCGTACTTATTGATACGGTACTGGTAGCTGCCGGAGAAATCGACAGCCGGGAAGAAAGCGGTCTTGGCCGCCTTGATAGCATGCTGCATCGCAATACGCTCTTCCGCACTCTGTTTGATCTGGCGGCTATATTCAAGCACTTTCTGCTTGTAGTCCGCAGCCGTGACGGGCTTTTCCTGTGCTCCCACCGATAAAGCCCCCAACAGCATACAACCGATAATTATTTTATTTCTCATACTCATTATACCGATTTAATCTTAAAGAATATACAATAGGTCACCGGAAGCACGAAGATGGTCAGGATGGTCGAAACGAACAGACCTCCCATAATCGTCGCCGCCATACCGGCAAACATGGCATCGCCCAACAATGGCAACATACCCAAAATCGTTGTCCCCGATGCCATCGTCACCGGAACGATACGCGTCTTGGTTGCCTCGATCACCGCATTGACCGGCGCCAGACCACTGTCAAGCTGCAATCCTATTTCGTCCACCAGCACGATCGCATTCTTGATATTCATACCGATCAGACCTAACAGACCTAACATGGCAAAGAAATCGAGCGACTTGCCAAACACCAGCAACCCCAATACCACACCGATGAAGATCAGAGGCAACATACACATAATCAAGACCGGCTTCCGGTAGTATTTCGGGAAGAGGAACAACAGGGTGAGATAGATCAGACCGAACATCAACGGAATATTGGCAGCAATCGCCTTGTTACCTTTATCCTGTTCAGACTGTTCGCCGAAGTATTGCAGTTTGTATCCTTCGGGAACCTGCACCTCTTGCTGGATATCCTGCCACAACTGGCTGAAAGCAGCCATCGTATTGGCTCCGCGTTTCGGCTCGCACTGCATCATCATATAACGCTGACGATTATAACGCTTCACGACACTGTACTCATAATCGAGCGAGAAGTCGTCGATCACCTGCTCCACTTTGACAGAACGCCCCTTGGCGCTGTAGACAGGCAAAGTCTTGATATCGTTCAGGTTCATCGAATCGCGATCGGCATCTTTCAGCAGGATCGGCATAAACACATCTCCTTCGCGATATTCGCCTAAAGGCACGCCATTGGTTGCCGAACGAAGCGAATAAGCCATCTGCTGACGGGTGATACCTAAACGGAGACCTTTTTCCTGCGAGTACAACGGCTTCCATACCGGAACCTTGTTTCCCCAGCTGTTGCGCACTTCCATCACCATGTCGTTCTTGCGGGCGATTTCTTGTGCACGCTGTGTCAGAGCCACCAACGTATCGATATTATCGCCAACAAACCCGATTTCAATTGCAGCATCAGGCACAGGAGACAAAGCAAACAAAGCTGAACGAGTCAAAATATCCGGATAGTTGGCGACCATATATTCATAGAACTTGTTTTCCTCGCTCTGTGCATCTTTCGCGTCCTTGGTTTCGATCAGGACATTGGCGAAGTTCGGCTTCGGACCGATAGACGAACTTGCCAGATAATAACGTACCGGCGAACCTCCCAGCGTGAACGAATAGGATTTGATCTTATCATTATTCTTGAGATACTCTTCTATCTTGATCACATTCCTTTCCACATCGTCGATCCCATACCCTTCCGGGAAGATCAGGTCGGCACGAAAATAGGGCTTGTTCATGATCGGGAAGAAGCTCTGCGGCATAATGCTCATGATGAACAAAGACAAGAACAAGGTTGCCACCACCGAAGTAAGCGTGAGATAACGACGTTTGATCAGACGTCCCAGCACATTTTCAAACTTATGGTACAGTTTGGTGTCATAGGGATCTTTGGATTCACCCGGTTTCGCCTCCTTCAAGATGAAATTCCCGAAAGTCGTCGTTTGCGTCAAAGCCAATATCCAACTTAACCCCAAGGATACACCAAGCACGATAAACAATGGCTTGACAATTTCGGCCACCGAAGCTGGCGCCAAATACATCGGCAAGAAAGAACAAACAGCGATAAAGGTCGCACCCAACAACGCCCACTGCGGTTTGGTGGCCCCATCGACCAGCGCCTGATAGCGTGACAGACCGCGCTTGATACCGACCTGCGCATTATCGGTCACCACAATCGCGTTATCCACCAGCATACCCATCGCAATGATGAAAGCAGCAAGAGACGTACGGTTCAGCCCGACACCCCAGATCAGCATAATCAGCAACGTTCCGCCAACCGAGAATAGCAGTGAACTACCCACCAGCATACCTGCACGCGATCCCATCACAAGGAAGATAATCACGATTACGATGAGCAACGATTCGATCAGATTCAGGATAAATCCGTTATTCGCCTCGTTGGCAATCTGATTTTCCGGATAGATGGTTTTCAGTTCCATACCGATCGGGAAAAGCTGTTCCATCTCTTTCAAATGTTCGGCAACAGCGTCACCGACAGCCACCACATCATCTTTCGCACCCGTAGCCACACCGATACCGATGGCCCGTTTGCCATCCACACGCATCAGGTTGGAAGGCGGGTCCATATAGCCTCGTTCGATGGTTGCGATATCACCCAGGCGTACTTCGCCTCCACCCTTTGTCACAATCAGCTGGTCGCGTATATCCTCTATACTTTTATAAGTACCTTCGGCACGTACACGAAGCTGGTAGGTCCCGGTCATGATCTCACCCGTATTGACCAGCAGGTTCTGGGTTTGCAGGACTTGCTGAATCGAATTCGGATCGATCCCCAAGTTCGCCAGCTTGGGAACCGAGATACGCACATTCACGACCTGCGTCTGTTCCGCAAACAGATAGACCTTCTGCACACCCTGAATAGGAGTCAGCTCGGTCTTGATCTTCTGCGCCCAATCGCGCATATCGTCGTAGGTAAAACCTTCGTCGGCTGTCAGGGCGTAATAGATACCGAACACGTCCCCGAAATCATCACTCACATTGATGGCAGAGGCGCCACTCGGAAGGCGAGGCTGTATGTTAGCCACCTTACGACGCAATTCGTCCCACTTGACCGGCATATAATCCGGGGCCAAAGTCGGCTGCAACTCAATCGAGATCTTCGACATGCCGAAATAAGATTCAGACTTGATCTGAAAAACATCCGACATGGACTGAATTTCCCTCTCGATAGGTTCCGTTATCAATTTTTCTACCTCCTGAGGAGTAGCACCCGGATATTGCGTAACCAAAACAGCCTGCTTGATTACGAAAGGCGAGTCCTCCTTCTTCGGCAATTTAAAGAAAGAATATATACCTCCTATCAGCATGATAGCCAAAAAGAAATATATAATCTTCTTATTCTCTAAAGAATATACTGGAAGATTCATTATTTATCAGCTTAATCTGTTAATACTTTTACCTGTTGTCCTTCAACCAGGCGGGTAGCCCCGGCGGAAACGACCTGGTCACCGGCTTTCAGCCCTTTGGTTATTATAACATTGTCTTTTCCTACCAGTCCGGATTCTTCGATCTGGCGACGTTCTACCTTTTGCGACTGGGCATTATAAACAAAGACAAATTTGTCGTTATTTTCTTCACTCGCTACAATAGCGGAAAGAGGCACCAACACCGCTCCCTCGTTAAAGCTTGCACTCTCGATATGCAGCACCACGCGACAGGAGAAGCCGACAGCCACTTTGTATTTGTTCAGATTAAATTCGGGATCGTCGATATATAGGAAAACGGGAACGCCGGAACCATCGGGAGACGCTTCCACATATTCCTTCACTTTCGCTTTGAAACGGATTCCCTTGTAGTTATCAAACTCCACATAGATCTGATAAGGAGTCGAGAAATAGGTAATGTTCGTTTCAGGCATCGTATACTGGATCTGCAACTTGTTCGGGTTAATCAAGCAAACGATCCCTTGCCCGGCCTGTACCTTCTGATAATTCTCGACATATTTCTTCTGGATAAATCCATCGAACGGAGCACGCAGTTTCGTTTGTTCCAGCTGATTCTGCGCATATTCGAATGCAGCCTTTGCATTCGAATAGGAAGCTTCGGTCGTTTCATATTCCTGCTTCGAAATAGCCTGTTTGGATAACAGCTTCTTCGCACGTTGCAACTGTGCTTCGGCTGTTTGAAAAGAGGCTTTTTTCGCTTCATATTCCCATTTGAAATCCTGAGGGTCGATCTCTGCCACGACCTGTCCCGTACGGACTTTTTGTCCTTCATCCACCTTCAGCGAAATCAGCGGTCCGGACATTTTAAAGGCCAGATCACTGAACTGATCCGGCGATACGACACCGCTAAACGACTTTTCCACAAGATTCAATGAGGTCACTTCCGCCAACTTTACCGGACGGGGACCTTGCTCCTTCACCGGCGGCTGACTACACGACATCAATGCTGCCAATACAAAAACAGGGATTAATTTACCATTCATGATAACTTGCATTTAGTTATTTATTATTACTATTATATTCTGACTATTAATTGCATACCCAGAGAATACAACATTCTTTTAAAATCTATTGTTCCGGTTCCGACCGGATTTCAAAGTGTACCCTCCGATAATTTTTCGGATATACGCATTAAAATGACCAACGGCTCCAATCAACCGCCGCTTCCATTTCGTTTTCCTGATCGTCGGGGATAGACGGGAAGAAGTCAATACCTGTTGCCTTCTCCACGCTGTCGATAGGTATCGCCATCGATTTCAGCGAATTATCTTTATAATCCCTATTCTCGAAAAGAAATCCGATACCCTTATAGCCTTTCGCCGTATGATAACACAATACCTTATAAAAGGCTTTGGGTATCGCAACCCTGTTTTTTCCCAACCGTTTCATATCGCCTGTAATAACGGGGCCCGTAACAATCAAAAGCGAACCGTTATCCAACGCCCACAAGCGGCACTGTTCCTCCAGGTCTTTCCATATGCCCCGGTTTAATTTCGGTTTTTGCGGGCAGATATTGCTCAGGTAAAAAGACTCGCGCATGGCTTTTGCAGACCATTTCATATCGCCTGCCGGAGCTAAATGGCCACGATCGTAGCCGGAACGCGTATAATCTTCGTTCATCGCCGTCGAACCTTTCACCTGCGGGTCGGGTACAAACTTATTAGAACGTTCCGTCTTTTTGCTTTTGGCTTCCGTTGCCGTCAATTCGTACGCGACCCAGTTAGCTATACGGTACTCGGAATTATAAGAAACCGTATATCCTTCGTGCTTGATAACCTGCTCCTGGCGTTTCTCCTTTAGGCGGGGTATCTCTGTATTTGCGGGGATTTTAAATGTTTTTGTGGAAGACTTGGCAAGAGTCTTATTGGCAGATGTTTTGTCCTGTATCTTTTGTTTCGGAGCGGTTGCAGCCTTTTTTGAAGAAACGACTTCCTGTCCCTTTTTCTCCAGAGCCGTCGGTTTGTGTCCGGCCATCGGAACAAAATAATCATATATAAACAGAACCCCTATAAAACAAGCCACTACAATAAAGGCGCCAATAAACATTCGCTTCACTGTGGAAAGGAAAGACGAAGTCTTTTGAACTTTTTTCCGCGGTTTCCTTGCGCTTTTTCTCTTTGCCATCTCTCTTGATAAAACCTATTCCTACTTAGGCGCAAAAGTAGACAATATAAAGATGCTATACAACACATATGGAGGGAATGTATTGGTTTGAATTGTTAGAAAAAAGTGCCCCAATGCACACAATCCTCTATAAACATGTTTTCAAATCAATCCTAAGTAAAGATGGAACATATTATACCAACAAGTATATCGATATAAAATGACAGATACTACCGCCCAATACGAAGAAATGCCATACTGGATGCATATATTTATATTTGTCTAAAAAGAAAAACAGGCAGCCTACCGTATAAAATAGCCCTCCTCCGATCAACCAATACAGAACATCCATCGAACCGGTTTCACGAAAAACATGCAACAAGGGTTTAAAAGCAATTATGACTACCCAACCCATTGCCAGATAACAAACTGTTTTCAGATGGTCTTTCTTTCTCATCTTCTTGAAACTCAGCCAAACACCTGCCACTGCCGCGATCCATATGACGGCGAATAGTGACCAACCCCAATAACCTTCCTGCCGGAGGGCCAGCAACGTAAAGGGTGTATAAGTTCCCGCAATATGCAAATAAATCGCACCATGATCGAACCGCCGCAAGAGTCTTTTCTGTCGTGCATGGGTCGAAGCATGGTAAAATGTAGAGGTCACATACGAAAGTGTCATACAAACGGCATAAACAGCAAAACTACCGATCGCCCAAGGATTTCCACTTCGGATAGCCGCCATCATCAAAATAATGATAGCGGTCATTCCAAAAAGCATTCCGGCACCATGTGTCAAGACATTGGCAACCTCTTCACCATATGTTTGTCGTTGCCTGGCAGCCATCCGCTTATAATTGTTCGGCCTTGAACCCGGCCTCTTTTACTGCTGCAATCACAATAGCAGGAGCAAGATCAACTTTCACTTCCAACACCTTATTCGGATCGGCCAAATCAATCGACCAGTCATCCGAAGCCATCAATGTATTGAGCTTTGCACCTATTGCCGCTACACATCCACCACACTTTGCATTCGTTTTAAATTTTATTGTTGCCATAGCTGTTACGATTTATGATTTATGAATACAAAAATAGGGATATTGCCATGAAATTATAATTCATAAATCATAATTTTTTTCATTTCATGAATTTCAATCTTAAACTATTCAATACCACTGAGACGGAACTGAAAGCCATTGCTGCACTCGCCAGCATCGGATTCAACAGCAGTCCGTTTATCGGGAACAAAACGCCCGCAGCCAATGGGATACCGATTACATTATATATAAATGCCCAAAACAAGTTCTGATAAATCAGGCGGACTGTCTGTTTGGACAAACGGATCGCACCGGGAAGCAGCAACAGGTCGGACGTGATAAGCGTAACCATAGCCACATCCATTGCAATATCAGTTCCTTTTCCCATCGCGATGCTGACATCGGCCCGTGCAAGCGCTTGCGAGTCGTTAATGCCATCGCCGACCATCGCCACTTTCTTACCTTGCTGCTGTAAAGATATGATATATTCCTCCTTATCGTTCGGCATCACTTCCGCCTTATAATAACCGATATCCAAGGTTGCGGCAACCCGTTCGGCTGTCCGGACACCGTCGCCCGTCAGAAGATGTACTTCTATTCCCTGCTTTTTCAGTTCCTTAACGGCTTCTGCAGAAGTCGGCTTGATACGGTCCGAGATCGCCAGAACTGCCAATAGGCGGGTTTCCTGACCATAAAAAACAACACTTTGCCCATCTTCCTGCCATTGCCCGATTTGCTTCCGTACCTTTTCCGGAATACCAGCCTGAAATATGTCAAGCAATCCCTGGCTCCCCACCCAGTAGGTAACTCCTTCGACCTGAATGCGTACGCCACGTCCCGTCAGGCTCTCGAAATTTTCTGCCTCACAGACCTTTGCACCGGATTCTTCCAACCAACAGAGAATAGCGGATGCCAGAGGATGTTCGGATTTCTGCTCCGCTGTGTACAAGACATCCAAATAACGGATATTGTCATCTGAAATCCAATACGAATCCGTGACAACCGGCACACCTTCCGTCAATGTTCCGGTCTTATCCAAAACAACCGTATCAACCTTGCATAGATTTTCCAAAGCGAAGGCATCCTTAATCAGGATATGCTGTTCGGCCCCTTTTCCCATTCCGACCATTAAGGCAGTCGGCGTAGCTAATCCCAACGCACACGGGCAAGCAATAACCAGCACCGAAACGGCAGATAGCAATGCATATGAAAAATAACTTTCTCCTCCTATCACCAACCAACAAACAAAGGTGAGAAACGAAAGCAATACGACGACCGGTACAAATATACCACTTATTTTGTCTACAATCCGCTGAACGGGGGCCTTACTTCCCTGCGCCGATTGAACCATCTGCACGATCTGGGCCAATACGGTCGTACCTCCGACACTTGTCGCTTCCATCGTAAAAGCGCCTTTCTGGTTGATCGTTCCGGCCAACACTCGGTCACCGGCATTTTTCTCCACCGGAATCGGCTCTCCGCTTAGCATACTTTCGTCCACCGAAGAGCTCCCCTGTAAAAGCGTCCCGTCCACTGGAATCTTTTCGCCCGGCCGTACACTGACTACATTACCGACCTGAAGATTCGAAATAGGCACCTCCTCTTCTCTACCGTCCGTTACCAAACGAGCTGTTTTAGGCTGTAATCCCATCAATCCTTTTATGGCTGAAGAGGTACTGTTCTTAGCCCGCTCCTCCATCAGTTTGCCTAACAAGACGAACGCGATGATCACACCTGAAGCCTCATAATAAACATGTGGTTCCAGTCCTTTTCCCAGCCAAAATCCGGGACATAAGGTGTTGAAAAGGCTGAACAGGAAAGCTATCGAAGTACTAAGTGCGACCAATGTGTCCATATTGGCTTTTCCCTTGAGGGCATGCCGCACACCGTTCACATAGAACGAACGTCCGAAAAAGATCATAATAGCCAATGCCAACACCATCATGATCCAGTTTCCAAACGGTACATGCATGAACACCATCCCTAAAAGCGCCAACGGGATAGACAACGTCCATGCTCCTATGGTATTCCTCCTCAATATCTTATAATGCATTCGAGCTTTCTCTTCCTGCATGGCTACAGGGTCCTCGGCTTCGACTATCAGATCATATCCGGCAGCCTGCACAGCAGCTTGCATAACCTCCAAAGTGATAACGGACGGATTATAAGTTACCGTCAATGTACCAGCAGCGAAATTCACGCTTGCCTTCTCCACACCAGATAATGCCTGCACCGTACTCTCCACGTTGCCCGCACAGACGGCACAACTCATTTCAAGAACAGGCAATACCTTCGTTTCTGTTTCTCTCATATCGTGTTTAAATGTCAAATTTGTTTCATTAGTATAACAAAGATACGGTTTATTCGGTTATTTTGTAGCCAAATAAATATTCTTTGATTTTAATAGAATTATTTGCAGATAAAGGCTATTATTTAACATTCGAATATACGACCTTTGCCAGTAATCAAACGAATGAACGAATTAAATAATAAGACGTATGATACTTGATTCATTAAACAACACAAAAAAAATCGAATGCCTGCATCCTCTATTCAAAAAAGCATTCGACTATCTAAAATCTACAGACTTCTCTAAAGTGGAAGATGGTAAGCATGAACTGGATGGTTCTCGCTTATATGTAAGCGTTGTCAGTATCTTTGGCAAGGAAAAGAAAGATGCCGCTATCGAAACACACAAAAAATACATCGACATCCAAATGCCTCTGTTAGGTGTGGAGAAAATCGGTTGGAAACCGGGATGTGAGCTGCAGGAAGAATCAACTCCTTATAACGAGCAAAAAGACATCGCTTTCTATATCGACCGTCCTACAGCCTACACCAAGATCTATCCGGGACAGTTCGCCATCTATTTCCCCGAAGATGGCCATGCTCCCGGTATCGGCCAAGGTAATATCCGCAAAGTGATTGTAAAGGTGCAAGTGGAAGAATAAAAATGAAGCCGACCCTTAAAAGAGTCGGCTTCATTTTTTGAGAAACAGTGCATAAAATCTCCTCAAACAAGGCA
>OHAE01001981.1_pt1 | contig 13549 bp, 8 predicted proteins | sample 1577061 | NCBI WGS metagenome assembly OHAE01 (sample SAMEA3541535, study PRJEB24748) | human gut metagenome | biome: human gut; feature: human-associated habitat; material: faeces | place: China | collected 2012
GATAAGTGCTTTGGTCGGTGCCAGTGAAAATGCACTGCGCCTGATACTGCTTTCCGAACTGGAACATTTCTGCGCCCGCTATCCGCATGTGCGTATCCGTCTTTTAAATTATTCCGCACCGCAGGCAGTAAAAGCACTGGAAAATAACATTATCGACTTTGCGATTGTTTCAACACCGGTTCTGGTACATAAGCACATGCATCAGGAAAAGCTGGTTTCTTATGATGAAATACTGCTGGGCGGCACGAAATATAAGCAGTTTGCACAGCAGGTTCACTATTTGGAGGATATTTCCGAAATGCCTTTAATCGGACTTTGTGAGGGAAGTTCCACACACACGCATTACAGCCGTTTCTTTATGGAGCACAACCTTCCTTTTGAGCCGGATATGGAAGCTGCCATGACCGACCAGGTACTTCCGATGATTACCCATAATCTCGGTATTGGTTTTTATCCAAAATCGCTTGCTTTGGAAGCCATTGAAAAGGAACTTGTCTTTCCGATTGAACTGACAGAACCACTCCCTAATCGTGATGTTGTCGTAATCACCAACAACCACACACCGATTAATTCTGCTGCCCGCAGATTTCTGGAGTTTTTACTGGAAAACCGTAAATAACCGTTTTCCTTTCAGCATTTCCAACGCAATATAACACATTTAATAAATATAAGCTGTCCCACGGTCTGAATTCCGTGGGGCAGCTTATATTTTAAAATATTTTCTTTTTAATTACTTACCGACAATGTTAATAATCTTACCCGGTACGTAAATTTCCTTTACAACATTTGCAGGAAGCTTATCACCAAGTGCTTCTTTTGCCTTAGCCAGCGCAGATTCTTTGGTTTCGTCAACAGAAAGTGTTACCTTTGCCTTTACTTTACCATTTACCTGAACTGCCATTTCAATCTCGTTATCCTTCATCTTTTCTTCATCAAATGAAGGCCACTGTGTGCTTTCAAAAATGCTCTGGTTATGTCCTAATACTTCCCAAAGTTCTTCTGCAACATGCGGTGCAAACGGAGATAAGAGCGTAACAATCGTTTCCATTGTTTCTTTATCAATGCCGCCCTGCTTCTTTGTCAGGTCAACCAGCTTGTTGGTGTATTCCATGAAACCGCTGACAACTGTGTTCAGACTGAAGTTTTCCAGACGGTTTGTAATGTCATAAACCATCTTATGTCTTAACTTCACCATTTCATCTGTTTCATTGAAATTCTTATCTGCGTTATCTTCTACAAGTGTCCAGAATCTTGACAGGAATCTGTGTACACCGTCAATTCCTCTGTCATCCCATTCTGCATCCAGTTCCGGTGGTCCGACAAACAGTTCGTACATTCTTAATGAATCACAGCCGTAATCTCTTACTAAATCATCCGGTGATACAACGTTTCCTTTGGACTTACTCATCTTTGCGCCGTTCTTGCCAATCATACCCTGATTGAACAGCTTCTTGAACGGTTCATCAAAATCAACCACACCGATATCATGTAAGAATTTTGTATAAAATCTTGAATACAGTAAGTGCAGTACCGCATGTTCCACACCGCCGATATACATATCAACCGGAAGATACTTATCTGCCTTTTCCTTGCTTACAAGTTCTTTGTCATTCTTATTATCTACATATCTTAAGAAGTACCATGAAGAACCAGCCCACTGTGGCATAGTATTGGTTTCTCTCTTAGCAGGCTTTCCGCAGCATGGGCAGGTTGTGTTGACCCATTCTTCAATTCCTGCAAGCGGTGATTCACCTGTTCCGGTCGGCTCATACTTTTCTACTTCAGGAAGCAGTAACGGAAGCTGGTCTTCCGGAACCGGTACACAGCCGCAGTCCGGGCAGTGAACAATCGGAATTGGTTCGCCCCAGTATCTCTGGCGTGAGAATACCCAGTCACGTAACTTGTAGTTCTTCTTTTTACGTCCGAAGCCCATTTTTTCAATCATTTCCGGTGCTTCTTTCTTTAATACAGAAGATTCCATACCGTTCCAGTCACCGGAATTAATCATTGTTCCGACAGCATCTGTATAAGCCTCTGTCATATTTTCAATTTCTTTTCCGTCTTTTGCAATAACCTGAATAATCGGAATATCAAATTTCTTTGCAAATTCAAAGTCACGGTCATCATGTGCCGGTACACACATAATCGCACCTGTACCGTAATCAGCCAGTACATAATCTGACAGCCAGATTGGCACTTTCTTTCCATTTAAAGGATTGATTGCATAAGAACCTGTAAATACACCGGTCTTTTCCTTGTCTGCCATTCTGTCGATGTTAGAACGGGTAGAAGCTCTGTAAATGTAATCTTCCACTGCCTGCTTTGTTTCTTCCGTTGCCAGTTCTCTTGCCATTGCATGTTCCGGAGCCAGTACCATAAAGGTTGCACCGTGTAATGTATCCGGTCTTGTAGTATAAACAGTAATAGACTTATCCGTTCCGTCTACCTTAAAATCTACCTCTGCACCGTAAGAACGTCCAATCCAGTCAGACTGCATCTTCTTAACCTTTTCCGGCCAGTCAAGCTTATCAAGGTCTTCGAGTAATCTGTCTGCATAGGCTGTAATCTTTAACATCCACTGCTTTAAGTTCTTCTTGGTTACTTCTGTACCGCAGCGTTCGCAGCAGCCGTTTACAACTTCTTCATTTGAAAGACCTGTCTTGCAGGACGGACACCAGTTAATCGGCATTTCCTTTTCGTAAGCAAGACCTGCTTTAAACATTTTTACAAAAATCCACTGTGTCCACTTATAGAAATTCGGATCTGTTGTGTTGACTTCCATATCCCAGTCATAAACAGCGGCGATTTCCTGAATCTGTCTTTTAATATTGGCTACATTCTGTGCCGTAGACTTTTTCGGGTGAACACCCATCTTAATTGCATAGTTTTCTGCCGGAAGACCGAATGCATCCCAGCCCATTGGATGGATAACATAGTATCCGTGTAACATCTTATATCTGCTCCATACATCACTGATTACATAACCTCTCCAGTGACCGACATGAAGACCGCTTCCTGACGGATACGGGAACATATCCAGGCAGTAATATTTCGGTTTTTTGCCATCATTGACATTAATTGGGTGTGCTTCCCAGTTTCCACGCCATTTCTTTTCAACAGCCTTATGGTTATACGTTGTTGCCATTTTGTTAATCCTCCTTGTTTTGCGAAGCAAAATGCGACTGCTCTAAGCAGGAGCAGAGGATTTTCCTCCTTGTTTTGCTTCCTTTTTTCAAACACATAAAAAGCCCTTTCATCTCACTTAGAGACGAAAGGGCTACAATCGCGGTACCACTCTAATTCATATGTAAGCTGCCCTACATATGCACTCAGTCATTTGGTAACGGAAATGAATCGTCTTTTCCTATCTGTTTATCCTTTCAGAAAAGAAACTCCAAGGCGAGTTCAATTATCCGAATCTGCTGTCTTGCACCTTCCGACAGCTCTCTGTAAAATTCCGGCGATAATCTACTATTCCTTTTCACAGTCTTTATATATTCAAATATTTACTACGAAACAGGAATATTTTATCATATTCAACCGCTTTGTCAAGTACCGATTCTACTTTTATCCGTTGTTTTTCTGATATTCTGCGGACAGCTTCTCCACTACATTCTGCGGCGCATGTCCGTATCTTGCAAATTCGTAGGCAAATGTACCATAGCCTTCCGTAATGGAGCGAAGCTTTGCCATATAGCCTTCCAGCTCGGCAACCGGAACATCGGCTTCTATATAAGAAGTTCCGTCTTCTGCCGGCATCATACCAAGTACTCTTGCCCTGCGGGTCTTTAAATCATTTGAAATGTCTCCCGCATAAACGGACGGTGCAAAAATTTTTACCTGTGCAATCGGCTCTAAGATAATCGGTGATGCCTTTAAATAAGCTTCCTTATATGCCATGACAGCTGCCATTTTAAATGCATTTTCACTCGAATCCACCGGATGCTCCGCGCCGTCTGTCAGCACTGCCTTTAAGCCAACCACCGGATACCCTGCAAGCAGTCCTGTCTTGACACTTTCTGCAATTCCCTTTTCCACTGCCGGGAAATAATTTTTAGAAACTGCGCCGCCGACTACGGCTGTTTCAAATACGTAATCTTTTTCACGGTTGCCGGACGGTGAAAATGTAATCTGCACTTCCGCAAACTGTCCGTGACCACCGCTCTGCTTTTTGTAACGGCATCTTGCTGTCGCTTCCGCACAAATCGTTTCTTTATAACCGACCTTTGGCGCTGTCAGCTGAACCTGCGGAATCTTATACTGATTTTCAAGTCTTGCCGCAATAATCTCCAATTGCTGTTCGCCGATTCCTTTTATCAGACGCTGACCGTTTTCTACATCATTTTCACAAAGCACGGTTTTGTCTTCTTCCATAATCTTTGCCAGTGCCTGTGAAAGCTTTTCTTCATTCTGCTTGTTATCAACAACAATGCGCTTTACCGTATACGGTACTGCAAATTCAATCGTATCGAGCTTAATCGGCTTCACCTTTGTGGAAATGGTATCTCCGGTTGAAAATCCGTTCAGCTTCGGAATGGCTCCGATATCGCCTGCCACAATGCTGTCCACCGGTGTATATTCTTTTCCGCATACCTTATAAATTCTGCCAATCTTTGTTTCCATATCGTAAGACGGATTAAAAATCATGCTGTCCGCTTTTAATGTACCGGAATAAACCTTTACAAAGGAATACTTGCCAAGATATGGGTCGGATACCGTCTTAAATACCCGCGCCGCCAGAAAATCTTTTTCATCATAAATGCAGTCAAACAGCTCATTGTCATAAACATTAATACCGGTCTTTGTAAAAAACGGTGACGGAAAATATTTTGTAATGACATCTAAAAGCATATAGACACCATGTACATGCAGTCCCGAACCCATCGTTACCGGAACAATGCTTCCGTCCGTACAGTCGGCACGCAGGGCGCTGTCCTTTTCCTGCTGTGTAAATTCTTCACCCGAAAAATATTTTTCCATATTATCTTCGTCAACCGAAGCCACTGCCTCATCTAAAATTCCTTTAAATTTATTGAGGTTTTCCATACAGTAGTCCGGAATCTCGAAATCTTCATATTTTCCGATACCGGTAAATTTTCTGGCTCTCATCTTGGTAATATCCGCATAACCAATCAAACGCTGATCCTGGCGGATTGGCATATGAAACGGCGCAATCTTTCCGCCGTACAGCTTTGTGAGTTCTTCCACGATCTCCCTGTAGCTGGCAGTATCATCATCCATGCCTGTTACAAAAATCACTCTCGGCAGTTTATAACGGTCACATAATTTCCATGCGGCACATGTTCCGGCATCAATGCCTTTGCGGGCATTAATCACGATGACCGCTGCATCTGCAGCACTTGCAGCAGACTCGCGTTCTCCTTCAAAATCCAATGCCCCCGGTGCATCTAAGAAATTAATCTTATAACCGTTCCATTCCACCGGAACAACCGATAAATGAATTGAAAATCCACGGCTGCGTTCCTCGCTATCGTAATCACTGACCGTATTACCCTGCGCAATGCTTCCTAAATAGTTCTTATTCTCCCCTGCAAACGCTGCTGCCTCAACCAGTGTTGTCTTACCGCTTCCACTGCCTCCTAAGACTGCAATATTTCTGATGTCACCTGTTCTGTAATTATTCATAATGCACTCCATTCCGGCATGAAATATTCACAAATGCGTATAAAATACCACGCCTTGTATCTCACCCCTGTTAATTTGTTTACGTTCTAAATGTTATGATTTATTTTACTACATTTTTTGTATTTTTTCAAGTACATTGTCAATAAGCATTTTATTTTTTACGTTGAAGTGTTAAAGTGTATGCAGTTATACTTTTAATTTTGTGATACTTTGTTTTAACAGGTTACTTGTGTTATTATACATTAAAATACAGATGAGAAATCGCCTGCGCGAATTTCTCATCGCATCTTTGCGACATAGTCGCTCAGAAATGGAGATTATTATGGAGATTTTACAGATTGGTTTTATAGGTTTTGGATTAATTGGCGGTTCGATTGCAAAGGCACTGCGTGCGTACCGCCCGCAGTGCCACATGATTGCTACCAGCCGTTCTCTTTCCCCTCTTTATCAGGCACAAAAAGACGGTGTATTGGATGAAGTAACGGACTGCGTAAATGAACAGTTTTCCGGCTGCGATATCATTTTTATCTGCACGCCGGTCGTAACGATTACAAAATATTTTGAACTGTTAAAGCCGCTTATCAAGCCTTCCTGCATTTTAACCGATGTAGGCAGTGTAAAAGAAAGCATTTACACTGCAGCTAAAAATGCCGGTCTGGAAAATAATTTTATCGGCGGACACCCGATGGCAGGCTCTGAACAGTCCGGTTATACAAGTGCCCATGCCGATTTGCTGTGTGGTGCAAAATACGTTATCACACCGTCTGCACACACTTCAAAAGAACATTTAGATTCTTATGTCGAACTTGTAAAAGATATCAAGGCCGTGCCAATTGTCATGGACCCGGCAACACATGATTACTGTGCTGCTGCCATCAGCCATGTGCCGCACCTTGTCTCTGCCGCACTGGCAAAGCTGGTTAAAGATGCCGACACCGGTGACTATAAAGATTACATGCACCTGCTTGCCGCAGGCGGTTTTAAGGACACCACCCGGATCGCTGCTTCTTCCCCGGAAATGTGGGAACAGATTTGTGCTGCAAATCCCACGGCTATTTCGCAGCTTTTAGGGGAATATATCAACTCTCTTACTGCAGTCAAAGAACATATTGATTCCGGCGACAGCCACTACATTTACAAGTTATTTGAAGAAGCGGGCATTTACCGGAATACATTTTTCGGACCGGACCGTTCCTGACGGCAGCCACCGTATTTGCAGTAAATCTGCTTGAGAATGGAGATTCATATGTATCACAGACAACGTAAAAACAAGCAGAGAATCCGTACAAAATTCTCTGCTTTTATGATGCTTTTCGTTTTTATTTTTGTTTTAGTCTGTCATATCGGACTTTTAAATCCCGACCTGACAGCTTCCGTAAAGACTTCTTTTCAGGATACACTGAAAGGTTTATTTACAAATTCTTCTAAACAGGACACTGCACTTTCCTATTCAGAAAGCCGTCCCGAAAATACAACGCTTTCTGTCACCTTTTTAGATGTCGGGCAGGGAAACTGTGTGCTTGCGGAATCGGACGGACATTATATGCTGATTGACGGCGGTGACCGTTCCCACTCCTCTTTTGTAGTCAGCTACTTACAGCAGGCGGGTATTACTGCACTTGACTATGTACTGATTTCACACTATGATGCCGACCATGTCAGCGGTGTTATCGGTGCTTTATATCAATTTGACGTTGGCAATGTGCTTTCACCGGATTACAGTGCTGATACAAAAATTTACCAGTCCTATGTAAATTGTCTTAAAAAGCAGAATATCACTCCGGTACACCCACAGGTCGGTGACACCTATATTTTAGGAAATGCCTCTTTTACCGTGGTCTGCCCCGACCGCTATGACTATGAAGAAGAAAACAACCGCTCTCTCGGTATCCGGCTGACGGATTCTTCACACAGCTTTTTAATCCTTGGCGATGCCCAGTCAAAAAGCGAATCCGCCATGTTAAATGAGAATTTAGATCTTTCTGCGGACGTCTATATGGTAAGCCACCACGGAAGTGCATCTTCTTCCACCGAAAAATTTCTACGTGCCGTACACCCTGCTTTTGCCGTTATCAGTGTCGGCGCAGACAACGATTACGGACACCCCGCACAAAAAACACTTTCCCGCTTGGAAGCACAGGATATTCAAATCCTGCGTACCGATTTAAGCGGAACAATCACAGCTTACAGCACCCCCGACACCCTCACCTGGAGTACCGGACGGTGAGGGTGCGGTTTGATAAAACTCAAACCTTAAAACATCCCCCGCCAACAAATTCCCTTACAATCGAATTAATCGGTATGTTTTCACTGGTATACGGCAGGAAGTACGCAAGGAACTTTAACAGGCGCTTTGCTTCCTGATATTCCGGTTCGTCCTCTCCGACTGAGAATAACAGCGGTTCTACATACGGCTTTAATACAGACAGTTCATATGGCATTGCCGAATTAAACATCGCATCTGCATGCTCCTGAAACGGGAAAATATTTTTTTCTTCGCCCTTGCGCACAGATTCCCACATGCCGAGCGTACGTGCAGCACTCGCGCCGCGGGTTCTGCTGTCACGCACCAGGCGGCGGATTAATCTGCCGTCGGTTGTTGCCACACGGTTATGTTCATCCACATTTAACTGTGTCAGCGCACTGATGTAAATTTTATATTTACTTTCTTTTGGAAGCATATAGGACATTTCATCGTTTAAGCAGTGAATTCCTTCGATAACAAGAATGTCTTCCGCTCCAAGCTGTAAATAATCATTTCCGTATTCTTTTTTACCCGTCTTAAAGTTAAAGGTCGGCATACAGACACGCTTTCCTTCCAGAAGCTGCTCCATGTGCCGGTTAAACAACTCGATGTCAATCGCATGCAGGTCTTCAAAGTTATAATTGCCGTCTTCGTCAAGCGGTGTCTGCTCACGCTCTACAAAATAGTTATCCACACTGATTGGATGCGGCTTGTATCCATTTGCACGAAGCTGAATGGACAGGCGGTTTGCAAAGGTCGTCTTTCCGGAAGATGACGGTCCTGCAATCATTACAAATTTTGTACTTTTTCTTTTTTTAATAGAGTTGACAATTTCAACAATTTTCTGTTCCTGAAGAGCTTCCTGTACAAGAATTAATGAGTTCATATCATTATTTGTAATATGCTCATTTAATGCGCCCACAGTATCAATTCCCAGCATATTTGCCCACTGGGTTGATTCTTTTAATACCTGAAACAGTTTTTGCTGCGGTGCAAATTCCGGTACAATTTCCGGTGCTTCCTTAACCGGCAGCTGTAATACAAAGCCTTCATCATACGCAAACAAATCAAAAACACCTAACATTCCGGTAGACGGTGCCATATATCCGTAAAAATAATCTTCAAAGCCGTCCAGGTTATAAATGTTTACATAAGAGCTCCTGCGGTATTTAAACAGCTTGGTCTTATCCTCCATGCCGTATTTTTCAAACAGCTTTACTGCTTCGCTCGTCTGAATCATGCGCTTTGTAATCGGAATATCTGCCGCAACAATTTCCTGCATCTTTGTCTTTACCCTTGCAAGGAACTCTTCTGTAACCTGAAAATCTGCCTTTAAACTGCAATATAAGCCTTTGCTGATAGAATATTCAATTGTCACACGATCAATTGAATGTTCCGGTGCCGTCTGATAAATTGCATGCAGCATTAAAAGCACTACACTTCTCCGATAGGTTTCGTTGCCAACGGCAGCTGCCGTTGTAATATATTCTACCTTTTCATTTTCAATTTCCATATCTTTTAATTCATGAAGTTTTCCATCAACCTTTGCCAGAATAATCTGATGCGGATAATCCGGCTGTGCCTGCTTTGCCAGTTCAAATAATGTCTTACCCATATTTTTTCTCCCATCCTGCGTATTTTACGCAAAATTATAATATTCTAATGCAAAATCAATGCAATCCAAATCCTTCCGTAACTGTCCTAACCGCTCCTGTACTGCCGCTTCCTGTCCGTTTCGTGCTGATAACTGTGTGTAAATTCCTTCTGCTATCCGTTTTTCTTTATATAAATATGCTTTCAGGCTCTCGTTTTTTTCACGCAAAAGCGATTCTCCGTACCGAAGCTTTGCTTCCTCGATCGTCTGCGGTGCATAATCCGCACCCATGTATACACATTCCATAATGACATAAAACTGACCATCTTCTGTCATCATATGTTCTTCTAAAACAAGAAATCCCTTTTCCTTTAAAAATATCCGGAATTCCCGCAGTTCAGACTGCGGCGATACAATCAGCCGTGTTGATTTGTCCAGCTTTTCCATACCGTTTGTAAGAATCGACTGTATCAGTCTTCCACCCATGCCGGAAATGGTAACGGTATCTGCCTCACCCTTTTCAAGTGCTGCCAGTCCGTCCGAAAGTCTTAATTCAATCTGATCGGACACACAAAATGCCCGTGTATTGTCTTCTGCTTTTTTTAGAGGTCCTTTCCTAACGTCCATTGCTATCACACGGTCTGTAATTCCACTCTTTACAAGAAAGATTGGCAGATATCCGTGATCGGTACCGATATCTGCCACTTTACTTCCTTTTTTTATCAAACCGGCAATCAGACGCAGTCTATCTGATAAATTCAGTTCTTCCATAATTGTTCCTATATTAATATTAGTCTAAGTAATCTTTCAATTTGCGGCTTCTGCTTGGATGTCTTAACTTTCTAAGTGCCTTTGCCTCAATCTGACGGATACGTTCTCTGGTAACATTAAACTCTCTGCCGACTTCTTCAAGGGTTCTTGCTCTGCCGTCATCCATGCCGAAACGCAGCCTTAACACCTTCTGTTCTCTTTCTGTCAGCGTTCCGAGGACTTCTACCAGCTGTTCCTTTAACAGTGTTGAAGCCGCTGCCTCTGCAGGAACCGGTACGTTATCATCCTGAATGAAATCTCCTAAATGGCTGTCTTCTTCTTCACCGATTGGTGTTTCAAGTGAAACCGGTTCCTGTGAAATCTTCTGGATTTCGCGTACTCTTTCTACCGGAATATCCATTGCCTCTGCAATTTCTTCCGGGGACGGCTCTCTGCCTAATTCCTGTAATAACTGTCTGGACACACGCACCAGCTTGTTAATCGTTTCTACCATATGCACCGGGATACGGATTGTTCTTGCCTGGTCTGCAATGGCTCTTGTAATCGCCTGACGAATCCACCATGTCGCATACGTACTGAATTTATAACCTTTGCGGTAATCAAATTTTTCTACCGCTTTAATTAAACCTAAATTACCTTCCTGAATTAAATCCAAAAACAGCATGCCACGGCCTACATATCTTTTGGCAATGCTGACTACCAGACGAAGGTTTGCCTCGGCAAGACGCTTCTTTGCTTCTTCATCGCCCTGTTCCATGCGCTTTGCATATTCGATTTCTTCTTCTGCGCTTAACAGCGGCACTTTACCGATTTCCTTTAAATACATTCTGACAGGGTCTTCAAGCCCTACACCATCCGGTACGGATAAATCAATTTTTTCAATATCAATATCATCTTCATCATCTAAAATAATTTCATCATCGTCTGTATCATCATCCGCCATCTTAACATCGACATTATTATTTTCAAGGAATTCAAAGACTTTTTCCATCTTATCGGCTTCAAAATCGGTATCGAGGAAATAATTCATAATTTCCTGATAATCAAGTACATTTTTCTTCTTTTTGGCAATCTGAAGCAGTCCCTTACATTTTTCATCAAACTTCGCAGCGATTTCAGCAGCAATTTCTTCTTCTGTTTTTTCTACTGCTTCTCCTTCGGTCTTTGCCTTTTTGGTTGTCTTTTTTACTGTTTCTTCTGCGATATTCTCATTTTTCTTAGCCATGATTGTCACCTTTCTATTCTCTTATAATGTAATATGAATTGCTGATAATTTGTTTTTCATTGTATAAAGCTGCTGGATTTGTGCAGGGTCTGCCGCCTGGTCAATCTGATACTGTATGCTGTTGTTTTTTACCTTAAGTACGGTATCATTAAGTGCTTTTTCGCGTTCATTGTGATTCAGCCGATTATCCAGTTCCATGCTAAACATCGCCGCAACTTCACTGTGCGTTTCCTCGGCATCGTATGTACTGATAATTGCCGCGGGATTTAAACTGCCGCTTTCATACTGTGCATACAGCTTGTCCGCCACATCCTTAAACAGCGGGTTTACAAAATCCTGCGGTGAAATGTATTCTTTCACCTTTTCAAAAATTCCGGCATCTTCAATCATCCATGTCAGCAGAATTTTCTCTGCCTGACGAACACCGTCTTCTTTTTTCTTCTTGGGTGCCGCAGCACGCTGCTGTCCCGGTGCCGCCGGATAATCATTTCTTCTTAAAATGCCTTCCTTACTGCCAAGAGATGCGACCAGCTCCCGCATGCCCTGCAATTCAATGTGGAAACGGTCGCAGACCGCACGCATATAGTTTTCCCGCTCCAGCTTTTCCCGGAACGTCACCAGCTTTGCCGCCGCTTCCCGCTCAAACTTCGTAGACTCTGCCGGGTCAGTTCTGTCATATTCTTTCTCAAGAACACCGATTTCATACATGAAACTGTTTTCCGCCTTGTCTATCCGCTCCTGAAACGCTTCCGCTCCCAGTACCTTGATAAATTCATCGGGGTCTTTATACGGCTGCATATTAATAACCTTCGTGGTAAGCCCGGCTTCTTTTAATATCGGAATTGCCCTAAGCGCTGCCTTTACACCCGCCGCATCACTGTCATAGGTAATCAGGACATTATCTGTATACCGCTTCATAAGTGCCGCCTGTCCCGGCGTCAACGCTGTTCCGAGGGACGCCACTGCCTGCGTAAAGCCAGCCTGATGCAGTGAAATCACATCCATATATCCTTCACAGATAATCATATTGGACTTTCTGGATATGCGCGCCGCATTCAGCCCATATAAATTCCTGCTTTTATCAAATAATTTGGTTTCCGGTGAATTGAGATATTTAGGTTTTGCATCACCCATGACACGGCCGCCAAATCCAATAACACGGCTGTTTACATCCATAATCGGAAACATGGCACGGTTCCAGAATTTGTCATAGCCGCCGCGTCTCTCATCGATCGTCACAAGCCCCGACTCTTTTAATATCTCATCCTCATACCCTTTGGAACGGAGATACCGGTATAAGTCATCACTGTACTGATCCGAATATCCCAGACCAAACTTTTTCATGGTCTCCTCAGACAATTCTCTTTTCTGGAAATAAGCGAGTGCATGTTTTCCACGGTCATTCCTCAATAATGTATAAAAATATCTGGCTGCCTCTTTGTTGATCTCCAACAGCCGCTGTTTTTTATCTGCCTCTCTCTTCTGTGCGGCAGAATATTCCTGCTTTGGCAGGGCAACACCTGCCCGGTCCGCCAAGGCTTCCATTGCCTCCCCGAAGGTAAAGTTTTCATACTGCATCATAAATGTGAAAACATTCCCTCCGGCTCCACAGCCGAAGCAGTAGTACATTTGTTTATTCGGAGAAACAGAAAACGATCCTGTTTTCTCATTATGAAAAGGACACAGTCCAAAATAGGTGCTTCCCTTTTTCGTCAGATGCACATACTGTCCGATCACATCCACGATATCATTTCTGGAACGCACTTCTTCAATTATATCATCCGAAAAATATGGCATACTGCGTGTCCTCCTTTCCTATTTTTTGCAAAACTCTCCTCCACTCTTCTATAATTGTTCGAAAACAACAAAAACATTCAAGACACGCTTTCGCTATGTGTCGCTCGCAACGGTACTAAGAAGTCAGACACAACTTACCGTTGTATCTGCCTTCTAAGTGCCGGCGGCTCCCCAATGTCTTTCATGTCTTTTGTCAATTTCTCACAATTCAATTTAGGTTGTTATGATTTTCGCAATTGTCTATTTTTTTGAATACAAATATTTTCGAAGC
>OHAE01001983.1_pt1 | contig 13548 bp, 12 predicted proteins | sample 1577061 | NCBI WGS metagenome assembly OHAE01 (sample SAMEA3541535, study PRJEB24748) | human gut metagenome | biome: human gut; feature: human-associated habitat; material: faeces | place: China | collected 2012
AGTATTATGCTCAGGTTTATGAGAGGTTCAGGGGGAGATACTTGGAGTTTGGGAAAGCGGATTTGATTATGTCACAAAATCAAAATAAGAAAATATAAATATGGAAGCAAGAAATAAAAAAATCGGAGAATTAAAGTATGCTATAAATTTTGACTTTACAAAGTTGAAGAAGTTTGAACTGTACAGACGAAAGGATAACCGATACTTTCGTTTTATAGTCTATGATGGAAAAAATTATGATGAGCTATACAGTTATCTTCAAAATGGCGACGATGAAATAAAAATACCACAAGAAAATAAGCTTAAAGTTGGATTTGTATATAACATCAATGGTAAAGGATGTTTCACCAAGATAGACATGCATAGTATAGATACGATTATATCAGGAAATCCTTATGTAGTTGTCAATGGGGAAAAGCTGTTTCAGGCATTTAACTTTGAAGTTGCAAAATGGCTTATTTCAAACTATCCAGGAATATGGGTAAAGAATCTGCCAGAAATGAACAATAATAAGGTAAATGCACAAAACTATGATACTGTAGAAATGCTAGAAGAGTTACCTGCTGATTCATGTTATAGAACGCATAACATATGGGTTTTACCAAACAGATTCAGAAATAGTGAAATACGTATAGACAAGATGCCTGATGAAGTAATTGAGAGTTGTATGACTGCGGAAGACTGCTATCAGGAGTTTGAGATATTTACTGAGAATGATCTTAAAGGAGTCAGAATATATGGCTTTAAGGAAGAGCCTATTGTAGAAGCAATCTATAAGGATATTATAATAGAAAATTACAGGGCATATCTAAAGAATGAGGATGGTTTATGGGCAGAATATAGTCTATCTAACAATAAGTTCTATACAGATTTCATCTATACAAATATAGAAGCCTTTCCCTCTGAAGGCAAAACAGTTGCTTACCTTAATGATAAAAAGATAGTATTACATGACAAAAGAGAAATCAAAGGTTATACTATAGTTCTGAAAGATGATTTTTTCGGCTTGGAGAACGGAAAAGGAGAACTAGTATTAGAGAATGTATATGAATGGATTTCAGCATCAGAAAAAGGCTATGAAGTGTTCAAGGATGGGAAGTATGGTCTACTAAATAAGGAAGGAAAATTTATTTTAAGTTGTATATATGACCAGATTATAGTTAAGAACCCTTTGTCACCAATCTATTATGCCTGTAAGGACAATCTTTGGGGAATAGTAGGAGATTACGATTTTATATACTTTGATTTCACTGATGAATTCCCTAACGATGATAATTTTGAAAAGGCAGTCAATCTGTATATAAATCAGAAGTACAAGCAGCACAGACTCATAGATACAGTCGTCAATTTTATAGATAAGGATAAAGGTATCATTTATATGAAGTTGAAAAATTTCGATAAAGAATTCAAGATAAAAAGATATGAATTACCTGACGACGTATATAATAATGTGACATTAAGCTATGTAAGAGGTGCGTTATATAATTTGTCAAAATCAGCAATTAAAGTAGATGATGACGGTAGGATAAAATACAGTTATAGTGACAGAGTTAAGTGGCTAGACTATCAGAAAAAGTTGAGAAGTATTAACGAGGGCGATACATTTAGTGGCACTGTTTATAAACTAACACTAAAAGATGCTCTAGTGAAACTTGAAAACGGGCTGATAGGTTCATTAGAGATTAATGGGAAGTTGCTTAATATAAATGACAATGTTCAGTGTAAGGTAATAAGCAACAGGAATAAACTTGTACTAGAACTTTTAAATGAAAAGTAATTTTAAATTGAGTAAGTCAAAATATAATATTAAATTTGCGTTCAACACAAATAGTTTTGAGTTGATGGAAAAACTTAATAGGATAAAAGTAGTACTGGTAGAGAAACAGAAGACCGGGAAATGGTTGGCTGAAGCCTTGGGTAAGGATCAGTCAACTGTTTCAAAGTGGTGTACTAACACCTCACAGCCTGATTTATATACTTTGGCTAAAATAGCCGAACTTTTGGAAGTGAACATTAAAGACTTACTTAACAACAGATGATATTATAACAATAACACTTGTTTAAAACAAACTTTATAAATATAATAAAGCTATTAATAATATGAAAAGGTTTGAATATCATACAATAAAAATTGAAACGGGAACGTCTACTGATGAAATAGATGATATTATGGATTCATGGGGAGAAGATGGTTGGGAATTAGTAACAGCTGCAACGGATAACTCTGTGGATGATGATGGTGATACATATACAGAATATATATGGTACACATTTAAAAGAGAGTTAGATGACTAATTATTTATAATGTCACATATGTCATTTATAATAAAGAGTATTTATAACATTGATAATCAACGATATTAGTTATAATTTTTATAGAATCCAATAATCAATGAATATATACAATATATACTGTGATGAAAGCTGCCATTTAGAACATGATAATGCTAAGGTAATGGCTATAGGTGGAGTATGGTGTCCTGAAGACAGGAAGGATGCCATCTTCAACGACATACGCAATATAAAAAGGATACACGGATTAAGTCCGAGTCTTGAAATAAAGTGGCATAAGGTATCAAAAGGAAAAATTGACTTCTATTTGGACATAGTAAATTATTTCTTCCACAATGATAACCTACACTTTAGGGTACTTGTCGCAAACAAGGAAGAGCATAATCATGAGAAGTATGATATAACTCATGACGAACTATACTATAAACTCTACTTCGACATGCTTAAGACAATATTTGAGCCGGAGAGTGCCTATAATATATATATAGACATCAAAGATACCAGAAGCCAGGAAAAAGTGGAAGGCCTGCATGAAGCCCTCTGCAATAATCATTATGATTTTGATAGAAAGCTCATCCGAAAAGTGCAGCAAGTAAGGTCGCATGAGGTAGAATTGGTTGCTCTCGCAGATTTACTTATAGGAGCTATAACCTATGTAAACAGAGGGTTAAACGGTAACTCTGCTAAAGAAAGAATTGTAGAACTTATAAAGGAAAAGACAGGATATAGCCTTACGTCCAGTACTTTATATAGAGAAACTAAGTTTAATGTTTATATCTGGAAAGGTCTGAATGGGAAATAATATGGTACTTCCGGAAAAAATATGCCTGAATGAATATGGCGGAGACTACAAAAGATATATTGATGCAGTGTATGCCATATTTGAAAGGGACTTCATCAAACATAAAGCAGTATTCGGTTCTCACCAATTAGCGATGAAGTTTAATCCTCTCTTTCAGGAGAGGGCATATACCTTCTATCACATGACACATGAAGGGGAAGACGAGCAGGAACGCACGCCGGATCTCCGAAGATGTGAATGCATACCCTGGGCCCGTCCATGTATAGAGAATGTTGAAAGCTGGAACCTGAAGTTCTGGAGACAGTCAAGAAGAGGTTCGAAGAATCGTGTCTGTATCTGGCTGGAGAGTTCAGAAGAAGTTGATGATGACTACTTTATAATCCTTGAAGTAAGGGAAACCTATGTACTTCTTTGGACAGCATACGTTGCGACATATTCAAACGAAGCCAGAAAAAAGAAGAAAGAATATGAGGAGTGGAAAAAACGTGAAGGGAAAGACATCAATACACCTGACGAGTTAATAGAAAAAATTCAGGACGAGATTAAAAAAGCAAGGAGCGGAAATTAATTCCGCTCCCGTAACTCCTTTGACACATGGTCAATGAGATGGTACAAAGGTAATACCTATTTGATTCAATAGCAAGAAAACAAAGAAATATTTTAAATTTTTATATATTTTCTTTGAGGTTTCATTTCTTAATAGCAAGAATACTTCGGAAAATACCGTAAAGCATGGTGGAAAGCCTTGGAAATATCATCTTTTGAGACATGATATAATTGAGAGAACCAGCAGCTTTGAGTATCTGATGGCGTTGAGTTGAGATTTTACAATAATAAATTTTTTCATTAATGCATCCAATAATGGAGACACTAATGAAGAATAAAACTTTTAAATCAATTAAAGCTATGATTAACTTAGAAGAAATAAGAAAATATACAACAATAGAACCAAAAACAGAAAACGAGATGTTGGTATGCTTAAGTGCTCTAACATTACTAAATGCTTTGGTTAAGATTAAGGAATATGACGGTATAGTTACTTATGGCCAATTTAAACCTAAAGTAACAAAGCTGATAAATTATGTTTTAGCTCATCCTGAGATTAAACTGTTAGATGAAATATACATTGATACTACTAATCCTGAAGCAAATTGTCTGTATGTCCGTTGCTTAGGTGTACAGTTCAGTTATCATGGTGTTCCAGTTAACGGATTATTGAAAGATTTCATAAATTCAATGGACAATATATATATGGTATATGATCAAATTAGAAAACAACCAAGAGCTCTGGGGGTTTTCAAATTTGCCGTTAAATGTATGGAGTCTCATATAAGTGACAGGGAGTTTATCAATAAGGAAATAGAAAATATAGAAATGGATTTTCCTGAAGTATATGAAAGGAAAAACAAAGCTGTAAAGGAACCCGAGCCTATTGATATGGATAATAAAGATGAATTAAGAAATCTGTTTTCAGCTAAATATAAGGTGAAGTAGAAATTTAAGTAAGCAAACTGTTATGTAATACGATTATTTATGAGGAAAATAAATTGGCGTTGGATAGCTTATGTAGTTATCATAAATATAATCATATATTGGACTATACCTTGGCTGTTTCTTATAACATTACCATTATCGATATATGTAGTAAGAAAAACATATTATTACCATTCGTTTTATATAATGGATAAAGAATATCCACGAGAAGAGATATGGGATAGTGTTAGCTACAAGTTTAGAGTAAAGAATATTGACGAATTGAGAAGTGATGAAAAATTTCTCGCTGTTATAAAAAATAGGTTCAATACCCCTTCAAGAACAATAAGAACCAGAGATAAATTTAACTACTTATTATCACTTGACATTATAGGGATTTATAAAAACAAATGCAAAACAAAAGATAGTACAGCCTACTCATTACTTCTTGCTATAATTCACTTAATTTATAATGCTGAAGAAGGTGGATATTCTTGTAGTATTTTTGATAATAAGGTATATTCTAACAACGCAATAAAACAAAAGGAGATATTCAGCATATATGATAAAAATGTTAGGGAGACAATAAAGAACTATGAAACAGTTTTAGCCAATTGTCATGCTAATGGTGAGTTGACAATTCTTCAAGCGGCCAGTATGTGTAATGTACGCTACGAAAAAAGTATCAAGGAATTATATGACTATCTATCCATAGTTTTTGGTTCATATGATGAATATGTAAATGCGTATAAGGAGTGGATTACACATTTTAGAACAGAATGGGATGCACGAGATGAATGGATTAAACTTGAGAATCCTTTGAAGGAAAAGAATAATGCAGCTCACTATAAACCGGAAAAAGAAAATAATATTGAGGATACCTTTGAAGATATTTTCGATAATGACAGTAGTTCTAATGATGATATATACGACTTTCAAAACGACACTATAAATGAACAGTCTTTTTCAGATGATTCAGACATAAATTCTATCTTGAAAGAGCTTGATGAATTGGTTGGATTGAGAGAAGTAAAACAGCAGGTACAAACTCTAATAAATAATGTTAGAGTAAACAATGAACGCATAAAGCGTAATCTACCTACTCATAACATTTCTTATCATATGGTGTTTCAAGGAAATCCAGGAACTGGTAAGACTACTGTTGCCCGTATTATCGCAAAAGCATTCAAGGCATTAGGATTATTGACAAAAGGAAATCTTATAGAAGCACATAGAGAAGATTTTGTAGCCGGTTATTTGGGGCAGACTGCACTAAAAACAAAAAAAATAATGAACGCTGCTAAGGGAAATGTCTTATTTATTGATGAAGCATACAGCTTAGTAAACAGGGATGATGATTCTTTTGGGCAAGAGGCAGTTGATTCTATAATAGCTGAAATGGAAAACAATCGTGACAATATGGTTGTGATTTTAGCTGGATATACAAAAGAGATAGATGACTTTTTAACATCAAATATAGGATTCAAGTCCAGAATAAATAGATACATTACTTTTTTTGATTATGAAGATACAGACCTCACGGAAATATATATTCGTATGGCTAGAAAATCAAAGTACATACTTGATGAGAGCGCCATTAACATGCTTAAAAACGTAATGAAAGCAGCAGTAAGACAAAAGGGGCAGGACTTCGGTAATGCAAGATTTGTACGTAATTTATTCGACAAAACTATCGAAGCATTAAATAATAGAATAATGTCTAACTTTAACTCTATTAATAATAGGATGCTTATGGAAATAAAGGCAGAAGATATCTATAATGCCTCTAAACAGACTAGTGTTTAATTTGGAGAAACAAGATGTTGACGTTAATATAACTGCTCCAATCCTTTAGTCATTGCCATTATACTTACAAGCAATATCATATTGATATTTGAGTATAGAAAAGATAAAGGCAGGGAATGACACATTTTAAAGTAGCCTTATTATATGATACTTCAATAATCTACAACAAATCATCAAACATGCAGATACTCTGCATATTTGATGATTACCTTTGCAGTGAATTAAAGAAACAATTTTTATAATTATAAACCTGAAGCATATGAAAACCCATTTTTCAATCAAGTTTGACTCACTCGTTAAAGAAAAATGCAATGAAATCAACAAACCTATTTTTGTATTAGTTGGTCTTTCAGAATACATAGATCTTTCATTATACTGTAATAATATTGTTGATACAGAAACATTTGACCAAGAAGGTAATGGGAATATATTCAGTCCTGAATGGTTTACAAGGGTTTTCATAAGGCTTTCTAAAGATGAAGACTTTTATATATTCTCACATCAGCAATATTCATATCTTACTGAATATCTGAACCCTGACTTATATAAGGACAGACTTGTTGTAGTTTATGACAATCTACGTTCATTATTACCGATACCTAAAGAGTTATATATGGAAAAAAGTTCTGATGACGGATTGGAGATACGTCCGGAAGAAATGCCGGTATATCATGCGGAACAGTTTAAAATAGGAGATAACTACTATTACTCTGTTAAGGCTTTTGACGAGGATTATGCTTCCATTCCTTTCTTTACAGAAACTAAAGAACTTGACCCTTCTCCATATTCTTACTCAAGCGAGGAGGTAATCGACATAGCTTCAAATCCTTATTCATTGGATTACTTTGTCAATGAATGTATAAGGACAGCGAATTTCAACAAGAGAATGATAGTAAAGCTTTCTGCCAAGAATATACTCAGCTCTTCAATAGAGAAGAAAATGAAGTATGTAAATGCACTATTGTATGCCTATGGTGGAGGTATATATACTAAGACATTAGAAAATGTAATAAGAGATTATAAGCCATCTGAAGAATCAACTGATCTATTGAAAAAATATTGGGGTGAAACAGCATCTTACCGCAACATAAATGTATATGAAAATCCGGAAATAGGTAATACAACAACACCAATATCCCAAGGATTGATAGTGGATACTATCATAAGTGAATATAAATCAGCAAAAAACGGTGAGATACCTCGTGATATATTTATAACAGCACCGACAGGAGCAGGAAAATCCCTTATTTTTCAAATACCCGCATTCTATGCAGCCGAAAATGGCGATGTAACTATTGTTGTATCACCTCTTAAAGCCCTTATGAATGATCAGGTCATGAACTTAAAGAATGAAAGAAAGTATTCTAGGGTAGAGTTCATAAACAGTGATCTTAACCTGATGGATCGAGACCGTATTATAGACAGATGTAAAAAAGGAGAAATTGATGTCCTGTACTTATCACCAGAGCTATTGCTTTCATACTCATTAAGTTATTTTATCGGAGAGAGAAGATTGGGTCTATTGATAATTGATGAAGCCCACCTTATAACTACATGGGGTAGGGATTTCAGGGTTGATTACTGGTTCTTGGGAAATCACTTGAATAAAATAAGAAAATATGCGGAGTCATCATTTCCTCTGGTTGCATTAACAGCAACAGCTGTATATGGAGGGGTGAATGATATGGTATTTGACAGTATCAATTCACTAAATATGCATGATCCTCATAAATTTATCGGCGAAGTTCGCAGGTCAGACATAGAGTTTGTCATTGACACACATGACATATATAAAAGCGGTACTTTTGAAGAGAACAAGATTACCGAAACTGTTAATTTTATAAAGGGTGTTCGTGAATTAGATTTAAAAACAATAGTTTATGTACCATACAAACGTCATATAGCCAAAATCGATGACAAGGTAACAGACCTCAAGATAGATGGAGTGGTTTCATATCACGGATCAATGATAAATGATAGCCAGAAATTCGCTTATGAAAAATTTAAAAGCAACCAGTCAAAAGTAATGGTTGCAACAAAAGCGTTCGGAATGGGTGTAGATATTCCGGATATTCAGGTGGTGTACCACTATGCACCGTCAGGTCTATTACCAGATTATATACAGGAAATTGGACGTGCAGCACGTAAAAAGGGAGTAAAAGGATATGCAGCATTAACATTCTCTCCTTCTGATCTGATGTATAGCAAACAGCTATTCGGTATGTCATCGATAAAAACCTATCAATTGCAGGAAGTCCTTAAAAAGATAATTCGTCATTTTATGACAAATGGCAAAAAGAGAAATATGCTTTTGTCATCAAATGATTTTGGATATATATTTGAAACGGGCGAAGACCTTGACCAAAAAGTATCTACTGCGCTTATGATGATTGAGAAGGATTACCTACTAAAGACACGATTCAATGTTCTGATAGCAAGACCCAAGAAATTATTTGCCTGTGTTTATGCACGTACTAATGAAGTCGGAATCCAAAGGTTAAAGGAAAAATACGGAGACTGTTTCAGTATATTAACAAAGTCAGAAAGGATAGATTCATACAATATTGAGTTGAATCTCGATAAAATATGGTCTTCACACTTTAATGAGTGTAGTTTCCCTCAAATAAAAAGAGACTTCTATAACAAGAAGTTCCTTGTTTCAGAAGGAATTAATCTTTGTCCGTTGGTTAAGGTCACACACCGTATAGACACTAAATTCAATATCCTGCTTGATACAGTAAATGAAGTTATCACTGCCGTAAAGACTGCTTTCGTTCAATTAAAAAGAAAAGGAGGATTCTTTACAGAGAAAGAATTTAAAAGTATTGTAGAGTCTCTTCTTCCACCTAAATATGATATAGATAAGATAGTATCATTTATTCTATCTACATATTCAGGCAAAATGATAGGTAGTAACACATTAGAAGCCGATGCTTTTCTACAAAGAAGAACAGTAGGTTTTAATGAAGAGTATCAGGTATTCTCTACCAGTTATGAGTCTCAATTCGCGACCATAATAAAGATTCTGACATCACTATTTGACGGCAAAGATTCACAGAAAGCATCAAGATTTGTTGCAGCAGGTGAGGTTATGCTGAAGAACCATATCAGACTAGGTTCATTAATTGAAATTCTGGGCATAGGCAGTTTTGAGACTCAGGGTGGCGATGACCCGAAAATTTTCGTGCGTATCAATGACCCTAGGAAAATCAGGAAAGATTCAGAGAGTAAAGATTACAGTAACTTCATACTAGAAAATGTAAAGAACAGACATAAAACAAGCTGTGAAATATTTGAGCATTTCTTCCTTAACTATATCAATAATGAAAGAAGATGGGATTTAATTGAGGATTTCTTCCTAGGTACTTCAAATGAGGAACTTATAGAACGTTATCCTGGCGGAACACAAAATCACATAGACATACTTTCATATCTAAAGGAGAATGCATCTGCATTTGAAGACAATGTTTTACCAGATACTCAGGATTCTGTCTTGGATGGTTTTTTACCTCGAAAAGATGGATACTATATGCCTGACAGTCTGCTTACAATCGGTAATAAGACCATGAAGATAACACAATGGGTAACAAGTAATCCGGTATTACTTCATAGAACTGTTGTAGAATATAGTATGGTATTAGACAAATCATATTATAAGGTTCTTATGTCAAGATTGCAAAACAATCATTTTGCTTATTATAGGGATTTCATGGGATTAAGGTTAATTATCGACTATCCGGGATATGATGAACGAGTGCAAGCATCTGTACCTTATAATGATGATCCAGTAAAGTTTTATAAATGGTGGAAGAAAAACCTGGAAAAAGTAACTTTAAGTTATAAGGAACAGCTGATGTTATTCATGGCTGTAGATAGAAAGAACCCAAGAGTTCTCAATAAAGTTCATAAAGCTCAGATTTCCTGAAAGAAATGAGGTCTGTTATTGCTGAATTGCCTTAACAGACCTCAAGTCATTTTAAAATAAAAATGAACAATGATTCATATAATCAATTATGGAGACCATAATTCAAACTTTGTCGATTCTTAACAAGCTAAATTATTTCTAATTTCACCTTCGGATAAATATCTGAAAATCAGATGTATTTGAAGTAATATTGGACTAAATGAATAGCAAACTAAAGGGTGGATACAGTTCTATTTACATAGCTGAGAGATAGGATTTGATATCATCTAATATAACATTTTCATATTGAGGTTTAATAAGATATGTAAAATATTCACGCAATAATTTATTTGAATTCATCTCTCCCCCTCTTATCTTATAATTTACGAATCCTAAAGGAACTAATACATTATACATAGTATCTTTGGATATATAGGCCTCTCGGAATCTTGAAGCATCATGATATCTACAGTTCCTTTCTGCACCGGAATCGTTTAAAGTTAATTGTGCTTTGCTTATTTCTTCATAGTGAAGTTTTCTATACATGCAATCAAATAGACAGGACTCATTTAGTAGAATTTCTACTTTATCTTTCATAACGATATTATGTAAAAATGATTCATTCTTGACATCTCTATAGTCAGCAACAACTAAGTCATAATTCTTACATGCTTCATTTATTAATTTTGCACCACGGGTTAATGCTGTAGTAGATAAGATATACTTAAATTGTGGATAGTGTAAACGTAAATAATCCTCTAATAAACGAGAATTCACAAGAACTTCATTTTTTCCATTATTGCATATTTCCATAAGAATATTGCAATAATCGTCTGAAAGATGTTCTTTTTTGATAAGACTATTCGTAAAAGTATATCGTACAGCAATACCTAATGAGTTTACACGTTCAACGATGTCTTTAAACATCAAGATATCAATCGTACCGAATTCGCATCTTCCACCGTTCCATATAGCATTAGGAAAGGAGCCAAATAAGGAAGCTAATTCAATATTTTCGTAAAAACATTCACCGTGTATTTTTTTACTTTCAGCCAAAGCTAAGTTTATGTTTAAATTTTTTGTAAAACTAGGTAAGTAAAACTTAATTTTTTGCATCTATTCAAATCTATGAAGTACCTATAAATAAGAATATTATGTTGTGATTTGAATTAGTAACAAAAATAGAAAACTTAATATTGTACCCATAAGAGTGTATTGTTACATATTCAAGAACAAATATACAAAACATCTATGATTAATTTATATTTTCTTGTTTAAATAAAAATATAATTATAATTGATGATTTATATCTTAATCTCAATGTCATAAATATAATTTACTAAATACTTGCATATGTATTTATTAAAGTATAGATTTGCATAAGGCGAGTGTTTATTATCGGTTATACCCTCAAAGAGTAAAGGTATATACATAAGTTTAATTGATAAATTCTTCTTTACTAATTAAGGGGAAAAATATATTTTAAAACTATATATATATGAGAAAAGATTTTAATACATTAAAAGTTGGTAGTAACAAGAACAATTTGATGAAGATGGATGTAGCATCAATAAAATCTTGGCTTGAAAAGAATACGAAAACCCTACCAACAAAGAAAAACAAAATCGTTGGCATATCTGAGTGCCCTGCACCATGGGGATAATCAGAAAATTATTTTTTGAGGGTGTGTCAAACTCCAATATTTAAGGATTTAACTCAGCTATAAGAATCTGTAGCATTGGAAAGATCTTTTAAAACGGCAATTTGACACACCCTTATTATTTTTTTATACTCTAGAATACTTTATGGAAAGTAAAAAGGTTTACAGTAATAAGATCTGCATATCAACTAACTCATCATGCAATTTAAATTGTATATATTGTTATGAGAAAAATAAAAATAATTTGGAGTTTGATGTAGATGAAGCTTTTAATGTCATTGATGAACAATTACAAACAAAAACCCAATTTGGGACCAAAATAAAGCTCCATGGTGGGGAACCGTTTATGGTATTCTCTAAAATAAAACAGTTATGTGAGCGTTTATGGGCTAATCAATATATTGAATACTATCATTTTCATTTAACAACAAATGGAACTCTAGTTCATGGAGCAATTCAAGAATGGTTATATAAAAATCGAGACAAAATAACCGTCAAACTTAGCTTAGACGGTGATAAAAAATCGAGTGACATAAATAGACCGTATTCTTTTGATAAAATTGATATACCTTTTTTCGTAAAAACATGGCCAGACTTAAGAGTCAATATGACCATTACTCCTGCTACTTTACCATATTTATTTGAGAATATCAAATTCCTACACTCTGTTAATATAAATAATATCATTTCTCACTTTGCATTAATGATTGATTGGAAAAAATGTAAACTAGAAAAAGTGTTATATGAACAGATGCAAGAATTAGCAAATTATTATCTTGAAAACCCAGAAATAAAGCATTGTCATTTCTTTAGTCCTAATATAGGAGATACATTATACAAGCCATTATTTAATGCTGCCTGTGTTCGTGGTCAAGGAGAAGCATATGATTATCAAACTAAAAAATACTATCCATGCTTTATGTGTTTTCCAGCACTAGCTGGAAAAAAAGTTTCAGACGAACTCTGTAAAATTGATTTTACCGATACCAAAAAACTTGAAGAAGAGTGCTGTATAAATTGTCCATTTATTAACATATGTCCAACTTGTTATGCTGAGAACTATATAACTAGAGGTAAAATATCACATAGGGATATGGATTTGTGTTCTTATCAAAAAACTATTATTGCAGTTCTATTTAAATATGAGTATGCAAAACTAATGAAAATAGATAAACCAAGTTCAGAAGATGTAAGGAAAATGATGGCTATTCAAAAATGGTTCAATGAAATAGAATTAATATTGGAAAAGTATGAAAGTAATGACATATAATCCTGCAAAAAACAAGAACACTAAGTATTATTTGCATAAACATTTATTATGTAATTATATTTTACCATAATATTGAAGGGTATAACAAGGAAAATAATCTCAACAATTAAAAAAGGAAGGACAACATAGATAATGTAGTTCTTTCCTTTTTTTTTATTGTAATTAAAAAATGTAGAAGCTTTCCATTATAAATGAATAATTAAGACTAATAATAAAAGCGTAAGCATTCGGTAAACCACGTATTTTCGTCTCCAACTTCCATCATTAACTTTACGTCCAAAAAGCCAAGTTATGATGACACGAGAAGAAGTGGTAGAGATAATGAACTACTGCAAAGAGCA
>OHAE01001989.1_pt1 | contig 13505 bp, 18 predicted proteins | sample 1577061 | NCBI WGS metagenome assembly OHAE01 (sample SAMEA3541535, study PRJEB24748) | human gut metagenome | biome: human gut; feature: human-associated habitat; material: faeces | place: China | collected 2012
CAACCGTAACCATTCCTTTCCCGTCCAATTATGCATTGAAGAACAACTTAAAAGTTTATGTGGAAGCAGCAAACCGCACTTACGGCATCACTTATGATACTCTTGGCGGTGAGTTTGTTGGAGATTATCCGAAAACTTATACCTATGGAGACGAGTTAGAGTTGCCGACCAATGTAATGAAAAAAGGTTTATATATTTGCGGATGGCGTAATACATTAAACCATAAGATGATTACCAAAATAGATACAACGACTTCCGGAGAACTTTATTTGCAAGCAGTTTATGAAAATGCCGTTTATCGTGTAATAACTGATTTAGACGGTGGAACGCTGGCAAATGGAGCGACAATACCAACTGAGTACAAATACAAAGGCGAAAATAAACTTTTACCATTTGAGGTTACAAAACCAGGTTATTCATTCGCTGGATGGTATTGCGAGGAAATAGATGCTTGCATTTATTTTATTAGTACAAGCGAGGCTATGGATTATCATATTAAGGCTTTGTGGAACTCTAAGGCCAGCACTACAAACATTTCTCAGACGGTAGAAAGTACCGGAAAAGAAAAAGAAATTCCATACGCAGAAAAACCGATGGAAAGTAATCAATGGTATTACAACCAGCTGACAGATGTAGAAAAGAAAATCTATACGACAATTTATAATTATTATAAGTTTGATATGGATAAAGGTGAGTGTAAAACTGAAAATGTAAAAATTGTTACGTTTGACAAGGTGACTCAAAACAATGTTGAAACTGCTGCATCTGCAGTAGTTCAAGACAATCCTTCAATTTTTTGGATAGATAATTTTGGAGCAACGTCGGTTAAAGAAAATGCCGGGAAATATAGCGTTGGCTTGTATCCATTTTTTAGTTATAATGAGAAAAATTTCCAATCAGATGCTTTGCAATATAAAGGATATTTGAATGGAATTATCACAGAACTTGACAAAAATGGAATTCAGAATAAATCTGTTTCTCAAAAAGTTAAGGCTATTCATGATTATGTAGCAAAGACATATTATTATAGAGACCAAACAAATATTTTGAACGCAGAAACAGACGACGAGCTTCGTTCGGCAGCTTATATGATGTCAAACAAAGAGGGCTGTTGCGTTTCTTATGCAAAGATGGTAAAAATTCTTTGCGATTACTATAATATTATCTGCATGACTGTAGTAAGCCATGACCATATGTGGAATGAGATTCAGATTAATGGAAAGTGGTATTTGTTAGATGCAACATGGGATGACAAAGAGCCAATTTCGTATAATTATTTCCTAAAAGGTTCTAAATCGGTAACAGATGTTCACCATCAAGTAGTTAGTTATCGTTTTTGTACCGCAAAAGGAGAGCCTGTTACAGAATTTGCGAATTTCCCAATGCCTGTTCTTTCTAAAGATGATTATGTAGAACCGATAGTTCTAAAACGAAATGCCAAAAAAGCTACAACTTCTGCAACGAAAGGAAAAGTGGTATATGCTATTTCCGGAAAGTATGCGGTTGTTAAGAAATGCACATCGAAGAAAGTGAAAAGCGTTACCATCTTGAATAAAGTAAAGATTGGCAAAAAGACGTATACCGTTACTTCGATTGCGAAAAATGCTTTCAAAGGCTGCAAGAAGCTAAAGAAAGTAACCATTAAGGCAGCAAAGCTGAAGAGCATCGGAAAGAATGCTTTCAAAGGAATTTATAAGAAAGCTACATTCAAGGTGCCAAAGAAGCAGTTAAAGAAGTACAAAAAGCTGATTCAGAAGAAAAAGACCGGATTTGTGAAAACAATGAAAGTAAAGAAATGATAAGAGAGGGGACGATAAGTTCCCTCTTTTGTTTATTGTGCGCCTTGCGGCGCACGTCGCTAATGGGTATTTCAATTTTTCTTTTTGTGCAGACATATTAAAAATATAGAATTTTGGAAGGAGAAATGATATGTCAAGCAAATATGTAGAATTAAAGGAATCAGTTTTAGAAGAGCCAAACAATTTTTATTATAAGCAATTAACAAAAATTGAGAAACAAATTTATACAACATTATATCATACATATTGCTTTGATATAAAAAATGTGGTATGTAATACAGAATCAATTATACTTGTGAGCAAGGATTGTATGACAATAGAAAATTTTTATCGGGCGAGCATTACTTTGTCCCTTGAACATCCTGAAATTTTTTGGGCAGAATTTCAAGGGCTTTTAAGTAAACAAGAAGATGGAAAATATATGATAGAAGTGCATGTAGATGAATTATATAATCCTGTTATTTTTAATGCTGATGCACTCGAATACAAAAGAAGTTATAATGAAATACTTGAAAAATTGAAATATATTGAACCTTATCCGGCGCAATACAAAATTTACGCTATTACTGTATTTATATTAAGAACATTTGTATATCGAAGTTGGAGTTATATTGATAAAGCAAAGGACATAGGCGAAACTCAAAATGTTGGATATGTTCTATCTCATAAAGAAGGCTGCTGCGCCGGGATAGCGAGTTTAATTAAAGTTTTGTGTAATCATTATGAAATCCCATGTGTTATTGTTTGTAGCGAAGACCATATGTGGAATGAAGTTCAAATCAATGGCAAATGGTATTTATTGGACGCAACTCCATTTGAATTAGGAAAGAAAAAGAAGCTTCTTCATTTTTTACAGGGTGAAGAGACGATACAAAATAAATATACTATAGAAAAATTATGCTATGATACCACTTCTGCATCAAAGAAAGAGATATTTAATGAATATCCTAATATAGCAAAAAGAAATTTCCCTTGCTGGATAGAAAAAAATGGTGTATCAAAGCCGGTAATTTATCAAGAAAACGGAAAATATTTTCTTGCTCAATTTGTCATTCCTAGCTTTTGGGAAAAAAATTCTTTAGGTGAATATTATATCTTTAGACCTCGTCAATGGGAAGTTGTGGATTTGCAAACAAGAGAGTTAATATCAAAACGAGCGACTTTACAGCATGAATTTTCTGATGCACCATATGATAAAAAATATAAAGTTCTTGGTAAAGGTGGATGTTTTACATTTTCTGAAAAGTCGCATCAATATGATGAAAATACATTAGCTATTTTAGATATGGTTATTGATAAATTGATTGTTACAGGAAAACTAGACATGATAGGATATAAAGCATATTTACAGCGAGTTTTGCAAGGAGAGCCAAGCAGCGTTCACAAACTTTATTTAGATTTAAGTGTTCCAATTGAATAATATTGTAAGAAAAGAGAGCTAAATTATTGTGTTTTAGCTCTTTTTTAGTATAAAATTCAGTATTTTTGGTATCATAATAATATTTTCATAATGGGAGATATCAATATGAACACCGAAATAATACAAAAATTGGAACTGGCTAAAAGCCTAATTCAAATTATAAAAACCATGGCCGCGCAAGGAGAAGACTATTTTTTGATAAAAAAGACATACAATCATTTAATTGGCAAATATAGCCTGCCTCTTCCCGGAATTCAATATATTAGCAATACAGAGTTTAAATATGTAATAGCGAAAAAAAAGCGATAAATGAGAGATTTAAGTATTTAGGGCGGGAATTCTCGGTAACTTGTTTCCGAGTAATTCACGTTCTATACAGAAATATGGGCTTTTTCTTGTATTTATTCAATAAATAGGCTATACTTATAATATATAAAAGATTATGGAGAACAAATATGGAAAATTGGATTGTATATAATAAGGAATATGCTGATTTACAGCAAATAGCAGAACATTTTAAACTTAATTTAAAGGAACTACAGAAAAATATTGAGATTACTCCCCGAAAGAACGAAAAAAATCTTACCAGTATTATAAAGAAAATGCGTAAGTATGATTCCTCATATCAAGGAGAGATGTTAACGATACAACAAATTATGGATATGTCAGGGCTATCAAAGAGTATTATAGAAAAAAGACTTGCTCGAAAATGGCCGGTAAGTCGAATTATTGATACACCAATTCGCTCCATGGAAAAGACAGAATCTTTTACTGTGGATGGGAAAGAGTATGATAGTTTACAAAAGGCTGCTAAAGATTATAATATGCCGACTAGCACACTTTTATATCGTGTTAGGAAAAAAGGATTAACTCCGGAACAGGCAATTCACATGGAGAAATATAATAAAAGCAAAAAGCTTTGAGCCATCTCAGCCCAAAGCCTTTTTTTTATTTAGATTCCAGTATCTTTTGTTGTGTTGCTGCAATTTGCTCCATTGCCTCGCCCATTTTTAGGATTGCTTGATTTGTTTCTGACTGATGAGTAAGTACATCATTTATATATGCGTTTTGCAATTGGTCGCCCAATTTGACTACTTCTTTTACCTTGTAGAAAATATCCACTACATACTGTGGGTCTAAAACATCATATATATTGTATTCTTCACTCCCAACGGAGAAACAAATAGTCGCATAATTATATTGCCGGCTGGAAGCATTAATTGCAACATTCGATATTTTTTGAATGTCAAGATTTTGTTCTTGCATTCTATCTATATCAAAAAAAATTATACGACTGGTAGTAATTATGAAATCAAATCGTTGGTATGAAGATACGGTATCCAATGCCACAATTATTTGTTTTATTACTAAATATATAACTCCAACAAGAAGAACAATTGCAACCACTTTAACAGCTTTTACATCATCCGGATGCATATAACGGATATTAAAAATGCGAGTCCAGATAAAATAAATAGCAATATAAAAAATTACAGGCCATATGGCGCGTCCAGTAATGCCTAATATTTGATATAACAATGGCATATTGCTTGTTTTGCTCTGATAAACAACGCGTTCCTGCATTAATTTTGATTTATCCATCATTTTTTCTTTTTCCCTTTCTTCTTTTTTACCTTTGTTATCGTAACATCTGTTGTTAATTTTTTCCCATCAATAAGATAAGTGACAGTTGTACTTCCTGCCTTTTTTGCAGTAATTCTTCCATTTTCTTCAATATCAATAAGTGATGGATTTTCTGCATACACTTTTTGTATTGGTACATTGATTCGTGGAAGAGGTGTTTCGCTATAACCTACTTTCATTTCTAAAGATGTTTTAAATCTTGAAGTTAATGAATCGGGCGGACTAGTTACTGCGCTAACAATCCCTATTATAAGAGATAATATAACAATAGTAGCAATGGCGTAAATCTTTAACGCCTTTTTACATTCTTTCAGGCTATTCATTTCAGATGATTTTTCCATAAGATGTGATACTAAGAATTGGCTGAAAGGCAAAAATGTTGTAACGACAAAAAATTTTAAGTCGGACGGTTCAGCGTTTTCGAAAATATTATTCGATTGAACCAAATTTGAATTTTGAGTTTCCATAATAACCCCCTTTTTTCTTTCTATTGTATCATAAAAGGAAAAAGTTGTCTATTTTTGAAAAATAAGAAAAACCAAGAAAGAAAAACAACGAAAACACGTAGGCTTTGAAACAAAAACAATACATTTTCTTACCACCCTCATTTTTTTCACAGACTATATGTATAGGTATTGTAAGGCTGAGGGGAACAGGAGATACAGATACAACTCTTATTTCTGCTACCCGTTTGGAAATAAAAAAAGAGAGGCCCATAGGTCTCTCTTCCGGTCGCAGGCATCACAAGTTTCTGCAACCTAATCATTAATATTTTACCATGCTGATTTATGATTTACAAGTAGTACCTATACATTTTTTGCTTATAATATGATTTTCTTTTTGGTTTAAAACAGACATATTAAGTATAGAGAGTAGAATTCAAAACAAAAGGAGGTGGTTAAATATGGAAGGTGACAAAAAATAGTAAGTATATCTTGTATATTTGCGCAAAGAAAGGAAATTGAAAATGACTGAACAGATAGTATTAGGACCATACAAAGGGTATAAAGCGGCAATTTATTGGTCTGCGGAAGATAAAGTGTTTTTGGGACATGTAAACATTGAGCAGGACTATTTGCCGATTATGGGCTACACCAAAAAGGAAGCAGAAGCAGATTTTTATTTAACAATAATGGACTATTTAGCTTTTTGTAAAAGAGTAGGAAAAATTCCCGAAAAACCAATACCGCTTATTCAGCAAGACATGCTTTTTATTGGGCAAACAAAAAATGGTTTTAGCGAGATTAAAGTGAAGAGGCAATTACAAGAAGACTAGAAGTGTTAGGAGGAATAAATATGAATATATCAGAAAAACTTAGAGCATATGCTGATGTATACAAAACGCCACCGTTCGGAAGAGAAGTTGAAGGAACGGTAGAGATATTAGAAGAAGCAGCAGAAAGATTGGATAATGCGAACAAAAGAGATACTGTTCTCAAAAGATGTATTTGTGAATATGGGGCTCCGGCTCAGGTCGATATGTGTATCGAGGAGATGTCAGAACTGGCAAAAGCATTACTTAAATACAGGAGGAAATCTGCTCTTGTCAAAGGCAAAAATGTAAATCCTACATCTGAAGTCATCAATTTAAATAAATCAAGAGATGATATTATTGATGAATTGGCCGATGTAAAAATCATGTGCCGCCAGATGGAACTGCTTTTTCAAGTCGAGGATGCGGTTGAGAGAAGAATGGATTTCAAAATCAATAGGCAGATTGGCAGACTGGAGGCTTCAAAATGAGTAATGGAGAAATGATATTATCAATATTTCCTAATGTAGAAGTTAAATTTTATAAAAACTTGTCTGATATGAGGACAGTTAGTGTCAAAATTAAAGATGATTTTTACGGCGGCATATATTCAGAACATGTATTTAGCAGAGAATGGTGGGAAAGTGAATATCAGAAAGGAGAATAATTATGAAGCATATAGGTGATGTTATTTGGTTTTGTGAATCCTGGACTGACCGGATTGTTTGTGGAGTAATTTCAAATATTATTTTAGGAAAAGGATATGAAGTTGAAGGAAATGTTTATCGTTTTGGAGATGAAAAATCTTTTATTGGCACTTGTCCTGTGGCGTTTGACAACTATTGGGAAACTGAAGAGGAAGCAAGATTTGCAATTACTCAGCGTAACAAAAAAAGAATTGAGAAATATAAATCCGAAATAGTAACGGTGCAAGATTTGGTGAATTTTCCACTTATTAATAACTTTGGAAGTGAAGAATATACCGATTATGAAGCTATTCAGGCGTACAAAGAGCGAGCAACCGAACTTGGATTTGTATTACAGGAGAAATGATATGTACGAAAAATTAAGAAATTATATTGAAGAATCAAATAATATTGTTTTTTTTGGTGGTGCAGGCGTTTCAACGGAAAGCGGTATTCCAGACTTTCGTTCAAAGGACGGTTTATATAATCAGCATGATGTTCGATTTGAAAACTATGAACCGGAATATCTTTTGAGTAAGGAATGTTTATATAATAATCCAAAAGTCTTTTATGAGTTTTATCGACAAAAAATGGATGTAAGAGATATTCAGCCTAATATTACCCATAGGGTACTTGCCGCATTAGAAAAGGCAGGCAAGGTAAAGGCTATCGTTACGCAGAATGTTGATGGTCTTCATCAAAAAGCTGGCAGTAAAAATGTATTTGAAATTCATGGAACCACTCAAAAAAATTATTGCAGTAAGTGCAATATGGAGTATCATCCAGATTTCTTGTTTGATACAAAGTCGAAAATACCTAAATGAGAATGCCGTGGTTTAATTAGACCAGATATAACTCTGTATGGAGAAAATCTTCCAGAGAAAGCGGTTATTGGCGCAACAAATGCAATTAGCAAAGCAGATATGCTAATTGTGGCCGGCACATCGCTGCAAGTCTATCCGGCAGCTAACCTTATCTCATATTTTGAAGGAAAGCATTTAGTCGTTATCAATGAGGAAAAGGTTGATGTATTGATAGATGAAGATACAGATTTGCTGATTATTGATTCATTGGGAAATGTATTTAATAAAATGAGTAAATGGGGTTGTACGAATGTGTAATATTATATTCCTGGATATAGATGGGGTACTTAATTCTTTTCCCTACGACCAATCCACTTCCGGCAGTGAAGAATTTCAAGAAATTCGTGATTTTCACACAAAAAAGTTGGCGAAAATATATCACGAATGTAATGCCAAAATCGTATTGTCGTCAACGTGGAGGACATTAGGGGAAGATATAGCGACTCGTCCAATGTATAATTATCTGGTTAATGAATTGAGTAAATATGACATGGTGATTTTTGACAAAACTCCAATATATTCAATGAATCGACCAAAAGAAATCTCAGAATGGTTAAAAGTAAATCAATCGAAGGTTTGCAATTATGTTATATTGGATGATGATTTCCTGCCTGCTGCCTATGTAAAATATGGGTTAGAACAAAATTTGGTTCAAACTAGATATTTTTGTGATTCTATAGACAAAGGTGGATTACAAGAAGAGCATGTAAAAAAAGCAATCGCGATTTTAAAAGGAGGACAATCATGAAAATGTGTGTAACCGGGCATCGCCCGAAAAAATTGTATGGTTATGATTTAACAGACCCGCGATGGGTAAGGCTAAAAAATGATTTTAAGGATATTTTAAAAAGAAATCTTTGTGATGAGGCTATTACCGGTATGGCGCTTGGCGTAGATACAGTTTTTGCCTTAGCGGTATTAGAATTACAAAAAGAAGGATATGATATTAAGCTTCATTGTGCTATTCCATGTAAAAATCATTCTTGTAAATGGCCGGAAAAAAGTATATTGCAATACAAAGATATTCTTTCTAAGGCTGATACGGTCAAGTTAGTATCGGACGAGGAGTACAAACCTTGGTTGATGCAAAAACGGAATGAATATATGGTCGATTTAGCGGATGTGGTCATTGCCGTATGGGATGGTTCTAACAGTGGAACCGGCAATTGCATAAAATATGCGCAAAAGTGTGGCAAAGAAATCATTCAAATTACACCATAAAGTCATACATATTTACAAAAAATAAGGAAGTCCTAAGAAATTAGGGCTTCTTTTTTTATCATCATAGTTAAGCAGACATATTAATAATAATAATTTGCTTTATGCAATAAATAAAAATAAGGAGAAAGGTCTTCTAAGGACATTTTACTGTAAAAACAGGTAGTTTTTATAGTTGTCTGACGGAAGGCCATTTGTGTTGTCTAATAAACAATGCAATGCAGAACAAATGGTGAAAAAAACAAATGGAGCTAAAAAAATGATAGTAGTAAGATTGGAGGACCAGCCGGTAAGTAGCTATCCATGGATTGTTTATCAGAAAGGATTTAATACTTTGCATGAAGTAGCAGAGTATTATAATATCAATTATGATAAATTAAAAAATGCAGTAGAGACTACTCCTCGGCGCCGAATAAAGATGATTGCCGGAATTGTGAAAAAATTTCTTAAATATGATACAATGTATAAAGGAAATTTGCTTTCAATTAAGGAGATTCAGGAAATGTCAGGAATTTCACAAGGAACTATTGAAAAACGTTTATCAAGAAAATGGACTGTTGAAAAGGTTATCAATACTCCAATTCGAGAAAAACATGAAACAGAAATTTTTCCAATAGACGGAAAGGTTTATTATGGACTTGGAGCGGTTTCTCGGGCATATAGTATTTCTTTGACAACTTTGCGAGATAGAGTTTATCGTCAAAAAATGCCAATAGAAGAAGCCGTATATAAGCCGGTTAGACCTGGTAACGAAAAAAATAGTTGCTTTTGGTGTTTAGGGAAAAAATGGAAGAATTTTTCAGCACTTTGTGCTGAATATCAGTTGTCAGAAGCTACGGTAAGGGATAATCAGAAGAAAAATCCCAACAAAACATTGGACGATATTATTTTAAAAATGTTGAATAAGCGTCCATATTGTTATGTGGTGTATGGAAAAGATTATCCTACCGTTAAAGCAATTGCTGTTGCATATCAGGTAGAATATCGAAAATTATATAGCCGGATGCGAACAAAAGCAAAATATGGTAGTATAGAAGAGATTATTGAAACATTAAAAAATGATGATGCGTTAAACCGCATTTAAGGAGGAATTTTACATGGAAAGAGTTAAGATAGACGCAAGAACTTTTTGTTATCCGCGAACATTGTTGCCTTATCTGGCAAAAGTTTTGGAAAGAGCGGATTATAATGGAGAAAGCATTGATTACGATGTAAAAGTTCGTGAAGGGCTCGCTATTGTGACTTATGAGAAGGAAATGGTGAGAAACTTTACATATAATTTATATCGTAAGGCAAAGGCGAAACAGAAAAAAGATGTCATTTTTGAAAAATAAGAAAAAGAGCCTCGGAGAACCGGGGCTTTTTCTTTTGTCTTTTTTGACATGTGTAAGGAAAATTTTCTTTATAATATGGTTTTCATTTAATTTAAAAACAGACATATTAAGTATGTAGAGAGAGTTAATTCATATATGGTCCTATTACATCTGCGGATGGATAGGTTAGCAAATCGAAGAGATTCGAAAAAAAACGCGGCACTCTCTGATTAAATTGCTATTACTGCGTTAGGCCTTGTGCGTCAGGGATTAGTAGAAAGGAGATTATTATGTAGAAGAAAAATAGGAAACTGTAAAGTTAAATGAATAAGAAAGGATGAATGAAATGGAAATTGTAGTAACTATTATTGGAGTGCTGATTGCACTTAGTTCAATTGGGTACATAATGTACAAAGCTTATGAAGAGGAAGAAGTAAAAAAATCAATTCCGGCAAGTTTAATTGTATTAGGCATTTTAGTTATTGTTCTCGGACAGTCATTTACCATTATTCCAACCGGTTATACCGGAGTGTCGTCCAAATTTGGACAGATTGATAACCGTCCATTATCGAATGGATTGAATTTTAAAATGCCTTTTGTGCAACATATTGAATTGATTAACAACAAGCAGCAGGATGTTAAATATTATGAAGATTCACTTATTGAATCAGAAACAAGTGAACGAAACACAGTACAGTTTTCGGATATTACCGTAACTTGTCAGATTTTACCGGAGCGTTCTGCATGGATTTACGCAAATGTAACAAATGCGGATAATTTGATTCCGGAAACGTTAGTAGCGTCTGCTGTTAAGTCTGCATCTAAAACATTAAATCCAGTTGATGTAACAAATCGAAGCGTGATTGAGCCAAAAACTTTAAAAGTATTGCAGGAGTCTATTGATGGGAAATACGGCGAAAACACAATTAAGATTAACAAAGTAGTTATCAGCCAGATTGGATTTGACAAAGAATATGATGAACGCATTTCGAAAAAGCAGCAGGCGCAGATTGAATACGAGACGCAGCAGATTAACAACAAAAAATCTGTTGAAAAAGCAGAAGCAGATGCCAAAGTAAAGCAGCGGCAGGCAGAAGCAGATGCCAAAGCAAAGGAAATTTCGTCCAATGCAGAAGCAAATGCGAACAAAAAGATTTCTAACAGTTTGACAAAAGAACTGATTGATTATGAGCTGGCACAGGCTAGAAAATCTCATGGTTGGATTACGGTTCAGGGCGCAAATTCTATTGTAACAAAGGATAATTAGTATAATATACTCAGAAAGAGACTCGGTTTTCCGGGTCTTTTTTTTGTTATTTAAAAATTCCTTATCGAAACAGACATATTAAATCTGTAAAAAATATTGCCCTTCGGGGAGAAAGTGAGGAATTTTTATATGAAAATACCATGTAAACAAAAAGTAACAGAAAAAAAGCCATTCAAAACAAGAGCAAAAGAATGGTTCAAAAGAAACGGAATCAGCTTAGCTCTTTTTTGTATGATGGTTGGACTTATGGTTGCATCATCAATATCCGGTGCTGAAGCGATTAATGTAACAAAAATCAATGAAAAAAGTAAAGTTACTGGGCTTGATGAATTTCCTAAAATAGCAGCTACTGTTGTTCAGGTAATTGGCGCTGTTGTTGCCTTATTTGGCGGCGGAACGGCAGGATTAGGGTATGCACAAGATAATCCGGATGGACAAAGTCGTGGACTTAAATTTTTGATTGGTGGAGCGATTGCGTTTAGCACCACGACCATTCTGAAATGGATTGCTTTTAAAGGCTAAAAAATTATTAAAAAAATAACTTATTGGGCGGGAAATTAGTTTCGCCCAATAGAAAGGGGAAATTGAATGAAATTAACATATGAACAAAAAAAACAATTTTTTTTCTCTTTTCTTCTTTTGATTACGATTTTAACCTTATCCATTACTGTTGGTTACGCCGACAGCGCAGTAGCGGCCGCTAAAATTGGCGTATTGAGCAACAAATACTTATATCCAGTCGTAGAAACGATTGGAGATGTTTTTTTAGTTCTTGGTGTATGGAAATTTGGTATCGCTATGACATCTGACCAGGCAGAGCAGCTTTCAAAAGGCATTGCTGAATTAGCGGCAGGAGCGGTTTTAGCAAATATAAGAACTTTTATGGGTGATTCAACACAGCTCAAAGATGTTTTAAAAACAATTGAATCTGTTATACAGGTAATCGGTGCTGTTATTGCGCTTTATGGTGGTCTTTCTACAGGCCTCGGCTTTGCGCAGGATAATTCAGATGGAATTAGTAAAGGACTCAAACTGCTATTTGGCGGAGCAATTGCTTTTAGTGTAACAACTATTTTGAAATGGGTAAAAGTAACGTAACGAGAAAGGAAGGTGTTTTTATGCATGTGTAAACAACGAAAAAAGATAAAAATGTTTTTTCTGACTTTTCTTATATATACGATTTTTTTGTCGGGATTAACCGTTAATCATGCATTTGCGGCTGATGAAGAGTATGAAAAGTACATGAAGGAGCCGGCTGTTACAGCGGATAATTACAAGCAGGATGGTCAATATCCTACCGGTGTTGATGCTGCCTGTGAAACAACGCCATATGATTTTTTTAAGTATATTGTGGCGAATGGTGTAGTGGATGATATGAAAAGCGCTTTAACTGGAAGTGATTTTATTAACTCTATCAATGACCAGATAAAAACAACTTATGACACAGTTGCTTTAGCGGGCGAAGCCCTTTTAGTTGTTATGTTTTTAATGGATTTGTTGGACAAGGCAACTCGCAATGGATTTGATTTTGAACAAGTAATTCGTCTTTTAATTAAATTCTTTATCGCAAAAACATTAATGGATAACGGTTATAACATTTTAAAGGCAATTGTTGCTATCGGAAATGCCTTAGCAGACTCGGTTAGCGCGGCTCCGGCCCCAAAAGGAATTATAGATTTCTTAAATAAGCTAGGTTATGTTTTGTCGGATTCCGGCACTCTTACAGACTGGGTTATTACTTTTTTAGCATTCTTCCCATATGTTATTGCGCGAATTTTGAATCTAGTTATTTATGCTACATGCTACGGAAGAATTATTGACATTATGGTTCGCGGCGGATGGGCTCCAATCGGTTGTATCAGCATGGTTCAAGAAGGGTTCTCTGGACGAGGATTAGTCTATATAAAGAAATTTTTTGCCTCTTGTATACAAGGAGCCGTAATTATTGGAATCTTAAATGCCGGCAGCATGGTTTGCTCGAACCTTGTCGGCGGTGCATTAAATGGAATTGGAACAGATGGTTCTAGTGTTATTGGCCCGATG
>OHAE01002002.1_pt1 | contig 13429 bp, 8 predicted proteins | sample 1577061 | NCBI WGS metagenome assembly OHAE01 (sample SAMEA3541535, study PRJEB24748) | human gut metagenome | biome: human gut; feature: human-associated habitat; material: faeces | place: China | collected 2012
GCGATTTTAAGGACAGATTCACTTATCATGCTGCCACCGCTCGAAATGACGGGGTGTGGGTAGTGTCAATTGGTGCGGAGGAGCCGCTGTCACTTTTCATAAGGCGGCGCTCCCCAATTTGTGCACCGCCACCTTCCCCTCGGGCGAAGCCCGTTCCCCTTGCGCCACTTCGCCGCAGGCGTTACCCTTGCTCCACCTCTCATAGGGTTATACGATTCCAGGCCACCCAGTATTTATGTCAGTCCTGGTATCATAAGGCGGCGCTTCCCAATCTGTGCGCCGCCACCTTCATTCCTAATTCCTCATTCCTCATTCCTAATTTTTTCCCGCCACCGCCACTCCTCACTCCTAACTCCTCATTCCTAACTTCCATGCGCCGCCACCACCATTCCTAATTCCTCATTCCTAATTTTTCCGACGCCACCTTCACCCTATCAATACCATGAACGCATGACAAATCTTTCTATCTATATAATTTTTACATAGATAGAACATCGTTGGACATATTTTTTACATCGTTATATACTATTTTTAAATAGCTGAATAAATCCAATATCCCAATTCCTATATCCTTTACGTATCGTTACGTATCTTCTGAAATAAGCAGCCTGAATTTCTCAGTTTTCGATGTAATAGAAAGGAATGGTCCCATGGTATCCGGAAATTTCACCCACCCGAAAAAGGTTTCCAAAAAGCTTGTCTTCCTCTGCGTCAGCGCCCTGCTGCTGGCCGGTGGAGCTACTGTATTCGCCAACGATAAAACCATTGGCAGCAGTGTAGATGCCACCAGCATCACCGGGAGCAATATGCTGAATACAGTGACCATCTCTGATAATTCAACGGCTACCATTACCAATGGAGATAAAACCTGGACTTTGGAGAACACTGCTAAAGCCAACGAATGGGACACCATAAAGGGCGGCACAAGCATCGAAAATAATTTTACAGAAGCTTTGGAATCCGCCAGGTATCAGCCAATGGGCAACCGGATTAATATTACAGGAAACAGTGACCTGACTATCCAGAAACTCATTGGGGGCGAAGTAACAAAATTCACTGTTATGGGCAACCAGAAACGGGTCGTCAATGATAACATTATTACTATTTCCGGAAGCGGCACACTCAAAGCTGATGAAATTATCGGCGGCTACCGAAGTTATGATATCAAGTATGATTCCGTTCACCAGAATGTGATCAACATTGAAGGAAAAACGATTATCGGAAGAGATGGCGGTACCGTTTACATTTACGGCGGTAAAGTAGGATATGATGTATGGGATGATATAAATAATGGCAATGTGGAATACGGCATCATCAATATAAGCGGTACAGCGAAACTGGATAATGCATATGTCTCAACCGGCTACACCAATGTTCAAAAACAAGGCGGCCATATATTGAATGGACAGATCAATCTCTCCAGTGATGCGGACGTCTCCAGCAGCAGCCTCTTCGGTGCCCAAAGACCAAATCATAGTCGTAATAATAATAATGAAAGAAATAACGTATTAAATATCGGCTACAAAAACAACATCTCCACCAACCTCTCTGGAATTACCACTGACCCGGACACTGCTTTTGCTGTAGGAATTGGCGGAAATGATAATGGCACACAAATGGAAGATAATAAAGGTACATATCTGGTACAGACCCCGGAAGTATCTACGTGGAACAATAATACAGTCAAGGAAATAGGTGAATTTACGGCCATTAAGATCTGGTCTATGGATAAAAAGCCGGCCCTCTTCGTAAAAGACAACGCCAGTTTCAAATATACTAACGGAAGTTCACGCTGGACAAATCAGAATACAGTGATTGATTTGTCCTATCTGACCTCCGGTAAAGACTTTGGTACTTACTATAAAGAGGACCTTGGGCAGAATTATGATAAAGAAGGTGGCGCCCAAAGCGAAGGAAGAGAAGATGAAATCGACCTGACTAAGGATGGTGTGGATTCTTCAAATATCCTTCTGGCCTCGGTGAAACCAAATGCGACTATTACAATTATTGAAACCGCAAATTCAGACCTGACACCTAATGAAATTGACCCGGAACTTCTTAAATACGGTTACACGCCCGGCACTCCTGAATCCAAAATCTATTACAATCCCTTAGTCTATGGTTATAAGATTCAAAACAGTTCAGGCTCCAACGTTCTCAACGGAACCTATAAGGGCTGGGCAGAGATAAATGTACGCCTTACTCAGAATAAGACAACGGGTCAAATGTATTCACCTACCCACGTCTACTGGAAGACCGGTGACATCACAGTAAATACTATTTCCTTCCCCAATCTCATCCTGGATGGTTCCGGAAAGCCAGTAAATCCTATTACTTTGGAGAAATACAACTATATCTTCAATAATGACACCGCCCTTTCCATGGGGACTATCTCGAAGACCGGGAATTCTCTCATTTCCCCTTCCGACAGCTTCACCCTCATCGATGGGAGCGGCGCCCAGTCTGTGACGGGGCTGGAAAACCTCAAAGGCGGGACTGACCGTATTTCCTATACCCTCGATGACGGGGCGGTGTCGGCTACGGCTTCCGGAACTATGGGTATCACCGATGACAATAAAAATCTGACCTATTCCCTGGGCAATCCGGAGACCATCACCTACCACTCCCTGGACTGGACGAAGACTGCGCCCATGGTGACCCTGGATGCCGGCAAGACCTACGACCTTTCCCAGACCGCCATCGATACGTCGGCCATGCAGATGAAGGGGCTTTCTTCCCTGAAGCGGGGCGTCAATATGCGGACTCTCCTGACTGTCAATGGCCATGACGCAGGAATCGATGAAAGCAAACTGACAGACTCCCCCATCCACATCACCCTGGGCAGTACCCTGGAAGGCACAGGCCGGGCGCTACTGCAGGACGGAGACCTGGTATACCGGGCGGATATGGACCGGCAGCCCCAGACCCATAAGACCCTGCTGGGCCAGGAAGCGGGACTGGCGGCCCTCATCGAGTCCAATGATCTCATCCTGGACACCATGAAGAACCTGGATAAGTCCGCCGATGGCATCGAAGCCTTCGGCACCGTGGGTGGCGGAGAAAACCGCTATGAAACGGGGAGCCACATCACCACAAACCTCTGGCGGGGACAGGCGGGCTTTGCCCGGAAGGACAGCTCCAAAAAGGGAAGCTCCTGGGAATACGGCCTCTCCTATGACTACGGCGATGGCTCCTACCGCACCTTCTACCGGGGCACCGGAAACGGCAAAATCAACTACAAAGGCGCCGGAATCTTCGGGAAATATATCCGTCCCGACGGATTCTACGGAGAAGCGTCCTTCCGCATGGGCCGGGCCTCCAACGATGCAAAGAACATCCTCCACGACGAGCTGGGCCGGCCGTACCGGTACAGGACAGACAGCCTGTACAACGCCTTCCATGTGGGTATCGGCCGGATTTCCGACCGGGGCCATGGAAACAGCCTGGATACGTACCTCCGCTTCTTCCACACCCACCTGAATGGAGACACCTTCGAAGCCGGCGGCCACTACGACATCGACAGCCTCGAAAGCAATCTGGCCCGCATAGGCACCCGGTGGCAGCATAAGGACCACCGCTTCGAGTACTACGCAGGCCTGGCCTACGAATATGAATTCAGCGGTAAAGCCTATGGCATCGCCGACGGCATGGACATCGAAAGCGCCTCCATCAGAGGCGGCAGCGTCCGCTTCGAATACGGCGCCAGCGTAGACACCGGAAAATGGAGAGTCGCCATCAACGGCAGCGACTACGCGGGAAAACGGAAAGGATTCAACGGAAACCTCTCCCTCACCTGCCGGGTATGGTGAAAGAAAAACAGCAGCCTCTGGGGCTGCTGTTTTTTTATTTGGGTAGAAGTGCGGCATGCGAACGGATGGGGCCTTGTGCGGATTCGCCTGCGGCGCTTCTCATTGGTTCCCCTCCTCAACTTCGCCACCATACCTTCTGTCTCCAACCGTTTATCGTCATCTCGAGCGGTGGAAGAATGCCAAGTGACTCTACCGTCCAGAATCGCTACAGCTCCGATGAGTCGAGAGATCTTTCTAGTAGATGACTATGACGGGGTTTTCAAAGATAGAGTAACATTGAGAGTTGAGAGTTGAGAGTTGAGGTCCAGCGGCTTCGCCGCTAATCGTTAGCCTCCTTCCTTGGGAAGGAGGTGGCGCCGTAGGAGACGGAGGTTAGCTGATGGATGCGCCGCAGGCTAAGGACTTGGCTCCCCCTCCGGGGGAGCTGGCGCCGCAGGCGACTGAAGGGGTGCATTTGCGGTGAAGCCGCCATCGTGTTTCATAAGGCGGCGCTTCCGGTAGAACCGATATCCTCTGGAGTTGTAAGACCGTCACAGGCATTTACCAGAAAGATTTCTCGACTCATCGAAGCTGTAGCGATTTTAAGGACAGACCTACTTAGCATGCTCCCACCGCTCGAAATGCAGCAGTCCTGCAGAGGACTGCTGAGCCGGGCCCAAATTGGCGCTTTTACTGCACATTAAAGCGCCTTCCTTTCGGGGCCCGGTCGACCGGGGTGTGGGTAGTGTCAATTGGAATGGCAACGTAGTTGCGAATATACTCGATCTCGACCTCAATCTCGATCTCACCAGCGCCGCCACCACCACTCCTAACTCCTCATTCCTAACTTCTGTGAGCCGCCACTTTCACTCCTCACTTTCCCCAGCCATTTTTACAATCAGTCCTTCTTTTCCACCACGATATGGTAGCCCGATGCTTTGGTGAGGCGGTTCATGATGGCCAGGCCCAGGCCTTTGGAGTCGGTGCCTTCTCCGATGATCCGGTCCACCGGGTGCTTGTTGAAGTACAGGAGCCCGGAAAACAGGTTGTGGGCAAAGCTTTCTTTATCCTTCCGGCTGCCCCAGATGAAAAGGGTAAGACCTTCCGGAAGTTTCTCCGCAGTTTCCCGGCTCACGAAGAAGCCATATTTTTCATCTTCCTTCTGGGCAAAGGAAAGTATTTCGCTTTCCACCTTGTCCGTGTTTCCGGTATACACCGTGAGCGGTGCCTTCGGTGCATAGTGGCGGTACTTCATGCCCGGTGCCTTCGGGTGCTCCCCTGCTTTCACGCCGCCGGAAAGGATGGCTTTATCCACCACCGTGGGGGCAAAGGCGGAGAGCATTTCCAGGGTAATGCCACCGGGCCGGTAAATGACGATGGTCCCGTTCTCGATGCCGATGACCGTAGATTCCAGGCCCACTTCGCAGGGGCCGCCGTCCACGATGGCCGGAATGCGGCCATCCATGTCATGGAGTACGTCCTCTGCGGTGGTGGGGCTTGGGCGGGTAGAAATATTGGCACTGGGGCCGGCCAGGGGCACGCCGGCTGCCCGGATGAGAGCCCGGGTCGCTTCGCTCCTGGGGCAGCGGATGGCAATGGTCATCAGGCCGCCGGAGGTTTCCATGGGGATCATGTCCTTCTTGGGAAAAACGATGGTGAGCGGTCCCGGCCAGAAGGCGTCCATGAGCTTCTTTTCCAGGGGCGTCACTTCTTTCACGTATTTTTCTACTTCCGAAGGAGCCGATACATGGACAATGAGGGGATTATCGGAAGGCCGTCCCTTGGCTGCGTAAATCCGCTTTGCCGCCTCGCCGTCCAGTGCATTTCCTCCAAGGCCATACACCGTTTCCGTAGGGAACGCCACCAGGCCCCCATGACGAATGATTTCTCCCAGGGCGAAGACTTTATTTCTGTAATAGTCTTCGTCTACTTTTACCATTTCTGTGTTCATTCGTTTTCCTTCTTCCTGCAATACAGGGCCCGCTCGATGCCGCCGTAGTCTTTGATGATTTCAAAGGAATCGTAGTCTCCCGAATCTTCAAAGAGCTTCCGCACCTCATCGGCCTGATGGATGCCGAATTCCATGGCCAGGAATCCGCCGTCCTTCAGGTGGGAAGCGGCGGAATCCGCCAGTTTCCTGTAGAAATCGAGGCCATCCTTCCCTCCGTCCAGGGCCAGCGCCGGTTCATGCTGCACTTCTTTCTGGAGCCCCGGGATATCGCCGGAGGGAATGTAGGGAGGATTGGTCAGGATGCCATCGAAGACTTCCCCCTCCTCCAGTGCTGTGAGGTAGTCCCCTTTACGCCAGGCCACCCGGTGGTCCAGGGAAAGTTTCTTTCCATTTTCCTCTGCCACCGCCAGGGCATCGTCAGAAATATCAACGCCCACCCCCGTATCCTCTTTGCAGTAATAGAGGAAACTCAGGAGTATGGCGCCGCTTCCGGTTCCCAGGTCTGCCACTTTCAGTCCCGGTTCCCCCCTGTGATACTGGATCACCTTTTCCAGCCAGGTTTCCGTATCGGGCCGGGGAATCAGTACATGTTCATTCACCTGGAACGTAAGGCCCATGAATTCCTTTTCCCCGATAATGGCGGCGGTGGAAATGCCGCTCACCCGTTTTTTGATGTATTCCCGGTACCGGGCCAGCTCCGATGGCTCCACAATTTCATCAAAATCGGTGTAAAGATAGATTCTTGATTTGTGAAGCACATGGGCCAGCAGCAGTTCCGCATCCAGCCGGGGGGACTCCAGGCCGTGCTGCTGGAAATAATGGGTGGTCCAGGTGATCAGTTTTTTGATGGTCCAGATCGTATTACCGGCCATTGGTTTCCCCTTCTTTCATGCGCCGCGCCAGGTCTTCTTCCATGAGACGGTCCAGGATAGGATCCATATTTCCATTCATAAAATCATCGAGCTGGTAAATGCTCATATTGATGCGGTGATCCGTGACCCGTCCCTGGGGATAATTGTAGGTGCGGATCCGTTCGCTCCGGTCCCCGGAGCCTACCTGGCTCTTCCGGTCTGCCGCTTCCTTGCTCAGGGATTCCCGCATGGCCTTATCGTAGAGCCGGGATTTCAGGATCTGCAGGGCCTTTTCCTTATTCTGCCGCTGGCTCCGTTCATTCTGGCAGGTCACCACCATGCCCGTGGGCAGGTGGGTAATGCGGATGGCGGAGGAGGTTTTATTGATATGCTGTCCGCCGGCGCCGGAGGAACGGTACACATCGATACGCAGGTCCTCCCGGCGGATATCGATGTCCACGTCTTCCGCTTCCGGAAGAACGGCCACCGTCACTGCGGACGTATGGACCCGGCCCTGGCTCTCGGTTTCCGGAATACGCTGCACCCGGTGCACGCCGCTTTCAAATTTCAGGATGGAATAGGCATTCTTTCCTTCAATGGTGCAGGTCACTTCCTTGAAGCCTCCGAGGTCCGTCTCATTGGCATTGGCAATTTCCAGCTTCCATCCCTTCCGCTCGGCGAACTTGATGTACATCTTCAGGAGATCCGCCGCAAAAAGAGCAGCCTCTTCCCCGCCGGTACCGGCCCGGATTTCAAGGATCACGTTCTTTCCGTCATTCGGATCTTTGGGGATCAGCATCTTATGGATGGCAAGGTCCAGCTCTTCCTTCTTCTTGTCATTTTCCTTCAAGTCTTCCTTCGCCAGGTCATGGAGCTCTTCCTGGGATTTGTCCTCCAGGATATCCAGGGCATCTTTGCAGGCTTTATCGGCCTCCTTGTATTCCCGGTACTTGGAAACAATTTCTCCCAGTTCCGCATGTTCCTTGGAAAGGGCTCTCCATTTATTCTGGTCCGCAATCACTGAAGGATCGCTGAGCTGGTCCTCCAGCGTGATATAACGGGCTTCCATGCCGTCCAATTTATCAGTCTGCATTGTATCACCTTTTGTTTTTACTTATATGTGGGTTTGAACCCATGTGTATATGGGGCTAAGGGTTGTGGCTTTGCCGGAGCAAAGCAGGGGCATGAGGCGGGGCAGCGCTTCCTTACTATCAGCCCCTGACCTTCCCTTTTGAACCTGCCGGTCAAGCCTGTGAGTCCGGTAGAATCCTCAAAACCTTCTGAACCCTCCCTGTGTCCTGGCCATAGTGTCAGCCACCGATCCGCCAGAACCGCCGGCAGGGCAGAAAAAAACAGGGCTGCTGCCCTGTTTCTCAGTCGGATGTTTTTCCGTAACGTTTGTTGAACTTTTCGATACGGCCGCGAGCCTTTCCGAAACGCTGCTGTCCTGTATAGAACGGATGGGATTTGCTGCTGATATCAATATTGATCAGCGGATATTCATTACCATCTTCCCATTTTACAGTCTGGTTGGAAGTTGCTGTAGAACGGGTCAGGAAAGAGTAGTCAGCACCGATATCACGGAAAACGACTGGATGATAATCCGGATGGATTCCCTTCTTCACTTGTTGCACCTCATTTCAATACCATAGATAATTCTTTGCTATTATAACAAACCGCGACTCCTATTGCAAGGAAATATTTTGGAAAAATGAGAGCCTCTCAAAATTTCTCAAAGTCCCCATGATATTACAATAATTTATTTATATTACTAATAATATAAACTTGATTATAAAGACATCTCTTCAATGAATTGTTCATTCCTGAAATCATCCCCATCCCCCCAATGTATCTTTCTATTTCTTTTTGATTCTTGAATTAATTATATACAATATAATTCTCCCGTTCAATCAAAAGAACATCGATGGTCCTTTAGTTTTTCCTCACTCTTGCGCCATTTCTTTTTAACAGGTATACTAGTAGGGAATTGTTTATTTAAAGGAGATGGACGTTTTGAATTTTGGTGACGCACTTGTGGCCTTTTTGAATATCGGCCTTTTCAGCTCGCTGGTCAGCCGTTTTACAGGAGCCAATACGGCAATCCTCGTTTTCTGTTCCCTGCTTTACCTGGGAAGCACGCCCCTGGAAACGGTGGGAATTATGCTGACGTACCTGGTTTTTATGCGCCTTACGATTTATACCCAGAAGAAGAAATTAAATTTCAAGCGGATGCATGTATTTAAAGGGTATCGGGTGATTCTTCCGATTGTACTGATCATCGTTTCCCTCTTTATCTATCCCTTTGCGGCTCTGGCTATTTTCCTTCTTCTTTTCATGACGGAAATCCTGTACCAGATGTGGCAGGATGTACCGATGGAGCATCGGGCTTCCCGGGGCCAGCTTACGGGCTGGATTATCACCGGCGCTGTTCTCACCACCATCGGCATGGTGGTTGTGAAGTTTATCCCCGGCAGCATTTACTACATCATCGGCGGCATCGCCGCTTTCCTGGTGTGCCTTTTCTTCTGGTGGATTGGCCAGGACAGGGAACGGCTGGAGGGAATCTGGGACAAGGTGGTGCTCTTCTCCTTCCTGTTCCTCGGTCTCTTCGGTTTTGATACGGCAGACTGGCTGGACGATATGCGCCGCCAGGTCAATAAGACCCCCATTGCCTACAACCTGCCCTTCATTTTCCTGCCGGTCTTCTTCATCGGTTTCCTGATGGCCAATGTGCTTTTCGGCATTTTCTCCCTTTCCGGTCTGGTCATCACCTTCTTCGGTGCCATTTCCATGCGGCTCTTCGGTTACTATGAAGTGTCCCGGAAGGGCAAGGCAAATCTGGTCTCCCTGGGCTTCACGGTACTGGCCATCCTGCTCCTGCTCATCACCGCTCCAGAACCAACGGGCATTTCCCAGGCCGTGGACGCTTTCCTGCCGGCAAATACTTACGGATTCCATGGAATTCTCAACATGTTCTGATTTATACATAAAAAAACTCCCCTAAGGGGAGTTTTTTTATGTGCGAATCGGATGATGAAGTACCGGCTGATCCATACCACCGGATGAGTCTGCAGGCCGGTCCGGCGGCCTGCGGCGATTCTCTGTTTGGGCGCCGACGCTTCACCTGCAGGACATTTCCTTTCATTCCCCTTTCCAGGGAGTCACTTTGACGGTACAGGAGGGGCAGACATTCTGGAGGAAGCAGGTCTCGCAGTCCGGCTTTCTGGCGTGGCATACTCTTCTTCCATGCCAGATCAGCCAATGGTGGGCAGCGGACCAGTCTTTTTCAGGAATGGCCTTATGAAGTCCCATTTCCACTTCCAGCGGCGTCTTTCCTACGGCCAGTTTCAATCGGTTCGACACGCGGAATACATGGGTGTCCACCGCTATGGCAGGATGGCCAAATCCTACACTCCACACTACGTTTGCCGTTTTCCTTCCTACGCCGGGGAGTTTCACCAGTTCATCAAAATCTTCCGGCACCTGGCCATGGTATTTTTCCAGAAGCATATGGCTCATGGCCAGGATATGCTTTGCCTTGGAATGGTAGAGCCCACAGTCATGGATTTCCGTTTCCAGCTGGGGCAGGGTGAGGGCTGCCATTTTCGCCGGTGTATCGAGACGGGGAAAGAGGCGCTGGGTGACTACATTTACCCGTTTGTCGGTGCACTGGGCCGACAGGATGACCGCCACGAGAAGGGTAAAGGGGCTGGAAAAATGGAGCATGGGGCCGTCATTTTTATAGACCTCCCCCAGCCGCCGGAGCTGTTCGTCCCTGATTTTCTTTGTAACTCTCATGGTTCTGTGCGCAGCAGGTATTCATGAGCCGCCAGCGCCGCTGCTGCCCCCTCTCCGGCTGCGATGATGATCTGTTTATTGCGGCAGTCCGTTACGTCTCCCGCCGCAAAGAGACCATCCACCGACGTTTCTCCTTCTTTATCGGTCATGATTTCTCCCAGAGAATTTATTTTTACTTCTTTGGGAAGGTAGGAATTGTTCGGAATGCCCCCGGCTTCCACGAAGACACCGTCCACGGAAATATCGTGGAGGCTGCCATCCGCCTTATTTTTGACAGTGAGGGCGGACACTTTCCTGTCCCCCTTCACTTCTTCCGGCGTATAGCCCAGGAGGACTTCCACATGGCTTTCCGCCTTCATCCGCTTCACCAGGATTTCCTGGGCCCGAATACGGCTTCTTACGACCAGATATACTTTAGGGCAGAGCTTTGCCAGCTCAATGGCTGATTGCACGGCACTGTCACCGCCGCCCACAATGGCCACCGTTTTATTCCGGTAGAACAGGGCATCGCAGGTAGCGCAGTAGCTGACACCGCGGCCGGTGTATTCCTTTTCTCCCGGGATATCCAGGGTACGACTGTGTTTTCCTGCAGTAACAATGCAGGTTTTGCCCCTCAGTTCCTTCCCATCATCCAGATGGGCCGTGAAGTAACCGTCCCCATCCTTTGTCAGGGATTTCACGCCGGCATAGATGAAATCTACGGGGTACTGCTTCACCTGGGCTTCCATTTTATCGGCCAGTTCAAATCCGGAAATGGAAGAAAAGCCCAGATAATTTTCAATCTTTCCGGTCAAAAGCATCTGGCCGCCAATATCCGTGGTCACTACTTTCACGGTCAGTTCTTTTCTTGCTGCATAGAGAGCGGCGTTCAGTCCCGCAGGACCGGCACCTATAATCAGTACATCTGTCAATTCCATAAAGTTCCTCCTTAAGTATATCGATATTCATCGTTTCATATATTCATTATATACGATAGGTCAAGGCCCTGCAAATGGGCTGGGGCGGAGTATGCGGTTCGGGTTTCTCTCTATACGTATGTATGGGGAGAAAGGTGGTGGGTGCTTCGTGACGGGGGCCATTGCTGGAATAGGCTGCGGCCTTTGGCCGGGGCTCTGTCCTTCGGACATGGCTCTGCCTGGCGGCACGGCTGTGGCCTGCGGCCAGGGAAAGTGCGGCGCACAAACCATATGGCGCCGCAAAAATTATATAATTTTCTTCCTTAAGCCCAGGCGGCAGCCTTTGCCCTGGCTGAAAGCCACTGTCTTGCCTCAGGCAGAGCCCCGGCCATCGGCCGCTGCCCATTCTCTTATCTGTTCAGAAACGACTTTCCCACACCCTTATAGCCCACAAATTCACGAAGCAGGGATTCTCCCGGGACGATGGACGCATCCAGCTCACGGAAGGGCCGGAGGAATTGGAGCATCCGCAGGGCTTCCGCATAGGCAGGACTCTTGGGCGATATGCTTTCCAGCAGGGGACGGGCCAGTTTTTTCAGTACCGGAATTTCATAGAGCAGGGCCGTATTGAAGACCACATTCGCCCGGTTCTGGTACTGGAATATATTCCGTTCCTCCCCTTTCCGCACGTTGTCCCAGGTGAGGAGCGTGTGTTCCGGACCGTTGCCGCGGAACTGGAAATCCCGGACCAGCCGGCGGAGGAGACGGCTGTCGGAGGTAGAAATCCGGTTATGGTCATTGATAGTAAGCTGGGTCAGGGCCGACAGATATACCCGGAGACACTGGTACCCCGGAACGAAGTAGGTAAGTTTCGGATTCAGGGCATGGAGGCCTTCCACCAGGATGGGCTGTCCCTTCCCCAGCTGCACTTCCCTTTCTTCCCACTCCTTTTTGCCTGTAATGAAATTGAAATGGGGAAGGTGGACCTTCCTCCCCTCCAGGAGCGCGGATACGGTGTCCTCGAAAAGGGGCAGGTCCAGGGCTTCCAGGTTCTCCCAGTTTTCATTTCCCATCTCATCCCGGTTCCTGAAGTAATCATCCAGGGACAGCATCACCGGCCGTACTCCATTCACCCAGAGATGGACAATGAGGCGCTTCATAAATGTGGTTTTTCCTGAAGACGAAGGGCCTGCCATGCACACCAGCCGGATCGGCAGTTTCTGGCCGCAGATGGTGTCTGCCAGCTGGGCCATTTTCTTTTCCTGCAGCGCTTCTGCGGTGGCTACGATATCGTAAATACTGCCGTCATCGATGGACCGGTTCAGCTCTTCCAGGTTATGGCAGCCGATGAGCTCGCTCCAGTCCTGGGTCTCCAGGAAGACCCGGGCATAGAGGGGATCGTCTTCCTGGGGCGTGAGCTTTGTCTCTCCGGGTCCCGGAATCTGCAGGAGAAATCCGGGGGCATAGGAATGGAGGGCAAAGGCCCTGATAAAGCCCATGTCCGGAAGCATGGGGCCAAAATAATAATCAATGAGGCTGCCGCACTGGTCCACATTCAGTTCGGATACGTCCAGCTGGGAAAGGAGCTCCGCATCTTCCAGGCGTCCTTTCATGCGGAGAAAGGCTATGGCCCTGTTTCTCCCTACCATGAGCTTCGTAATCTTCCGATGCTCGGAAACAATCTCTTCCATCCGCTTTTCCAGGGCACCCAGTTCCTTGGCAAGAGGGGTATGTCCATCTTTAAATTCACAGTAAATGGATTTTCCCAGGGAATGTTTGACTTTAACATCCGCCTTTTCTCCGTACACTTCTTTTACAGCACAGACAAGGAGCATGATCGCCGTCCGCCGGTACGCCTGGTAAGCCTGCTTGGAGGAAAGGGGAATCCATTTGACGTCGCAGTCTTTGGTGAAGGGTGTCTGGAAATCAAGGATTTCACCGCTGCAGTCTGCCAGTACAGCCTCTTCCCGATTCCGGCTGCCCCGGACAATGTTCCACAGGTTCTGGGGAGAAGCGCCATCAAAAAGATCAAAGCTTCTTCCTTCACAGGTTATATGCATAGGAATGCCTCCTTACAGGTTCAAATTACGGTTTGTCGAGCTGTTAGAGCGAAGCTTACGGATAGAGTCATTCGTGCGGGGCTTC
>OHAE01002006.1_pt1 | contig 13420 bp, 10 predicted proteins | sample 1577061 | NCBI WGS metagenome assembly OHAE01 (sample SAMEA3541535, study PRJEB24748) | human gut metagenome | biome: human gut; feature: human-associated habitat; material: faeces | place: China | collected 2012
TTTTAATTCGGGAATTTTAATTTCTCCGAAGTGAAAAACACTGGCAGCCAATGCAGCATCAGCTTTTCCCTGATTGAACGCATCTTTAAAATGTTCCATTTTGCCTGCACCACCGGATGCGATAACGGGAATCGGAAGCCTTTCTGAAAGAACAGCGAGTGCTTCATTAGCATATCCGGTTTTAACCCCGTCATGGTCCATACTTGTAAACAGTATCTCACCTGCTCCTCTATCGGCTGCTTCTTTAGCCCAATCATAGAGATATTTATCTGTTTCTATACGTCCGCCGTTTAGAAAGCATTTCCATCCTGTGCCTGTTTGTTTGGCATCAATAGCCACAACACAAACCTGAACGCCAAAATTCCGTGCGATTTCATCGATAAGCTGTGGGTTACGTATGGCGGAAGAATTAATGGAGACTTTATCAGCTCCTGCATTCAATAAACGATCTACGTCCTGCAATTCGTTTATACCGCCACCTACGGTGAAAGGTATGCTGATATTTGCTGCAATTCGTTTCACTAATTCCGTGAATGTTTTTCTTCCTTCGTGGCTTGCCGTAATATCCAGGTAAACCAGTTCGTCTGCGCCTTGTTCACTGTATGCTTTTCCTAGTTCGACCGGATCACCTGCCTGACGGAGATTGACGAAGTTTGTGCCTTTCACCGTTTGTCCGTCTTTGATATCTAAGCAGGGTATGATTCTTTTTGCTAACATGGTATTATTGATTTAAATAAAACGGGAAAGTTCTTTTAATGAAATTCGTCCTTCATACAATGCCTTGCCGAAGATGACTGCCGGTATCTTGGCTTCTTCCAATGCTATGATGTCATCTATGCAGCTAACTCCGCCGCTTGCTATCAGGTAAATCTCGGGTGTATGTTCAAGAATCTCTTTATATAAGTCTATAGAAGGACCTTGCAACATTCCGTCTTGACTAATATCCGTACAAATCACTTTGTAAACTCCTTTGTGAACATAATCATTCAAAAAGGGGAGAAGCTTATGGGCGCTATCCTCTTTCCATCCGTTTACTGCAACCTTTTTATTTTTGACATCAGCGCCAAGGATTATTTTTTCATTACCATATTGGTTCAGCCAGTGCAGAAATAAATCAGGCTGTTTAACAGCAATACTGCCTACTGTAACCATTTGGGCTCCGTTGTCGAAAGCTATCTTTAAATCATCATCACTTTTAATGCCTCCTCCGAAATCAATGGTAAGAGATGTTTGCAAAGCGATTTGTTCTAATATACGGTAATTTACAATATGATGGGAAGCGGCACCGTCCAGATCAACAATATGTATTCTGCTTATACCATTCGCCTCAAATTCTTTTGCCACCTCTACGGGACTATCATTATAAACCTTTTTGCTTTTGTAGTCGCCCTGTGAGAGTCTGACGCATTTACCTGCTATAATATCGATTGCCGGAATCAGTTCTATCATATATATATAATAATGTAAATACAATTATAAATCTAGAAAATTTCTCAGAATCCTTTCGCCTACGCTGCCACTTTTTTCGGGATGGAACTGCGTTGCATAGAAGTTATCTTTATGTAGAGCGGCACTGAAAGGAAGAATATAATCGGTCTGAGCTGCCGTATATTCATTCAAGGGAACATAAAAGCTATGTACAAAATAGACATATTCTTCTTTTGTAAATCCTTTGAATAGATCACTGTTAGTGTCTGTTATCGTATTCCAACCCATATGCGGAACTTTTTCTGCATGGGATGTCCGGCTGAACTTTTTTACATTGACGTGAAAGATATCAAGGCAGTCGGCGTTACCTTCTTCCGAATGGTTGCACATTAATTGCATACCCAGACATATCCCTAATACCGGTTGTTTCAGCTCTTTTATAAAAGTATCCAGGTTGTTTTTATGAAGATGTTTCATTGTTGTTGCTGCTTCACCTACTCCGGGAAAGATGATTTTGTCTGCTTTAAGCAGTTGCTCCTTGTCTGAAGTAATAACTGCGTCAATACCCAATCGTTTCAGTGCATAATCCACTGAATAAATATTTCCTGCATTGTATTTGATAACAGCGACTTTCATAATTAGTTGAATATAACGGTTTTATTTTTATATGCCAATACTTTTCGTTCGATATGTTTTTGTACAGCTCTGGATAATACGATCTTTTCTAAGTCCTTACCTTTGTTTATCAGTTCTTGGATAGAATCTTTATGTGTGATACGCACTACATCTTGTTCAATGATAGGTCCTGCATCCAATTCTGTAGTAACATAGTGACTGGTTGCTCCAATAATCTTAACACCACGCTCAAAGGCTGCATGATATGGTTTTGCTCCCACAAATGCAGGTAAGAAAGAGTGATGTATATTGATGATCCGGTTAGGGTATGCCTTTATCATATTTTCAGAGATTACTTGCATATAACGTGCTAACACAATAAAGTTAACACGATATTTGGCAAGTAGTTCCATCTCTTTCTGTTCTTGTTCCAACTTATTCTCTTTCATAATAGGAAAGAGATAGAAAGGTATATCGAATCTTTCTGCGATAGGTTGCAAATCCGGATGATTACTTATAATTAAAGGTATTTCCACATTCCATTCTCCGGCGGTGTATCGTGCCAGCATATCATATAAACAATGTGACATTTTAGAAACGAATATAGCCATACGAGGTTTCACATCTGAGAAATAAAGTCGGAAACTCATGTCGTATTTCTGTGCGTATAAAGTTTCGAAATAGTCTTCTATCTTTTCTTTGGGGATGATAAACCTTTTTAATTCCCATTCGATACGCATGAAAAATATATTCTCTATATGGTCTACGTGCTGGTCAAGGTAAATGATGTTTCCTTTATTGACAGTGATAAAATCAGTTATTTCTGCTACAATTCCCGGTCTGTCGGGGCAATGAAGTAATAACTTCGCTGTTGTTTTATTATTTTGATCGTTAGTTGTCATTTGTGATTAATTATAGGTCGCAAATATAACGATTTATAATAAAATAATTGAAAAATATAGCATAAAGTTTGTATGATGAGTGTAAGCAGTAACAATTTTGTGTTCTTGCAAATTACACTTTCTTTATCTAAGGAATGTTTTTTTATTTTTTTCTCTTATAGATTTGGAATTCTAAAAAATATCTCTACCTTTGCATCCGCAATCGAGAGAGATGCGATAAAATAAATTTTGGTGCGTTAGTTCAGTTGGTTAGAATACATGCCTGTCACGCATGGGGTCACGAGTTCGAGTCTCGTACGCACCGCGAAAGCAAATAGTAGATTAAAGTAAAAGCTCTGAAATTCAAAGATTTCAGAGCTTTTACTTTTTCTCCACTTCGGCAAAAAATAGAGGTTTTAAGCAGTCCTCACGTGGCTTATTCGTGGGACTTTTTGAAAGCTGATTTTGCTCCCACGAATTAACGCATTTATCTTTGATTGTCAGTGTTTTGCGTAGCTTAATTTAGAGTGTAGTAAACTAATCTTGTACCACTTAAAAAACTAGGAATTATGGGAGCAGTGAAAAAATAAATTAAAAGAGTTATTCTGAATATAAATAAAGAATAAACAAAGTAAGCTCCGTATTCCAATAATAATTGAAAAAATAGTTGTGATAAATGCTCCATATCTTCATATTTAAAAGCTACCGAATTGATAACCCCTTTTTCCATTAAGTCTAATTAGAAGATATATAACTTTTTAATTGAATTAAGTTAGGAGTTGCAACACCATATTTTGCACCACTATCTATTATGTCATCTATCATTTGCTTTATTTCAGCAGGAGAATGATTTATATGTCCTTCAAACATAAGTTGCAAAGCATCATTACTATAAATTATTTTTGCTATTGGTACACAGATAAATAAAGGTAAATGATACAGTCTGTTTGCTTTTTCTGCTTTAGGATTGATGCCCATTCTTTTACAAATAGCTAAACTTTCCCGAATAGCTTTCATTGTGGTTCTTATGATAGGTGTGTTTTCTATAAATTGGGAGGCACTTCCGGCACTCATTATTCCGGCTGAAAGACCAGCAGCAACAGCATAATGTGTCATTAACCATACTGATATTTGCTTAGAAATAACTGGTTTTAAGTCTGCTTTATCCAGTGCTACAAAAAGTTTTTCTATTCGTGGAGTTATCCGTCCGTCTTTTTCACCTAACGGAGTATTGGAATATTTTAGACCTGAAATAGCACAATGTATTTCTTTATCTTCTTTTCCACCCCCGACCATAAAAGGAAAGGCAAAAAAGTATTGTTCAGGTTTTAGATATTTATCTATTTCAGTAAAAACATCCCAGTTGTTTTGGAAAAATACGACATTCGCTTTTCCTGCTGACTTTGAAAGAGTTGGCAATATATTTGATAATTGTAATTTATTGGTGGAGACAATAATATATTCAAAATCATTGTTTGACGAAAGTTCGTCTATTACTGTAGGCTTAAAGATTATATCTGTATTTTTTCTTATTTTCTCTCTAAAGTCAGAACAGATAATATGAATACCATCTTTTTGTACAAGTTCTTTTTGCCCTTTACGCACCAATACAGTAACCTCACAGCCTACTTTGGATGTTTGCATCAGGCTTCCGGAGAAGTTCTCTTCAATGTAATTCTTGTTTATTTGTACAATATTTTGGGAGGACTTCATCTTTACAGACCTTTCATTATTGCCTTGTATAACTACCTCTCCAAGCGAAATAACTTCGGGCACTAAGTGAAAAGTCAGTTGCATATTCTGATGTGCTTTCACTTGTTTTTCCTGAGGTACATACCCGAATGCTTCGACCTTTATTTCAAGGTTTTCACCGGAGTAAGCCGTCAGGAAGAAGTTTCCGTTCATATCACTTTGCAGAAGTTTATTCCTGTTTTTGATATGAATAGTGGCATACTCAACCGGTCTTTTGTTTTCATCCAGAATTATGCCTTTAACTTTGTAATATTCCTGAGCATAGGTAAAAGATGCTAGTAAGGAAAATACAATATAAATAGCTATATGCTTCATTTTTATAGGATATACTAATGATAATTGCGCACTGTTCCTTGAAGGACAGAGCAATAGCTTATCTCACAAAACTCTTATTCTCTTATTCTTAATTAAGAAAATAAGATTATGCAAGCTCGGAACAAGGTTATAAAAACACTGTTCTCTAACTTTGGAATAAATGTACGGTTAAATACGTGGAGGTCTCCTTAAATAATAAAGTGAAGTAATCTGATTATATATCTTCTCCTTGTAATTATCGGAGAGTATACAAAAAACTTCGGTTATAGGAGAGCTAATGTAAAGAGGTTCTGTTTCAATAAAACTGTAGAAAGAAAAATTGCATACAGCACACGAATTACAATCATGTCTGGGGGAATGGGAGTAAGGCTCATTTTCCTGATAATTGTGATGATGGTAGACGTGAGTATTACGAACTATTATCGGGAGTAAAAAAGTAGCTGATAATAGCCATGCAATAATAATTCTATTTGCTTTAGTCTTTTCCATTCTCGTTGAACTGAATGAACTATCGACAAAGATATATGTTTTTTTTGTAAATGAAGCATTTATAGCAATAAAACATCAGGTATAGAATATATTAGCGATAAGTTGCTGTCTTTATAAAATTTATATTATTTTTGCCCGACATAAAATAAATCATGGGAATTGCTAACCTTAAATATAAATACATACTTGCTTTTATCCTTTTATTAGGTATCTTTTTATGTGGGTATAATTGCAAACAGTGGTACGTCATGAACCACAGAGTGAAGAAACATATTTCTCTCGTATATTCATTTTCTGCTAATGAAATCAGCAATTTGAATTTTGAAAAACTTCTCAAGCAGGAATTTATAAATCAGGGAATAGAACCCGTATTCGATAGATTTTATCTTGATGGTAACCATCTTGATGAGCAAAAGAAGATCAGTCATGCAAAGCAGTATCTGGAATTTATTAAGAGCAAACCGATAGATCTGATTTTGACAATAGGCGATCAAGCTACACATTCTCTATTATCAACCCGGCATAAGTTACTCAGTTCTATCCCGATAGTTGCCTGCAATGTGAGTTTTCCCAATGAAAAACTTATAAATGAGTATGAATCTAAAAAGATTTATATTTTACGGGATACACCGGATTTTAAACGTAATATTGAGTTTATAAAGGCATTGCATCCTGATATGGATATGGAGATTATTTTTAATGTCGATATAACTGATCTCGGACGTAAGTCCTTTGATTTGCTAACCAAATTTGTTGATAGAAAAAATGTGCAGATTTTAGGACAGCAATCGGTATATTCTTTGGAAAACGAGTATAAAGAGATGCAGGATATGGTGGAGTATTACAACCTTATGCCTGCATTGGCCAACGAACATATTAAAAAAGATGAGTTAACCATCAGCCTTTGTCCGTTTCAATATATAAAAGGCAAGTCTTTGCTTATTATGATGGAGAGATCTAAAGGTGAGCATGCAAAAAAAGCATTCTTGCTGGATAAGTTCGATTTGGTATCGTTGCCGATCGTAAATGCCTTGAATATTCCTTCTTTTAGTTGTATTCGTGAAGGTTTTGGAGAAGGAACCAAGATTATAGGTGGCTATATGGCAACGGAGGAAATTTCTGCCCGAGCCGCTGTTGATCTTTCTGCTCGTCTGATTAATAGGGAGAAAATCGGTATGCCTAAGATCAGGGATATGGAAAAGGAGTATGTGCTTGATTGGAGTTATTATTCGACTTATAAAGATCATAGCATAAAAAATGTTCCTAAAAATACCCGTATCATCAATTATCCGCTATATGATCATTATCGGAAAGAGCTCTATTTCTTAGGAGTATTATTTATTTTGGCATTTATTTTCGTATCTATCAGCCTGCTGCGTGTACACCGGCGTTCTTTGATTGAGCGTAAAAATATGAAAATGCTTGAAGATGTCCATAAACGATTAACACTTTCTACTGATGGCGGTAGGATTTCACTTTGGAATATGCAAGGAGATATCATAGAATTTGATGATAACTATACACGATTGACAGGATTACAGCAGCGACAATTTACGAAGGCGGCTTTCTCAAATTATGTGCATCCGGATGATTTACAGCTATTAAATTCGCTTTACGAAATGTTGTATCGAACTACAGGTACACAAGTACAACGTATCCGTCTCTGTTCTTGCTTAGAGAAGAAAGATTATCAATGGTATGAATTTCGATGCCACAGTTTGAATGATGCTAAAGGAAAAATGGTGTTGGCAGGCATTATGCAGAATATTCAAGAACTGGTAGACCGTGAACAACAACTGATTTTAGCCAAACAAATGGCTGAAAAAGCGGAATTGAAACAATCATTCCTGAATAACATTAGTCATGAGATCCGAACTCCGCTAAATGCAATTGTGGGTTTTACAAATTTGTTGATAGGAGAGACCGGTAACGAATTAGGTCAGGAAGAAAAAACGGATATGCTTAGGATTATCAATCATAACAATGGATTGTTATTGAAGCTTATTAATGATATGTTGGAAATATCGCATTTAGATTCCGGTTATATGGATTTTGAGATAAAGAGGTGGAATATGACTGAAATTGTCGAAGAGATTTATGCAACTTACCGACCGTTGATACAACCCTCTTTGCAGTTCCATCTGGAATTGAACGAAACTCTTTCTTTACCAGTTGATATAGATCGTTCCCGTTTTATACAAGTTATCACTAACTTTTTAAATAATGCCAATAAGTTTACTCAAAGCGGATATATAGAGTTAGGATGTAAGCTGGATACAGAGCATAAGGAAGTTTGCATATACGTAGAAGATAGTGGACGAGGTATTGAGGAAAAAGAACTTATGATGATTTTCGAACGCTTTTACAAGAGTGATGAATTTGAACAAGGTACCGGATTGGGACTATCTATCAGTAAAGTCATTATTGAAAGATTATCCGGACGTATAGAGGTCTATTCCGAAATAGGAAAGGGTAGTCGTTTCGCAGCAATTCTTTCTTTGGCTGACACAGTGCCGGATACGACAGAAAGATAAATTTTGCATAATGATAGTAGTTGTATTTTTACTCTACATTATAGGTATGTATACTTACTCCTTGTGCCGAAGGGAGATAATTGATACCGTACCAGCACATTTGCAATAATAAGAATGAAACAAGTAATCCTATTAATGCTTTTCGGTGTGCCGAAGGACGTCCTAATCGAAAATGGATATATCCTAGATAAGAAAACCAGGTAGCTGCCGCCCAAGTCTCTTTAGGGTCCCAAGCCCAATAATGCCCCCACGCAGCTTTTGCCCAGACAGCACCGGAGAGCATCCCCAAAGTCATAAAAGCAAGTCCTACGTAAGTCAAGTTATCGCATAAATCCATTTCGTGACGTTCAATTTCTTTTTTCTTGAACCATAGCAGATAGACTGCCATTACCGCAGCAGCTCCAAGAATGGCATAGGCAAACATATAAACAATGACATGAGGCGTAAACCATGGACTTTGTAAGGCGGGCATCAACGTCTTATTGTGTATTTCCGGTTTAAAGAGGTTAATGCAGATGAACACCAATGAAAGAAGAAAGCTAAAGCTGAGTATCCATTTGTACTTCCAACGGCTATAAGTAATAAGTCCTGCCAATGGAAGGAAAAAAGAGTACCATAAACGAGTTTCTCCCATCGTTCTCATAGGAGGACGCTCCAAGGATATCCACATCGCTATGATGAAACTAAAGAAGATAGCTAATCCGGTCAATGTCAACACATATACTGCTGTCGGCCTTTTTCCGTGCCAGGCGGCAAAGGCACCGAATCCCCAGAAATGCAGGGCGGCAATGGCGAACACTCCAAAGTAGTCCCAACTCATATATTTTCCTCCTCTTTGTATTCTGTTTGTTTTTCATCCGAAGATACTTCTTTCCCTTTGGGAGCATTGATAAATAAGCAAATCGCCCCTAATACCATCATTATAATTCCGGTATAAACGAACGGTAACCATGGGTCACGTACCAGTTCAAATATACTGATATTACTCCAACGTCCCTTTGTTTCATCATAACTCAACTGATAAATATTCCATCCGGCTACCTTTAAAGGATGATTTACCTCGATCGTATCTTGCAAAATACTTCCTTCTTGCGTATAGACTGTTACATCGGAAACAAACCGTTGAGGCTCGCGTTCGGGCATTACAAGGCTGTTCTCTCCATTCAGATGCAAGGCTTTGTAAGGGAATGCGAAACTTCCATTGCTTACCCAACCTTCTTTTGTTTGTCCGGTATTTGTATTCGTAGCTGTCAGATAGATGGCATAAGTGGCTCCCATTGAATGAAATTCTGTAAATTTCAACGTATCTTCCGTAGCAACTGAAGCGGCCATGGGAATAGATTGAAGAATGGTTACTTCCCAATCCAGTAACCTACCACCTGTTATTCCGTCTTCGAGTAGTAGGTGTGCGGGTGCGTTTGCAGGAAGAGGCTGCCCCGTTCTATTATCAATTAACATTAACTTGGGTGGATACTCATAGATTGTGAAGTCTTTCAGCTCGATGGCAAGCGGTAGCTCGACCAATTTACTATTTTCATCCGTAGCTCGCCATTCGGTCTTTCCTATTTGAGTAATCATTCGCAGGCGTTGCAAGTCTGCACTACCGAAGGTTGTCGTCAGCAGGACTATGAAAAGTCCTACGTGATTGAGTAGGAAAGGTATCTTATGTACTTTCAAAGGGAAACTTGCACGGAGAATGGTTAGCCCCAAAGCAGATGCCAACCAGCTGTAAAGTAACACAAACGGCCAGAAGGAGAGCATCTTTGAAAGCCCGAATAAGTCTACGGGAGATTGAGTGGAAGGTACTTGCCGTATACATCCCATTAGCACCGTGATAGCTGCTACGTAAATGAGAGAAGAAACGGCGGACGTATAATGACTTAACCATTCAAAGGCGTATATCTGTTTGCGAAGCAAATGCATTGCTGTTAACAGAAACAAGTACAATGCCAAGACTATGATATTAATCGGCCACGCAAACAACTCCCAACGTATTCCCCCTGTAATACTCTGTAATAGCAAACCTGTGACTAACAGACCTGCTCCGCAGATAAAACCTTCTTTATATCCCCACGGTTTTTTCCACATACAGAATACGCTTATTTCTGTGCCAAACGTCCGTTGGCCTTAGCTTTTTCCAACCAAGCCGGTACGGTAGTTTTCAAAAAATTGTCTTTCGCGGCCTTTTCGGCGTCCATATCCAAGCCGATGTATTCTTGTGCCTTAGCTTTAGTGGAAATATCCGGCATGGGCACATCATCTATGAAGCCGTTCTTTGCCAATACTTTGGATATGGCAAGACGGGCTTGCATGGCTCTGTCGAGCCCATGAGATAGAATACGCTGTACTTCCTGTGGCGCATGGAAGGAACCGCCATGAGATGACGTACCCATATCCCAACGCCACTGTGCCTGACGGATTAGTGGCAATATATCTTTCATCTGTTCTTCAGTAGCTCCGTTGTCCCAGGCAAACTTAGCTTCGATATGGGCTTTTGCCAATTCTTGTTCCAACCGGTTACGGATTTCGTTTGCTTTACTCTGGCGGTCGTAAATGTTGTTGCGCAATGTCGTTTCGTTCTCACGATGGCAAGTCTGACAAGTACGGTCGATCATGGCCAACGGGCTTTGTACATGATGGTCGCTGAACTTCACACTGCCCTCACTCTTATAAGGCATATGGCAATCGGCGCATGATACGCCACGCTGCCCGTGAATACCCATTTTGGAAATTTCATAATCGGGATGCTGTGCCTTTAATATCGGAGTACGGCTTAGCTTGTGAATGTAATCAGAGAAACCCGCCTCATCGTAATATGCTTCCATATCTTCTACTGTGAGTCCTTTATCCCAAGGGAGAGTCAGGTACTTGCCGTCACCTTTGAAATAATATTCCACATGGCACTGTGCGCAGACCAAAGATCGCATCTCTTGCGGAGTGACTTTCGTGATATCTTTGCCTTGACGTTGGAAAGCCTCGATTAAAGCCGGACGAGTGATTTGCAAGTCCATGCTCTCTGGCTCGTGGCAGTCGACACAACCGATGGGATTAACGATTTCACTTCCTAATGCGCCCCATTTACTATTATAGAAAGCATCTACCCCGATAGCCTCTATCATACGGGGGACATCCGAACTTTTGCAGGTCCAACAAGTAGAAGGCTGTGGACCGTCAGTATCCGTTGCCGGTGCACCGGTACGGAGCGAAGCCCTGATGTCATCGATTGCGTGCATATGTCCGCGTGGATTGGAATAATCTTTGGAGAAAGCATATCCTGCCCAAAGTATTACCATTTCCGGGCGCTGTTCCAATACATCTTCCCCGGCATTCCCATTTAATTCACCTTGTACATCCGTTTTTGTCGTTTTACTCCAAGTCTGATACTCATGGGGATAGTCATTCTTAAAGATTTCGTTGCGTGCTTCATTCCCTTTTATTATTGTTGTACGATTATTAAATACGCTATCTGATTCGCTTCTTCGTTCCATCAAAGCCGAAATACCCAGACCCGAGATGAACACAATGACCATTGCACCACAAAACAATAGCCATCCTTGCCATGATTTTAGTTTCTTTTTCATATTCTATTTCGTATGAAAACTTGTGGTTATTGCTTTATCATTTTTGTTCCTGTTCAATTCCATGTTATGAATGCTATATATTTGCTACAAATATAGATAAATTCCGCTATATAAGATGATGGCATATCAATATATATTTTATTTATAGGGGGGGGTAATTGAGACATACGGTCGATCGTTTGCAAACGATAGGAGTTTGCAGACAATCGACCGTACCTTTGTCACTTTTTATTAGATAGCGATAGACCTCACTAACGGGTGATGTCGGAAAGGTAGGTTCGGACTATTATCCGTACCGGAGAAAGTCTGTATGATAGTTAGGGTAGAGGATCTAAAGTGCAACAAAAACTGTCGCTTACCGCTCCTTTCTTGTCGGTAGATACCACGCGAATATCGTTCTTGCCTTGTTGTAACTCTACATTCTTCCATTCTGCAACAGCATAGTTATCCGTTGTAACTTTACCGTAACTCTTTCCGTTTACAAACAATTCCGCTCCCGGACGATTGGTGAATGCCTGTATGGTCTGTATGCGTTTCGTGCGGTGAATATTGCGTTTGCTTGCCAGATAAATCATAGGTTCTTCATGATTCCAGTTGGCCTTGTAAAAATAGAATGCATCTTTACGTACCTTACGGTCGAAAGTAACCAAACCTTTGTCGTTGATACCCGGACGGTCGCCTTCCGTACGGTGGGCTGCACAAAAGTCGAACATATTCCATATAAAGCTCCCCCATATATACGGACGGGCGGAAATCGTTTTCCAGTTTTCGATGTGATAATAGGTTTGCCAATTCTCCGGATGCCACCAACTGTTAGGAATGGATTGTACCAATGAATCTTGTTGATGATAGATGCTTGCTCCGGCGCCATATTCGCTCACTGCGATATGGATATTAGGGTATTGTTTATGCATATCGTCCAGCCATTCACCCAAGTAAGCGGGAGCCTGTCCGTACCATCCGTCATAACGGTTCCATGCGATATTGTCAGTAATGAAGTTCAATTCTCCTTTAGCATTGCAGGCGGAAGTGGTAGGACGCGTAGGGTCTTCCTGATGTGCCAGCTTATTCAGTTCCTTCACATATTCCACAGGATTGTCTCCGCTTTCTTTCAGTTCGTTGAATAGTCCCCACATACAAATAGAAGGGTGGTTGTAGTGTTGGCGGATCAGTTCTCTTAACTGTTCTTTGCCGTTCTTCCGGAATGAGGGTTGGTCTACGAAGCCTTTATCGTCATAACCGCCCGAACCTACAAACGGAATCTCCGCCCAGACTATCAGACCGTATTTATCCATTAAATCATACATAAGGTCGGCCTGCGGATAGTGTGCCAGACGAGCGGCATTGACACCCATTTCAAGCATCAACGCTACATCTTCTTTATGATGATCCGCTACCAGCGCATTGCCCAGTCCTTCCCGATCTTGATGACGGCATACACCTCTCAACTGTAAATGCTTTCCGTTTAAGAAGAATCCTTTGTCGGGATCGATGTGGTAATACCGTAAACCAAGAGGTTGTACTACTTTATCGATTTCTTTGCCTTCCTTATACAAGGCAATCTCCGTTTGATACATGAAGGGATCTTGCCGCCCGTTCCATAAGTGAGGTTTGGTCAGTGTGAAACGTATTTGCTCCTGATTGGTGGCTTGCTTGCCTAAAAATGCTTTCCGGCGTGTTTCGTAAATAACTTTCTGACCGTCGCGTACTGATAAACGGAGTTCCACATCACCGACTTCAGGAGAAGCGTTAGACAGGTTTACTCTTGCGCAAACCTTAGCTTCGTCGTCTGTCACGGATTCCTGTACGAGATATACTCCCGGAG
>OHAE01002018.1_pt1 | contig 13362 bp, 8 predicted proteins | sample 1577061 | NCBI WGS metagenome assembly OHAE01 (sample SAMEA3541535, study PRJEB24748) | human gut metagenome | biome: human gut; feature: human-associated habitat; material: faeces | place: China | collected 2012
CCACCCGCGGCGAGATCTACGATGCCTCCGGCATCACGCTGGCGTCCACCAGCGTAGTATGGACCATCTGGGCCGACCCCAGCTACAGCACGGCCCTCTTCACCAGCCAGACCGTCGAGGAGACAAGCGAGAGCATCAAGACCGTGGACGAGACGACGCTGGCCGATGTGAGCCGCCAGCTCACCCTGCGGCTGCTCTCCGGCGACGGCGAGAGTCTGGACAGCGTAGATACCTCTTCGGCAGAATATCAGACCCAGTACCAGACCGTCCACGACGCGCTGGCCAAGAACGGGTCGTCCTATCAGGTGCTGGCCACCAAGGTGAACAATGCCGTCAAGCTCTCCATCGAGAAATACATCAGTGAATATAATAAAAATCACGCCAAAGCCAAGACTCTGGAAGACGGCACCGTCATCAAGAAGGGCCGTGTCTCCGTCTCTTCGTCCAAGAGTTTCCAGCGCGATTACCCCTACGGCGCGTTCGCCGCATCGGTGCTGGGCTTCTGCAACGGCGACGGCGAGGGCTTCTACGGCCTCGAAAAATCCTACAATGACACCCTCGCGGGCGTCAATGGCCGCACGATCACCCTCCGCAATGCCTACGGCAACGCCATCGCCGACGCCAACGCCACCACTTACGCCGCCAAGGACGGCTCCAATCTGGTGCTGTCGCTGGACGTCAATGTGCAGGAGGTCGTGGAGCGCTACCTCAACGAGGCCATCTACGCCAACACGGTCGAGAACCGCGGCGCAGCCATCGTCATGAACGTCAAGACCGGTGCCATCCTTGCCATGGCCTCGAAGCCTGACTTCGACCCCAACGCTCCGCTGGATTTTAGCGAGAACCTGGCCTATCTGAATGAGCAGGTGAACGCCGAGCCGGAGATTTACACCATCTACAAGAAAGATGCCAACGGCAACTATCTCCGGGATGAGCAGGGCAAGAAGATACCGGAAGAAGACCCCGACTACACCGGAACCTACCGCGACATCCAGTGGAAGAACAAGACCATCACCGAGCTGTACTATCCCGGAAGCGTCTTCAAGGTCATCACGGCCGCGATGGGTGTGGACTCGGGCAAGGCCACCTATTACACCACCTTCAACTGCTCCGGTGCCTACGGCGTGGCAAAAGAGACGTACCACTGCGCCGGTAAGAAGGCCCACGGCGTCCAGAACCTCGCCGAGGCCCTCCGGAACAGCTGCAACATCTACTTCATCCAGCTGGGTCAGCGGCTGGGTTCCAGCGTCTTCTACGACTACTTCGACGCTTTCGGCTTCACCGAGCGCACCGGCGTGGACCTGCCCAACGAGACGGGCATGATGAAGTATTACACCAAGAGCCAGCTGGGCGAGGTCGAGCTTTCGTCTTCCTCCTTCGGTCAGGCAATGGCTGTGACCCCGCTGCAGGTCTGCACCGCCATCTCGGCAGCCGTCAACGGCGGCTACCTCGTCACCCCTCATGTGGTGGATAAGATAACCGACCAGAACGGCAACGTCGTCGAGGAGATCGGCGCGAACGTCCGCCGTCAGGTCATCAGCAAGAGCGCCAGCGAGACCATCCGCCAGATCATGGAATACGAGGTCGGCGACGGCACCACCACCGGCGGCGGCTCCAACGCCTACGTCGCGGGTTACCGCATCGGCGGCAAGTCCGGTACGTCCGAGCAGCTGAACATGGAGCGCCGCGCCGACGGCGACTACAAGAAAGTCGCCTCCTTTGCCGCCATCCTGCCTGCCAACGACCCCGAAATTCTGGTCTACGTCATGCTGGACGACCCAAACAACGCCCACACCGACTATTCGTCCATCCTGGCTGCGCCTGTGGTCGGCAACATCATCAGTGAGATAGCTCCCTATCTGGGCATTGCCACCGACGGCATCGACCGCAGCCAGAATACCGTCAAGGTGCCGAACCTCGTGGGCAAGGAGTGGAGCAATGCGCAGGTCTCCCTGAATACCAAGGGCCTCAAGCATCAGCTCGTGGAGAGCGAGAGCGACCAGACCGCTGCCGTCGTCACCTACCAGTACCCCCACGCGGGCGCAACGGTGGCCAGCGGCACCACCATCTATCTTTACACCGATACCTATTCCGGCAGCCACACGGAAGTGCCGGACGTCAGCGGCAAGAGTGCCGACTTTGCCCGCCAGATGCTGACCGCCGCCGGCCTGAACTGTCAGGTGGCGGGCGACAGCGCCGGTACCGTGCAGAGCCAGAGCGAGGCCGCCGGCTCCAGCGTCCAGAAGGGCACCGTCGTCACCATCACTTGCGGATAAGGAGATTTATTATGGAAAAAATCGCAGCAGACCTGCTTTTGAAGGGCCTTGCCCCCGAGGGCTTCGCCGACAGCCAGCCCATCGGCCTCGTGACCACCGACAGCCGCGAGGTCTGCCCCGGCTGCATCTTTGTGGCTTTCCCCGGTGAGCGCTTCGACGGCCACGATTTCGCGGCCAAGGCGCTGGAAGAGGGCGCGGCCTATGTCGTCCTCAACCACCCTGTGGAGGGCGTCCCGGCTGAACGGGCGGTTATCAGCCCCGACAGCTACCACGCCATGATGGTCATGGGCGCAAACTACCGCAGCCAGTTCCACCCGAAGGTGGTGGGCGTCACCGGCAGCGTGGGAAAGACCACCACCAAGCAGATGACCTACGCCGCCATCGCGGGCTTTGGCAATACCATCAAGACCGAGGGCAACCAGAACAATGAGCTGGGCCTGCCCCGCACCATGTTCCGCATCGGCAGGGATACGGAGTACGCTGTCGTGGAGATGGGCATGAGCCACGCCGGTGAGATCGAGCGTCTGGCAAAGTGCGCCCGCCCTGATGTGGGCATCATCACCTGTATCGGCGTGTCCCACATCGGCAATCTGGGCAGTCAGGAGAATATCTGCAAGGCGAAGCTGGAAATCTGCGCCGGCATTGCCGAGGGTTCGCCCCTCGTGCTCAACGGCGACGACCCCTTCCTGCGCAAAGCCGCTCTGCCCACCCATGTCCGGCCCGTGTGGTTCAGCCTCGGCGACGAGAACGCCGACGTCTGCGCCCTCGATGTCCGGCAGGAGGGTGACGGCATGGCCTTCACCCTCTGCGATAAAAATGCAGGCCGCTATGAGGTGACGATTCCTGCGATGGGACGTCACAATGTGGCGAACGCGCTGGCTGCTTACGCCGCCGCCACCCGTCTGGGCCTCGCGCCCGAGGGCGTCATCGCGGGTCTGGCCGATTTCGAGCAGACCGGTATGCGCCAGAAGGTCGTCCACGCAGGCAGCATGGACGTCATCGAGGACTGCTACAACGCCAACCCCGACAGCATGAAGGCTGCGCTGGCTATGTTCAAAGAGTACCCCTGCAAGCGCCGTTTCGCTCTGCTGGGCGATATGCTGGAACTGGGCGGGATGAGCGCGCCCGCTCATGAAGAGCTGGGCCGTCAGGCCGCAGAGGCCGGGCTGACCGCTCTTGTCACCTACGGCCCCGAGGCCGCACAGACGGCAAAGGCCGCAAAGGACGCGGGCCTCGCCGACGTTGTCCACGCCGAGGATTACCAGCAGGCCGCAGACGCTCTGCTGGCCCGGATGGCCCCGGGCGACGCTCTGCTGGTGAAGGCCAGCCGGGGCATGGCACTGGAAAAGGCACTGGCCCTGTTTTATCCCGTCTGCGCAAAGTAAAATACTTGGAGTATCGTTATTATGATTCGTTTTGCCTTGATCGTCGCCTCAACGCTGGGGTTCGTCCTCACGGCGGCGCTCGGGAATTTGATGACGCCGCTGCTGCGGGCGTTCCGCGTCCAGCAGGAGGAAAATGAGCCGCCCACGATGGGCGGGCTCTGCCTGATGGTGGGGACGCTGGCGGCGGTAGGCGTCGGCTGGACAGCGGCCTGTGTCGCCCAGCCGGAGCTGCTGGGGACCGAGAGCCTGCTGACCACACGGCTGCTCATCGCCCTGTTCGGGGCGCTCTGCTTCGGGGCCGTGGGCCTCGCGGACGATGTGGTCCGGCTGCGGCATCGGTCGCCGCTGGGGCTGCGCCGCCCGGTGCGGCTGGCGCTGGAAGCAGCCTCCGGCACGCTGGTGCTGGCCCTGCTGGGGCTGAACCACTGCCTGCCCGATGGGCTGGCCCTGCCGGGTATTGGCTACTGCACCCTTGGGCCGCTGGCCCCGGTGGTCTGGCTGGCGATTTTAGTGGCGCTGGCCGAGAGCGCCCGCACGGCCGACGGCATGGACGGCACGGTCTGCGGCTGTGCCTTCATCGCCATGCTGGGTCTCATGACGGCTATGACCCTCTTGGGCTGGTTCCCGCTGGGAGTCCTTCCGGCGGCGCTGGCCGGGGCATTGATGGCCTTCCTGCTCTGGAATTTCTACCCCGCAAAGCTCTGCCCTGGTGCAGTGGGATGCCAGTTTTTAGCCGGTGCGCTGGGCTGTGTGCCGCTGAGCGTCGGCTGGCCCGGGCTGACGCTCCCGCTGGCCCTGCCCTACTGGCTGGAAGGCGGCATGGTGGCTCTGCAGATCATCGTCTGGAAAGCCTCCGGCGGGCGGCGGCAGCTGTTCGGCACCGCGCCGCTCCACCGCTGGCTGGAAAAGCGGGGCTTTGACCCGGTGAATATCTTTTATATCTTTGGAGTCCTGGCAATGCTGGGCCTTGCGCTGACCTTGCAGGCGGCGCGGGCCAGCTGAGCCGGGACCCGATAAGGAGGGAATGCGGATGGCGACCATCCGGAGAAAAAAGTCTGAGTCCTTTGCCATCTTGTCGAGCCCCGGCCCCTGGCCGCAGGTGCTCATCAACTGGCTGGCGACGCTGGCAGTCATCATCGTGTTCGGACTCATCATGCTGTTCAGTGCCAGCTACACCACGGGCTACCTGCGGATGGGCGACAGCTTCTACTACATCAAGTCGCAGGTGTTCTGCCTGGGTCTGGGCCTCGCGGTCATGCTGCTCTTCTCCCGCATCGACCACCGCTTTCTGCGCAGGATGGTCGGGCCGGGCTATGTCGTCTGCATCGTGATGCTCATCGCGGTGCTGTTCAGCGCGCCCCTCAACGGCTGCCGCCGCTGGCTGCGCATCGGATTCACCATTCAGGTATCAGAGATCGCAAAGTTCGAGATGATACTGCTCACGGCCCATCTGGCCGCGAAAGCGCCCCATCTGGAAAAGCTGGACCCCGCCTCCGGGCGGCGCGTCCCGGTAGGCCAGTGGCTCTATCAGCGCATCGTGCGGGAACTCATCGTCCCGCTGCTGCCCCTCATCCCTGTGGTGTTTCTGCTCATGCTTGAGCCGCATATGTCCGGCATCGTCCTGACGACGGCCATCTGCGGTACCATCCTGCTGCTGGGCGGCAGCGGCGGTATCATCACCTGGGCGGGCGGCACGTCCGCTGTGCTGCTGCTCCGCACCGTGCTGGAGCACATCGACTCCATCCCGTACTTACAGAGCCGTCTGGACGGCTGGACCCACGACCTGAGCAAGATGACCGACCAGACCCTGCAGAGCCTCTACGCCATCGGCTCCGGCGGTGTCACCGGCCTCGGCCTCGGCAACAGCATCGAAAAACAGCTCTGGCTCCCCGAGAGCACCAACGACTTCATCTTCAGCGTCGTGTGCGAGGAGCTGGGCTTCGTGGGTGCCGTCATCGTCATCCTGCTCTTCGTGCTCTTCCTCGTGCAGGGGCTGTGGCTGGCGTTCCACGCCGAGAACCGCTACTGCACACTGGTGGGCATCGGCATCATGGCCCAAATTGCGTGGCAGGTGTTCTGCAACATCGCGGTCGTCACCAACACCCTGCCCAACACCGGCATCTCGCTGCCCTTCTTCTCCTCCGGCGGCACAAGCCTCATCCTGCTGCTGGCCGAGATGGGCGTGATGATAAACATCGGCCGGGGTGGCGAGCGCGCCCGCCTTGAACGGGAGAATCTCCGCGCCCTGCGGGAACAGCGGGAAAAAGAAAAGTCCAATAACACCATCCGGCTCGACCCCAACGTGGGATATTGAGCATATCCAAATAAGGAGGAAATCACCATGCGTGTACTTATCGCAGCCGGCGGAACTGCCGGACATATCAACCCGGCTCTGGCCATCGCAGGAGCCATCAAAAAGGCCGACCCGTCCGCCGAGATACACTTTGCAGGCCGGAAGGAGGGCATGGAATACCGCCTTGTGACCCAGGCGGGCTACCCCTTCCACCACATCGAGATCACCGGTTTCCAGCGTAAGCTCTCCCTGAACAACATCAAGCGGAACATCATCACCCTCTGGAACCTGGCCCTCTCCGGCCCGAAAGCCCGGGCCATGATGAAGGAAGTGCAGCCCGACCTCGTCATCGGCTGCGGCGGCTACGTCTCTGGCCCGGTGGTGCGCTGCGCCGCCAAGAAGGGCATCAAGACCGCCATCCATGAGCAGAACGCTTTCCCCGGCGTGACCAACAAGCTGCTGGCCCCGGACGTGGACATCGTGTTCGCCGCCGTGCCTGCCGCTGTGGAAAAGCTGGGTGCGCCCGAAAAGACGCAGGTCGTGGGCAACCCGGTGCGGCCTGAAGTGTTCGAGAAGGCAGGGGAGCGGGAGGCCATCCGCGCCCAGCTGGGTGCCGGTGACCGCACCGTCATCCTCTCCTTCGGCGGAAGCCTCGGCGCCCGCCGTGTCAACGAGGTGGTGGCCGACCTCTGCGCATGGGAGCAGAAAGAGCACAAGCCTGTGCTCCACATCCACGCCACCGGACAGTACGGCGTGGAGCTGTTTCAAAATCTCGAAAAGGAAAAAGGCTTTGCTCCCGGCGAGAGCCTCGTGGTGAAGGAATATATCAACAATATGCCCGAGCTGCTGGCCGCTGCCGACCTCGTCATCAGCCGTGCCGGTGCGCTGACGCTGGCCGAACTGGAAGCCGAGGGCCGCGCCGCCATCCTCATCCCCAGCCCCAATGTGGCGGAGAACCACCAGTATTACAACGCCATGGAGCTGCAGAAGGCCGGTGCCGCTGTGGTCATCGAGGAAAAGGATCTGACCGGCGAGAAGCTGGTCTCGACCGTCTCCGGCCTGCTGGCCGAGCCGGGCAAGCTGGCTGCCATGGGCAGGAACGCCCGCACCCTTTCGGTGGACGACAGCCTCGACCGCATCGCCGACGCCCTGATGAAACTGGTCAAGACGCCGTGATTGATTCGGCAGCACTCTTGTGATAAAATAATCAGACGGAAAGGAGGCGACGCCGCACCATGCAGCAGGATCGGAACAAGAGCCGACGCCCCAGCAGTTCAATCCAGCAGAACAGCGCCCGACAGCAGGGACAGCCCCGCAAAGCCTACGACTGGACGCAGGACCGGCGTCCCTCGAATCAGAACCGCCGCCGGACGCAGGGCTATCAGGAGCAGACGCTGGACTTCTCGGGCGGCAATGTGACGTTCGAAAACCACAGCTCGGGATATGCGGACAACAGCATCCAGTTTCCCCAGCAGACGGCGCGACGGCCCAATAACCAGAACCAGAGCCGCCGTCAGGGCCAGCAGAGAAGCCAGCGGCCCCGTCAGAACACGACTGCCTACCCCACAAATGGGAGCCGCCCCCGCAATGGCCAGCGGCCCCAGAATGTCCAGAGCGCCCGGAGGCCCCAGAGCGGCGGGCGCTACCGCCCCACGGAGGCGAACCTCCGCAGCCCGGCCCGGCGGGAGGGCAGAAAAAAGCGCCGTCTGACTCGTGCCGCTGTCCGCCGCCGCAGGGCCATCCGCCGCCTGACGGCGCTGGCGCTGCTGCTCTGCGTCATCGGGGTGGGCGTCTACCTCACCGTGACCATGCTCTTCAAGATAAACACCTTAGAAGTGGCGGTCGATGGAGAGGTGGTGCAGGAGGTGGGCGGCTATTCCAGCGCTGAGATCCTGCAGGCGCTGGGCGTCCACGCGGAAGAGAACATCTTCAGCTTCGACCCCGCCGAAAAGGCCGCTGCGCTGGAAAAGCAGTTCCCGCTGCTGGAAAATATCCGGGTGGAGCGGGATTACCCTAACACCGTAGTGGTGCGGACCAACGCGGCCACTGCCGTCTACGCCATGCAGACGTCCAGCGGCTGGCTGAGCCTTTCTGCGGGGCTGAAGATACTGGATAAGGATTCGGCCCAGCCGGACCTTATCATCCTCTGCGGCGGCGAGCCGGTATCCACGACGCCGGGTACACAGCTGGAATTTGAGACAGGACCGTCCGGCGCATCTTCGGGCAGCGCGGCGTCTGACAGCGCCGCATCCAGCGAGGCCGGACCGCCCACGGATAAGCGGCTCGAGTCCCTGAACACTCTGCTGACCGCACTGGACAGCAGTGAGCTGGGGGCGGATGTCACCCGCATCGAGTTCGAGGACCCGGAGCAGATGGCGTTTTTGTATCAGGGCCGCATCAGCGTGCTTCTGGGTACCCTGAATGAGCTGGACTACAAACTCCGGCTGGCAAAGTATGTCCTGCTCAACGAGGACGGCAAGGGCTGCTCGCCCACCGACACCGGTATGCTGGATCTGAGCCACTTGAGCGCCTCTTCCAGCCGCAAATTCCGCTTTGCACAGGGTGAGCCGACCCTGCCCTCGGGCTGGACGGCCCCGGAAGAGCCTGCCGCCCCGGCGGAGGCAGAAGCCGAGAGCCAGCCGGAGGAAGCCTCCGGCACCGAACCCGATACCGAGGGCGCGGAAGCCGCGCCCGCCGAAGACCCTACTGCCGCAGCGGCAGAACAGCAATAAGGAGCATTTGAACGATGAAACTGGAACAACTGTTGGAGGGCGTGTCCTATACGCTGGTGCAGGGCAGCCTTGAACTTGACATCGAGGACATCATCTACGACAGCCGCAAGGCGGCCCCGGGCCGGCTTTTCGTCTGCATCGTGGGTACCCAGCGGGACAGCCACGACTACGCCGCCCAGTGCGTGGCCGACGGCGTGACGGCGCTGGTGGTCCAGCACGACATCGACCTTTCCACCGTCCCCGGTGCTGCCGTGCTGAAGGTGGAGAGCAGCCGCTATGCGCTGGCACTCATGAGCGGCAACCTGTTCGGCAACCCTTCCCGCCGGATGACCATGATCGGTGTCACCGGCACCAAGGGCAAGACCACCACCACCCACATGATAAAGAGCGTGCTGGAAGCCGCAGGCCGCAAAGTGGGAATGATCGGCACCAACGGCATCTACTTCCTCGGCCACCATCAGGAGACGGCCAACACCACCCCTGAGAGCTATGAGCTGCAGAAGACTTTCCGGGAGTTTCTGGACGCCGGCTGCGATACGGCGCTGATGGAAGTGTCCAGCCAGGGCCTCATGATGGACCGCGTGGCGGGCATCCATTACGACATCGGCGTCTTCACGAACCTCTCTCCCGACCACATCGGCCCCGGCGAGCACAAGACCTTTGAAGAATACCGCAGCTGGAAGGGTCAGCTTTTCAAGCGCTGCACCACCGGCGTCGTGAACATCGACGACGAGAACACTGAGGCCCTGCTGGAAGGCCACACCTGCAAGCTGGTGACCTACGGCTGCAGCGAGAAGGCCGACTACCGCGCCGGTACTTACCAGCTGCTCCGCACCCATGACTTCCTCGGCGTCCAGTTCCATGTCTCCGGCAAGGACGATATGGACGTCAAGGTGAATATGCCCGGCGAGTTCAGCGTCTACAATGCGCTGGCCGCTCTCGCTGTGGGCAAGGTGCTGGGCCTGCCTGATGAGGCCATCCACGAAGGTCTGGGCCGCTGTGTGGTCAAGGGCCGCGTGGAGCTGGTCCCCATCAGCAAGAAGTTCACCATCCTGCTGGACTACGCCCACAACGAAGTCTCCACCGAGAGCCTGCTCACGACTCTGCGGGCCTATGCTCCCCACCGCCTCGTGGTGGTGTTCGGCTGCGGCGGCAACCGCTCCAAGCTGCGCCGCTACGGCATGGGCGAGATCTGTGCCAAGATGGCCGATTTCTCCATCCTCACGGAGGACAACAACCGCTTTGAGAAGGTGGAGGACATCATCGCGGACATCCGCGTGGGCATGAACAAGGGCAACCCGGACGCAAAGTTCGTGGAGATCCCCGACCGCCTCGACGCCCTGCATTATGCTGTTGACCACGCACAGGAGGGCGACCTCATCGCCGTCATCGGCAAGGGCCATGAGACCTACCGCGACCGCGAGGGCGTCAAGACCCCCTTCCTCGAGCGGGAACTGCTGGAAGAGTACGCCCAGCAGATCGGCCTTGAGTAATATCTGAACATAAAAATACCGGCTGTGTTTTAAGCACAGCCGGTATTTTTGTAGTATTTGGACTTTAGTTCTTTTCCACCAGAGCCTTCTGAGCCTTTTCCTCGGGGATGAGGTTGGTCATGCTCTTGAGGCTGATGCCGATGGTGGAGAGGTTGTGCAGCATGGCAGAAGACGCAGGCTGCAGGATGCCCATTGCCCCCAGCGCGATGAGGGCAGAGTTGAAGGTCAGCACAAAGCGGTAGTTGGCGCTGACACGGCGCTGCAGGGAGTTGGCGATGGTCTTGAGGACGACCAGCTCCTCGAGGCTGTCGGCCTTGATGGTCACGTCTGCGATCTCGCGGGCGATGGCAGCGCCGGAGTTGATGGCGATGCCGACGTCAGCGGCAGAGAGGGCGGGGGAGTCGTTGATGCCGTCACCGATCATCACGACGGTGTGGCCCTCGCTCTTGGCCTTCTGGACGAAAGCAGCCTTGTCCTCGGGCAGGACTTCGGCGAAGAACTGGTCCACACCCACCTGCTTTGCGATGGCGGCGGCGGTGCGCTCGCTGTCACCGGTCATCATGACGGTGTTGGTGATGCCGAGGCTGCGCAGAGCGCGCAGCACGCGGGAAGCTTCCGGACGCAGCGGGTCGGCGATGCAGATGACGCCGGCCAGACGGCCCGAAGCGGCCAGATAGAGGTGAGAATACTCCGGCTCAAGGTTATCGAACTTCTCGCGCTCGTCCTCGGGGATGGTGCAGTGCTCGTCCTCAAAGACGAAGTGGTGGCTGCCGATGACGACCCGCTCACCGCTGACGCGGCTGGCGATGCCGTGGGCCACGATATACTCTACCTCGGAGTGCATCTCTTCATGGGAGATGCCGCGCTCCCTGGCCTCCCGGACGACGGCGTTGGCCATCGAGTGGGGGAAGTGCTCCTCGAGGCAGGCGGCCAGCTGCAAAACTTCGCTCTCGCTGCAGCCGGAGAAGGGGACGACCTTGACCACCTTGGGGGTAGCGCGGGTCAGGGTGCCGGTCTTGTCGAAGACGATGGTGTCGGCCTTGGACAGGGTCTCGAGGTACTTGCCGCCCTTGACGGTGATATGGCTTGCGCCGCACTCGCGCATGGCAGAAAGAACGGCCAGCGGCATGGAGAGCTTGAGGGCGCAAGAGAAATCGACCATCAGGCAGGAGATGGCGCGGGTGGCGTTCCGGGTCAGGGCGTAGGTGACGACGGTAGCACCGAGGCACCAGGGGACCAGACGGTCGGCCAGAGCCAGCGCACGGTTCTCGGTGCTGGACTTCAGCTTCTCGGACTCCTCGATCATGGCCACGATCTTGTCGTAGCGGTTTGCGCCGCCTTCGGCCCTGGTGGTCAGGACGCACTCGCCCTCTTCCACCACAGTGCCGGCGTAGACGGTGGCACCGATGGTCTTGCGCACCGGCATGGACTCGCCGGTCAGAGCGGACTGGTTGACCATGGCTTCGCCCTCGATAACGGTGCCGTCCAGCGGGATCATGTTGCCGGAGCGAACGACGATCTCGTCGCCGGGGTGGACCTTGGTGAGCGGCATGAGCACTTCGGTACCCTGTGCGCGGACCCAGACCTTATCGACATTCAGGGCCATGCTGCGGGCCAGGTCGTCGAGGCTCTTCTTGCGGGTCCACTCCTCCAGCAGGGAGCCGACGTTGAGCAGGAACATGACGGAGCCTGCGGTGGCGAAATCGCCCCGCAGGATGGAAACGCCGATGCTCAAAGCATCCAGCACCTCGACTTCCAGTTTGCGGCGCCACAGGCAGCACACACCCTTCCAGAGGAACTCGATGGAGCGGAACACGGTGTAGGCGGCGTTGAGCGGGGCGGGCAGGAACAGATTGCGCAGCACCCGGCCTGCCACGAGATTATACATCTTTTCCTGATATTCCTGATTGATGCGGCGGCTGTCGGCGCTGGTGACCAGTGCGTCCAGTTCGGGGTCATCGAAACGGTAGGTGCTCAGGGCGGCGACGGCGTCCTTGCGGGAGCCGGTGTAATACACCACCACATCGCCCGTCCGCTCGTAGACCTTGGCCTTGCTCACGGCGTCGTGGTGGTTCAGATAAGCTTCCAGCACATCGGCCCGGTGCAGGGTCATCCGCACATTGCAGACGTGTACCCGCAGGCGGCCGCGGCTCTCATGAAGAATAGTACATTTCATATCAGAATATCCTCTGCGTATTGCAAAAAATAACCATAAAAAGAGCCGCCCGCAGGCGGCTCAGAGACTGCAAAATTACTCGTTGGTCTCTGCCTCAGCAGCGTCCTCGATGACCTCAGCCTCAGCCTTGGCAGCGCGGGCCTCGTTGATGGCCTTTGCATCCTCGAGGATGTCACCGGCCTGCTCCTGGACCTTGCTGACGGTCTCCATGGTGGAGTCCTTCATGCGCAGGACAGCAGCGGTGGTCTGGGTGTAGACCTTCTTGGCGTCGCTGCTGGACAGCAGCTTGAAACCAGCGGAACCGAACAGGGTGCCGGCAGCGAACAGAGCAATCTTCTTCATATCGACCATAGTAGTATACCTTCCTTTTTATCGTATTCCCTCATGTACCCCCAAAGGGCATGGAATAAGTGTTTCTGCGGATATTATAGCGCAGATTTCGGAATTTGCAAGGTTTTTTGACGATGTTAAGACGTATTAACTTTTTACGGGAAGTAGTTTGAAATGTCTATCTTTACGTGTTTTTTGCCGCAAACTACAGTTTGTATTTTCAAACAAACTCCGAGGCGCCGAAGAAATATAACAAAGAGTCTTGCGCTGAGAGGTGCATTCATTGTACAATAAAAAAGTATGCGATAAAATCGACAGGGCCGGGACGTTCCGGCCTGTAAAAATAAGTGAGGCTGGATATGGAAAAGAAAGATATTCGTGTGCTGGCGCTCGACCTCGACGGCACCCTGACCAATGACCAGAAGGTCGTCACCCCCGCCACCCGCGCAGCGCTGGACGCCGCTGCTGCCAAAGGTGTGACCATCGTGCTGGCCTCGGGCCGTCCCACGGCAGGCGTCATGCCGCTGGCAAAGGAGCTGGGACTGGATAAAAAGGGCGGCTGCATCCTCTCGTATAACGGCGGTGCCATCATCGACTGTGCCACCGGCGAGACGCTCTACCGCAAGCAGCTGGATGCAAAGTATGTGCCGCAGCTCTGTGCCTTCGCCAGGGAGCAG
>OHAE01002029.1_pt1 | contig 13319 bp, 11 predicted proteins | sample 1577061 | NCBI WGS metagenome assembly OHAE01 (sample SAMEA3541535, study PRJEB24748) | human gut metagenome | biome: human gut; feature: human-associated habitat; material: faeces | place: China | collected 2012
CTCCTGCCGTTTTTAACAGATTGGTAGAAAAGCGGGTCTTTGAAGTCTATCAACGGGAAATCGGCCGATTGAACCGTATCTCGGGACAAACGGTGGAACTGAACGTTCTGAACGAACATCAGCAGCGGGCTTATGATGAAATTGTGCGGAGCTTTCAAGAGAAGAATGTCTGCTTGCTCCACGGTGTGACTTCCAGCGGAAAGACTGAAGTGTATATCCATCTGATAGAAGATGCTTTACGTCAGCGGAAACAGGTGCTTTACCTGTTACCCGAAATTGCGTTGACCACTCAGATTACCGAACGTCTGAAACGGGTGTTCGGCTCCCGGTTGGGGATCTATCACTCCAAGTTTCCCGATGCCGAACGGGTTGAGATCTGGCAGAAGCAATTGACGGAAGAAGGATATGACATTATTCTGGGGGTGCGCTCTTCGGTATTCCTCCCGTTCCGGAATCTCGGACTGGTCATTGTGGACGAAGAGCACGAGAACACTTATAAACAGCAGGACCCCGCGCCACGCTATCATGCCCGCAATGCCGCTATCGTACTGGCTTCGATGTATGGGGCAAAGACGTTGTTAGGCACTGCCACTCCTTCGGTGGAGACCTGGCAGAATGCCACTACCGGTAAATTCGGATGGGTGGAGTTGAAAGAACGATATAAAGAAATTCAACTTCCGGAAATTATTCCGGTAGATATCAAGGAATTACACCGCAAAAAGCGGATGACGGGGCAATTCTCCCCCTTGTTATTGCAATACGTCCGTGAGGCGCTTGATAATAAACAGCAGGTGATTCTATTTCAGAACCGGCGCGGTTTTGCCCCGATGATAGAGTGCCGCACTTGCGGATGGGTGCCTAAATGCAAAAACTGTGATGTCAGCCTGACTTATCATAAAGGCATCAATCAGCTGACTTGCCATTATTGCGGGTATACCTACCAGTTGCCCCGTTCGTGTCCGGCTTGCGAGGGAGTCGAACTTATGCACAGGGGCTTTGGTACGGAGAAGATAGAAGATGACGTAAAACTGATTTTTCCGGAAGCTTCTGTGGCACGTATGGACTTGGATACTACCCGTACCCGGTCGGCCTATGAAAAGATTATTGCAGATTTTGAGCAAGGGAAGACTGATATACTGATCGGTACCCAGATGGTATCAAAAGGACTCGACTTCGATCATGTCAGTGTAGTGGGCATCCTCAATGCGGATACGATGTTGAATTATCCCGATTTCCGTTCGTACGAACGTGCCTTCCAGTTGATGGCACAGGTTGCCGGACGTGCCGGGCGAAAAAATAAACGGGGCAGGGTTGTGCTGCAAACCAAAAGTATAGATCACCCCATCATCCGTCAGGTGATGACGAACGATTACGAGGATATGGTAGCGGGACAATTGGCCGAACGACAGATGTTCCATTATCCTCCCTACTACCGGATGGTGTATGTTTATCTGAAGAACCGGAACGAGACATTGCTGGATGTGATGGCACATACCATGGCCGAAAAGCTGCGCGCATTGTTCGGAAACCGTATACTGGGGCCGGATAAGCCTCCCGTTGCCCGTATCCAGACTTTGTTTATACGGAAAATAGTTGTTAAAATAGAACAAAATGCGCCAATGAGTCGCGCCCGTGAATTACTTTTGCGTGTACAACGGGAAATGATAGAAGACGAACGGTTTAAATCGTTGATTGTCTATTATGATGTAGATCCTATGTAATGAAAACCAATCTTAATATATACCTTTAAAAAATGAAACCATGAAGCGAATCACGACACTTTTGCTTTCTTGCCTGGTTAGTACAGGCCCGCTTCTTGCACAGCAAGGAGTGACACAATGTGGAATACCGACCGGACAGGCTCCGTTCCCACTTCAATCTTACAAAGAGTTACCCGATCCGGTTACTCCTTCCGGGAAGGAGTGGGCGGCAGTCAAAACTCCTCAGGTGCAATGGGGAAATACCGATACCCGGTATGCAAAACATGTTGTCCCCATGATTCAATCACAGAAAAGCGTCACACTGGAAGGCTGGCGTGGCGAGAAACTCCATGCTCAGGCTGTTGTCTGGACAGGTACCGATCTGGAAGGGTTGAATTATTCTCTTTCCGAATTTAAAAACTCCAAGGGCGACGTGCTTCCGGCAAGTGCCTTCAGCGGAGGTTTTGTCCGCTATGTGATGACGGATGAACTGAATAAGGATGGACGCGGTGCCTGTGGCTATCGTCCGGATCATTCTATTTACGACTCTCTGTTGGTGGCCGATCCGATTGACCACTTGCTGACTTCCATGCCTATGGAGGCTAAGAGTACCCAAGCTATCTGGATCAATTGCCAGATACCCCAGACCGTGTCTCCGGGAGTTTATCGCGGCACCGTTGAGGTGAAAGACGGAGACCAGAGGCTGTCTACCCTCAAGATGGACATTAAAGTCTCTTCCCGCGTATTGCCCGCTCCGTCCGAATGGGCTTATCATCTGGATTTGTGGCAGAGCCCGTTTGCCGTGGCACGCTATTATCAGGTTCCGCTTTGGAGTCAGGAACATATGGATGCCATGCGTCCGTTGATGAAGATGCTGGCGGATGCCGGACAGAAGATTATTACGGCTACCATCATGCACAAACCTTGGAACGGACAGACTTATGACTATTTTGAATCGATGGTTACCTGGACGAAAAAGGTTGATGGCACATGGGCTTTCGACTATGGTGTGTTCGACAAGTGGGTGGAGATGATGATGAGCGTAGGCATTGACAAGCAAATCAACTGCTATTCAATGGTTCCGTGGAAATTGTCATTCCAGTACTTCGATCAGGCTACAAACAGTATGCAATACGCCAAGACTGCTCCGGTCGAGAAAGCTTACGAAGAGATGTGGGTGGCTATGCTGAAGTCATTCTCTAAACATTTGCGTGAAAAAGGCTGGTTCGACATTTGTGCCATCGCCATGGACGAACGCCCGATGGAGGTAATGCAGAAAACATTGCAGGTGATCCGTAAAGCTGATCCGGAATTTAAAGTTTCGCTGGCCGGAAATTTCCATAAAGAATTGGAGGCTGATATTTACGATTACTGTATTCCTATCGGCGCTTCTTATCCGAAAGAGGTATTGGCACGCCGTGCACAAAAGCAGTTGCCTACAACTTATTACACCTGTTGTACAGAAGCTTTCCCGAATACCTTTACTTTCTCCGATCCTGCCGAGGCTGCCTGGATGAGCTATTATTCTGCTAAAGATCACCTCGACGGTTACCTGCGTTGGGCATATAACAGTTGGCCGAAAGAGCCGTTGCTCGACTCACGTTTTGAGGCTTGGGCCGGTGGTGATACTTATCTGGTTTATCCGGGAGCACGTTCTTCCATCCGTTTCGAGAAACTTATCGAGGGCGTTCAGGCTCATGAGAAGATAACAATCTTACGTAAAGAGTTTACGGATAAGAAAAACAAGAACGGATTTAAGAAGCTGGAAAAAATGCTATCCACCTTTAAACTGAAGGACTTCCCGGAAGTGCCGGCTGCTGAAACGGTGAATAAGGCGAACAAAATATTGAATTCGTTGTAGAGTTATCGACAATACCTTTTTATACCGCATGCAGAAACGTGTAGCAGGGGAGATCCATGTAGCGTGTTCCTGCATGCGGATTTTTATGCCTTAATTATTTAAAATAAGAAAGAATGAAAAAGAAAATACTTTTTGTTTGTTTGGGAAACATTTGCCGCTCTTCTACGGCAGAAGGCGTGATGCTTCATCTGATCAGAGAGGCCGGATTGGAAGATCAGTTCATGATTGATTCGGCCGGTATCTTGGCCTATCATCAGGGAGAGCTGCCCGACAGCCGCATGCGTGCTCATGCAGCTCGCAGAGGATATGAACTGGTTCATCGTTCGCGTCCGGTCCGTACAGAGGACTTTTATGACTTTGACCTTATAATCGGCATGGACGATCGGAATATCGATGACCTGAGGGAGAAAGCTCCCTCTCCGGCAGAATGGGAAAAGATTCATCGGATGACGGAATACTGCACGCATATAATCAGATGCCTGCAAACGATTATTCCGCACCGCATCCCCGCCGATCACGTGCCCGACCCCTATTATGGAGGTGCGGAAGGCTTTGAATACGTGCTCGATATACTCGATGATGCTTGTGCCGGACTCCTTACTTCTTTAACTCAGGATAGCTGATACGCGTGTGGTAAATCGTTTTCAGCTTTTCTTTAAATACCGCTTTGATCGTTGCAATGTCTTTGAAGGTAATCGGACATTCTTTGAAATATCCTTCCTGCACTTGTGAGTCGATAATTTTATCTACCAGGTTGCTGATGCTCTCTTCGGTATACTCAGGTAAACTGCGTGAAGCGGCTTCTACGGAGTCTGCCATCATCAGTATGGCTGTTTCTTTTGAGAACGGGTTAGGTCCCGGATATGTGAATACTTCTTCATCCGGTTCCTCACCCGGATGTTCGTTCTTCCAGGATATGTAGAAGAATTTGGTCTTTCCGCGCCCGTGGTGGGTGCTGATGAAATCCTTGATCACTTTGGGTAAGTTATGCTTGTCGGCCAGTTTTAATCCGTCTGTTACGTGACTGATAACTACCTGGGCACTCTGTTCATAACTCAGGTTCTTATGGGGGTTCACCCCCGACTGGTTTTCGGTAAAGAAAGCCGGATTCTCCATTTTTCCGATATCATGATACAGTGCTCCGGTACGTACCAACTGGCTTTTGGCACCGATACGTATTGCAGCTTCGGCGGCCAGATTAGCCACCTGCATCGAGTGCTGGAAAGTACCAGGAACGGTTTCGGACATTCTTCGCAGCAGATCGTTGTTGATGTTCGACAACTCTACAAGCGTTACATTCGATGTAAAACCAAAAGTCTTTTCGAGCAGGAATAATAAAGGATAAGCAAACAGTAATAGCACTCCATTGATGATGAAGTATATGTACATACTGACATTCAGCTTTGAAAGATCGTTTTCGCTGATCAGTTCAAAAGCGAAATATATGGCTGCATACGTCAGTATCACCAGGAGGGCGGTGCGGAACAGTTGTGAGCGTTGCGACAATTCTCTCAGGCTGAAGATAGCCACGAGTCCGGCTGCTAATTGTGTCAGGATGAACTCGTGGGGGTATCGCAGGGTGATGGAACAGATCAGTATGGTGATGACATGTGTCAGGAATGCCGTGCGTGAATCGAGAAAAACCCGGATGATAATCGGAAGCATGGCATAAGGCAGGATGTACACATTAAATATATTGTTTGTCACCATCAATGCCGTGATGACGCAATAGAATACAATTAAGGCGAAAAGTAGCGACAGACTGCCTTTACGCTCATAATAGTCTTTGCGGAAGAGTTCCAGATATAGCATAAAGCAAAGTACCAGAATACCGACAAATAAGATTTGTCCGGCGAGTATCAGCCGCTTTTGTCCAAGAGATTCACTCCGCTTAATAGACTCTTTACGTAAAGATTCCAGAATGTTGTATGTCTGTTTGCTGACAATTTCTCCACGGTCGATGATCTTTTGTCCGCTTTGTACGACTCCATTTGCCCAGGAATAGTTGTCGAGCAGCTCTTTCCGGGCAGTCTCTGTACGTACGGAGTCATAAATCAGATTGGGAGTTATATACTCGTTGAGTGCGCATTGACGCAGGATGTCTTTGTTATAATGGGCGGTGTCACTCGATATAAGATACTCGTAGGCTCTCTTTACGGTATATATTCCGTCAGTCATTCGCTGGTTTGCTAATTTGTCGTCAATCACCATGATAGAAGAGAGACTGTCATGGAGGAGGGTTCGCATCTCCTCTGTCGATACGACTCCCGATTGATAAATGGTCTTCAGCCCTTTCTCAATATAACGGATGTAATCTGTTGAGGGGAGTATCCCTTTCAGATGTGTATGGTAGTTCTCCTTAAGCTTGGCGAGCGCGTTCTTTTCCACCTCTTTATTCAATTCAAAGTAGGGTTGAAAAGAGGCCAGAAGACTGTCTTGCTCCCTTTTTACCACTGCTTCGTCTTTGTAAATCGGGAAGTCGAAAGTAGCCATTAACTGACCGTACTTCCACGGCTTGTTTATGTCAAACTGATAGTTAAACTTCCCATCCCGTGGTAGGAAATAAACAATGAAGGCCACAGTACCGACGAAAATCAGTGCTTTATATAACAAATCTTTGTATGAGAAACTATTTTTCTTCTTCCAGTGTTCCATAACCCTTGAATTTTTTGCGAAAAGTACAAAAAAAAACAATAGTGTGGAAAAAAAGGTTTAATTTTGCCACGATTTACCTATACTAACGCAAATTATGGCAGAAAGAAAAGTAAGAGTTCGTTTTGCTCCGAGCCCAACAGGAGCATTGCATATAGGTGGTGTGCGTACCGCTTTGTATAATTATCTGTTTGCCCGCCAGCATGGGGGAGATTTGATTTTCCGTATCGAGGATACTGACTCAAACCGTTTTGTCCCGGGTGCGGAAGAATATATCCTGGAATCATTTAAGTGGTTAGGGATTCAGTTTGACGAGGGTGTCAGCTTTGGAGGTGAATATGGACCGTACCGCCAGTCAGAACGTCGCGAAATATACAAGAAGTATGTACAAGTGTTGCTTGACAACGGAAAAGCCTATATTGCTTTCGATACTCCGGAGGAGCTGGATGCCAAACGTGCTGAAATAGCCAACTTCCAATATGACGCATCTACCCGTGTGGGAATGCGCAATTCGCTGACCCTTTCACAGGAAGAGGTGAAGGCGTTGATTGCTGACGGAAAGCAATATGTGGTACGTTTTAAAATTGAGCCGAACGAAGACATTCATGTGAATGACCTGATTCGTGGAGAAGTGATTATTAACTCATCTATCCTTGACGACAAGGTTCTATATAAATCGGCCGATGAACTGCCTACTTACCACTTGGCTAATATTGTTGATGACCATCTGATGGAGGTATCACACGTGATCCGTGGTGAGGAGTGGTTGCCTTCCGCTCCGTTGCACGTATTGTTGTATCGCGCATTTGGTTGGGAAGACACAATGCCTGCTTTTGCTCATTTACCTCTGTTGTTGAAACCCGAGGGCAATGGTAAGCTGAGTAAACGTGATGGTGACCGTCTGGGATTTCCTGTATTTCCGCTTGAATGGCATGATCCGAAGAGTGGAGAAGTTTCTTCAGGTTATCGTGAATCGGGTTATCTGCCTGAGGCTGTCATTAACTTCCTCGCCTTGTTGGGATGGAATCCGGGTAACGATCAGGAGGTAATGTCCATGGATGAGTTGATTCATCTGTTCGACTTGCACCGTTGCAGTAAATCGGGTGCTAAATTTGACTATAAGAAAGGGATTTGGTTTAATCATACTTACATTCAACAGAAGTCTGACGAAGAAATAGCCGAACTGTTTGTGCCTGTTCTGAAAGAACATGGTGTGGAAGCTCCTTTCGAAAAAGTAGTAACAGTGGTTGGGATGATGAAGGACCGTGTCAGCTTTGTCAAAGAACTGTGGGATGTATGCAGTTTCTTCTTTGTAGCCCCGGCAGAATATGATGAAAAGACGGTTAAAAAACGCTGGAAAGAAGATTCGGCTAAATGTATGGCCGAACTGGCTGAAGTATTGGCCGGAATAGAAGATTTCAGTATTGAAGGTCAAGAGAAAATTGTAATGGATTGGATTGCTGAGAAAGGTTATCATACAGGTAATATTATGAATGCTTTCCGCTTGACGCTGGTAGGCGAGGGCAAAGGTCCCCATATGTTTGACATTTCCTGGGTATTGGGAAAAGAAGAAACACTGGCTCGTATGAAACGTGCCGTAGAGGTTTTGAAATAAGAATCCGGAGGTATGTTTTACGATCTGGCAATAGGAATTTACGACCTTCTGGTGCATCTGGCTGCACCATTCAGCCGTAAGCCCCGAAAGATGATGAAGGGGCATTGGGTAGTGTACGACCTTCTTCGTCAACAGGTAGAGAAGGACGCGCGCTATATCTGGTTTCATGCTGCTTCTTTGGGAGAGTTTGAGCAGGGGCGTCCCTTGATTGAGAGAGGTATCCGGATTATAAAATACTGCAAACGTTTTTTTCTCCTTCGGGATATGAGGTCCGGAAGAACTACCGTGGAGCCGACATTGTCTGCTATTTGCCGTTTGATAAACCTCGTAATGTGAAGAAGTTTCTGGATATTGTGAATCCTTGTATGGCTTTCTTCATCAAATACGAATTTTGGAAGAACTATCTGGATGAATTACACAAGCGTCGTATCCCTGTGTATAGTGTTTCGTCCATTTTCCGTAAAGATCAGATATTCTTTAAGTGGTATGGAGGTACTTACAGAAATGTGCTGAAGGATTTTGATCACTTGTTTGTGCAGAACGAAGCATCGAAGCGTTTCCTTGCCAAGATTGGAATTACAAGGGTTACGGTAGTGGGAGATACGCGTTTTGACCGTGTTTTGCAGATTCGTGAGCAGGCCAAGGAGTTGCCGCTGGTGGAACAGTTCAAGGATGGCGCATTTACTTTTGTGGCCGGAAGTTCCTGGGGACCGGATGAGGATCTTTTCATTGAGTATTTTAATAATCATCTTGAGATGAAGTTGATTATAGCACCACATGTAATCGATGAGAATCATTTGGTAGAGATTATTGGTAAGTTGAAACGTCCTTCTGTGCGTTATACCCGTGCCGATGAAAAGAATGTCCGGAAGGCGGACTGCCTGATAATCGATTGTTTCGGTTTACTGTCTTCTATTTATCGTTACGGAGAGATTGCTTATATCGGAGGTGGTTTCGGAGTAGGAATTCATAATACTCTTGAAGCGGCAGTTTATGGTATTCCGGTAATTTTCGGACCCAAATATCAGAAGTTTATGGAGGCGGTACAATTGATTGAAGCCAAAGGGGCTTATTCGATTAAGGATTACGAGGAGCTGAAGACGTTGCTCGACAGGCTTCTGTCCGATGAAAAGTTCCTGAAAGAAACGGGAACTAACGCTGGTAATTATGTGATTGGCAACTCCGGAGCGACGGACAAGGTACTACACATGATAAATTTTTAAGGCTTTGAACCTGATAAACAAAAATATCCTCCGGGGAACCCAGTCCCTCCGGAGGATATTTTTGTTTATCAGGTCGGGTCTTATTTATACCAATCAGAGTACATCAGGTAATTATGAGCTATTTTTTGGTTTAACTCTTTGGCTTGTTCCGGATCAACCTTTTTTATAAATTTTGCCGGTACTCCTCCCCAAATACTTCCCGGTTCGATGATGGTGTTGCTGAGTACAAGTGAGCCTGCTGCTACAATCGCTCCCTCACCGATAACAGCATGATCGAGCAGGGTCGATCCCATACCGATCAATGCGTAATCTTTAATTGTCGCACCATGAATGGTTACATTATGTCCTACCGATACATGATTACCTATTTCAATCGTCGATTTTTGATAGAGAGTGTGTAATACACTCCCGTCTTGTATATTCACTCCGTCGCCAATGCGGATGGAGTTTACATCCCCTCTCAGCACGGTGCTGAACCAAAGGCTACAATCGCGCCCCATCTTTACATCGCCGATGATGGTGGCATTGTCGGCCAGAAAACAGTTTTCTCCGAATTCAGGAGTAAAACCTCTTACTGATTTTATTAAAGCCATAGGTTATTGATTAAAATATGTTTGAGAAATAGATGGAATCAGCATCCTATAAGATGCTGATTCACACTAATAATGATTTTGGTGACCTATAAAGGCGGTCCTTCCTTTGGTTTGTCAGATTGCGGCTGTTGCCTCTTTCAACCATATTTTTTCTTCTTCATTCAGACCGGGGGATAACTTTTCATATACTTGCCGGTGATAATCATTCAGCCAGTCTGTTTCTTCTGCGGTTAGCAACTCCTTGATTATACCCTTTTTACAGATAGGACAAAGCGTGATGGTTTCGAACCTCAGGTATTCGCCAAACAAGCCTTCACCAGCCTTGCATACCAGTGTCAGATTCTCGATTCGTATGCCGTGGCTACCACCTTTATATACTCCGGGTTCGTTTGAGGTGACCATGCCGGGTTGCAATACAACCGGATTCTCGTTCATACGAATGCTTTGTGGACCTTCGTGCACGCTGAGGAAATGGCCTACGCCATGACCGGTGCCATGCAGGAAATTCATTTTGTGGCTCCATAATGGCATACGTGCCAGTACATCCAGTTGTGCCCCTCTGGTTCCTGCCGGAAAAACGGCCATCGCCAATGCGATGTGTCCTTTGAGGACCAGTGTATAGTCTGTCTTTTCTTCCTCTGTTAGCTCACCCAATGCAATGGTACGTGTGATGTCAGTGGTGCCATCCATGTATTGAGCTCCTGAGTCGAGTAAAAGAAAGCCTTTGGGTTGCAATGTCGCGTTGCTTTCTTCGGTTGCTGAATAATGTACAATAGCCCCGTGTTCTTTGTAACCCGCAATGGTATCAAAACTTTCGCCTACGTACAAATTCTGTGCAGCACGGAACTTGTGCAGTTTGTGATCGATGCTTAATTCTGTTTCTATTCCGGAAGGGACGGCAGACTCCAGCCATTTAAGGAATCTGACTAAGGCGACACCGTCACGCTGCATGGCTGCATGGACTCCTGCTATTTCTTGATTGTTACGGACAGCTTTCAGTAAGGCTACCGGTGCTTCTCCTCGTATGATCCGGCATTTGGGGTTTACGGAGGAAAAAATAGCATAATTGGTTTTTGCCGGATTCATCAGGATGCTGGTGCTCTTGAGATCTGATAAGTAAATTTCTGTTTCTGCGTAGTTCCGTATCTCTACTTGCTGCTCTTTTAAGTAGTTCCGTACTTCTTCAGTTACTTTCTCCGGAGCAATGAATAATATCGTGCTGTCTTCTGTAATAAGTAAATAGCTTATTACTACGGGGTTGCAATGTACATCGTTTCCGCGTAGGTTTAGGGTCCAGGCTATTTCATCTAAAGCTGATAATATAACACTTTCTGCACCCTTTTTCTTTAGCTCCGTACGAATGGATGCGATTTTTTCTGTGCAACTTTTTCCCGCATATTCAATGTCGTATACAAAGGCAGGTGATTCCGGCATAGGCGGTCGATTTGTCCATATCTCCTGCATAGGATCAGGGCAGAATATGATTTGAAGATTACTTGATGAAAGTTCGGCTTGCATATACTCCACTTGTTCCACTGAGAACATTTTTCCATCGATACCTACTGCCTCTCCCGGTTTTAACTGGGTAGACAAGAATTCTGTGATACTTGGAGTGTCCGGCAGCATCTCTTTATATAAGTCTATGCCACTTCCTTGTAACTGTTCTGCTGCTTGTAAAAAATATCTTGAGTCAGTCCAGAGTCCTGCTTTCTTTGCTGTAATCACTACCGTACCGGCCGACCCGGTAAATCCAGAAATCCATTCTCGTGATTTCCAGTGTGGTGCAACGTATTCACTGAGATGAGGGTCTGTGCTGGGGATGATGAATGCTTGAATGTTTGGCTTAAACCACATGCGTAATGCATGTATTCGTTCACTGATAGACTGTTTCATACATTATATATATTATATGTTATACTCTCCAAAGATAACTACTTTCTGTTCCTTTTGCATTGATTTTGAGAAATAATTGCCGAAAGTTTTGTGAATAAAGAAAGTATGTGTAATTTTGCGGCGCAATTTGACTGCAGAATTTTTTAATCATAACATATTAATAGTAACAAAATGATTGTAGTACCTGTAAAAGAAGGCGAAAACATTGAAAAAGCGCTGAAGAAGTTCAAAAGAAAATTTGAAAAGACTGGCATTGTAAAAGAGTTGAGAAGCAGACAACAGTTTGATAAACCGTCTGTAACTAAAAGACTTAAGAAAGAACGCGCAGTTTACGTACAACAACTTCAGCAAGTAGAAGATTAATAATTCGTAATTTCCTTTGAATTATTGAATTCTTTTCATACATTCGTTGCACGATTTTAGATGTAGCGATATTATGTTGATAGAATCTTTTCTTGATTATCTCCAGTATGAGCGGAACTATTCTGAAAAAACCGTTCTTGCGTACGGTGAAGATATAAAGCAACTGCAGGAGTTTGCTCAGGAAGAGTATGGAAAATTTAATCCGTTAGAAGTCGAGGCGGAACTGATTCGTGAATGGATTGTTTCATTGATGGATAAAGGGTATACCTCAACTTCTGTAAATCGTAAGCTAAGTTCGCTCCGAACGTTTTACAAGTATCTCTTGAGGCAGGGAGAAACGACTATAGATCCTTTGCGTAAAATAAAAGGACCTAAAAACAAAAAGCCGTTGCCTGTGTTCTTAAAAGAAAACGAAATGAATCGGTTGTTGGATGAAACGGACTTTGGCGAAGGATTTAAAGGCTGTCGGGATCGGTTGATTATTGAAATGTTTTATGCTACCGGCATGAGACTTTCGGAATTGATAGGTCTGGATAATAAGGATGTGGATTTTTCGGCTTCTCTTCTGAAAGTGACCGGGAAAAGAAACAAGCAACGGCTGATTCCGTTCGGTGACGAACTGCAGGAGTTGATGCTTGAATATATTAATGTAAGAAACGAAACGATTCCGGAAAGGTCGGAAGCTTTCTTTATTAGAGAGAATGGTGAACGGCTTTATAAGAATCTAGTCTATAATTTAGTGAAACGGAACCTGTCAAAGGTGGCGACGTTGAAGAAAAAGAGCCCTCACGTGTTGAGGCATACTTTTGCTACCACAATGCTGAACAATGAAGCAGAACTGGGGGCGGTAAAAGAACTTTTGGGTCACGAGAGTATAACAACTACCGAGATCTACACACATGCCACATTTGAAGAACTTAAAAAAGTGTATAAACAAGCTCATCCAAGAGCTTAAAAAAAGGAGGTAAGTATGGATGTTAGAATTCAATCAATTCACTTTGATGCGTCAGAGCAATTGCAGGCATTTATTCAGAAGAAAGTGTCCAAGTTGGAAAAATATTACGAAGATATAAAGAAAGTAGAGGTGTCATTAAAGGTAGTTAAACCAGAAGTTGCTGAAAACAAGGAAGCGGGCATTAAAATATTGATCCCAAATGGAGAGTTTTATGCAAGCAAAGTATGCGATACATTTGAAGAAGCAATTGATTTAGATGTGGAAGCACTCGGAAAACAGCTGGTTAAATACAAGGAAAAGCAACGTAGCAAATAAAAAAATCCCAAATATTTTGCGGGAAAGAAATAAATAACTAAATTTGCAGCCGTTTCGCTCGCGTTAGAACGTGACGGTTGCATTTTTTAGTAAGTTTGCCTCTTTAGCTCAGTTGGCCAGAGCACGTGATTTGTAATCTCGGGGTCGTT
>OHAE01002036.1_pt1 | contig 13269 bp, 9 predicted proteins | sample 1577061 | NCBI WGS metagenome assembly OHAE01 (sample SAMEA3541535, study PRJEB24748) | human gut metagenome | biome: human gut; feature: human-associated habitat; material: faeces | place: China | collected 2012
GGTGTATAGTGAAAAGGATACGTGAATCGTTCCGGTAAGGGGATCGATTGTATCGGTTGGGCAAACGTGTGAAACTTAGATTCCATCATTCATTTTTTAATAGACAATAAGCGTAAATGGCCGATGCCGTAGGATCTCCCTCTTGATACAATCCCGGACGGGAGATACGATCCCATTGGATCAACGACCGGGTCTCTTTTGCGGAGAGAGTTTCGCCGACGATCTCGTTCCATGCTTGTCCGTCCTTACTCCAGTAGAACGTGCTATGCGTACCGTCGGTCACTTTCATCCGTAGATATAAAGGCGAGGCGGGAAGAGGAAGATCGGCCAATGGATGTTCTTTCCCCTCTAGGATATATTTCAATATCAAACGGTCTCCAGCGCATCCGCAGGTGATTAGGTTATTTGCGTCTCCGTACATCGTGATTCCTTTCCAACTGTCATTCCGGTTTACGATCGCTGTTTCCAACGTGTAATCCGGGGAGGTTGGGCGTAAACAAAGTGCCGCTCCGGTCTTTACGCCGGGTTTCGGTGTTCCGGATAGAGATAGTTTACCGTTCTTGATCTCGGTCTTGACATCCGTGTAAGGATAGTTCCAACTCCATTCGGGACGCAAGGTAGCACCGGTGAAATCATCCGAGAAATCGAATACCGGCACTTGTGCGGACTCGGCAAATGGCATGGGTTGCGTGCGGCTCGCGTATTCCCCGGTTACGAAGTGAGGCCAATGATCCTCGCCCATTCTCACCTCTTGCAGGTAAGGTTGGCGACCTTGGTAGAAGCCGCTTCCCGGCTGGTAAGCGTGGCATAGGTAATACATGCGTCCGTCCGGTGTAGTCGTAATCGTTCCGTGACCGATGGAGAGAACCTCCTTGCTTCCGTGCAAGATCGGGTTTCCTTGGTATTTCTCGTAAGGACCTTCCAGCTTTTTCGAGCGAGCCACGGATACGGCGTAATCGCTCTGCGGGCCGCAACAGCCTCTCACGGAGTAGATGATATAGTAATATCCGTCTTTCTTGAACCAATGCTGACCTTCCATACCTTGACGCTCATCGTCACGCAGCAGGCTGAAAGGCTTTCCGTCTAGGCGAAGCCCATCGTCCGTCAACTTACAGGCCAATAACTCTATGGGTTGGTTATCCAATCCATAAGCCTTCCAACTGATGTAAAGTTTGCCTTTGTCCTCCAAGATAAATGCGTCTATCGCTTCCTTCCCAAACTCTACCACCGGGCCGTAATCCTTGAACTTGCCCGTAGGTGAATCCGCCACGGCGACACCGATGCACGAGATGTTATCCGATTGCTTCCGGGCCGTATAATAGACATATACCTTCCCTTTATGCTGATACCATTCCGGAGCCCAGAATGAGGATTTAGTCCATTCCGGCTTCTCGTCGAATACATGTCCGGTTTGCTGCCAGTTCACCAAATCGGTAGAGGTGAAAACCGGATAATAGGGGGCCCATTCCGAGGAGGTGCCAGTGATATAGTAAGTCTGGTCGATCCGGATAATGGAAGGATCGGCTACGTCACCGTGGATCACGGGATTGGTAAAATAGGATTCTTGTTGCGCTAGTCCTGTGGCCAAGGAGGCGGCACAGAAGAATAGTGTGAAAATCTTTCTCATGTTTTATCGTATTTTTTTAAGATGTTCTTACGTACGGTTCGCAAAGAGATTTGTAGTAAATCGGGTTCCGCCAGATCGAGTAGTGTCTTATATTCCTGTAGCAACTCGGGTATGGGGCGGCATAACTCATATCCCAGTTTCATGCAAAGCGTTTGCACACCGGGTAATTCCTTCGCTGAAAGCATCCGGTCCAGGCAGAAGTTCAGGAAATCTACCCGTGGGGGATTCGTCTGGGGCTGTCGTACAAGCAGGTTCAAGAGAATGCGTCGTTTACCGGAGTGCTCACAGCTAAGCACTTCATTTATCAGCTCATCCTGTTTATCATATAGCCATTCGTTTTCCTTGGTCGAGAAATGGCTACAGACCCATAACGCTTGATAACTAACGGCATCATCCGGATCGAATATCAGATCGTATAGCTCTGCTTTCCGTTCTTGGTTCCCTTGTACATAAAATAATATCTCATGGATATCCTCTATATGACAGCGGCTTGATAGTCTCTCTTTTAGGTCCATTCTCAATCTTTGTTGTTGTCTCTTTATCTTTTCTGCCGTAAAGTTATAGTCTTTTTAGCAAAGTTTCCCTAGTTCACTTACTTTTGTGCCCCATTGATAAAAGAATGGATAGATATGCGATATATGAATTTATTAAATGATTTAACAATTGATTGTAAAAATAACGGAGGGTGTTACCGAGTAAAGGATCAGTTGAAGAAGGTTAAGTATTTATTAAAATAGTATCTTTGCTCCACAAGAAACAGTCTTGGGGCGAATGGTGACGGTTGGCTTGCGTTGTGATTTGTTTTTAAATTAGTATCTTTGATCCATTGGAAACAGCCACACGCCGTTCACATAACCCGTGTCGTTGTGGTTTGCTTTCAAATTAGTATCTTTGATCCATTGGAAACAGCTGATTGCTCCCAGTCCCTTTTTCGTAGTGTGTTGTGATTTGCTTTCAAATTAGTATCTTTGATCCATTGGAAACAGCTAAGAAATTCAATCATTTCAGTGATAGCATGTTGTGATTTGCTTTCAAATTAGTATCTTTGATCCATTGGAAACAGCTCAGGTATGTATCTAGCTTTAAGGTATATGTTGTGATTTGCTTTCAAATTAGTATCTTTGATCCATTGGAAACAGCTCTTGAAATTCGAAAATCTGAGGTTAAGTTGTTGTGATTTGCTTTCAAATTAGTATCTTTGATCCATTGGAAACAGCCGTAGCCCTCCACAGCATTTTTCCTCGAAGTTGTGATTTGCTTTCAAATTAGTATCTTTGATCCATTGGAAACAGCAACTTCAACTGATCTATGGTTGCAATATGGGTTGTGATTTGCTTTCAAATTAGTATCTTTGATCCATTGGAAACAGCGTCATTAAGCAATTTCCACAGGTCGTAAGGTTGTGATTTGCTTTCAAATTAGTATCTTTGATCCATTGGAAACAGCCTCCTTATCACGACCATCCTCACGAATATTGTTGTGATTTGCTTTCAAATTAGTATCTTTGATCCATTGGAAACAGCACGTTGACTGTTATAATCGAGAGAACCGAGTTGTGATTTGCTTTCAAATTAGTATCTTTGATCCATTGGAAACAGCATAATGGTAAAAAGGTATTGGATAAAATACGTTGTGATTTGCTTTCAAATTAGTATCTTTGATCCATTGGAAACAGCTTAATCTGTATTATATGCTGTATATCAACTAGATGATAGAATGGTTAGAAAATAAAAAAGAAAAGTTTCCAATGTAATAAATCCCGTTTTATGACGGGATTTATTATTTCTAGAAAAGCTCTAATTGTTGGCCGGGTGTATTAGGAGGTTGTACTTTTTTCCCATAGAACAACTCAATATTCCCAAATTGTTTGTCTGTAATGCACATTATTCCTATTTGCCCGTGTTCTGGTAAAAATGATTTTACTCGTTTTATGTGTACTTCTGCATTTTCTTGGCTGGCGCAATGTCGCACATAAATAGAGAACTGAAACATGGTAAAGCCATCACGCTGCAGATTCTTACGGAAATCACTATAAGCTTTCTTTTCTTTTTTTGTTTCCGTAGGTAAGTCAAATAATACCAACACCCACATAATACGATATTCGCTAAATCGATCCATGATTATTACCGTTCTGGATACACGATTCTTCGTTGCTCTCCACTGAAACATTTGTAAAGAGAGGCTGTTGTTTGAGCGACAGCGATCATTAACGGACTTCGTTTACCTCCAATCTTAACTTCTAATGTAGGAATAGAAAGAAGTGATGCTTTCCATTCTTTTGTTAATATTTCGGGTGATATACCCTTTGTTCTTATTAAACCAAATACAAGCTCATCAACATAAGGTCTATAAGGTTCCATGATGTCATCAGCTAAACAATAAGCATTATATCGGTTATGGTGATGAATACCCAATGTGGGTAACATACCACTTGTGACTAGTCCACGTGCAACAATAGCACCATAATTTAATAAATTATTAGGAGGTATACCTTCCCGATCTCTTGTAAAACCTTCTATGTGTCCGAACAGATACTTCCAATAATAAGCAGCTGCACGTCCTTCCAAATTGTCAGGATCTCCACTACGTACATCATTGGCCCATATTCGCATACATTTTATTTCTTCGTTTTTACAAGAGCATAATACTGATGCTTGATTGTTGATTTTCGCTTGAATAGTCTGTTGCCAAAGTTGTTTCTTTAAAGGTAAGGAAGCGTCTAATTGATCTCGAAAGCGCTCATTTTGTGTCGTGTTTCCATAAAGCGGAAGCATGAGGCCTACTGGCATACTTCGTCCATCACATGTAATAACTGCGCAATTATTCTCTAGTAATGCTTCCAATACACCCTGGGTAATAGTAATTTGTTTGTTGTCAAGAACTATCACTGCAATATCTTCAATTGGTTTAGTAATTTCTGATTGTCGTTTGAAGCTTTCGGGCACAGTATCATTCTTTACTATCTCCGGTAACTTAATAACTAATTGCTGGTTACGAAGTGACAGGTAAGCAGGATTACCAAAATAAAATGTTTTCTTAATCATAGGATAAAATCTAATTAGTTAGTATACATGAACCTACTTGAATTATATTTCCTAATCTATCAACTTTAATGGGAAAACATATTTCTTTAACCATTTCACCTGTTATAGCTTTTTGATTTTTAGATTGAGGACTACCAATACCATATTCATTCTGAATGCAATTTTCACCATTACAATAGATTTCTGCAGTAGCTTTAGGTAAAGCAAAAATCAAATTGGCTGTTGAAGCTGGGATGAAATTAGCGGTAATGCCACTTGAGTCAACCATTTTGTATATTCGATCCCTATCTATCGGCATTACGACTTCCCCCTTATTAATCTCCTCCTGTGTCGGTACATATACCAGATCATTAGGAGAGAGTATATATTTAGGTAGATTACCATTCTCATCTTCAGGAGCCGAGGAAAGTCCCTGCTTTTGGCGTTCGATCACTACATTTAAGGGAATCGTGCTATAACTTCTTTTACGGATTACTTTTTTCGTATCCTTATCAATCTCTTCTGTTTCATAGATAGCAAAGAACAGGTTGGTTCCTTTTGCTGCCTCTACAAATTTAGTTCGCTTATTCCCTTTTTGTCCTACAGTAAACTTTTCAGCTTTTTCGTAGACACGCACTTTATAAATGGGCTGATGCTTTTTTCCTTTATTCAATATAAGAATATTACGGTTCATTTCATCAATACCATCTGGAGAGAATGCCAATGTGGGATCATTGTCTTTAGTTTCCAAATGTCGAAGCATAATTTGTTGGATACCTGTATCTGTAATGCTTTCCTTTATCTTCTTTTTGTCGAAACTAGTATCTATAGGCTTCCGCACCGCAAAATAGCGGTCTTTCGTCTCTTTTGTAAAGTAATAGACTTTGATTTTTGATGGATTAATATCTTGCCAAGTATCTTTATTTTCCTCGAAATAGTTCTTTATTCTTTTAGTGTCATAGCCTAACTCGAGCATAGCGAGTATTTTCTTCTTCAAGTCCATTTCTACTATTGCCTGTGGTTTCTTTAAGGCCTCATTAAATGATACGGTTTTTATCATACGCAAATTTACTTCTCCGTGAACCGTTTCCTTATGCATTGATTTACGGATAGCCCAACTATCCCCTTTTGATTGGTTGGAGACTATCTTCTTTCCATTTTCATAATGCTGATAGTGGTTTGTTGTCTTGTTGATCACACGCAAATTTTGCTTAAAGCTAACCGTTATTTTCTGCAAAGCTGTCAATGTATCTTGAGTGAATGTTTCCCAAGGCTTGTCAATAACCCATTTGTAATTACCGTTATTATCAGTCTTGTCCTTGTGACATAATAGGGTTTGCAAATCTCGCCGTGTTATCTTTGTGTTTTTACTAGCCGACACATTATTGAGATAGTTCACGATGTTACGATTTGCGCATGCAATGATAATGGCATCCATCGCATGATGGCGGTGATCAATACGTTTTTTATTGAATCCCTTTTGTAACTCTAAGGGCATGGAGGGGATCATTGTATTATTGGTATTGATAGAAGTGAAACGGGTACTTTCAGTCAGTTCATTCAACCGAATGAAACGAGGAAGTACAATCTTATTCCAAACATCGTTGATGCCCCAATCCTTTTTTAATCGATCGGTAATACCTCCTGTACAAGGAATGACATTCTTGGAGATAGCCTCTTGCTCGTTTTCTTCACGCACTATATTAGAAAGCAGAGATTTTACTACTTTACTAATATAGCGGCTGTCGTTGAGTTGCCGTTCTATAAATTGATCTGGAATATCTTCCATGAGTAACTTTTTCATTTTACTTCTGTTATGTGAATAAGATTCATGCACAAGTTTTTCATAGGCTTCCACGGAAAGTACCTCAACAGGCTTGTCAAAAGCTAATTCCACCTTTTCTCCATGATGGTTTTTAATAAACTCATAGCCGAGGCTCCTATCCTTCAATTTATTTATCTCAGATTCACAGATCACCTTGTTGCTAAGTGAATCATCGAAATAACGTGATTGAGGAATAATATGTTCTATTTCATAAGCAGGAGTGAATAATTTACTTAATGGTATCATTTCGCCTGTATAAGGTGAACGATATTTTTGCTCCAACCATAGTTTGTAACGTAGTATTTCCGAGCGTGTTGGACGTTTTAGAGTATCTGTTTGGTTGAATTTTCCTAATATAATTCCTATATCTTCCGGTAATTCTAATATACTATTTAGTACGCCTTCTTCATAAATACGCAATAAATCCTGCTGGCTGGGGGAATATGGACGTACATTCTCTATTCCAAATTCCGGATTCAAAAATTCAGTCAATAGTGCTTTTATGCGTAAATTGGTATTCTCGTTCTTTATCATTTGTTGTGACATCCGGGCACGCTTGTCCGCCGGATTTTTCATTTCCCGTCCTAATTCAATATGTATCTCATCGATATGGCCTACTTGTTGCCAAATATCTCGTACGGTACGCAAGGTTTCCGTTATCACTTGCTCCACGATTGGGTTGCGTAACGAATGTTGTTTAAACGATTTTAAATAGAGATCTATATCCTTGGGAGTCTTCCATTTAACTATATCCTTGACTTCGGAGTGACGATCGTAAACTAGATAACAAGCTAACCATAAAGGCAAAGCTCGAAAATGGGTAATATCAGTTAGGTTAATAGCTTTTTGTCTAACTCTCTCACGAATGTTCTCGTCATACTCTCCATCTATAATTTTATTAATTCGTATTCTTGTCCCATTATCTATGTTTTCGATACTCCAATATTTACCCATTCGCATCAATGGAAGCAATTTCTTTATCGCCTTAGCCGAGTAAGAGCCATATTCCTTCTTGAAAGGAGGGAAATTCTTGAATTGTTCAATAAACTCTTCGCTTAGGTTATTCTTATTGGCAAAAGAGTGTAAGGCTTTTTCTATTTCTTGTTTATCTTCTATGGAATATAATATATGCCATAATGTCTCTTCCTTTTCCTTAGAAAGAAAAGCTTTTGGGATATGCGCTTTTCCTAAACGAGCTATTATTTGTGCATGGGTTTCATTACAGGGATAAGGTTTATCTTCCACATAATTCCAACGATAGTTTGAAGTTGTTTTCTTAAAGCCGAATGGCGGGTATTTAAAAAAGGCTTTTTGATCGATTTCTTTCTTTTCATTCAGCCACTCAAATAAAGTGACATAATCAGCCTCGGTAGGGAGTAATTCTTGTGTTACGTCAACATCCGTTTCCTTCCTGTAGATACGTAGGTTTACAATAAATTGCCAAAGGCGAAATTCTTGATAGAGAGGATGAGACTTGGCTATACATTTAATGGATGCATGTTTGATTTCTCCACTCTCTTTATCAATATACCTATTTTCCTCATAGGGACAATTGTCGATCAATGATTTCTTGCTCTTCAGTGGACGTTGATAGAAAATGATATCTTCTATAAATAAATGACAGAAATCTCGTGTGGAAATACTATTCCTACGTGGTTCGTTATTGGGATAAAGCTCATTAAGGCAAGCAATATATAACTGTTTATCTCGTAATTCCTCATGAAATTCACTTTGGGTCTTTAGTATTTGATAGAGTTCGTTTTTATAGTATTTACGTTCGATAGTACGTACTAGCTTCCCACGTATTTTCTGGTCTGGTTTTTGCAGAAGTGTATCATAAATATAAGCGCCGACAGTCATCTTGATCTTGTCGATATCTGCTTCCGTCTTCTTTTTAATTAATGTCCAATCATCATCTTTTGGCGCACGGAAAGAACGCTTTATATTTCCTTCCTTATCTTTCTTAGGACTACCATCAGCCTCTAGATCAGTGGTGACTATAAATTCTTTAGTTTTACCTTCCCAATCCAATGGTATATTACTTGTGCGCCGGTAAATCATCCCATTCTCCAAATGTACGTTATACCAGGTGTCCTTGCCTTTTCTCTCTCCCGAGTCTTCGACTTTTTCTACTTTCAATGAATAATATTCTACTAGTTTATTTGGAGTTTCCTCCTCTTCACCTCGAAGTTGATAGTATCCTCGTTTCTGATTAAAGTTCAAAAGAATCCAAGCGAGTTCCTCTTTTGATATTTTTTGTGTTAATGCTTTCTTTCTAAGGTAATAGATCGTCCAATCGTAGGGTACTTTTTTGTTGTTTGCGATAAGTATGGGATGATGTTCGGTAAAATTGGCCAACATCTCTTTAAAAGACTCCTGAAAGATAAATTTGTAAGAACCTGTTTCGTCTTTTACCCAAGGTAATTTACATTCTATGTCATTTAAGAATTTGCCATAGCGATTGAGAGAATCGGAATAATGCTTTGGTAAAAAGCCGAGTAAATCGAGAATTCTATGCAGGCGCTCACGTCTTAATAGATGGCGTTCACGCAATCTACGTATACCACGATAGCTTGTTCGATCCGCAGTTTGTGAGATAGAATTTCCCTTATCGAAATTTCCTAAAATGGCTGCGTCCATAGGTATAATACGACTGCCACAAGCTTCTATACCATATAAGTGTTCTTTATTTATATAAGCATTGATTAATGCCCATCCTATACTATTTGTACCTAAATCTAATCCTACTATTTTTTTCATGACTAGTATTGTGTTAACGATTTTTTCAAAGATAAAATAAATTATCAAGAAATACTTGCTTTATAAATATATTCTTTATTTCTTTGCTATACTAATTTGAAGCAAATCACAATAAGGATTATTCCGTTGTGAAAACATTTAGGTTCTAGCCCATCGTCCTTTATCGGTGGGCTTTTTTTATGTGTAACTAGTCCTGTTTTTTGATAAGAATGCCTTCGTTAGGCTACGCATATAGTCATGATAGGCTACACGATTACCTTAAATTTTTAAGGAAGTGTAGCTTGAAGATGAAGTATCGGGAATGGCTTGTTGGAGGAATCTGTCTCGTCTCTTCCTATCACTTGGAATCCCAGATGCTGATAGAAATGAAGTGCGGTTGTGTTTTGCTCATTTACGTCGACTTTTCGGATGGGTGTCTCTTGCAAGGCGAATTGGATAAGTCGTTTACCTAATCCTTTGCCTTGCTCTTCCGGATGTACGAAAAGCATCTCGATAAGCTCATCGCTTAAGCCCATGAAGGCGGCGATCTTTCCTCGCTCATTTCGGATGATATAAAGTTCTACCAATGGGAAATATCCGGGAACAAGTTCTTTATAAAATAAGATATCCTCTTCTTTTAGGAAATGATGGGTACTACGTACGGACGCTTCCCAAAGCAGAAGAAGCTCATTGAAGTCCTCGAAGGAGGGACGGGTTATCGTTCGCTTCATCGGGGTGTACTTCATCCCATGTGTAGTTTGTTCTTCGCAGATTGGTTCGAACCCGAATTTCCGGTAGATTGGGATTGCATAGGAAGAGGAGTTGACTGTCATTTCCGAGACTGGCTTATCTTGGATAGCGGCCTCGAATAATCGTTTGCCGATACCTTTTCCATGATACATAGGCGTGATGAAGAATAAGGAGATATGCTTTCCTTCATTTTTTGTCGCGATTAGACCTATTAATGACTCACCCTCGAATGCTCCGTAAATGGTTAGCTCATTTACCAGATCCTTATTGTAAATGAAACTCTTGAAGGTTTTCAATCCCTCTTCGTCGAAGTCATTCTTGCCACATTGGATGAACACGTCCAAAGACAAGGTTAATGCCTTATCGTATTCGTTTACCTGTAATTGTCTTATTTGCATAAATGGATTATAAGTCTTTGTTCCCAACTAATTTCTCATCCGCTACGATCTCAAAATGATGCGCATCGATGAATCGTCCGTTTTTGTAACAAGCTTTTCGGAAGATGCCAGTCTTCTTGAATCCCACTTTCTCTAATACCCGCATGGATGCCAGATTATATTCATACACCGTGGCGAATATACGAATAACCTCCGTATGCTCAAAATAATACTGGATCGCATCGGCTAACGCTTCAGAGGTAATCCCTTGGTTCCAATATCTCTCACTGATCCAATAACCGACTTCCGCATTGAAACGTTCCACATCCGTTCCTCTCACAAAACCTATATTGCCGATTGCCTCACCATGAACCACAATGCAGAAATCCGATATTTCAGTTTTTTCTCGTGCTTGGCTGATGAAGCAGCGGGCATTTTCTTTTGTATAAGGATGAGGCAATCCATCCCGACAGTTATCCCAGATCTTCTTGTTATTAAGGTGCAAGGTTAAGGATTCCGTATCTTGACCTTCCCAACTCCTGAGCGTATATAAATCTTTTGTTACTACTATCATAAACTATTGTTTTTGTTTGAAAAGGAATGATGGTCAAGATAATAGCACAAATGATCCTCTATTTGTCCAGTATGCATTAGCTCTGCTTGATGAAGCCGTCCTTCGTATACGAATCCATTCTTCTCTAATACACGTTGTGAGCGTTGATTGTGAGGATAACAATTTGCCGTGATCAAATGTAAATCCATTTGAGTAAATCCGTAATTCAATACGGATTGCACTGCTTCTGTCGTGAAGCCTTGTCCCCAACACTCTTCTTTTAGCCAATAACCCAGCATGCGAGCATGTGGGTTTTCTCTTTTGGGATCAGGAATGATGCCAATGGAGCCAATGACTTGTTGAGTCTCTTTTGATACGATAGCCCAAACCCCTTCTTTTCCGATAAATATGGTATTTAGTACATCAATAGTCTCTTCGATCGTTTCGAGAGGTTTCCATCCTGCGTTATTGCCTAGGTTTGGATTCTTACAGCTCTCAAAAACATCAGGAGCATCGCTTTCGCTGAAAGGACGGAGCACAAGACGGTTGGTTTCTATATTCGATGTTTGTGTCATATACGGATGTTTATTTAGTCGAGATAGATCATTTTCTTGGTCATCCCACCGTCAATCGTAATATTCTCGCCATTAATGAAATCGTTTTCCTCTTGACAAAGAAATAAGCACATACGGGCGATATCCTCCGGCTTTCCCACCCTTCCGGACGGATGTTGAGCATGATCCTCCGGGCGAAGCTGGTCGTAATTGTTATTCTGTATCCAACCGGGAGCGATAGAGTTTACCGTGATATGCCATTCCGAGAGCGATAAGGCCAACGCATGTGTCAAAGAATAGATACCTCCTTTAGAGGCGGCATATCCCTCGCTACCGGGTTCACTCATCAAGTAACGGGTAGAGCAGATGTTGATAATCCTGCCGTATGGATTGGGGATATCGAGAGATTGCCGATGGAGCGCTAATTGGCGGGAGGTGATAAACGCCGGGCGTAAGTTTATGGATAGTATCTTGTCGAAATCCTCTACGCTTGTTTCCGTGATGGGAGAGAACTGACTGACACCTGCGTTGTTGATAATGATATCAATATCTCCCCACTCCTCGATGATCTTTCGCAGGCAATCTTCTAGTGCGGTTTTATCACTAACGTCCACGAGATGGAATTGTGTCCCGGTTTGTAGGGCAGTCTCTTTTCCTAAGGTCTCGTTCTTGTCGCAGAAGGCCACACGATGTCCGGCTCCTCTGAAAGCCCTTACAATCGCTTTCCCGATCCCCTCGGCTCCACCGGTGATGAAGACTCTTCTTGTTTTATGAAGTGTCTTCGTTGTATGCCCCGTTCTAGTGCCGGAAGTCTTCCGGGCTTGGTATTCTGCGTACTTATTTTCCAGATAATTGTCTGCCATGATTCAGTCACTATTAAATGAGGACAAATATAGTTGTTTTCTGTCGAACCGATTTCTTTTAGTCGATATTCTGTTTGGGATACTAAAATAGAACCGGAAATTGCCATCTAAATTGCTTGTGGATTTGTTTTAATAGAAAAGTATTGATTATGAGAATAGCGATCAGCGGGGCAAGCGGATATATCGGTCAGCATCTTTCATCTTTTTTAGAGGGAAAAGGATATGATGTTATCCCTTTAGGGCGGGATTTGTTTAAGGAAGATTGTTTTGATGAATTATGCCGATGCGTGGAATCCTGTGAAGTCGTCATTAATTTGGCGGGTGCTTCCATTAATAAACGTTGGACGGAGGCTTACAAACAAGAGTTGTATGATAGCCGTATTTGCGTGACCAGACAGTTGGTGCATGCCATAAACACGAGAAGCGTGAAACTTGAGTTGTTTATTTCGGCCTCCGCCGTAGGTTATTATCCGGCTTTCGGGGAATATGACGAGTATCATGATTGCCGGGGAATGGATTTTTTGGCCCGGTTGTGTGGGGCGTGGGAGGAGGAAGCGTCCGCATGCTCATCGGATGTGAGGCTTGTCATTACCCGTTTTGGTGTCGTATTGTCTGAGGATGGAGGGGCCTTGAAAGAGATGCTTCGTTTGCAACGCTTCTCACGGGTAAGTGTCGTGATCGGTAACGGGCAACAGCGTTTTCCATGGATCAGCCTGTTTGATCTATGCCGCTCTTTTGGGTATATCATACGGAATAGGCAGATGAGGGGTGTGGTAAATTTGGTTTCTCCAGACCTTATCACCCAAAAGCAGTTGGCTCATACGTTAGCGAGAGCGGATAAGATCCGTAGGATCATCCCTTTGCCTGAGTTCTTTTTTCGGCTGAAGTTTGGCGAGGGAGCGTCGTTCGTGACAAAAGGGCAAACCGTCCATCCCTCTAAATTACAGGAATCTGGGTT
>OHAE01002037.1_pt1 | contig 13267 bp, 7 predicted proteins | sample 1577061 | NCBI WGS metagenome assembly OHAE01 (sample SAMEA3541535, study PRJEB24748) | human gut metagenome | biome: human gut; feature: human-associated habitat; material: faeces | place: China | collected 2012
TTTGTATGATATGCTTGTTTTGGATAGCCGGACGCCACGTATGCAGAAAATAGAGTGGGATAAGGAAGGAATCCCTGTTTTAGGAGTTCCGCAGAAAGAAGGAGTCCCGCTTCGCAAACCGTCAAGCACTCCTGAATGCAAGTGAAAATAGGGGGTGTATTTTTGCAATACGCCCGTTTTATTCAAAAAGAGCCCGTTTCTTTCTTTTCTTATTCAAACGGTCTTCTTTTTCACAAAAAGAAAAATTCTCATCTTTTATTGAATGTTTTTTTTCCTTTTTTTTAGTGCGTATTACTTATGTTTGCAACGTAATCTATTAAATAAATCAACTAATGTAAAACGCGCAATGAGAAATGAAAATCTATTGTCCATTCTTCTTATAAAGAGAAGAATCTTAAAATTACTGGCTATAAAATATGCATACAGCTTACTTATTTTATGCGGAATTAGTTTTATGGCATGTTCAGATGATGATCCCGTAAAAAAGAATCCTTATCTGCAAACGAGCACCCGTGCTATGCTGAAAGAGGTAGTGGAAGTGGTGTTTAACAATATCGACAGTAATACTGACGTTACTGTCGACTTTGGTGACGGAACAGTCAAGGAAGGGAAAGCAGCTACGCCTATCACTCATGCTTATACACAAAGTGGTGACTACACGATGTTAGTGACAGCGGGTGAGCATGCAGTACAGAAAAGGATTCGTGTTTACGACTTATTGGCACTGACAGAAGCCATGAAGCAATTCAGGGATGCAGATAACAAAATGGTATGGGCTATGACGCATCGCTCTCATACAACAGACAAGACTATTCCCGAAAATTCGGTATCTGCTGTAGAAGCTGCCATCAATGCAGGAGCGGATGTGATTGAATGTGACACTCATCTCACAAGCGATGGAGTAGTTATGGTGTGCCATGACCAGACAATCAATGCTACTACTAACGGCACAGGGGATATTACGAAAATGACTTATGCTGAAATTCAGCAATATAATCTGTTGGACCGGAATGGAAGGGTGACCGATGAGAAGATGCCCACATTGGAAGAGTTTCTGAAAGCAGGGCGTGGAAAAATATATTTCAATCTGGATTATTCTCCACGTACAGCCTCTACCCAAGAGGTGATGAATGTTGTCAAGGAACTGGATATGATGGAACAAGTCTTTTTCTATTGTAACAGTAGCCAGAAAGCAGAAGAAGTGTTGTCTATTTCTAAAAAGGCACACGTGTACACATGGGCACAAAGCGCTTACAAACCTCTGGTTGGGCTTCCGGGCAATTATTTCGTGCAATATTCTTATGCTCCCGACGGGCAAAGTACTCCTATAGGAACTGCCGTCAGTGAGGGAATGATTCCTACAGTCAATATGCTTCATGTATTATCCGGATTAATACCTGAATATGATATAAATGCGACTTATCTGGATGAGCTTCTTCAGATTTATCCTGAAGTACGTATGATACAGACAGATGCACCGGAAGTATTAATCTCCGCTTTACAAGCAAGAGGATTGCGTTAACTTTATCATCTAACATAAAATCATTTATTTATGAAGAATATTCATTTCAAAACGTGTACCTGTCTGTTAGGTATATTGCTGATACTGTTTTCCGGTATACAGGTAAAGGGAGCTTCTTTGGAAGTTCAGCAGGAAAGTAAGGTATCAGGTACGGTGACGGACGAAAAGGGCGAACCAGTTATTGGCGCTTCCGTAGTAGTCGTAGAATCGAAACAGGGTACTATTACAGATATAGACGGTAAATTTCTGGTGAACGTACCTAAGAATGGACACCTGAAAGTGTCTTATATCGGTTATGAAACACAAGAAGTGGCTGTTAAAAACCGCCAGTTATTGAAGATCGTATTGAAAGAAGAATCGACCGCTTTAAATGAAGTGGTAGTGGTGGGTTACGGTACGATGAAACGGAAAGAAATGACTTCGGCTATTTCGCATATAGGTGCGAAAGATCTGAATCAGATATCCAGCCTCGATGCCTCCATGCTTTTGCAGGGGAAAGTTTCCAGCGTTTCGGTTTCTAACACAGCTCTGGCCGATCCGAACAATCAAGGAAGTATTCAGATTCGTGGTGTCTCTTCCCGTAATGCAGGTTTAGGACCGTTAATTGTGGTAGACGGAGTGCCGGGAGGTGATATGACGAATATTAACCCTGCCGATATTGAATCGATTGATGTATTGAAAGACGGTGCTGCTTCTGCGATCTATGGTACGCGGGGTAGTAACGGGGTTATCCTGATTAATCTAAAGAAAGGGACCAAAGATGGACAGGTTCATACAACCTATAGTACTTCCGTTACTTTTAATAAAGCTAAAAAAGAACTTGACATCATGAATGCGGAAGAATACCGTGCTTATCGCACAGTGTCTAATCCGCTTTCCGATATGGGAGCTGATTCAGACTGGTTTGATGCCGTTACTCAATTGGGGGTGACTCACATGCATACATTGACATTTTCCGGCGGTAATGCGAGAACCAACTATCGGGTGACCGCCGACTATCGTAATGCCCGTGGTATTGATTTGCGTTCCGACCGTCGTGAATATGGAGCACGTGCTAATATTAACCATACAACCAAAGACGGGCTATTCACGTTCTCTGCTAATATAACTCCTCGTGTTATCGACCGGAACAAATCAGCCAATGTATATAGCAATGCTATTAAAAACAATCCGACAATGCCTATTTATGATTCGGAATCGGCTAATGGGTACTATCGTTTTCCCAGTGGAACGGAAGGTTCTAATATCGTAGAGCAATTGAATGAAGAAGAGAATGGTACGGAAATTAAGTTGCTGGAATGGAATGCTACGGCTGCCGTTAATCTGCTGCCTCTGTTTAATCCGAAGAATCCGGACATGGTATTGAAGTCGCAGGTCACTATTTCTCAATATCAAGTTGATAAATTTAACGGATGGTTTATACCGTCTACTTATGGTTCTAACGTAAATGATGGCGTCACCGGAAAAGCCAGCCGTGACTTCGACAAAAGTACGACTAACAATCTGGAATGGGTAACAAATTTCTCTACACGTATCAAGAATCATCAGATCCGTGCAATGGTGGGGTATAGCTATAATTATGGTGTAAATTCCGGAATGTCTGCTGAAAACTCGAATTTCTCTTCCGATGGATTGACGTATAATAATCTGGGTTCCGGGCTGGAAGCGGCAAAAGATGGAAAAACAATGATGGGCTCCTATAAGAATGACCATAAGTTAATCAGCTTCTTCGGACGTGTCAATTATGACTGGAAAGAGCGCTACCTGTTTACTTTCTCTTTACGCCACGAAGGGTCTTCCCGCTTTGGCGAGAATCATAAATGGGGTAATTTCCCGGCTGTATCTGTCGGTTGGCGTATCTCGGATGAGAAGTTTATGAAAGGACTTTCATGGATTGATGACTTGAAAGTACGTTATGACTATGGGGTGACAGGTAATCAGGAAATAGGAAATTATAATTCTCTGGCTACTTACCGGGCTTTCGGTTGGTATCAATACAATGGTAACCGTTTTCATGTATGGGGACCGAGCAAAAATACGAACTCGGAATTGCGCTGGGAGAAGGGACATAATCAGAATGTGGGTTTGGACTTCTCACTCTTCTCACACAAAGTGACCGGTTCATTTAACTATTTCCATCGTAAACAAAGTGATTTGCTCGGAGATTATTCTGTACCGGTACCACCTAACTTGTTCTCCACCATCTATACCAATGTAGGTACATTACGTAATACCGGTTTCGAACTTGATGTTACAGTAAATGCTGTTCGGACAAAAGACTTTACTTATAGTTTCACATTAGTGGGAGCTACTAATAACAATAAGTTTGTCAGTTTTTCCAACGATATATATAAAGGACAAAAATATTACTCTACCTGTAGCATGGCGAATCCGAATAATCCGGGATATTTGCAGCGGATTGAAGAAGGAGAACGTATTGGTAACTACTTTACATATCGTTATGCAGGAGTGGATAAAAAAGGTGACTGGCTGATTTATGATAAAAAGGGGAATGTGATTCCTGTAGCCCAAGGTACGGAAGAGGATAAGTCTGTGACCGGAAACGGTTTGCCGAAATTCACCGGCTCTATGACGCATAACTTCACTTATAAGAACTTTGATTTGTCTGTTGCCCTCCGCGGTGCTGCCGGGTTTGACATATTCAACGTGCATGATTTCTATTTCGGATTGCAGAGCATGACTACCAACCAGTTGACGACCGCTTATTCGAAGAATGCACATATCACGACAGGTAAGAATGTGATTACCGACTACTTCATTGAACCGGGTGATTATCTGAAGATAGACAACGTCACTTTAGGATATACCATGAACCTGAATAAGAAATATATTGAAAAGATACGTTTGTTCGGTACGGCCAACAATCTTTATACGTTTACGAAGTTTACCGGTGTAGATCCTTCTACCTACGAAGTGAACGGACTGACACCGGGTACTTTCGGAGGAGGATATAACTATTATCCGTCTGCTTTTCAGTTTATTTTAGGATTACAAGTAAGTTTCTAATAAAAGACGATTATGAAAATAACAAAATATATCATTGGATTAGGGATAATGGCAGGTACAGTCATTAGTTTGCCATCCTGTACAGATCTGTCGGAAACGGTGTATGATCAGGTCATGTTTCAAAACTATTATAATACCAAACAGGATGTTATCAACGCCGTTTTTCGTCCGTTTGAGCATATCTATGAATCCATTGTCAGACGTCATGAACACGAAGAACTGACAGGGGATCAGTTGATAACGCCTACTCGGGGAACTTGGTGGTATGATGGCGGTAAATGGGAAAAATATCATTATCATCAATACGATGACATTAATCAGGAAGACTGGACAAACGAGTGGGAAGGCATGTATGGCGGTATCGGTCAATGCAATCTGGTGTTGGATGATTTGTCTCAATTGAATCCTTCTAAATTTAATTTAAGTGACAGTGAGTTTGATAGTTTTAAAGCGCAACTACGTTGTATGAGAGCTTATTGTTATCTTCGCCTGCTTAATAGTTACCGTAATTGTATCTTAACTACGACTTCTGACCAAGCGGTCAATGAACAGCCGGAAAACCGGAAGCAGGTATCTCCACAGGTTATGTTTGATTTTATCGAAAGTGAGTTGAGAGATGTCTGTCTGGTAGCTTTACCTTCCAAAATCGGACAATCTGGTAATGGCGGTCAACAAGGACAATTTACCAAGGCGGGAGCTGCTGCATTGCTGGTACGTCTTTATTTGAATGCGGAAAAGTGGATTGGACAGCCCAAATGGCAGGAATGTATCGATATGTGTGAGCGTATCACCGGAGGAGAATTCGGTTATTATGCAATCGCTAATAACTGGTACGAACCTTTTGACTGGAATAATGAAATGTGTAATGAAGTAATTCTCGGTTTTCCCGGTTCTTATGGATTGACTAGCTGGCATCTGCAAAATGACAAGAGAACTGTTTACGGACGGGCCCTTCCTTATGGTTGTGAGAAATACCTGAAAATTGAAGGAAATGGCAGCCGAAATCCCAAATATGCACTTTCGCCAAGTTATAATAACCAGCAACCACGTGCATTGTTTGATTATGAATTGGGCATGGTTACGCAGAAATTCGCCAAATATGCAGGCGATAAACGTTATAAACAATATGTAAATACGAGTAATAATACACGGGAAGGTATGTTCTTCATGGAAGGGAAAATAGCTAATTCCAGTATTAGTGGGGGATATGCCAAGAATCCGGATAATCAATATGTCCTTTACCTACTTGATCAAGTGGGACGTTTTGAAGGTAACGCAGAATCCGGTTATATTGCCAACCCGAATTATCAGGAGTCTAAACTGGGAAACGGAGATTTCAACTCGGGGCTTTACTGTGTGAAGTATCCTTTCTATCCGTTTGATGGAGGATATTTTATAGAGTCGGATTATACGGAAATCCGTTTGGCGGAGATTATTTATTCGCAGGCGGAATGCCTTCTTCGTCTCGGACAGGCAGGCGAGGCCGGCAAGCTGTTGAACAGCGTGCGTAAACGCAACTATGAAAACTTTACTGCAGATATCGCTTATCAGCCGGAAGGTAACGTGGTACTTGATCTAAAAGAAATGCTTGATGAATGGGGACGGGAATTTCTTGCGGAGAGCCGTCGTCGGACGGATTTGATCCGCTTCGGAAGATTTCAGGATGCATGGTGGGACAAGAAACGGGATGCAGATACTCATTATGAATTGTTTCCGTTTTCACAGACCCAATTGGAGCAGAATGAATATCTGAAACAGAATCCCGGTTATCCGGATATTGCCCGTTAAGCGGTGAACTGTAATTATTTCAATTTAGTGTACAAGTTTAAAATGAAGAAAAATGAAAAATAAGTTGCTCACAATATCAAAGATTGGGCTTCTGGCCTTCACTATTTTAGTGAGCCAGGCGTGTCAGGAAGATTATGAGATGGTTGATCCTCCGATGATTACTGATTATGATGATGATCTGGATGAAGAAGTTGTCTTGCAAAAAGGACTGGAAAGTTATTTTGTAACTCAATTCGGTGAAGGGGACATGGATGGTACTTCATGGGATCAGGCAATGGATGTAGCTGGTTTTCGCAAATTATTGAGTGGATCTATCGATCTGTCCAAGAGTACTATTTACATGAGCCAGGGAAAATATGTGATGTCCGAGACCGGAGGACTCGGGGTGATTATCCGCAAAGACATTAAAGCGATCAAAGGAGGATATAGTTTGTTGAGCGAAGGGATGGATCTGACGAAGCGTTCTATTGATACTTATAAGACAGTGATCAGCGGAGATGTAAACGGTAATAATCAGGCTGATTCCGGTGATTGCGGACTATTGTTGGTGAAAGGAGGGATTATTGGGATTGAAGGAGTTACTTTTCAATATGGGTACCTCTCTAATAATGATGCCAAGTCTAACGAGTGTGGTAGCGGAATTTATATCAATGGTAATGCCAATAGTACTTCTGTCGAATTAACGGATTGTATCATCAGGGATTGTAAAACGGAAGCTGTCAACGGGCAAGGGGGAATAGCGGGAGGTACAGCTATTCTTATTGCTTCCGGGAGCTCGAAACTGAACAATGTGAAGTTCCTGGATAATGCGGCGGATAGCCGTGGCGGAGCAATACGGTGTAACAGCAATAAGGCTGTTGTGTTTATGAATAATTGCCTGATAACAGGCAATTCAGTAAGAGAACTTTTTGGAGTCGGTATTCAGGTATCATCGGGACATATTTGTATGAATAATACAACCATTGTCGGAAATTCGGGAAAAGGTGCTGCTTTAAACGGGGGAGGTAGTTTCATGCTCGCTAATAGTACGATTGTAGGGCATGATATTGATCAGGAGTATGGCGCCTTTCGATGTGAAACCTCTATTGATGGTGATACTAAGTTTATTAATAACCTGTTGATTTCCGAGAATTCTACTGCTCCGAGCTTCATTTTGAATGGAGCAAATAAAGAAGCTTATTCAATGGGGTATAACTTATATCAGCGAGTTAATAATTTTACGATGAATATTCTTGATACAGCTTATCCTACCCTTGTGAATGGTAACCTGGCAGAAGAGGGTGTTTATAAGTGGGATATTAATCAGATCGGACAGGTGACTGGCTATGCTACCAAACAAGCTGTGGTTAATGCTGTGAAAAGTTTCAATCCTGCTGCTTCTCCTGTGGTTAATTTAGGTGAAGTCTTTGTGGAATGGATTGGTGAAGATGCTTTCGGATTGGATCAGCGTGGCGTGACACGCAATCCTGATAAGATGCAAATGGGAGCTTATGATGCTGTATTGTCCAACTGAATCTTTAAAAAGTAATTGTGATATGAAAAACAAATTTTATATAATGACCGCTTTGGTCATTAGTCTGACAGGCTGTTCAAACATTGAAGACGGGACGCAGCCGACCGGCAACTTTCCCGAAGATCATGTAATCCGTATTGTGACAGAAGTGAATGCGCCTGTGTCGCGTGCCGGATATGATGCAAGTAATCTGGAGAGTTTCGGACTGATCATTCATAACAGTGAAAACATTGCTTATGATTATAATTCGCAAATGGTAAAATCTAATAATGACTGGAATACGGCGGACGGGCAACAAATGCTTTGGGATAATGCAAGAACTCCGGTAACAGTAGTGGCGTATGCTCCTTACATTTCGGAAGCTAGTTTAGACACTCCGTTAGCTATCAACATACAAAGCAACCAAACTACTGAAGAAAATGTGATTGCTTCTGATTTCCTGTTGACTAAATCAATAGTTGATCCGAAACAGGATCTCACCGCAGATGGTAGATTGAAAGTTACTTTGGATCATGCCATGAGCAAGCTGATTATAAAAGTGACGGTAAATAATGGTATGGAAGATGCGGCGATCAGTAAACTGGGCGATATGGCTGTAAATGGTACAATAGCGGGTGGTATTTGTGATTTGTCAGTGCCGGAACCGGTAGTCATTCCACGGGAAGATGCTGTAGCTACAACTATCGCCCCCTATAAGGGTACGGATGGGTATGAATGCATTCTTCTCCCGCAAACAATAATAGAAGGCTTTTCTGTCAATTTCAGTTATGACGGAAAATTGTATATATGGACTGCCGAAGAGCCCATTGAGTTGCAAAAGGGAGTAGAGCATACGCTGACACTGAATGTAAATGAAACGGCACGGTTGGCTACCATGCAAATGAAATATCGGGCAACCGGTCAGATTATCGATCAGAAATAAAAAGGAGGAGATGAGTTATGAAAATTACTAAACATATATTGGCTGCATGTATATTAACGGGTATGGCAGCTTGTGATACGGATAAAGAGATAGCCGTGTTCAATGAAGACTCCGGTGCAATCAAGATCAATGCTGTTATTGATGCTGCATATACCCGTAGTAATCCTACAGGAACAAATGAACAGCAAATGCAATTTAATAATGGAGACCAGATTCTGTTGAGTTGCGAAGATGGTAGTGTGACTTATATGTTGTCTGGAGGGCAATGGGCTCCTACGGATAACTATTATCTTAGGTGGGGAAATGAACCTGTTACTTATTCTGCCTTTTATCCGGTGACTGAAGGAACAAGCGTAGCCAACTTCTCTCTTCCTATTAATCAGCAGAGTTTGGAAAATCTGGCGAGCGCAGACTACATGACTTGCACAGTAGAAGATGCTATAAATGAGGGATCAGGTGTCCTTCATCTGAATATGAACCGGAGAATGGCGAAAGTTATCATGACATTGGACGATATAGACTCACAAAGTAAAGCTCTAGGAGTTAAAATCGGTTCCTATCAGGGATATACGGACGGAAATGTTTCATCGGGAACTGCACTTGTTTCACCGTATGTCACCATTCCTGAAGGAGGGAAAGCCGGACAAAGCGGATGTAAATATACGGCGATCGTAGCTCCGGGAACTGCAAATCCTAATAGTACTTTCGTTTCTTTAAATTACAAGGGGGAAGATCTGGTATTGCCGGGCATTCCTGCAATAAAGGCCGGATTTTGTTATGAATTTACTTTGAAAGTAGAAGGTTCGGTCATTAGATTGAGTGAACCGATTGTCACTCCATGGGAGACTGGTACAATCAATGGGGGAGATGCAACGGAATTGCAATTGGACGCTTATTATGTGAAAGAGCATGCTACAGGGAATGCTACCGGTATGGATTGGGATAATGCAATGGGAGTAGACGGGTTACGCAATCTATTGAGAACTAACACTAACAGTGCGATCACGACTGCGAATGCTAAGAAATTGGATGGTAAGAATATCTATGTGGCAGGCGGTACCTATTTGATAGCAGATCAGGAAGCCGGTCTGAAAATAGAGTATAGCGGATATAGTAAACAAGTCGAAATAAAGGTTGTGTGTGGATATGATCCTCAAAGTACCCGGAAGGATTTAAGCAAGCGTGATCCTGTCCGGTATCTGACTACTTTCACAGGAGATGCAAATAATAACGGCATTGCGGATGCGGGTGATTATTCCTTGTTTACATTAGGAAACCAGATAGATATTACATTTGAAGGTTGTACGTTCTCTTGCGGTTATCATCCCAATGAGAAAATAAATGGCTATAGTGGTGGATTCCTGATTGCGAATGGTAGCAGTGGCAATGCAACATTACAGTTGAATCATTGTATCATTGAAAAGTGCTATAATGCGGGAGTAAATGGTTCAGGTGAGGCTGGTGGTTCCGGTATATTCATGTATAAGGGGACAGCCAAACTAAATCATGTGCAGTTGAGAAACAACAAGGCATCTTCGCGTGGAGGCGCAATTCGTGTCAATGACAGTGGGAGTATTCTTTTTATGAATAATTGCTCCATTACAGGCAATGAAGGCGGACAGTTCGGTTATGCTATTCAAATGTCAAACGGTCATTTATGTATGAATAATACAACTGTTACCAATAATAGTGGTAGAGATGGAACCATTAACGGCGCGGGGAGTATGTTGATTGTAAACTCTACCATTATCGAGGATGGTGCTCAAAATAGCGGGGCTGTTATTCGTTGTGAATCCTGGCCGGCCCGGCAATCATTCTTGATGAATAATATCATCCTGAATAAAAATGCAGCTAATCCGGTTGTTGAAATGTCCGGTGATGATACTCGCCATTTGACATCCAAAGGGTATAATCTGATGGGCGGTACGATCATGCCTGCATCAACCAACAAGTTTACAACATCAGAGTTTGATAAGTATAACAGTACGATTAGCTCTTTAAATGTCGTATGGGATGCCAATCGTTCTGTCTATACTTGGGACGGGAATGTGAATGAGTTTACCCGGACTGCTGCCGACGCTGTTAAGAATGCGATCACAACCGGCTTTAAACCGGATAGTTGTCCTTTCCAGAATTTAGGTGAGGAGTTTGGAAAATGGTTGGAAGAGATGGATGCTTTTTCCACTGACCAGTTGGGGAATCCGCGTGATAAAAATGCGATGTGGCCGGGAGCTTATCAAGAATAATGATACAATTTATTTAAACGAATGACAATGAAAAACTACAAACTGATATGGTTAGGGATATTCTGTTGTTTGCAACCTCTTATATTGTTTGCGCAACGGGGAGAAATGATCCGTAAGGCATTTTTAGATCCGAAGTCCGATCAGGTGTTAGTCGTGGCACACCGGGGGAACTGGCGGAGTGCACCGGAAAATTCCGTAGCGGCAATTGATAGTGCCATACAAATGGGAGTGGATATTGTGGAGATTGATATTCACAAGACTAAAGACGGACAATTAATATTGATGCACGATGACCGTGTAGACCGGACAACCAATGGTAAAGGATTGATTAAGGATTATACATTGGCAGAAATCAAGAAGTTGAAACTGAAAGATAAGGATGGAAATCTGACAGAACATATTGTTCCAACATTGGAAGAGGCATTGTTGGCAGGCAAAGGTCAGATTATGTTTAACTTGGATAAGGCGTATTCTGTGTTTGACGAGGTATACGCTGTGCTCGAGAAAACCGGAACTGCCAGTTTGGTGATAATGAAAGGAGGCCAGCCGGTGGAAACTGTCAAAAGTGAGTTTGGAGATTATCTGGATAAAGTGATTTACATACCGGTGATAGGACTTGACGGAAAGGATGGCGAAAAGAAGGTCAGGGACTATATGACACAGCTGCATCCTGCTGCCTTCGAATTGGTTTATTCGGATTCTTCCAGTTCTTTGCCTCGAAAAGTGAAATCGATTATTTTGGGAAAGAGTCGGATCTGGTACAATACGTTGTGGGCTTCTCTTGCGGGAGGGCATGAAGACGATCAGGCTTTAAAAGATCCGGATGGAAACTATGGATATCTGATTGAAGAGCTAGGGGCACGGATTCTCCAGACTGATCGCCCGGGATTCATGCTGGATTATTTGAGAAAAAAGGGATTGCATGATTAATCGTCTGAAGACAATGAGGTAAAATGTATTGTTTGGCACACAGATAACGTCGATGATATAAACAGACGTTATCTGTGTTGCTTTTATCTATTCTCCAAGTGAAAATAAATTTGAGATTTGGCTTAGGTTACTAAAATAGCTATATTTGGCTCACTGAATCGATATGGGTATATAATATGAAAAAGTCAATAATAGCATTTATCAGTTTTATTACTCTTTGTATTGAGCCATTAATGGCATCTGCCGAGTTTTCCTTTAAGAAATATCAGGTAGAAAACGGACTGTCTCATAACACAACCTGGTGTGCAATTCAAGATAGTTATGGCTTTTTATGGATAGGGACAAGTAACGGGCTGAACTGCTATTATGGTAGCGGAAATAAGATTTATCGGAATGTTTTAAATGACAAATATTCTTTAGGGAACAACTTTGTCAGTTCTCTGATGGAAGAGGGTGAAGACCTTTGGATAGGAACAAGTTCCGGACTATACATTTATGATCGCTCTGACGATCATTTCTTGTATTTTGATAAGACAACCAAATATGGAGTGTTTATTAGTTGCGAAGTCAAGAAAATTGTAAAAACGAAAAATGGCTTGATCTGGATCGCTACCTTGGGGCAAGGCATCTTTATTTATGATCCGGCAAAAGATGTTTTGACTCAAAATAGTATTCGGACTTTTTTTGCTTGGGATATTTGCCAGGGTACGGATTCTCTTGTCTATGTTTCTTCTATGCAGGAGGGGTTACTTTGCTTTGATGAAGAGGGAACTTTTCTGCAGAACTATCCGGTTTCATTCGAATTGAATATTGGCAATCAGAGGATTAACTGTCTCCATAGTATTGATCATGAAATTTGGTGCGGTGTGGGGACGAATTCGTTAGGGTGCTATCAGGAAGGAAGTCAGGAATTAAAAATATATAATACGTCTGCAGAGAGTTTCAATTCTATTCTTTGTCTGATGGACTATAACGGGAAAGAAATGCTGGTTGGTACAGACAATGGCATTTATTTATTTGACCGTGAGCGTAAGACATTTCGTAGGGGAGACTCTCCGTTTGGTTTATGGGCTTTGAGCGATCCGACTGTACACGCGATGATGCGGGATAATGAAGGTACACTTTGGGTAATGACTAATTCCGGTGGAATAAATTACATGTCTAAACAGTCGAAGCGTTTTTCTACTTATTCTCTGTCTTTGACGGGGATGGAAAAAGCAGATAAGGAGATAGGACCTTTCTGTGAAGATCGGGAGAAGAATGTTTGGGTGGGAACCCGGAATGGATTGTGGTTTTTCAATTCACAAACTCATTCTTTT
>OHAE01002039.1_pt1 | contig 13260 bp, 17 predicted proteins | sample 1577061 | NCBI WGS metagenome assembly OHAE01 (sample SAMEA3541535, study PRJEB24748) | human gut metagenome | biome: human gut; feature: human-associated habitat; material: faeces | place: China | collected 2012
GTCCGCAAATCCGTAACGTTAGTATCCACTAGTCCCCGAATAGTATTTACTTCTTTCATCGATAGAAATTTAATTCCGGCTACCCGACATGAACATATCCTTCGTATATTTGTTGAAAATTAAAATCAAGAAGATATGGGAACAGAGAATACAGGAACAAGCCAACGAGTGCATCACGGGCATAACATCGCCTCCGCCCGTAGGATGAAAGGTTTAGTGCAAAAAACTTTAGCGGATCTATTGGGTATGTCCCAACAACGATTATCCCAAATCGAAAGCACCAAAATCGTAAGCGATGAGATCCTGCAAAAAGTAGCGGAGATCACAGGCGTATCGCTCGAAGATCTGAAAACGATGGAGGAGCCGATGAGTATCTATATTGAGAATAATAGCACCAACACGATTGAAAAAGGGGCGAATGTTGGTAGTGTCAATTCTTCCTATGATGAAAACGATAACGACTTTGAGACAACCTATCACGTTAACCCAATCGACAAAATCACCGAACTCTATGAGCGTCTACTTAAAGCCGATCAAGAAAAGATCAAGGAACTGGAGCAACGCATCGCCGAGTTAGAGGGAAACGCCTCCAAGTCCTAACCTACCAACAACAATATATAAAACATTCTTAGCTTTTAGCCGTCCGTATCCATCGCATGATAAGCGTTTCAGCTAAGGGCTTTCATTATACATCTTATTACCATGGAAGAAAAACTCGATTTCGCGAATGTGCCTTCTCGATACTCATTATGCTTGAACCGCCAGTGCCCGAACGCCGCCACCTGCCTTAGGCAAATAGCGGAGGTAAGCGCTCCAGACGACGTTGAGTGCTGGACTATCATCAGCCCCAAACGCTTGGCAAGCCTCACGGGGGATTGCCCTTACTACCGTTCCAATAAAAAGACCCGTTATGCGATGGGGTTCATAAACATCCTAGATAGTCTTCCCTACAAGCAGATGCAAGAGGTCAGCAAGTATCTGATCTCTCATTTCGGCCAAAGCACTTATTACCGTGCCCGCAAGGGAACCCGTCCGCTCTTACCTACCGAGCAACAATTCGTTCTCGAAACACTTAAAAGATGCAAAGCAGACAGTTGTCAAGAATTCGATGCCTACTATGAGGACTACGACTGGGAGTAATTCATTTTTTCACCGTGATGAAAATGTATTTCCACCGTGATGAAAAAGGTTTTTCACCGTGATGAAAACGTTTTTTCTCCACGGTGAAAAAAGATCTTCATGCAACATCACGTCAAGCCCGATCACCGACACTTTTTTAAGGTTTGACGAACCCGATCGGATTACGAGGTTTATCCGACAGTTTCTTTTGTGTTTGCAATTCCGCCAGAGTCTGGTTGATTAGCTCTAGCTGCATACCAACACAGAAGAAAGTTGGGCAACGCCATGCTCCGTAAAAGCGAAAGGCATGTAGCGAGTTCCTCCCCGACTCTTTGAGGTCGCAAATTGCGTCCTCAAAGAAGCATATTCTTCTTTCGTCAGTTCAAACATAAAATCGCTAAACAACCTTTATCCAGTTATTTAGCGATCATCCATCGTGGTCCCACTTGGGCTTGAACCAAGGACTCCCTGATTATGAGACCGAGAAATTAACCTTTTTACTGTATGTTATCTCATACAATATATTTAGCTTTGCATTGTAAATCAATCGATTACAATTTATATTTCATTTGATTTAGTTGCATTTATTCCGTCACGGATACGTCACGGGGTATACAAAATCACCAAAAACGTCACGGAAACGTCACGCTTTTTTTAAGTGTCAGGAAGATATACAATGAGAAGAAATACAGCGACAAAAGGTTTTAAGTTCAAACTCTATCAGAAGCGGGCAAACGGTCGATATGCCGTGTCGCTCGTCTTGCGGTATAACGGTCAACGTCTGCTTATCAGCTTACCCTTCAGTGCAACAGAAATGCAATGGGATGCAAATAAAGAAAGATTTGTAGATGACGAAACTGCCCGGAATATCATTAAGGAGCAAAAGCTAACCGGAGAAGATAAGAAAAAGTTTCTTTCCGAACTTCACCCAAACCGGGAAGTAAACAACATGTACTTGGATAAGAAAACGGCAGAACTCCTATCCATCGTGGATGACTATGAGCGTAGGCGCATACCCTTCACAAATATGATGATACAGGAGCGGTTGTTTGTAGTTCTGAAATCCAGTACCGTTGAAAAGTACCTATTATCCCATATCGATAAGTTGAAAGTAAGTAATCGTCATGGAACAGCCTCTACTTTTGAAGACCTTCACGTATGTCTGAAAAAGTTCGACAAGGGCTTTAGTAAAAGATTATTCCCAGACATCGATTATGAGTATGTTTCTCGCTTCTTCGAAAATGAAAGAAACTCCGGTCGTGAAGTTGGTGGCATCGGGGTTAACCTACGTGCCTTGCGTACATTATTAAATAGTGCCATCAAAGAAAATGTTGGTAGCCCTGAAACTTACCCTTTCAGCAACCAATACGGAACACGTACCGGAAAAGACACATTCGGTTTAGCGAAAGAGGTAAAGACTAATACAAGAAAACGTTACATACCTTTTGAGTACCTAAAAGCATTCTATGAATTCGAATTCGAGACAGTGCCACACCAACGCAGCAAAGGATTTTTCTTTTTCTCTTTCTTTTGTGGTGGTATCAACTTCACAGATATGGCTAATATCAAATTGACAGATATAAAGTCTGGCTTCGACAGACAAGGGAAGCCTATTCGTTATTTCACTTATACTCGCTCCAAAACAAAAGAGCCGATTGAGATACAAATCAATGAGGACATTCAATCTCAAATTGACTATTTGCTTAATGAGGAATTTGGCACTCCGGCTACCGGGTATCTATTGCCTATTATCACTAAAGAAGATATGTCTCCTGCAGAACTGAATGATTTCAAGAAAAACAAACGCAAGAAACTTAACAAGTACCTGAAAGAAATGGCTACCATCATGGGATTTCCAGAAGGTATTCAAGACCTCAGTACATATTTTGCCCGACATAGCTTTGCCATGCGCTTATTTTCAAAGACAAAGTCTATTGATATTGTAAGCGCAGGGCTTCATCATTCGAATACGGAGATTACGAAGGTATATCTGGAGTCGTTTGGGGCGGATGAAGTGGCAAAAGCAACAAATAACTTATTAGGTTGAAGAATTATTCGCTTCTTTTTTGGTAAGTTGTTGAGAAATTAGCAATTTCGCCCCCAGAGTTAGAGACTGTCAGAAGAAGTCTAAACATGTTTCTAAGTATCCGTAGAGTTTGTGATACTAGGCATACCATGACAAAGTTATTCCAAGTAAGAGTTACTTAGTCCAAATGCCTTGCATTCTCAAAAAAATAGAACCATATTTTACTAGGTTGTTATTAACTTAATAAAAATCAGTCAGCAAAATGTTACAAATTGGTGATTCTGTATTAATTTCTCCCTATCTTACAATGTGTGAGACATGGATAAATGGAGTGGTTATTGATGTAGAAAATAATCCTTTTCGTGGAATTGTTATTTCTGCGCAAACCACGGATGGAAATGTCTTTTTTAGTGTGGAAGATGATTTCAAGTTGCCAGTTGAAAAGGACTCAAAACAATCGGAAACCTAGATATATTACAAAAATTAGCTTGGATGTAGCCCTTGATATAATTGAGACATCTTAGATAATGAAAATAAACGCAAAAAACTCAACCAGTATTTGAAAGAAATAGCTGCCATTATGGGATTTCCAGAAGGTATTCAAGACTTTTCCCGACATAGCTCTACCTTCGCCTATTTTCAAAGACAAAGTCTATTGATATTGTAAGCACAGGGCTTCATCATTCTAATACGGAGATAACGAAGGTGCATCTAGAGTCGTTTGGGGCGGATGAAGTGGCGAAAGCCAAAAAACAGGCTACCAAGCTAACATACAAGTATTTACAAATTCATATTTAAGAATATTATCTTTCAAGCCAATATAGACTCTATCATTGCAGCCAGTATTTAGCAATCAAATTATCAATCATTTAACTATCCATTTTCAATAGAGAAGAAACAATGATCAACTCTCATATGTTATACATAAGAAGTAACATATGGTAGATTTATGTCATATAGCATATCTATTTTAGCACATGTCACCAATAAAATTATTACTTTTGCGCAATCAATCATATAAACAATTAGAAATTATGTATTTCGCACAGTCCATAGAAGAACATCGCATAGAGGTTTTTAAGATACTCTTATTCAGAACCTTAGATGGATATGATGGCTATAGAGATGAAATTTCTAAAGTCGTTGTTGATGCTATTGATTTACTTAGGGGTAAAAAGTCTCTATATACAATTGATAAAGAAAGATATCCTCTGATCGTTTTTTTGAATGAAAAAGGTTTTGTTTTCTTAGAAGACATTGAAGATCCAAAGAATCTATCAAACAAAGATTATTATAATTTACTATCAGTTTTTGAATCTAATTTAGATTTTTGTATGGCATGATAAATTCTCAGTTTTTAAAACTACACTTCTCTCAATTAGTAAAAGCTTGGAAAATATCAAAATACAATAGCTATTCCGATGCTCAAAAGCAGAATTATCATAATAATTTGTCCGAATTATTTTCATGCTTAAAGAAAGTTAATTTCGATCTGCAGTCTCCAACAGAACAACAAGAATTAAAAGAAGTTATTGATTTTTTCATTTTAAGCCTTCAATTTTTAAACAATAGTACAGTCAATTGTGTGCCCTACGAAATTGTAGAATGTCTAAAAGTTGCAATGAATGAATGGATAGACAAGTGTAATAATTATATTATTGTCACATCATATAACCAATATAGCTTCAATCCATATTTGGTTGTATCCGGTCCATACACTATCATCAAAACACGATTTAATATAATATTTGACAAAAAGCTTGTACAAATAAATCTGCCTCAACATTTGTCAAACGATTATTTATGCAATGCCGTTTTATATCATGAATTAGGACATTTTATTGATCAGGTTCAAAACATTTATCCTCCAATAAAGAGTATTTTATGGGCAAATAAAGATAAAGTTGATTGTCAAAAATATTTCCCATATATTTCAGATTCACGTTACCCGGAGCCATACAGACAAGCAATTTTGCAAAATCATATAAAAGAGTATTTTGCTGACATATTTGCTGCTCAGTATATCAGAGAATCGTCATTCTACTATTTGGAATATATTGCAGGAAAAAATGGGATATCTGAAACTCACCCTGCGACATCTAACAGAGTTTTGTTTATTAAAGAATTCTTATCTGATCACCATAAGTTTGGATTTGTACTCAATACATTCATTCGAGAAATAAAGAAGCAAACTAACAAAGATCTTTTACTACGATATATTGACATCTCTCCTGACGACCTATTAAATCTTATACCTAATGAGATTATACATAAAGAACAACTACACAGCTTATTTTATCAAGGATGGAATATATGGTTAAACAGACAGGATGATTTTAAGATTAAAAATAACATGCGGGAGTCATTAAACCCCTCAATAATTTATCAGATCATTAATAATCTAATAGAAAAATCAATAAACAATTATTTAATTGTGAAAAAATGGAAAACACATCAACCGTTAGCTCATATTTAGGTGAAAAAGAAATACAAGAGTTATTAACCAGTAAAAGTCTAATAATCCGACCACTTTTGGACAATTCTCAAATCAATGGCATCTCTATTGATTTCAGGTTAGGAACTGATTTTTTAGTCTCTATACAAGGACGTGAAGCTTTTATTAACGCTTCGTTGAATTATGAAAAATCAGGTTCTGTTGATACTTTTTTCAGGAAACAAGAAGAAAAGTAGGAGAAACGTTTTTGCTGCATCCAAATCAAACGGTTCTTGCTTCAAGCCTAGAATACATAAAACTACCACAAGACATATTTGCAGTATTAAGTATGCGTAGTTCTTATTCAAGATTAGGGTTAAGTATATCTTCATCCTTACAACCAGGCTATTGTGGATGCATATCTTTAGAACTTATCAACACAAACAAAAGTGCTATAAAATTAACCGTTGGAGCTTGTTTGTTCCAAGCATCTTTTGGCAGAATCAATGATAAATTAAATTATTTCTCTAAAAATAGAAAATATGTATGTCAAGTTCGACCTCAAATAACTCTATTCAATGAAGATAAAGATTTAAAAACCCTCAAAAGTATATGGGAAGAAGATAATAGCATACACCTTTCACCTTTATATTAACAATACCCATAAACAAGTCTCATAATTAAAGCAGCTTCTTCATCAGGTATCACTAATATAAAACCCACTATGCCATATTAAAACATGTCTAATTCACACATTACAAGTATATTACAGGAAAGTTAATTCAAGATAATAATTCAAATTCTAGAATATTAAGCATTACAAACGATACCCTGTCAATGATTACAAAAGTGGTATTATGGAAATGTCCATAATACCACTTTTGTAAAATATGTCCATTTCCTATCAATTCATCATAAAGAGAAGTCATACTCAATCTCTCCAACGCAATATCATTCAAAAGAGATGGGTCAAGCTTCACCCATTCTGTTAAGCCCGACTTTGACCGCTTCTCACAAAAATCAGGAGCCGTATGAGTTACCACTGTATCAATCTTTATTCCTGATTGAGTTAGTTCTTTAATCTCATCAGGAAGAAAAACTGGAGCCTCATCTTTCCAGTACAATGGCTGCTTGTCTTTTCCCAAGATACGATTAAGCTCCATCTCCCGAAGACGTGGCTCACGGTCTATAGAGATTGCACCACCGACACATAAGATGTTACGTCCTGCAACGGAAACGACTGTATAATCAGCTACACACCTCATATACTTTTTGACAAAGGTCTTTCCATCAAAATAATCAGGGTCATCATGATTACCTCTGACAAAGAATATTATATTCCCTTGCGTTCTTAGTTTGGGAGCTAATCGTTTATATAACATATCATAATAGCTCGCCTTATGAAAGCCAAAACCACAATCTCCGGCAACAATAATCAAAGAGTCTGTTATATTGTTAATTTTCAGATTGTAAACTAACGTTTCAAACTCTCCGTGTATATCGCCACAGACTACTACTTTTTTCTTATCAGACTCTACAATATTCATCACAAGCTATTCTATACCAGCCCACAAGATACAAACTAAATTCTGAACACACTACCTTCTGCTCAAAAATATACACGCCTTGGATTTAGAATTGAGCGACTTTTCATATATTTGCATTGGAATAAAATTCGGAGAAATCCGAAAAGACATATTAATTTTGCGTTCGCGTAAAATCTTGTACTGTAAAACTGGTAATTTTAAAGTCAAACAAGATGATATGTGCAACGCCCGTGCTGTTATATGGTACGGGCTTGCTTATCATGTTTGACGGGTATACCAGTGCCTACAGTACGGATAAGCTAAGTCCCGTACCATTTCTTTTGGGATTACGTGAACAAGAAATGTTTACAAACAATTAAGCCCAAAGAAGAATGAGAGACTTAGTAAAACTTTACGAGGAAAGCTTTAAACTGATTATCGACAATCCCAATCTAACAACCGACAAAATCCCAAATCACCTTTTGGAAGCTTGGCTCTCAGATGATGTTATTGTCATTACAAATACCGAGCAGTCCTATTTCGCTGTGTCAATATTCCATCTTGTACATGATGTATATCTATGCCTTAAAGGGATTGAAACTGACCCTGACAGCAAAACAATAGAACGCCGCTTCAATACTTTTCAGTATATTTTGGCTTTGGAGTCCGTACACCGTCAGTATCCTATCAATTTACATCCGGTTCAGATTGGAGACTTTGACAATTATGGCACTCCACCTATATTTGACTCAATGCCAAAGAATTTCAGAGAATTCATGGCTCTAACAGAGGCTCTTTATCCACTCAAAAACAAATTCAAACTCAACTAAATATGAGACGATTATTATCAATAGCAGCTTTGCTTGCCTGTCTTATTTCATGTTATGCACAAAATGGCGAGAGTAATTATAAGAAAATGATTACAGACTACGTAGAGATTAAAAACGGTGTCCGGACTAACCTTGATGTGCGTATTTCAGAACTCACTGAAAAAGATTATACAGTAGGCGATAGTATCGAGGTTTTGAACAGTCGCTTTGCCAGTGAAAAAACCGCGAAAATTGAAACTGCCAATAATGACATCAAACATTATGAAGCTCAAATAGCTAAACAACAGGCAAAAGGGGGGCTGGTAGCTGAAACGCTACTAAAAAAATATAAGCCCGAACTGGAAAAAGCTCAAAACAGATTAAAAGAAGCCCAAAATTGGACTGCAAACTATGCAAGCTGCTATGATAGCAGAAATCCCAATGATGTTATTGCCAAAATCGTAGATTGTAAACTATCACTCATGAACCCAAGGCTCAGAACCCGTCAGGAAGGCAAAGCCTCCTTTCTCTTCTCCAGCGATGGCAACAAACTTTTGAAAGCATTGAAATAAGTGTATTTCTACATATATACCTTAGTCGTATGCTTAACCAGATTTCTCTATATTTAGCCCCTCCCCCACAAATGCCCCATAGATAAAATTCTGTGGGGCATTTGTATATTTATGCTAACCATTGATAGAAATTCAGGGAAACTGAACATGACAGTAAAAATCCGACAAGAACCAGCCACCAGAAATATTTAGGTTGCTGCACTTTGACCGTAATTGACTGTTTTAGCGCATTGGGTAGTTCTTGCTGTGCTTCATATAACTTCGTCTGCATGTCAAAAATCAGCTTCAATATCTTTTTTAAGGATATAATATCTTCAGATAGAGTCTCAGCAGTTGGTTGCGAAGAGGGCTTTTGCTTAGATAACTTTTCAAGACTCTTTTTAATCTCCTCAAACATAGATGCCACAATATCAATATCTTTCATTGTTGTTGTCCTTTCTTTTTACATCGTTTTTGTGAATTATCATCAGCCACAAAACCACCAAACTTAGGCAATCCTACCACAGGTTCATGTTTTGCAAACTCTTGTTTTATATTATCTTGGCTTTGTCTGGGAGAACAGAATGATTGAGCTTCCTCAATAGAAACAATTTGTTGACTAAAACAAGCATTGATTTTAGAATAACTATACATACGGTCTATCTTGGAACCACTAAAAGTTATGCCATTTTTAGTGAAACGTATCCCTTCAACCTGCGAAGTCGAACCTTTGGTCTTAAAAGTAACATCTACGCCTTTTGCCTGTAGTCTCAAAGCTAGCTCATCCCAATTCTGGCATAAAGGCAGGATAGTACGAAGAGCATCATAAATTTCATATTTACTTTTATCCGGTTCTTTAAGTCGATGCCGTTTAACATTCTCCTTACCACTTGCCATATATAAACCGTGTTTCAGTGTCAACTCTTTACAGATTTGGGTACTTCGTTTACGGTCATTACTGGTAGATATTAGTTTCCCATCATTATCAATCCGGTTTATACAGATATGTACATGCGGATGCTCCCGGTCAAAATGCCGGGCAACAAAATATTGAGTATTGTTTATTCCCATGCGCTCCATGTATTCCCGTGCCACAGTATCTATAAACCCATTATTAATAAGGTCTTTATCTTGTACGGAAAAATCAAGAGAGATATGGTATACCGGTTTTGATATATCAGGTCTTAGCTCTTGCTGCATAGTAAAACTACTAATAATACTTTCCTTATCTCTCAGCCTCAAGCCATCACTGCCAATTATTTCAGCTCGCTTCCTGTCGTCTAGAATATAATTAACCGCACCCCTAAAGTCACCCCCACATGTTATTTTTGCCATCATCCTTTATACGTTGTATTATATCGTCAATCATTTCCATAAAAACAGAGCATTCTAAGCTCACGGTTGTAAATCCTGCCTGATTAGCTTTCTTGGCTAATTGGTTTATATTATTTGCCATACCACATAGCTCCCGGATATGCAGATTTAACTCAGGTATCAGCCGTTGCCTCACCTCCTTACTTCGGATAGCACTACGAACATAGTCATTTATCGGCATAGCCGCTTTAGAGGCTTGCGATTTGAGGTAATAATACTCTTCGGTCATAAGTTTCACATTGACCTGATAACTTCGTTTCTTATGTTGTTCCTTTGGCGGTCTGCCATTTAATTTTTCTTGTCTCATAACAATGATTTTTAGTTTGACCATCGGGATTTCGAACGTTTTCAGTACTGAAAACATAAACTTGCTTCATTCACAAAAGCCATATTCTGATTTCTTTACACCAAACTCAACATTAGGGAAAAAAGAGTGAGCCTACAGGAAGAGGTGTAGTTTGTGATGATTGGATGAAATGATGATTATATCGCATATAAGACTATCAATCAACCTAATAAAACATCATCATATTGGTCATCAAATTATTCCATATTCAAACGATTGTTTTAGCATCACTCAAAATCACAGATGACCAGTTGATGACAGGATTGATGACCTTCAATATCTTAATACAAAGGCAATTATATCATTACTGTCATCGTATCATCATAAAGCAAGTAAAAAATCCTTCGTCACTGAATAATATCTTCCCTTACGTTTTACCAAAGAATAACCACTTTCGGAATTATAGTTATACTCATACGTTTCATACGAAAAGGAATTAGATGTCTTGTTTAGGTTCCATACCGTTTGAAGTATCTTCTTTACTTGCTGATGTTCCAAATGCTTCGAGAAATAAGGGAACAGTCTTTGTAAATCAATAAGTGCAAACTCAAAATGGTCAATATTCAGCGTTTCCATTATTTCCAGCATCATTTCTCGCAAATCGCACTCAGTTTTATTTCGATTGTAAGAAATCATTCGTTTCAAGGCTTCTGTCTGGAATAAATCCAACCGAAACCACATCCTTGACTCCTGTTTTGTGTATAAAGCCCTGTTTTTAAGGAAGTATAAGAATGCAGGTATCTCACTTTTGAGCTTACGTAAGAATAAAGGATCGCCATTTGTTAAAGGGTGAATTTTACGTACCCAAAAACGGGTTTCCCCCGGAGAAATATACAATGCATTCTCCTCATTGTTGGAACAGAAAACAAATTTTCCGAAAAACTCTATCTCAGCCCGGTCTTTCCCTTTACCTTCTATCTTATAGGTAAAGGCTGTACTTAAATTCTTGATACGCTCGGTGTCTTCCATCCGGTTCAAGAGCGTTTCATCAACACCAATAATCAGTTTGTTTGCCCAATCAGAATTGAATTGACTTCTGAAATCCTCATTCGTATTGAATGTCATGTTCTTACCAAAAATCATTTTCAATAAATTTAGAAAAGTAGACTTTCCTGTGTTATTCTCCTTAGAAACAAGTACTAGTATTGGCAGCTTTGTAATTGGCTTCATGTAAAGAAGCTGCATATAATCCAGCCCTAACTCATAATGCTCCCCAAAGATGTGCCTGATAAAACCAAGTGTAACTTGACAGTTTCCCTCTATTGGCAAACATTCTAACGGTTCGTACAAATTTAAGAACTCACCTATCACTGGTTTATAATCAAGATGAGACGGAATTATACAGAACCCATCATACTTGGGGATTTGGGCTATATAATCTTTCCCATAATCCTGACGTATAGTCTCATAAGTCCAAACTTTTCTTTCAGTTTTCGTATCACCACTAGGCAAAGGCAACTCCACTACTTTGTAATAGACTGTTCCTATGCGCAAAAATTTATTCTTTTCCATATCCCTTCAATCAATCCTCACCGTCTTTTCTGTAGAAAACTTTCATCCAAACGAACTAAAGCCTCTTCTGTAGTCTCTTTCCTATTTGCCAAGAGCCAATTTTCTAACTCTTCACGCAGGAATAGGATTTTCCCATTTCTTTTGAAGTGAGGTATTGCTCCCGTAGATGTTTTACGGTAAAGGGTAGCTCGCTTATAGCCAGTTAGTTTAACAGCCTCCTCTATACCAATTATTTTGGGTGGCATATCATCAGCTTTAGTACTACTATCTTTCACCGGAACTGATTGCTGCAATTCCAAGAACTGCTCGACCGTTAAAGTAAATAACGGTTTGTCTTTCAAATCGGATAATGTTTGTGCATTCATATTATGTTCTATATTAAGTTTGATTTGCTGGCACAAACTTACCGGACTATCAATAGGAATGCAATGGATTCACAGGAAGACTGATTTGAATAATATTTTATTCAATATTTCAACCTAGCATTTGCTTCTTTGAGATAAATAGCAATCTCATTAATTTTTTGTTCTAAACCCAACAATCCATCTAATATTTTTTTCCCTTGAGGGAATGATTTCAATCTCTGCCTTATCAACTTTTCAGGAGTAGTTGTATTAGCTGTTTTCTTATAAGCCAACAGGTCAAAATAATCTATATAGCGATAAATGAATAAATAGTCTTCTTTTGTAAGTGGCACATCGATTATCCGTGAATATGATACATCAGTAAACAAACAGTCTAATCTTACTAAATAAGACAAAACCCTTATTGTTGTTTGGCTTGCTAATAACTCCAAAGGTGTTGAAAATCCTCTTTTTGTACCATTTAGTTCATAATCTATTTCACGAGCTGCCGCAAGCTGTAGCTGTATTCTTTCCAAATTAACATCTTCTGGACGAGTCTTCTGACCATCTTGCCGGGCATTCTCAAAAGCACATATCTCTTCTATCAGGAATTTTATCACCGTGTCCTGAAAACGTTCTTCATTGCCAAGAAACAGCTTTTCGTTTTTCGACTGTTTTGAAGATTGTATCTTATATACATAAGGCTTTGAAGTTAAAAAGAACTTTTCTAACTGCTCCAACATTCTTCTCCAGCATAGAGCATCTCTATCTTGTTGTCGGAATTCTTCTTGCATCTCTGATGTTTTACACTTATGTGATTGATGTCTTATAAAAGCACCATATATATAAAGGTACTTCCTATATTCCATAAGAGACTCTGGAAGGTCGAATGTTCGCAGAAACAGATTGTAATCCTCTTCGTCAAAAATATAGTCAAACGGTTCTCTGACATACAATCCACAAAGCTTCACTTTCGTTTCTACAGTACACACTTTTGCCATAAATCTAATTCAATCTAATAAAATATAAAGTCCAAAAGTAGGAGAAGTACAACCAAAAACAAATGCAGAAGACGAAAATTTAACATTTGTTGCGTCACGAAAACGTCACAGGGCATAAAAAAAGCAGCTACAACCTTCATTGTAACTGCTTAATTATCAAGTAGTGGTCCCACTTGGGCTTGAACCAAGGACTCCCTGATTATGAGTCAGGTGCTCTA
>OHAE01002043.1_pt1 | contig 13240 bp, 10 predicted proteins | sample 1577061 | NCBI WGS metagenome assembly OHAE01 (sample SAMEA3541535, study PRJEB24748) | human gut metagenome | biome: human gut; feature: human-associated habitat; material: faeces | place: China | collected 2012
CATCCGAAAAGATGATAGCCTGAGGCTGGATGCTATCCAGCATTTCATAAATACGAGGATAATTATAATAGTTCTTGCGATCGATGGTACGTATGTCCTTGGCACCGCCATACCATCCGTCACCACCATTCGCTCCGTCAAACCATACTTCAAATACCGGTCCATAGTTTGTCAGCAGATCATGCAACTGTGCATAAAAGTAAGGCAAATACTCAGGTGTGCCATAATTAGCCTGATGACGATCCCACGGTGAAAGATAAACGGCAAACTTAAGACCATATTTTTTACAAGCCTCCGACAATTCTTTCACCACATTTCCCTTTCCGTTCTTCCACGGAGAGTTCTTTATACTATATTCCGTTCCTTCGAAAGGCCATAAACAAAAGCCATCATGATGCTTGGCAGTAAGAATCACCCCTTTCATACCAGCTTTCACCAATGTCTGTGCCCATTGCTCGCAATCCAGATTCGTCGGATTAAACGTTTTCGGATCCGTATCTCCATATCCCCATTCCCGGTCATTAAAAGTGTTCAAACCAAAATGGATAAAAGCATACGTTTCCATCTGCTGCCATTCCACTTGCTTGGGTTCAGGTACAGGAAGAATCGGCTCAGGCGGAAGCACCTTGCCAGATGTACACGACAAGCAACAAGCTACAACTGGAATAGATAGAAGATGAATAGACTTTTTCATAATTAATTAGATTTACGAATTAAAACTACGACCAAAGATACAAAAAAAGCGGCTTCCCGAAGGAAACCGCTTTCATATTTAAGATTTTGTAAGTCAGAATTACAATTTCGGACCAGCAGCAACCAAAGCCTTACCAGCTTCGTTACCTGTAAACTTAGCGAAGTTCTTGATGAAACGTCCAGCCAAGTCTTCAGCTTTCTTAGTCCATTCAGCAGCATCAGCGTAAGTGTCACGCGGATCCAAGATCTTCGGATCAACACCTGGCAATTCTGTCGGAACAACGAAATCGAAGTAAGGAATAGTCTTAGTAGGAGCTTTTTCGATAGAACCATCCAAGATAGCGTCGATGATACCACGAGTATCACGGATAGAAATACGTTTGCCAGTTCCGTTCCAACCAGTGTTAACCAAGTATGCTTTTGCACCAGTCATTTCCATCTTCTTAACCAATTCTTCTGCATATTTAGTAGGATGCAAGCTCAAGAAAGCAGCACCGAAGCAAGCAGAGAATGTCGGAGTCGGTTCAGTGATACCACGTTCTGTACCAGCCAACTTAGCAGTAAATCCAGACAAGAAGTAGTACTGAGCCTGTGCAGGATTCAAGATTGATACTGGAGGCAATACACCGAATGCATCAGCAGACAAGAAGATAACTTGTTTAGCGTGAGGACCCTTAGAGATAGGTTTCACGATGTTTTCGATGTGGTGGATAGGATAAGAAACACGAGTGTTTTCAGTTACGCTCTTATCAGCGAAATCAATCTTACCGTTAGCGTCTACTGTTACGTTTTCCAACAGAGCGTCACGTTTGATTGCGTTGTAGATATCTGGTTCAGATTCTTTATCCAAGTTGATAACCTTAGCGTAGCAACCACCTTCGTAGTTGAATACACCTTCGTTATCCCATCCGTGTTCGTCGTCACCAATCAACTTACGTTTCGGGTCTGTAGACAAAGTAGTCTTACCAGTACCAGACAAACCGAAGAAGATAGCTGATTCAGTTTCTTCCATGTTAGTGTTAGCAGAGCAGTGCATAGAAGCAATACCACGCAACGGGTTGAAGTAGTTCATCATAGAGAACATACCTTTCTTCATTTCACCACCGTACCAAGTGTTCAGGATAACCTGTTCTTTAGTAGTCAAGTTGAATACAACTGCAGTTTCTGAGTTCAGACCCAGTTCTTTGTAGTTTTCAACTTTAGCCTTAGAAGCGTTGTAAACAACGAAATCAGGTTCGAAGTTTTCCAACTGTTCTTTAGACGGACGGATGAACATGTTAGTTACGAAGTGAGCCTGCCATGCAACTTCCATGATGAAACGAACTTTCAAGCAAGTAGCTTCGTTAGCGCCGCAGAAACCATCAACAACATACAATTTCTTGTTTGACAATTCTTTAGCAGCCAAGTTTTTCAATACATTCCAAGTTTCTGTTGTTACAGGCTTGTTGTCGTTTTTATATTCTTCTGAAGTCCACCATACAGTGTTTTCACTTGTAGCGTCTTTTACCAAGAATTTATCTTTAGGAGAACGACCAGTGTAGATACCAGTCATTACGTTTACTGCACCCAGTTCAGTTACCTGACCTTTTTCGAAGCCTTCCAAACCAGCTTTTGTTTCTTCTGCAAACAATACATCGTAAGAAGGATTGTGTACGATTTCTACGGTTCCAGTGATACCGTACTTAGTAAGATCTAAATTTGCCATTGTTCAAATGATTAATTTGGTTATTATATCAAATGTTTATTGTCTAAATCTGTAAGCCTAATCCGCTTTTCTGCTCTTCAACATCTCCTTGTTTTAGGCGCTACAAAAGTAGTAGATATTTTTAATTCAAAGAAGTTATTACAGAAAAAAATCCGTAATCATTTAAAGATTTATACTTGTATAACAAAATTGTCAAATCCACATTACAAATCAATTTTATTTTGTTTCTTTGCAGACTGGAATTTAAATAATAAAACTCCTAAGAACCTGAAAATGTTTATGAAAATAATCAACTTTAACCAAAGTAACAGTCTTTTCAACCAGTTTCTCTCTGAAATTCGTGACGTACATGTACAAGGTGACCGTATCCGCTTCCGCCGCAATATAGAACGCGTGGGCGAAATCATGGCATACGAAATCAGCCGAACCCTTCCCTATCATCCTGTATCCGTACAAACGCCATTGGCTACAGCTGTAGAAAACGTGCCTTCCGAACAGCCAGTAGTAGCTACTATCCTTCGCGCAGGGCTTCCACTCCATCAAGGTTTTATCAACTATTTCGACCATGCAGAAAACGCCTTCGTATCGGCTTATCGTAAATACATTGACGAAGACAACTTCGACATTCACATCGAATACATCGCTTCTCCGCGATTGGACGGAAAGATTCTGATTCTGACCGACCCGATGCTGGCTACCGGTAGCTCTATGGAATTAGCCTACGAAGCTTTACTTACCAAAGGAGAGCCATCTCATATACATATTGCTTCTGTCATTGCCAGCCGCCAAGCTATTGAACACATCAAAAAAGTATTCCCTGCTGAAAAAACCACCGTATGGTGCGGTGCCATCGATCCGGAACTGAATGCACACTCCTATATTGTACCGGGACTCGGAGATGCTGGTGATTTGTGCTATGGAGAAAAAGAATAAAAGGGCTGTCTTTTAAGGCAGCCTCACTCTATAAATCCCTATTCCTGAATCAATTCATAGTCTGCCAATTACCTTATTTATAAAAAGGGCACAATCATACATAAGCCCCAAACTCCTTGCTGAAGAAAGCAATATTCCTGAAGCTTTTTTATGTTTCCTTTCAGAGAAACATAAGGCTCTCGCCCGAGAAACATACATCTCCCGTATGAGAAACATACGGCTCGCGACAAAGAAACGTAGAAAACATTTTGAAGGTACCTAAAAAATGATTCATTCATCTACGATTTTGTTCCATGCAAGCGTCTTTTTCATTTAAGATAGTGCGCCTGCAGCTTTGTTTCACGCTATTGTGGGTTATTGGAAATGTATTTATCTTCACCAGCAGATGAAAACAAATAAAACTCATTGTAATAATGAAAAAATCAATTCTTCTCTTAGTTCCGGCTATCTGCTACACGATGATTGCAGGCGGAGTCGAGCCCTTTAATGGCAGATATATCTTAGTCAAAAATGGGAAGCCACTCCATGTGGTATGAGACCTTCAGTGTGTATATAAAGCCCTATCGGCTGTCACACTGTCGATATCGGGTAAATGGGTCATTGTGAACAGCCTTAAATTTCCACTTACATATCGTAGTAGAATAAAACAAAGCACAACACAAAAATAAGACCGCATGATTAAGAACAAATAGCCCCTATAAAAGTTGGACATTAGGTTAGATTTAGTACGAAAATAGCCCGGCATCCCACCGGACCATTTTTTTGTCTCAGAACATATAAAAATCAAATAGAATAGGTACATTTGCGAATGCAATATCATCAAGAAAAATAAGCTAATACCATAATATTATTGGCTACGTGTGACAAATTCATAATCAATCATAGAAAAAACTAATAGCAATGGCTAACTTCAAAAACATATTCCGCTTTACAGAGTGGTGGATGAATGCTTCTTCAGCTACTTTTGGTACCATATTAGGTATTGTGCTGACTGTAGGAATCACCTATTGGCAGCAAATGGAAAACCAAAAAGAAATGACACGTAAGATTGCAAAAATTACACTTCACAACATTGACGTACGTATAAACAGTTTAAAAAATAGTTGTGAATTGCTGATGAAGAAAGACTCTATTTATGGAAAACTGCAATCATACATGCCCGATAAGCTTGACAATTTACCAAAAGATTCTTTAAGTCAATGCATACACCTGCTGTTTTATGGAGATTATGGAACACATGATACAAAATCTGAAGAAATATTCTCCAGCAGTTTCGAAGTCTGGCAATTTTTGGATGACGAAAAAGTAATAGGCCGAATCAGCAACTGTTACAGCTTTTTAGAGATGAATGAGAAGTTTGTTAAAGATATAGAGCAACAACTTACACAATATGCCTTCAATACCAGTGCAAAAATTATGACAGAAAATACGAAATATGACGAACTCAAAGCAGCAAACTACTATTTGAAAAATCCGGATGTGATGACTGCTTACCTTAAGATAAATTATATACCACTGATATATAGCATGATAAGCACAGTACAAGAATTAAACGATAAAAACAAAGAAGTTCTTGGCATCAATCAAAATGAACTGGATGAATTGAGTAACTTGATTGGAGATGACACGAAAGGAATGAACTATAATATAGAGGAAGACTCTATACAAATCACAAAAGATATCATCAACAAGGCTGATTAAGAAAATGAGCCGGTGCGATTGCGTACCGGCTCATTTTTTATCTACTGATTTACTACCGTATCATTTAATCTCCCACGTATCATTCGTTTCCAGCAGTTCGGCAAACGTATGATACTTCTTCTTGGCTGAGACCTCTTCTATCTGGGCTTCTACTGCCTCATCGTATGTCGGTGCATCCACATCACGAATCACACCCAAGGCTATCGGGAAATCCGGGCCTTCCATCAGCGCGAGTTTCAATTGCAGGGTATGGTCTTCACAATGGGCATCGTGCACTAAGATGTCTTTTTCTGTGATACCGTTCTCACCTAATTTCACCACTTTCAGTCCGAAGCCTTCCTGTATCAGGCCAAATTCCTTGTTCGGACCAAAAAGCATAGGCTTACCGTGTTCCAGATAAATTGCATTGCGTTCACGATCTTCCTTTTTAGCCACGGCATTATGCGTACCGTCATTGAAGATGACACAGTTCTGCAACACTTCCACCACCGACGTACCTTTATGACGAGCTGCTGCTTTCAGCACTTCCACAGAAGGACCTCCATCTACTGCCGCACAACGGGCAAAGAAACGGCCGCGAGCTCCGAAGCACAATTCTGCCGGACGGAAAGGATCTTCCACCGTACCATAGGGAGAAGATTTACTTACAAACCCACGGGCTGAAGTCGGAGAATACTGTCCCTTGGTCAATCCGTAAATACGGTTATTCAACAATACGATGTTGATATCTACATTACGACGGATAGCATGGATGAAATGGTTACCACCAATGGCCAGACCATCACCATCACCGGAAATCTGCCAGATAGTAAGGTTCGGATTGGCCACCTTGGCTCCCGTCGCAATGGCAGCCGCACGTCCGTGGATGGTGTGCATGCCATACGTATTCATGTAATAAGGCAAACGCGAAGAACATCCGATACCGGAAATCACCGCAATTTCATGGGGAGGTACTCCCAGTTCGGCCAAAGCCTTGTGAAAAGAATTCAGGAAAGCGTGGTCGCCGCAGCCCGGACACCAGCGAGGCTGTCCGGATTTGTAATCTGCTGCCGTATATTTTGTTTCACTCATTGTTATTCCTCCAGAATATTTATTGATGAATCATTAAAAAAGTTGACTGAAAGCCTCTACCAGCTCTTTCACTACGAACGGCTGGCCTTTTACCTGATTGAACTGATGCAGGTGAATACCTTCCACCTTCATGCGGAGATAGCCTGCCAGCTGTCCCATATTTTGCTCGGCCACCACGATGGTCTTGTATTTCCGTAAAACTTCGGCTGTATTTTTCGGCAGCGGGTTGATGACACGGAAGTGTGCCAGTGCCGTTTTCTTACCCATGGCATTCAACTGATCCATGGCAGAATGTAAGTGCCCGTAAGTACCTCCAAAACCTACAATCAGCAAATCGGCATCCGGATTGCCTTCCACCGTAAGCGGTGGCAGTGAATCGGCAATCTTTTCTACCTTTTCGGCACGCAGCTTTGTCATCAGGAAGTGGTTTTCCGGTTCCGTAGAAATGGCTCCGGTCTCGTTGCTCTTTTCCAATCCTCCGATACGGTGCATAAAGCCCGGGGTACCCGGTGTTGCCCAATAACGCACGCCTGTCTGCGGGTCACGCTGGAACGGTGTCCACGAATCAGCCATTTCCGGCTTCACGTAAGGCGGACAGATGGATGGATAAGTATTCAAATCGGGCAGACGCCATGCGGCAGAACCGTTGGCAATATAGGCATCGGTCAACAAAACGACCGGAGTCATGTGCTCCAGGGCAATCTTGCAGGCCAGATAAGCCGCATCAAAACAGTCGGTCGGTGAAGAAGCTGCCACCACAGGCATCGGGCTTTCTCCATTACGTCCGAACAGCACCTGAAGCAAGTCGGTCTGTTCCGATTTGGTCGGCAGTCCGGTAGAAGGGCCTCCACGCTGTACGTCTACAATCACCAGCGGAAGTTCCGTAATCACCGCCAGATTCATGGCCTCACTCTTCAAACAGATACCCGGTCCGGAAGTGGTCGTTACAGCCAATGCGCCGGCAAACGAAGCTCCTACGGCAGAAGCACATCCGGCAATTTCATCTTCACACTGCACCGTCTTTACACCAAGCGATTTATGTTTGGCCAGTTCATGCAGAATATCCGTAGCCGGTGTAATCGGGTAAGAACCCAGATACAATTGCAGGCCTGCTTTCTCAGCAGCTGCCATCAGACCGTATGCTGTCGCTTTATTACCGTTGATATCCATATATTTTCCCGGCTCTTTCTGTGCCTTGCTCGGCACAGTATAACTCATCGATACAGAAGCATGGGTATTTTCACCAAAATGATAACCGTCGTAAAGTACCTTCACATTGGCTTCGGCAATTTCCGGTTTCTTGGCAAATTTCTCGCGCAGAATTTTTTCGCCCACCTTCACATCACGATGGAACAGCCAGCATACCAGTCCCAAAGCAAACATGTTCTTTGTTCGCAAGATAGACTTGTTGTCCAGCCCGCTGTCCTTCAGGCTTTCCTTACACATGGTAGTGATAGCTGCCGACACGACTTCATTCTTGATACCCAGTTCCGAGAAGGGATTTTCCAACGTAAACTTAGCCTTTTCCAGGTCACGTTTGGTAAATGAATCGGAGTCGATGATAATTACCGCCTGAGGTTTACAAAATTTATACTGTGTTTTCAAGGCTGCCGGATTCATGGCTACCAGCACATCGCACTTATCGCCCGGAGTATATACTTTCCCGGCACCAATATGCACCTGAAAGCCAGACACACCAGTCAATGAACCTTGCGGGGCGCGAATGTCCGCCGGGTAATCCGGGAATGTACTGATATCGTTTCCTTCGGTTGCCGAAATATTGGAGAACATATTTCCGGCCAGCTGCATTCCGTCACCGGAATCACCCGAGAAACGGACTACTACCTCGTCCAGTTCCTTGACAATCATTTCTTCTGCCATATCGTATTTATTTAAAGTTCACAAAATCAATTTTGGCAAAATTGGGGAAGTTCCGTAAAAAAACAAAATAAATCGGGAGATATTTTCTGCAACCTCTCAAAAACACAAGTGCATTTTATCTAAAACGTAAGTACATTTAAAACAAAACTCTTTGACGTTTGAATGCAAATATCAAAGACCGAAAATTTGCTTACAAAGCAAGTTTTGCAAACAAGCTTAAGAAATTAGCTCCTTGTATCTTTGTTTTTCTCAGGCAAAAAGAATAACTTTGTTTATTAATCTAAAAACGACTGACAATGAAAGAATTTCTTCGAAGTACCCTGGCCACCATTACGGGTGTACTGATTTGCGGGTTTATCTTTATCATCTTAGGTGTCACCATGCTGGCAGGAATTGTGGCTTCTTCTGAAAGCGAAACCTTAGTCATGCCCAATTCTGTTTTTACGCTTGAACTGAAAGGCACCGTTCAGGAACGCTATCAGCCCAGTCCAGTAGACCAGTTCTTTGAGGACCAGATTTCTACATACGGACTGGAAGATATTCTGAGCTCTATCCAGAAAGCCAAGGAAAACGAACAGATTAAGGGTATCTACCTGCATACTGGAGCATTGGCATGTTCTACAGCCTCTTTGCAAGCTATTCATCGTGCACTGGCCGATTTCAAGCAGAGCGGCAAGTTCCTTATTGCCTATGCCGACATGTACACACAGGGCGGTTATTACCTGGCCAGTGTAGCCGACAAGGTGATTGTGAATCCTGTAGGAAGTCTCTCCTGGCATGGACTGGCCAGCGAGACCATGTTCCTGAAAGATTTTCTGGCCAAAATCGGAGTTAAAATGCAGATTTTCCGTGTGGGAACCTACAAATCGGCCGTTGAACCGATGACCAATACCGAAATGAGTCCGGCCAACCGTGAACAAACACAGGCCTTTCTGGAATCTATCTGGAAGAGCATTGTAGACGATGTAGCTGCTTCCAGAAATATTTCGGTCGATTCTCTGAACTTATTAGCTGACCAAAATATGGACTTGCGCCCAGCCGAAGACTACGTGCGCTGCGGACTGGCCGACACGCTGATGTACAAGGATGAAGTGCTTAGCTACCTGAAATCGCTCGCCGGACTGGCCGAAGAAGATAATCTTCAAACCCTGAGTCTGGACGAAATGACTCGTGTAAAATCAGTCACTCCGAAAAGCAAGACAAGAGACGTGGTAGCCGTTTATTATGCTTACGGAGAAATTGACAATAGCTCTTCATACGACGAAGGTATTAACTCCGAGAAAGTAGCGAAGGATTTACGCGATTTGCGTAAAGACAAGAACGTGAAAGCAGTCGTGCTCCGCGTAAACTCTCCGGGAGGAAGTGCCTACGGTTCGGAACAAATTTGGCGTGAAGTGACTTTGCTGAAAGCAGAAAAACCGGTTGTAGTATCCATGGGTGACTATGCAGCCTCCGGAGGTTACTACATTTCTTGTGCGGCCAATAAGATTGTAGCTGAACCGACTACTCTGACCGGTTCCATCGGCATCTTCGGTATGATGCCCGACGCTTCAGAATTACTGACCAATAAACTGGGACTTCATTTTGATGGAGTCAAGACACATAAAATGGCCGACATGGGCAGTATGAGCCGTCCGTTCAATGCAGAAGAATCGGCCCTTATGCAACAAATGGTGAACCAGGGATATGCCTTGTTTACCAAACGCTGTGCCGAAGGACGAAATATTCCGTTAGAGGAGCTCTGCAAGATTGCGGAAGGCCGCGTATGGACTGGAAGCATGGCTAAGGAGCTGAAACTGGTAGACGAACTGGGAGGACTGGATACCGCCATCCAGCTGGCTGCCGAACTGGGAAAAGTAAAAGACTATAAGCTGAAAAGCTACCCGACCAAGCAGGATTTCCTGACAGAACTGCTGAATACTCGCGCCGACCGCTACATTCACAGCCAGTTGCAGGAAACATTCGGCGAATATTATCAAGGCTTTGAATGGTTGCGCCACGTGGAACAGTCTGACCGTCTGCAAGCCCGTTTGCCGTTCAACATGCGTATCCAATAAGCAGGAGGCGCGTTCATGAGCGGAAAATGCAAAATATATTGGGGGCTATGGCCCTTCAGTGCCCTCTACGGCATCGGTGTGAGGGTACGGAATCTTTTGTTCGACTTGGGATGGCTCCACGAAGAACGTTTCCCGTTACCCGTTATCTGCATCGGCAACCTGACCGTAGGCGGTACCGGGAAAACCCCTCACACGGAATACCTCATCCGACTGTTGCAGGACTCGTTCCGGCTGGCCGTACTGAGCCGGGGCTACAAGCGGAAATCAAAAGGTTTCGTGCTGGCTTCTTCTACTTCCCGAATGGAAGACATCGGTGACGAACCTTACCAGATGGCCCGCAAGTTTCCCGCCATTCACGTGGCCGTAGACGGAGACCGATGCCAGGGTATCCGCCAACTTACCTCTCCGCAAGGAGCGCCTGATACGGAAGTCATCCTGCTGGACGATGCCTTTCAACACCGTTACGTACGACCGGGACTGCGCATTCTGCTGATGGATTACCATCGCCCTGTGGAATGTGACCAGCTTCTTCCTGCCGGACGCCTTCGGGAACCTGCCAGCGGAAAGAAACGGGCCGATTTGCTTATCGTCACGAAATGTCCGCCTAATCTCAGCCAGGAGGAATGCAAACGTATCCGGCAACGTATACAGCCTCTACCACATCAGGAAGTCTTTTTCACAACCCTGGCCTACGGAAAGTTGTATCCCTTATTTATGGATGCTCCTGCCCAACCGCTGGATGCGTTAAAAGATAAAGAAGTGCTGCTGGTCACCGGCATTGCCTCACCGGTGCCACTAATGGAGGAAGTAGGCCGACACGCAACCCATGTCACTCCGCTGCTCTTCGGCGACCATCACAATTTTGACGGTGCCGATATGCAACAGATTGCACAGCAGTTCCACAAGCTGCCGAAAACCCGCCGCCTCATCCTGACCACCGAGAAGGATGCCTCACGGCTTATCGGTCATCCGCAGCTCAGCGAAGAACTGAAACCCTATATTTACGTGCTCCCCATAGAAGTGGAGTTTCTGCACAAAGGAGAACTAGTATTTAACCCTAAAATCATTGAGTATGTTAGAAAAAATTCAAGAAACAGCTGCCTTTCTGAAGGCTAAAATGCACACTCACCCCGAAACAGCCATCATCCTGGGTACAGGATTGGGCAGTCTGGTGCACGAAATCACCGACAAGTATGAAATCAACTATTCGGAAATCCCGAATTTCCCGGTTTCAACCGTCGAAGGACACAGCGGGAAACTGATTTTCGGGAAACTGGGCAACAAGGACATCATGGCCATGCAGGGACGCTTTCATTTCTATGAAGGCTACTCCATGAAGGAAGTGACTTTCCCTGTACGCGTGATGCGTGAACTGGGCATCAAGACCCTCTTCGTATCGAATGCTGCAGGAGGTACCAACCCCGACTTTGAAATCGGTGACCTGATGATTATTACTGACCACATCAATCTCTTCCCGGAACATCCGCTTCGTGGGAAGAATATCGAATACGGACCACGCTTCCCGGATATGAGTGAAGCTTACTCTAAAGGACTGATTGCAAAAGCACTGGAAATTGCACAGGAAAAAGGTATCAAAGTGCAACAAGGCGTGTACCTCGGTACGCAAGGTCCTACGTTCGAAACTCCGTCGGAATATAAGATGTTCCACATTTTAGGTGCTGATGCCGTAGGAATGTCTACCGTACCAGAAGTGATTGTAGCCAACCATTGCGGCATTAAGGTATTCGGTGTATCAGTCATCACCGACCTGGGCGTGGAAGGCAAGATTGTGGAAGTATCACACGAAGAAGTGCAGAAGGCTGCCGACGAAGCACAGCCCCGCATGACGACCATTATGAGAGAACTTATCAACAGAGCGTAAAAATACTATGCACGAAGGAAACAGAACAGAAATTTCAACGCTGGGTGAATTTGGGCTTATCAAGCACCTCACCCAGGACATTAAATTACAAAATCCGGAAACGAAATATGGTGTGGGCGACGATGCGGCCGTATTGGAATTTCCCGGCAAGCAGGTACTGGTCACCACCGACCTGCTGATGGAGGGTGTACACTTTGACCTGGTATATACCCCGCTGAAGCACTTAGGATACAAATCAGCCATGGTGAACTTCTCCGATATTTACGCCATGAACGGTACTCCAAAACAGATTACCGTATCACTGGCTGTATCCAAACGCTTCTGCATCGAAGACCTGGAAGATTTCTACAACGGACTGAAACTGGCTTGCGCACAACATCAGGTAGACTTAGTAGGAGGTGACACGACTTCTTCCGTTACAGGGTTGGCCATTTCCATCACCTGTATTGGAGAAGCCGATAAAGACAAGGTGGTATACCGCAACGGCGCCAAAGAAACTGACCTGATTTGCGTATCAGGCGATTTGGGAGCCGCTTACATGGGTCTTCAGCTGATGGAACGAGAAAAAGCCGTGTTCCAAGGCGAAAAAGACGTACAGCCTGACTTTGCAGGAAAAGAATACTTACTGGAACGCTTCTTGAAACCAGAAGCCCGCAAGGATATTGTAGAAAGTCTGGCTAAAGCCGGCATCAAGCCTACCGCCATGATGGACATCTCCGACGGACTGTCATCTGAGCTGATGCACATCTGTTCACAAAGCCATGCTGGTTGCCGCGTGTACGAAGAACGAATTCCGATTGACTACCAGACAGCCGTAATGGCCGAAGAGTTCAACATGAACCTGAGTACCTGTGCCCTGAACGGTGGCGAAGATTACGAACTGCTCTTCACCGTACCGTTGATCGCGCACGAAGTCGTATCTCAGATGAAAGATGTGAAAGTCATCGGTCACATCACCAAACCCGAGTTAGGATGTGCCCTTGTGACTCGCGACGGAAATGAACTTGAACTGAAAGCACAAGGCTGGAATCCTCTGAAAGGATAAAGTCTTTTATAAATGAAATTGAAACCTTCCTTTTTCAATCTCCGGTCTTATTCGGACTGAAAAAGGAAGGTTTTTAAGGTTATTATCGGTATTTTTCCCACAAAAATGCCGTTTTTTGCACAAAAATCGCATTTTTTCTGCTGAAATGTTTGCAACTTTCAAAAGTTTTCGTACCTTTGCAACCGCAATCGAGAAACATTGATTGCAGACATAACATGATGGTGCCATAGCTCAGTTGGTAGAGCAAAGGACTGAAAATCCTTGTGTCCCCG